>OLQE01000248.1_pt1 | contig 47329 bp, 46 predicted proteins | sample 1643161 | NCBI WGS metagenome assembly OLQE01 (sample SAMEA3136650, study PRJEB25190) | human gut metagenome
CCCATATGGTAAAACTGCAGACAGAAAGCCAGAACTGGAAACTTGCGTGAAGAAGCCTCTGAAAAATATCTTATAGGAATTCAAAGAGCAATTTGAGTAGAAAAAGATTTTTAAATCTGTTAAAATAAATGAAAAAGAATTAGCGATAACTAACTCTAAAAGGGTGGGAATTATGAAAAAATATATTATCTCAATTTGTTGGATAATAGGAGCAATCATTTGGAGTATCATTGCGTGGACATATTTTTCCGAAAATAAGACAGGGCTGGCACTCGTTCAGATTATTATTGCTTTTTTGTTTTTTATTCATGGTATAAGAGGATGCATAAGTAAAAAATAAGAGTAATTGTTGGGGAAAATTCTATGAATCAATATACAATTAAAAAGAATTCATTACAGGAAACCTTGATCATTCCTTTGTATGCCCGATGGCTCTGTTCCCAGAAATTCCCCGGATTGTTTCAGGATGAAACAGCCGGGGAGTTGATTAAAAAAGTGGATTATGACTTTTCTGCATTAGAAAAACAATCGGAAAGTATCATGCATAGCTTTGGTGCATTGGAAGTAGCCATGCGCCAGAATGATCTTGCATGGGAGATACAGGACTATCTCTATCAACATCCAAACGCCGCAGTCATTAATCTTGGCTGCGGACTGGACAACACCGGACGAGTGTGCGACAACGGTCAGTGCCATATCTGGAATATTGACCTGCCGGATGTGATCGCGCTGCGGAATCAATTGCTTCCTGCCGGAGAGCGGGAAGAAAATCTGGCATTTGATTTAACAGATTCGAATTGGATGAAAGCTATCCGGTTTAATCCTGAGGATGGTGCAGTGATGTTTGCCGCTGGTGTATTCTACTATTTTACTATAAACCAGATGAAGCAGTTTGTTAAAACAACGGCAGAACATTTTCCGGGAGGACGTCTGGTTTTTGATGCAGCAGGCAAAACCGCTGTAAAACTAATGTTGAAAACCTGGGTAAAACAGGCGGGGATCAAGGATGTCGATGCATATTTCTCCGTAAAGGATGTCAAAGGAGAGTTGGAGTGTTGGTCACCACTGCTCTCGGTTTCCAGCTGCGGGTATATGCAGGGCTATCAGAAACTGGAGGGACCGGGGGTAAGATCCATTCACCGCCTTCTGGCTAAAATCGCCGACGGACCGCTGCATTTGCAGATTGTGCGAGTGCGTTTTAAGGAGGAATCTGGATGAACTGGATGCGAACGATATTAGACGGATTTGCCATGGCAGCCTATTTTAATTTGTTTGCTGCTGCCGTGGCACTGTACAATCCCCGACTGATGTTTCCCAGCTACCCGCCTGCCATTATCAGGAGTGCGCCGGAACCGCCCTCAAAAGCGGAGAATCGCTTTTACTGGCTATGGATCTTTTTTGGGGAGCTTCTGCCCCTCTTGCTCTACGGGGCAGTCAGTATGGTGGAAGGGGGCACTCATGGGTTTTGGCAGATGGCGCTGACAGGATATATCCAGTGGATGATGATAAACCTGTGCGACCTGTTTTTTCTGGATATCTTTCTCATCCAGAAAAGGGCGAAACGCCGTTTTGTAATTCCTGGTACGGAAGGGCACCCTGGCTATGGGTTCAAAGTGTGGATGAAAAGCTACGCATTGCCGGAGCATCTGTTGCAATGGCCATTGCTCCTGTGTCCCTTGATGGCGGCGGTGCAGGCAGGGATAGGAGTATTGTTGATGAGATTATTAATATAGAGGAGATAATGTAATGAACAAGAAAGAATTAAAACAGGAGAATATTCGACTTGGAACTCACGGGGAAGACTACGGAAGCTGGATGTCCAATCCCGTGTTCTATATTATCGGCGGCATCACGGCTCTGGCCGTGGTTTTGGCCGTACTCTCTTTTTCGGTGTTCCACATCACGGTTCTCGGTGTTCTGTTCTCTGTTGTTGCGGCGGCGCTGATGGCCCTGCTGGTCTGGATCACATGGATCAGGCGCCAGTATGCCTTTGGCGGCGGCGGGATCATGGAACAGGTTCACCGGGTCGTTCTCTCTCATCTGGACTATGACGGCCAGGGCAGTCTCTTGGAAGTCGGCTGTGGCTCCGGAGCACTGGCAATCCGTGCGGCTCTGACATGGCCAAAAGCAAAAGTGATTGGTGTTGATTACTGGGGAGCTGTGTACAATTACAGCAAGGCGATCTGCGAGAAAAATGCTGCAAGTGAGGGCGTGGCTTCCCGCTGTGTATTTCAGCACGGTGATGCGAAGCAGCTGGATTTTCCTGATGAGAGTTTTGATGTAGTCATCAGCAACTATGTCTATCACAATGTTATGGGTGCTGATATGCAGAAACTGCTGCTGGAAAGCCTGCGTGTATTGAAAAAAGGCGGTGTCTTTGCACTCAACGATGATATGAAACCAAAGATGTACGGTGACATGGAAGGTTTTGCGCAGAAACTACGGGATATGGGGTATCAGGATGTTCGTCTCATTGATACTGCGCAGGAAGCTTTTGGTTCCCATGGCCGTGCTGCCATGATGATGCTGGGATCGTCCCGGCTGCTTGTCGGCAGAAAATAATTCATTAAAACAGGAGGTTGGGCTATGTCTAAGTTAGGAGTCGTGGAGGATACCTTGTTTGTCCCTATGCTGGGCAGAATCTATGCCAGTGAGCACTGCCCGCAAATTTTATATGATAAAAAAGCATTGGAATTGAAAAATAAGCTTCCCTTGGACTTGATTAAACAGAATAAGCAGAACCAGTATACTCTTTTGGCCTCTGCCTCCCGCTCTGCCAATATGGATCGGTTTATTCAGTCTTTTCTGGAACGCAGACCGAACGGTGTGATTGTCCAGCTGGGCTGTGGCCTGGAGACAACCTATTACCGTTGTGATAACGGAAGGACACGCTGGTATGCTGTGGATCTGCCTCATGTGATCGAATACCGGCGGGAACTGCTCCCGGAATCGGAACGAGAAACCTATCTTGCAGGAGATGCCTTTTCCGAAGAATGGATCAGACAAGTTCGTACGGAATTTCCCGATGCTCCTGTTCTCGTTACTGCAGGCGGGTTGTTTCATTATTTTGAAGAAAATAAGGTCGTTGCCCTTCTGCGTACGATGGGACAATTTGGGAATATGGAAGTTGTTTTTGATACGGTGAACAAAAGAGGCATGACCATGATGAAGAAAAAATATATGAAACAGGTAGGTCATGCCGATGCGCAGATGTTCTTTTATGTGGATTCAGCAAAAGAACTGGTAGCAAAGATCGGGGGTAATGCGAATGTAGTTAGTGAGGAAACATATTATCGTTACATTCCTAAAAACGGCTTACGGCTGTCCACAAAGGTTAGTATGGCGGTTTCTGACGGGTTCTGCATGGTGAAGATGATACATCTTAAATTATAAAAAGGAGTGGGAATAAGGATGAATATTGTGGAATTCCGCAAAAAGTATCCGACAGATACATTGACTTTGTCCAGTGGCAAATCTTTCAGTTACCGTTATTATAAGAATTCACAGGCAAAGACGACTGTTGTTCTGCTGACGGGCGGAATCGGTCTGTCAGATCTTTTTTATCTCCATTTTGAACGCTTCACAAAAGATTTTTCTGTAATCACTTTTGATTATCAGATCTGTTTTACTGATAATGAAGAATTTGCACAGGCTGAGTCTGAACTGTTACACTGCCTGGTAGAGAAAGTCTGGCTTATTGGGCAATCTCTTGGCGGTATCGTGGCGCAGATTATTGCCGTTCATCATGCAGAAGTGGTAGAGGGGATGGTACTTTCCAATACATGAAGTGCTTGAAGAAAGTGAATTTGAGCCTATGTTTTCTTCCTGTGAACCAAAACTTTCCGGGAAAAAGATTGCTTTGTTTGGATCCTATGGCTGGGGAGACGGAGAGTGGATGAGAGAATGGGAGACGAATTGTAAACAAGCGGGTGCTGTATTAGCTTGTGAAAGTGTGATCTGTAATGAAATGCCCGATGACGAGGGAATTCAGTCTTGTAGAACATTGGGAGAGATGCTGGTTGGTTAGATTAAAAGGAAAGCTGTTGTCTAAAGTGCATGATTGTAAGAGTGGATAGCAGCTTTCCGATAATTAACGTTTTGCGAATTGGGAGGTTTGATATGAGTGTTGTTATCATAGGTGGTCATGACAGGATGGTGTGCCAGTACAAGCAAATCTGTAAGAGTTTCAATTGCAAGGCAAAAGTATTTACTCAGATGTCTGCAACTTTAAGCAAACAGATTGGCAATCCAGATCTGATCGTACTATTTACAAATACGGTTTCTCATAAAATGGTCCGATGTGCAGTAGAAGAAGCAGAGCGATACAATGCCGATGTGGTAAGGTGTCACACCAGCAGTAAAAACGCATTACAGGAAATACTCGGGAGTGTCTGTATGTAATAAAACCGGAAGCTGTCTTATTTGACAACTCCCGGTTTTAATATTCATGCTTTTCTAATATTAATCAATATGGTATTTGATGTGCTTTTTAATAGCTTCAAAGCTTTCGGAACTGATAACATGTTCGATCCGGCATGCGTCCTGTGCTGCAATTTTGGGGTCAACGCCCAGACGTTCCAACCAGGAAGAAAAGAGAAGATGACGTTCATAAATCTGGCTTGCAATTTCTTTCCCGGATTCGGTTAACTGGATGTACCCTTCAGGAGACACGGCAATATGCCCACTTGTGCGTAATTTCTTCATTGCCACACTTACACTGGGTTTTTTAAAATCTAATTCTGTAGCGATATCAACAGAACGTACAACCGGGAGTTTTTTGCTCAGAATCAGGATGGTTTCCAGATAGTTTTCACCGGACGGATTTATATGCATAGTATTACCTCTTCTCTTAGATGCTAAGTATATTTTTACAAAAACTGTACATTTATTGTATCATGATTTGCTGGATTCAGCCAGAGGTATTTAAAAATAGTTTGGTGGGCCTAAAATGAAATTTTAAATTCCACTCCTTTAATGAGGTGTAGAGTTTACTCCTGCACAACTGATATTTACTCTTTCATATAGCTGTGCTATCTTTATCTCTCCTTCTGACAGCAGTAGAAGGAGGAATAACACGAATGAGTAAATATATTCCAGGTAATCAGAAACACCTTACCCTTGAAGACCGTATTTACATCGAAAATGAATTGAATAAGGGTACTTCCTTTAAGGACATTGCCAGATTCCTGTGCAAGGACCCGACTACCATCTCAAAAGAGGTAAGGGCTCACCGACTTTCCGACTGGTATCACAAAGGCACTTTTTATAATGCCAAAAACTTCTGGTCCACCGCTATCATTGCAGGAAGACCAATGCCTGTGGGAAAATCGTTCTGTGCGGCATTAAATGCACATCCTGCCCTGCCTGTAACCAAACATGCAAAGACTTTGTAAAAGAGCGCTGCTTAAGGCTTGACCGGGCGCCTTATGTCTGCAATGGCTGTGATAAAAAAATCACTCACTGTACGATCGCCCACAAGTACAACTATAATGCCCGATTTGCCGACAGAAAATATCGCGAAAAGCTCCGGGATTCCAGAGCCGGGATCAACATGACCAAACGGGAGCTGCATCAAAAAGATAAGATCATTTCCCCGTTAATCGAACAAGGACAGTCGCCTTATCATATCCTGACGAATCATCCAGAATTAGCTATGTATTATTGTGATCCTATGCAGAGCGGGCAGAAGGGCGGGCTGGAACAGGCGCATACGATGCTGCGGATGATCCTCCCAAAAGGAACCAGTTTTGAATTCCTTACGCAATGGGACGTAAACCTGATCGTGAACCATATCAATTCCACTCCCAGAGAGTGTCTAGGTGGAAGGACACCGTATAGTATGGCCCTGGAAACACTTGGAAAAGAAGCCTTAAACGCATTTCAGCTTAGACCGATTGCCCCGGATGAGGTAAATCTGACGCCTAAGCTGATCCGCTTTAATCACTAATCAACTGATCGAAATCTGCTGTCAGACTGGAAGTAAACGTTTCACATTTTTTAGATGTGGCCGGTGGAATTCAGTCTCGCACACTGTTTTTCAGCGGTCCGTTTCCCATACCCAGAAATCAAGTATTTTTCGATGAGTTTAGCTAATTATAGCAGAAAACAGGAGATTTCGCTTAAAAATTTCCTGTAAAATCTGCAAAAAATAAAGTATGGTGGAATTTACCTCTGCACTGGAATTTAAAATTTCAATTTAGCATAGTTTGGTGGGTTAGTGAAAAAAAGTTATTGACAACTTACTATAATGAGAATATACTAACTTTGTGCAGATGAGAAAAAACATCGAATAGACATGAACATCATAGCTACACTTACAATGATGTCGCAAGGAGTGATAAAAGATGAATTTATTGGAAGCAGAAGAAGGGAAGGAATATATCGTTAAGAGAATCTTGACGGATGATGAAGAATTGAACGCTTTTTTGTTTTCTTTGGGTTGTTATAGTGGTGAGCCAATTACAGTAATCTCCCATTTAAAAGGTGGATGCGTAGTCTCTATCAAGGATGGACGTTATAATATGGATACTGATTTGGCGAAAGCTATTTCAATATAAAAAATAGTGGAATCACTATTTTTTTTGCACATGCGTTAGCAGGAACTAATCATAATTAGATGTGCATAATTACGAATGACAAGAAGGAGGAGAAGTATGAGGGTTGCTTTTGCAGGGAATCCAAACAGTGGAAAGACGACCATGTACAATGCACTGACCGGCAGGAATGAACGTGTCGGGAATTGGGCAGGAGTTACGGTCGAAAGAAAGGAAAGTCCGATAAGGAAAGGGTATTATGAGGGAACAGAAGAATTGATCGCGGTGGATCTGCCGGGTGCATATTCTATGTCACCTTTTACATCAGAAGAAAGTATTACCAGTGGGTATGTTAAAAATGAGAATCCGGATGTGATCATTAATATCGTAGATGCTACAAATCTCAGCAGGAGTCTGTTCTTTACCACACAGCTTCTGGAACTTGGAATACCGGTAGTTGTTGCACTTAACAAAAGTGACATTGTCAATAAGAAACAGACGCAGATTGATGAAAAACTTCTGTCCGAAAAACTAGGATGTCCAGTCATAAAAACAGTTTCTACATCTTCTGGTCATGAAGGACTTAAAGAGGCTGTTCACGCTGCAGCCGAATTAAAAGGAAAAGGGCAGGAAGCACCTTATATACAGGCGGATATTGATCTGAAAGACAAAGTTGCAGTAGAGGCTGCTGACCGGAAACGTTTTGAATTTGTAAATGGTATTGTGAAACAAGTAGAAAAAAGAAAGGTTTTTACAAAAGATAAAAACGTACAGGATAAGATCGACAGTATCATCACACATAAGATCGTTGGGATTCCTATCTTTGCTGCTGTTATCTTTCTTGTATTCTACATATCTCAGACAACTCTGGGTACCTGGATCGCAGACTGGCTGGTGGCATGGATCGAGACTTTCCAGAGCTGGGTAGGAGGACTGATGGAAAATGCAAACCCGCTTCTGTATGCGCTTCTTGTAGATGGTATCATCGGCGGAGTTGGTGCGGTTGTTGGCTTTCTTCCACTTGTTATGGTTATGTATTTTCTGATCGCACTGCTGGAAGATTGCGGTTATATGGCGAGGGCTACTGTAGTACTGGATCCGATCTTTAAGAGAGTAGGACTTTCCGGAAAATCAGTGATTCCCATGGTTATTGGAACAGGCTGTGCAATTCCGGGGGTTATGGCATCCCGTACGATCCGGAATGAAAGAGAACGACGCACGACAGCAATGCTGACACCATTTATGCCGTGTGGAGCAAAAATTCCAGTAATTGCTTTATTCGCAGGGGCCTTCTTTGCAGACGCATGGTGGGTTTCGGCGACCATGTACCTGGTAGGCATTCTGCTAGTTTTACTTGGAGCTTTACTGGTGAAAAAGATCACAGGACAGAAATACAGGAAATCCTTCTTTATCATTGAACTTCCGGAATATAAAGTTCCAAGCTTAAAAAGAGCCTGCGGATCTATGCTGGAGCGAGGAAAGGCATATATTGTAAAAGCAGGAACGATCATTCTGGTATGTAATACAATCGTACAGATCATGCAGAGCTTCAACTGGCAGTTCCAGCTTGTGGAAGAAGGTGCAGAGGGGACATCTATCCTGGCATCCATTGCCCATCCGTTTGCTATCCTGTTTATCCCGTTAGGATTTGGAGTATGGCAGCTTGCAGCGGCAGCAGTCACAGGATTCATTGCAAAAGAAAATGTAGTAGGAACTTTGGCAGTTGTTTATGGTGTTACAAACCTGATCGATACGGATGAGCTTGCACTGGTTGGCAGCGGAAGCGAAGTTGCTACGGTTATGGGACTTACAAAGGCGGCAGCGCTGGCTTATCTGATGTTTAATCTTTATACACCTCCTTGTTTCGCAGCTCTTGGAGCAATGAATTCGGAGATGAAGAGTGGAAAATGGCTGTTTGGAGGCATCTGTCTTCAGCTGGCAACAGGTTATACTGTAGCTTTTGCTGTATACCAGATCGGTACACTGATCACTACGGGATCTCTTGGCACTGCATTTGTACCGGGATTGATCGCAGTCATCGCTTTTGCATTGATCATTCTTTGGAGGATCCGCAAGTCTGATAAAGAATTTGCTTCAGAATACAGTTTGCATTCTGTTCGATCATAAGAGAGAAATAATCAATAGCAGACGGTGGACAGAGGAGAGTAACTTTGTCCGCCGTTTTTGTTAAAGAAAGGATGTGATGAGACCATGGCGGATGTGATTGCGGTACTTATCCTGGTTGTTTTGATCGGGGGAGCAGCAGCGTATCTGATCAGAGCGAAAAGAAATGGAGTGAAATGCGTGGGGTGTCCGGCAGGAGGAAACTGTTCTGACCGACGGAAAAGGAAAAGAAAAAAACTGTCAGGGCCCATCATTGCGAAGAAAACTATCGTTATTTCAGGAATGCACTGTGAACATTGCGTGCAAAGTGTGACAGACAGTCTGAATCAGATTGATGGGGTCTCTGCCAAAGTAGATCTTGCAAAAGGATGGGCAGAAGTCTCTCTTGATCGTGAAGTAGAAGACGATGTTTTGATTGCTGCAGTGGAAAAAGAAGGATTTTCCGTGTACTCTGTTCAGAACCAGATATGTTAGAAATCTGTAAAACCAGTGAATATGGATGCATGGAGAAGTTTTGGATGAATGGCGAAAAAGAAAAAATAATAATAAAACTAAAAGAAAACGGCTGCAGGATAACGAAACAGCGGAAGATGATCTTAGATATTATCCTGGAAAACAGGTGTTCCAGCTGCAAAGAAATCTATGTTCAGGCATCAAAGCTGGATCATAGCATTGGGATGGCAACGGTTTACCGTCTGGTAAAGGAACTGGAGAAGATCGGGGTACTTAGCAGACAAATTGTGTACAAATAGAAGGAGAAAGTGACTAAATTTCTCAATAAGAGCAGTTAGAATTGACTATCTGAAATCAAACTTGTTATTTTAATAAAAAGTCTTATAGAAGGAAGGGATACAATAGTGAAACAACATAAATTTTGGGCATGGGCATCTGTCTTTTGCTTTTTAATGTTATTCTATACAGGCTACAAACACAAATAATCAGGAGGAATGTATTATGTTAAGTGATTCTGCATTAAAGAAAATTGGATGTTTTATAGGAGGAGTTCTGTTTGGAACTGCAGGTGTAAAAGTTCTTTCCAGTAAAGATGCAAAGAAAGTGTACACGAATTGTACAGCAGCAGCGTTGCGGGCAAAGGACTGTGTAATGAAGACAGCTACTGTTATACAGGAGAATGCAGAAGATATTCTTGCTGAGGCGCAGCAGATCAATGAAAAGCGTGCGGCAGAAGAAGCAGATAGGGTAAAAGAGGATGCTCTACAGGAAGATGGTGCGGCAGAGCAGGAAGAAAATGAACAGGAATAAGAATGAAGTTTATTATTAAACATGAAGTGAAAGGCCGTCTCCGCATTCATGTTATCCGAAACAGGATGACATGTGCGGAGGCGGATATTCTTTGCTGGACTCTTGAAAAACAGGAAGATATTACCAGTGTCAAAGTATATGAGCGCACCGCTGACGCTGTGATCTATTATACAGGAGACCGGGAAGAACTGATTGACAGATTAAGAAAGTTTCGTTTTGAGAAAAAAGATGTGCCGGAAAATGTACTATCAAGCTCAGGGCGTGCTTTAAATTCTGCATACAGAGAAAAGCTGATTGCAAAAGTACTCCTTCATTACGGAGGAAAACTGATTCTTCCAAATCCAATAAGAAAACTATGGCTTACTTTCAAGGCTGTCCAATATATTGGAAAGGGGATCCGGTGCTTGGCCAAAAGGAAGATTGAAGTTCCGGTATTAGATGCCACGGCAATCGGAGTATCCGTGCTGCGCGGGGATTTTAATACTGCAGGTTCTGTCATGTTTCTTCTGGAAATCGGAGAACTTCTGGAGGAGTGGACACATAAGAAATCTGTCGGGGATCTAGCCCGCAGTATGTCATTGAATGTGCAGAAAGTATGGTTGAAAAGAGGAGAGCAGGAAATCCTTGTTCCCTCTTCGGATATTATGCCGGGAGATACCGTTGTGATACATATGGGAAATGTAATTCCTTTTGACGGAGAGGTATCCGCAGGAGAGGGAATGGTCAATCAGGCTTCCTTAACAGGAGAATCCCTTCCGGTACGAAGAACAAAAGGACAGTCTGTGTTTGCTGGAACGGTCATGGAAGAAGGTGAATTGGAAATCTTAGTCAGAGCTGTGTCAGGATCTACAAGGTATGAGAAGATCGTGACTATGATTGAAGATTCAGAAAAACTGAAATCCGAGCTGGAAAGCAAAGCGGAACATCTGGCAGATCGTCTGGTCCCTTATACACTTCTTGGGACCGGCATAGTCGGATTGCTGACGCGCAATGTAACAAAAGCGCTCTCAGTTCTTATGGTGGATTTTTCTTGTGCATTGAAACTGGCCATGCCGCTTACTGTTCTTTCCGCCATCCGACAGGCGGGACAGCTTGGGATTACCGTGAAAGGCGGAAAATATCTGGAAGCAGTGGCTGAAGCAGACACGATTGTATTTGATAAGACCGGAACACTGACAAAGGCAAAACCAACGGTAAAGCAGATTGTTGTATTTGGTGATTATCCGGAACCGGAAGCTCTCCGCATTGCTGCCTGTCTGGAAGAACATTTTCCTCATTCCATGGCGAAGGCTGTTGTAGATGCTGCCAGAAAAAGAAAACTGTATCATGAGGAAATGCACTCCAAAGTGGAATATATCGTGGCACATGGGATTTCCTCTTATATTGACGGAAAGAAAGCTGTGATCGGAAGCAGTCATTTTGTCTTTGAAGATGAAAAATGTAAAATTCGAGAGATATACCAGGAGAAGTTTGATACGCTTCCGGAGGAATATTCCCATCTGTATCTTGCCATTGATGGAGAACTGACTGCGGTGATCTGTATTGAAGATCCGCTCAGGGATGAAGCAAAAGATATGGTGGAGATGCTGCGGGCAGAAGGAATCTCTAAGATTGTCATGATGACTGGAGACAGTGAACGTACCGCTGCTTCCATTGCAGGACGCGTAGGTGTGGACGAGTATTATGCAGAGGTGCTTCCGGAAGATAAAGCAGCATATATTGAAAAAGAAAAAGCTGCGGGGAGAAAAGTCGTGATGATCGGAGACGGGATCAATGATTCTCCCGCACTTTCAGCTGCAGATGCAGGGATTGCCATCAGTGACGGGGCGGAACTTGCCCGGGAGATCGCAGATATTACCATTGTTGCGGAAGATTTGCGTGGAATCGTAATGCTGAGACGGTTGTCTGATGCCATGATGCGGCGGATTCAGGGGAATTATAAAGGTATCGTAAGCATCAACGGAGCTCTGATAGCTCTGGGCGTGGCAGGCCTGATCCAGCCAACAACATCGGCTTTGCTGCACAATACATCTACGCTTGCGATTAGTCTGAGAAGCATGAGCGGTTTATTGCCAGAGAAATGATCATACATATATGATAATAAGCCGGCAGGACACAGATCTGCCGGCTCAATTTTTAAAACAATAACTTTATTTATGTTTTCCGGCAGAACACAAATGCAGAGCTAATAATAACAATGACAGATCCAGCATTGTGGATCAGAGCGCTGACAACCGAATTAAGCAGGCCTGTAATTGCCAGAATGATCGCAAGGCAATTTAAACCCATGGAAAATGAAAGATTTAGATATACGAAGGAACTAATACAGTCACTATGTCCGACATGAGGATACATAGTGGTTATTTTTATGGTCTGGATTTTGTTGAGGGAATCATTTCAATCTGTAATAGCAGATATTCTTTCCCTTGCCTTCTCGTTTCAGTTCACCGGATGCTACCAGTTTACGTAGCGCCCCCTCTACGGAACTGACGCTCAGAGAAGGACAAAGTTCACGGATATCCTGCTTCGTAAAACGCCCGATTTTATTCATTGTAGCTCGGCGTACCGTTTCCAGTGCCGGCAGTTTTGTTTCTACCAGAGCAAAGCGGTCTTCGAAGTCATGGTATGCAGCAAGGATAGTGCCCAGCAGATATTTGATAAACGGAATAGGGTCATCCGTTCCTTCGTGCCATCCGATCTGCGCTTGACCGAGAGCATCGTAGTACAAATCTTTGTTCTTTGCGATTTTCGCCTCAAGGGAAATGTATTTTCCCACATAGAATCCGTTTCTATAGAGCAGAAGCGTGGTCAACAGACGGCTCATTCTGCCGTTGCCGTCATTAAACGGATGGATGCACAGGAAATCGTGAATGAAAATCGGAATAACAATCAGCGGTTCAACTTCCATATTGCCAATGACACGATTATATTCCTCGCAGATTCTGTCCAGTGCCTCCGGTGTTTCGTAGGGTGCAAGAGGCGTAAAGAGGGTTTCTACATGGCCGTCCGGGTAGGTGGCGCTGATATAGTTCTGCACACTCTTGCTTCTGCCCGCCATAGGGTTATTCATATGACTGTAGAGAATTTTATGAAGCTGCAGGATATAGTTCTGCGTGATTGGAATAGCATCAAAACTCTCATGGATGATATTCAGCGCATCACGATAACCTGCGATTTCCTGTTCATCGCGGTTCCTGGGCGTTGTTTTTTCCTCAACAAGCTGCTTGATTCGTGTATTCGTGGTCACAATGCCTTCTATGGCATTAGAGGCCTCAGTACTCTGTATCTTGGCAATTTCAACGAGTTTTTCCAGTTCCTGCGGGCGCTGTTTCAGATACAGTTCCTGTTTGCCTGCTTCTTTATAGATTGCTGCAATCAGACCGAGAATATCAGAATCCCACTTTTGATTTTTTATCTCAGAATAATTAAATGTTCTCATGACCTCACCTCCGAGATTTTCCCTTAAATTATAGAGTAAAATAAGGGATAAGTCAATCAGATAAGGGAAAGTTCCCTTATTAGTATTGCACTATTAAGGGAAAATATTCTGGGATTATATAAACAAAGGGTCCCGGCTGTCATAAACCGAAGCACTTGTATCATTGCCACAGCGAAATACTAGTATAAGCCACGATAAATACCTTACTGTTTCGGTGAGGATGCTTTTTCGAGCGTGCAGTTGTAAAAACGCAGGCGTAGCGGGCTACGCTGAGGCTTTTACAACTGTGCGATCGGAAAAGCAGACCAGCGAAACATAAGGTTATTTATCGCGGCTTATACCAGGTCAAGTGCCATCAACAGTACCGTCAATCTTCCCTGTGGATTTTTCCTTGTCCGCCTTGATATTACCTGCCGGGTCGGAACGGATGAAGATGTTGTCCATCATCCACCGCAGCACCGGACCAGCAAGCAAGCCGCTGTCTTATGTCCGGAGTCTAAATGTTTTGGGCGCTAAACGATATACCAAAATGCTCGCAACTATACTGTAAAGCGCGCAGAACACAATCGTCATTATTCCAAAGATCATAATTGGCATACGCAGCTGCATGAAAGCTAAGCAGACGACATAGGTTACTGACAAAACAATACGGTATGTGCCGCTTTTCAGCTCCGTTCCGGCGTTATACGGCTGGAGCAGATAGTAAATCGTAAGGTAATGGATCGAGAAGAACAGGCTCATACACAGGATAGAAACAATCAGAACCACATAGTTCAGCGGATTGTCTGTTCCTCCGGTAGCATACAGGATCAGCGCCAGCCCGACGCCGATAACCATTGCCGGAACAGCGTTGATCTTCATGATTTCACGCAGTCGGATCTGAAACAGCCGCAATATAAAGTTCGGCTGCTTATAAAACGAATAGGTCAGCAGACTATGGTCGCAGTTCATAAAAAGAGCCTGAGTAAAATTCGTACCACGGTTGATGGCGTACATGATAAACACAAAGTACGGAAGCCAAGTCATCACGATTTTGTTGATGGCGGATTTTTCTTCCGGTAACAAGTAAACGATCACAAGCACTGCGGCGACAAGGAAAGCGCACACATAGGAAATCTTCTTCGTTGAGTTCCAAAGTATCTTCTTGTGTCTTTTGATAAACAACTCATTCAGGTATTCGAAGCCTTTACGGTTGCTGGTAATGGAAGTATCCGTTGAAATTTTCTTTTCGTTTACCTGTTTTACAAGCTGAGTCTGTGCCGTGCTGTCCATCTGATTTGTCAAGCCTGACAATAATTCCTTGTTGATTGCATAATAATCACGGAAGGTCAGCACCTTTTTAAGACCGATTGCCCCCAATGGGATACAAACTAAAAAGAGAATCATTGATACCATTTCCGGCACGGCAAATCCAAAGGCAGGCGGAGCATAGGTAACACCTAAAAGCAGAGCAATACATCCCCACACATATTTAGACAGCTTATTTTCATTGTATCCAAAGCCTCTTTTTTCATAATCCCACAGAGTGATAGCAGCATATGTTAACTTCATACCTGCGATACAAAGGGGCAGAAGCAGGCAAAACCACAAAGGCACACCTCTGTCCAAACCAAATAGAAGAGTGAATGGTAAAAACCCGATCACGACCTTCAGAATGGAATAGATATAGTTTACCAGTGTATATTCCCTTGCGTCCATCCTCATAAGGATCATCGCATAATACTTATCCTTTGTCGGGTTAAAAAGGTTGGTATTTGCAAAGCTGCCGATCACAGTTAAAATCAACAGAATATGCAGAAACACCTCATTCTCCGGCAGCTCTTTATACAGGATACCAATACCGCAAACAATCGTAACAAAGTAAAGGAACTTGCCGATGAATGTAAAAAGAATTTCCCATAGTATGGACAATATATTCGCAAAAATTTTAAGCGCCTTTACTTTATACAGTGCTGCCGGAAGCAGCCGCTTTAAGAGAGGAATCTGTTTTAGGGAAAACAGAATACCGTTTACCCGGTATGTGTTTTTCAGGGAGAATGATATTTTAAGCGTCTTATTCATTTCCTTCCTCCCGCAGTGCTGCTATAATCTTATCTTTAAATTCTCTGCTGTCTAAATCTGTTTTCTCCACAACTTCCAGCACGCCGTGATTGAGCAGTACAATCTCATCACAGAGATCAAGCGCTAAGTCCATAATGTGAGTGGAGAAGATGGTAATACGATGTTGCTTCAACGAGCGAAGCAATTGCTTCATTTCTTCCGCTACAACGACATCGAGAGATGTTAAAGGCTCGTCAAGCAACAGAATGTTCGGCTGGGCGATGATGTTGATCAGCATTTGCATTTTATTTTTCATACCGTGAGAATAGTCTTTTAACAGTTTATCACGGTCCTCCGGCTCAATGCTCATATAATCAAAATATTCGTCGATGCTTTTTGGAGTTTTAATGGACTTCTCATTGATATCCATAAAAAACTTTAAGAATTCTCGGCCTGTAAGGAATTCCGGTACGGTAGGAGTGGACAGCACATACCCGATCTCATTTGCTGATACATCATGGCGAGTACCGTCTGTATCTATATAAAAGCTGCCGCTGTCTATCTTAAGATCACGATTCAGACAATTGAAAAGTGTTGTTTTGCCAGCGCCGTTCCTGCCGAGCAGCCCGTAGATCTTTCCTTCTTCAAATGTGAAATGGATATCTTTAAGAACTTCTTTTTTCTCAAAGCTTTTCGACAAATGCTCAATAACAAATTTCATATGAATCATCCTCCGTTACATTTTGCTTCATAAGCTGATGTCTTTGAAGTTGTCCCTTCAATTCGCCTGTCAGGCTTTGCCTGCCACATAGAACAATATGCTCCATGAGCAAATGAGAAAGTCCAGCACGATAAAGTAAATCAATTTCTTCTTTCATATCCAAAAAGTGATAGAACATTTCAGAAATAACGTGAGGATAACGGTCTGGATAAGCAATAAATTCGCTCCACCACTTAGAAGTTTTTTCCTCCAAAAATTGACGGATGATTTCTTCGGTGCTTTGATAATTTCGGTAAAAGGAATTGCGACTGACACCAGCTTCTTGTACTAAGTCAGTTACAGTGATTTTATTGTACGGTTTTCTTTTCATTAGCCGAAAAAGGGACTGTGTAATACATTCACAGACAAACATATTAGCAGGGTGTGTTCTTCTCATTGGCGGATCACCTCCAAATGAATCACTGCAACAAGTGTACCAGAGACCGCATGGAAGTGCAATATCTGAAAGATGCACTGGTACAAAACGACACAAAATGCACCATTTGATTTTCACCGATATAGAATGGCTTTGGAGACGTTATTAATAAACCATTTTATCTGTCGGGTGGCGGTAGGAAAAAAGATATGATAGAATAACGGTAGATGAGCTCCTGCAGACAACAGGTGCAGTGCCGGAATAAATGCGAAAGGGTGGTAGGATGGGACAGTTATCCAAAACACGTTGTCCCCATAAGCCCCTGTACCTGGAAGTTCGCACCTGGAACATTAGAGCTGTAAAGTGCTATGAAAAAGCTGGTTTCCAAATAGAAGGCGAATCATTTGAACGTACGACCGGTATTGGAACTGGTATGTTCTACCGGATGACGAAAAGATAAGCGGAGGGAATAGGGGAGGAACAGATGTGAAGGATATCTATGAGGAATTGAAGAGAATGAAGATTGCTTGGGACAGTCTGCCCATTTTACGGAATAAAGCCGGTATCACTGTCGCACGAGTTGAAACTGATAGCAAATCTTACGTTTTGAAATACTTTCAGGACCAATCCTTCCGGCGGGAGATTAGAAACTATCGTATCTTATCATCTCTGGGAGTTCCCACAATGAAAGTCATTGATAGGACGGATTCCGCGATTCTTCTGGAGGATATAGCGTGCAGCTCCGTCTACCGCTTGGGGAGCAGAGAAGATATGGCTGATCAGGAAGTGGCAAGACGAATTGCTGTGTGGTATCAACAGCTTCATAACCGTGGCTTCAGCTATGTGGCACAGAATGGATCCGATCTGTATGATGAATCAGACGATTTTACTTTGGAGAACATTGCGTTCATCAAAGAAAAAACCGGAACGCAGAGCGCACCGGCATGGAGGGCACTGGAACGGCGCTTTGATGCGATCAGTGCGATGCTCTGCAATACTAGGCGGACGCTGACTTACAATGACTTTTACTATACAAATATGATGGTCGCCAAAGACAAATCGTCGGCGCTGATGTTTGACTATAATCTTTTGGGGAAGGGTTATGTGTATACGGATCTTCGTAACGTCATGTCGTCACTGTCTGCGGAGGCAGGAAACGCATTTTTGGAAGAATACGGTGGCTATGATTCTGCAGAAGCGGCTCTGGATGGTGTGGTAAGCGTTGTTGTTGCTTTGTATCAGACTTGCCAGAGAGAAACGTTCCCCAGCTGGGCGCGGTGCCTGATGCAGGAGATTGATACCACATTTCCAGGAAAAATTGAGTGTTTGGAGGGATACTTATGAAAATGGAACCTTTCACAAAATCACCCCTGGAAGATAAATTTTATCATAGTAATTTCTGGAAAAGATGTTTCATGGTATACACTGTTGCAAAGGAATTTGGCAGAATAGAAATACTTTCCAGGCAGTTTTGCCAGCATTTTATTTCGTCGGATCTTGGTGATACATAAAATTACACGGAAATAAATCGCTTTCAACAAAAATTGAATAGAAAATTCAGAATACTATTGACAGTACCACAACACCTGTTATATGATGAGAGTGCATTTTGTGTCAGATTATGTCGAGTTATAAAAGATTATTTTAACTGTAGATGGATAGGAACAGAAATGTTCCTGTCCGTTTTTTTATAGGCGAAAAGGACAGAAAGGGACGGCACAGAGATGTACAGAAAGATTGAAAGATCTCTGGTGGCAGGTGATGAACATGGCGTTTTTATAGAAAGGGAGATTTCTTTCTCCCAGGGGGCAAGGGCCTATGTGGTGGACTTTAATTATCATTATCTTGCCGTGAGCAGGCTCCGGGCCGGACAATGGGACGAAGTCACTCCCCTCAGATGGGATCTGAACGGCTGCACTTTATATCTGCAGAAAAAGGAATTAGACAAAAGAAATATTATTTTGCTGGAAATCAAAAATCTGCAGGAACTGACGGATCAGGGGATAGAGCTGACAGAGATCGTCAGAATGATAAAAGAAGAGGGGGAAAAGAAGGAATGATGGTACTGAAAGGAATGCTGGTGATAGGTTCCCTGACAGGATATTGCTTTCTGGCAAAAGAGAAAACAAAAATCCGGACTGAATTTATTCCGCTAACCGTTTTTTCTGCTGTTTCCCTGATCCTCTATCTGGGCGGACTGGCTGGCCAGCTTTTGCCGACGGCGGCAGCGGTATATGGAATTGGGATTTTGCTGTGTCTGTACCTGGCTTTCCGGATAAGAAAAAATGGTTTTTCTGTAAAGGAGATCGGCCTGTTTGAAATCAGTTTTCTGCTTATTGGAATTTTGTTTCTTGTGCTTTCATTTTTCTTGAAAATGCAGCATTACGATAACTTTTCCCACTGGGCGGTGATTGTAAAAAATATGCTGACCGCCAACCGTTTTCCAACGGTTCAGGACGAACTGATCGCTTTTAAGGATTATCCGCCGGGAACCAGTGTTTTTATTTATTACGTCTGCCGTTTTTGGGGAAACAGCCAGGGAATGATGCTGATGGCTCAGAATGCATTGCTCCTTGCAGGCTTCTTTGCCATTTTCGGAATGATCAGAGAAAAAAGAAGATTTCTGGTCTATTCCTTTGTCGCCATGGGATTTGCAATGGTGTCTTTCCTGAACCTGACGATCCGGATCAATAATCTTCTGGTGGATTTTCATCTGCCGGTCTTTGCCCTGGCGGCTGTGGCAATGATCGATTATTATCAGAAGGATCTGAAAAAAGCAGCGCTGCTTCTTGTGCCTGTGCTTGGATTTCTGACGATCGTAAAAAATACAGGCTTGATTTTTGCGGCGTTCCCGCTGCTTTATCTGGTGTATGTGATCATAAAATATAAAATTACCTGGAAGAAGCTGGGATGTCTGGTTGTCATTCTGGGGCTGGTTGCAGTTCCTGGTCTGCTTTGGAACTTTCATATGGATCATCAGCTGGCGGGCATTGAGCAGAAATTTTCTGCGGAATCCCAAAGTGAGGAGTACGCGCCGGCGGATACTTCCCAGCAGAAGGAGATTGCAGAGAAGTTTATCCAGCAAGCTGTGAATCTGTCAAGCCGTGCGGCGATAGCCTTTGCGTTCTGCCATGGGGCAGTTCTGGTGCTTGCCTTGTTTTTGCTGATGCGAAGAAGAAAATGGCTGAGATTGTTTACCACACTGATCGTTCTGGATGCGGCTGTGCTTTGCTATTATGGAGGAATTCTGTACCTTTATTTATACAGGATGCCTGCCAGTGAGGCGGTTGTTCTCGCTGGATTTGAGAGATATGCCTGCAGTATTATGGTATTTTTCGTGGGAGGGCTGATCCTCGCCGCTGCTAAAGATATCGAAGGCGCTTTCTGGGTGAAACAGGTACAGGGAGATACTTACCGGGCATTTCAATCGCCTGTGACTAAACGGAGATACCAGTCAGCAGTTTTCGTTACATCTGTGATCCTGTTTAATTTTCTGTATTCTGAAATGACCGGTCTGCTGGAAGTTCGTATGCATTACCCGGAGAGTATCGCTGGTCAGGTTGAGACTCTTGTTGGGGATCACTGGTATGGGAACGGAAAAGAAGATACCAGCAGATATCTGGTAATTGGGTCGGACGAAGATGGAAAGATTGCAAATTATGAACTGTCTTATACGATGAAATATTTTCTCTATGCCAGTCAGGTGGATACCATGGCGCCTATGCCATTGGAGGAACTGGAAGGATTGTTGGAAAACTATGACAAAGTGATCCTTTTTGACAGCGGAGTGATTTATGGGCAGCAGGAAGTGGTGGAAATGGTCAGTCGGAAAGCGATTTGGGACAGTGAAGCCCTGAAAGAAGAGCTGGCAAAGGCGGAGCAGGATGCGCTATAATAGTAATGACACATGAGAGAGAAGCCGGAAAAGGAGGATAAGGTGCATTTTGTAAATGCGAAAGGGATACTGTCAGCCAGCAACGGAATGAATATTTACCGGGGTTGTACCCATGGGTGTATTTACTGCGACAGCCGAAGCAAATGTTATGGATTTACCCATCCGTTTGAAGATATCGAGGTAAAGCAGAATGCGCCTGCACTGCTGGAGCAGAGGCTGCGTTCCAAACGGAAAAAGTGTATGATAGGAACGGGTGCTATGTGCGATCCTTATATGCACTGTGAAGAACAGCTTGGGATGACAAGAAAATGTCTGGAGCTTATCGAACAGTATGGATTTGGTGTGACCGTGCTCACAAAATCGGACAGGATTCTGCGGGATCTGGAACTGCTCCGCAGGATCAATGAAAAGACAAAGGCAGTTGTCCAGATGACGCTGACGACGTACGATGACAACCTGTGCAGGATCATTGAGCCAAAGGTCTGCGTGACCAGTGAGCGGGTCAGAGTGCTGAAGATTATGAGAGAAGCAGGGATTCCGACGGTTGTCTGGCTGATGCCGATTCTGCCCTTTATCAATGACACAGAAGAAAATATCGCAGGGATCCTGAACTGCTGTCTGGAAGCCGGGGTAAAAGGGATTATGAATATGGGGATGGGAGTGACACTGCGTGAAGGTGACAGGGAATACTTTTATCAGGTGCTGGACCGGCATTTTCCGGGATTGAAACAGAAGTACCAGCGTACCTATGGGAATGCTTATGAGATAATGAGTCCCAATCATGATCGCCTTACAGCGCTGTTTGAAACGGCCTGCCGGGAAGCTGGGATCCTGTACCGTGTCGAGGATGTTTTTGCGTATTTAAACGAATTTCCCGAAGAAAAGGAGTACAGGCAGTTAAGCCTTTTTGATTAAAAAACACAGGGAGACAATTAGGGAACCTATAGGAAAACAGTCACTTGTGAAGCAGTAATTGCAGCGGAGGAGGAGAGATTATGCAGCATAAAGTGAAATTAACCGTAATTGACAAGAAATTATACCCGGAACTTCAGGCACAATATTGTGCGGATCCAGAGTCTGGAGCCTGTCCTGTGTATGAGATAGGGGACGAATTTGTTTTTGAGCGTTATGGAGAGGCGGATGATTTCTGGAAAATGGGAATGGGCAGGCAGTGTTCGGAAGCATGGGACGCCATCGCCAGATATATTTATACGGGATTACAGGGCGGATCCATTATGCGAGGCTGGATGAAGGACGAGAGAATCATGATTGCCTGCTGTTCTGACGGGACAAGACCGGTTGTTTTCAAAATTGAGCGGATGGATTATAAAGTTCTTTATATTTCGGGGATTGGCTGTGAGAAGTGCAGAGAGAAGATCCGGGCGGCATTGGAAGCGTTGGAAGGTGTAACTACGGTAAGTTTTCGGGAAAAATTCACGGAGGTGTATCTGGAGAACGATGTGGAAGATGCGGCACTGAAAATGGCAGTGGAACAATGTGGAGATTATACGGTTGAGAAAATTGATTGAAAATATATTTTGTGAGAAATTCGTTCCGAACGCAGGAAGCGTAATGTGCTGCCTGAGTTCGGAACAGATTTCCACAAACTGTGACGCATACCTTGAAAAATTTAGTCATACCAGAATTGCAAAAAATTGAAATCGGTGAAGGATGTTTCGGAGGAACGTCCTTCACCAGGAACAGGCATTTTAAAAGAAATCCCGGATCTGACCGGCGACAATTTTCATCAGCCGCTGTCTGGATTCCACAGCCGCCCAGGCGATATGCGGGGTGATGAACAGCCGGCTCTGCTCTGTGACAGTGAGCAGCGGGCTGTCTTTCGCCATCGGTTCTTCGCAGAGGACATCCAGCCCGGCAGCCAGGATTTCATGATTGTTCAGGGCATCGGCGAGATCTGCTTCGCAGATGATCGGTCCTCTTCCCATGTTCAGAAGGATCGCTTCGGACTTCATTTTGCGGAACGCTTCCGCGTTCATCAGACCCTGCGTATATTCGTTCAGCGGCGCGTGGATGGACAGGATATCTGACCGGCGAAGCAGGGTTTCAAAATCCACCTGATGATATCCTTCCTGTGCGGGAGCGCCCGATGCTGAGTAATAGATCACATCCGCGCCGAACATTCCGGCGATATCTGCCACTCTGCGGCCGATGGCGCCAAGCCCCAGAATTCCCCAGACGGATCCGTTCAGTTCGTGGAAGGTTCTGGAAAAATGGGTAAAGATCTGGTCGTTGATATAATGGCCGTCTTTTACATAATCATCGTAATAGCGCAGATGTTCCATCAGATAAAACAGCACGGCGAAGGTATGCTGCGCCACAGATTCTGTGGAGTATCCGGCGACATTGCGCCACTGGATGTTCCATTTGGCAAGGTACTCTTTGTCCAGATTGTTGGTGCCGGTAGCGGTGACGCAGACAAGCTTCAGCTTTTCCGGGAAAGGGATGGTCCGGGCATTGATCTGTACTTTGTTGACCACGAGCACATCGGCGTCTTTGGCACGTCCGGCAATTTCCTCCGGGGTGGAAAAAGGATATTTCACGACTTCTCCAAGCTGTTCAAAGGGAGTATAGTCAATATCATCTCCCAGTGTCTTTGCGTCTAAAAAAACGATCTTCATTGTTCTCTATTCCTTTCGTATGATCTTTTTCCAGTATAGCATATTGGGAAGCAAATCAACAGTTTTCAATGGAAATGAGGATATTTTTCTTTCGCCGGAGGGAAAAATATCCTCATTTGTTATGAGAAAAGCAGTTGTTGATTGAAGAATCTCGTGCTATACTGCAATCAATTGGGAGAGACGGAGGAAAAAGAAGTGGAGAAACAAGACAGGCGTGAAGCGCTGGATGTGGCGGCTCTGGCAGGGGATATCCTGCTTGCCAGCGGCGCTGAAATTTTTCGGGTGGAGGAGACCATCTTCCGGATTGCCAGGGCATACGGTGTGGAATCCAGCGATGCCTTTGTGCTGAGCAGCGGAATTTTTCTTACCGCTGGGAGCGACCGGGAGCAGGACTTTGCCAGAGTCCGCCATATTCCATTGAGTGCGGCCCGTCTGGACCGGGTGACGGCGGTCAATCAGCTTTCCCGGGAGATCGTGGAAGGAAAACACACGCCCGCACAGGCAAGAGAGCGGCTGATCCAGATCCAAAAAATGCCGCCAAAACCCAAAAGTCATCAGGTTCTTGCCTCCGGAGTGGGCAGCGCCTGTTTCTGCTTTCTGTTCGGCGGAGATCCGGTGGACAGTCTTGCGGCGTTTGCGGCAGGGATTGTTTTGTATCTGTATCTTCTGTATCTGGCACGTGGGCGGCTTTCCAAGATCGCGGCAAATATCTCCGGCGGCGCGCTGGTGACTCTGTTTGGTATTTTGTTGTATCAGTGTGGGATCGGACACCATCTGGGAGAAATGATCATCGGTTCGATCATTCCGCTGGTGCCCGGTGTGGCGTTTACCACTGCAATCCGGGATATTGCGGATGAGGATTATATCGCCGGGGCGGTGCGGATGCTGGACGCTCTGCTGGTGACGTTCTGTATCGCCATGGGCGTCGGTCTGGTTATGATGGGATGGCATCATTTTGCGGGAGGATGGCTGCTTTGAGTGTGAGGATTCTATGGGAATTTTTGGCGGCGTGCATTGGAACGATGGCTTTTGCCCTGTTGTTTCAGGTGCCGAGAAAATATTACGGATTGTGCGGGCTGATCGGCGGAACCGGATGGGTATGTTATGAGATTTTTCTGTTGTGGTGTTCCGAGCCGATCGCGACTTTTTTTGCCAATGTTGTGGTGGTATTCCTGTCACGGCTTTTTGCGGTGAAAAGGAGCTGTCCGGTAACGGTCTTCCTGATTTCCGGGATCTTTCCGCTGGTTCCGGGGGCGGGAATCTACTGGACGGCCTATTATGTTGTGACCAATGAACTGGAGCAGGCGGGGCAGAGAGGGTTTCTGACTTTAAAAATAGCGGTAGCGATCGTTCTTGGCATCCTGCTGGTGTTTGAACTTCCCCAGGGATTGTTCCGCCGGCTTTCGGGCAGGAAAAGAACCTCAGAACCGCAGAGGTAAACGGCAAGGAAAAGATGCAGAGGCAGGAATGAATGTTCAAACACATTCTAGGGAGGAAGAAATGAAGCGATTATATCTGATCGGAGGAACGATGGGTGTGGGAAAAACCACGGTCTGTCAGATACTGAAAAGGCGGCTGCCCAACTGTGTGTTTCTGGACGGGGACTGGTGCTGGGACATGGAGCCGTTTCAGGTGAACGAAGAGACGAAAGCGATGGTGATGGAAAATATCTGCTTTCTTCTTAACAATTTTCTCCGGTGCAGCGCCTATGAAACTATTGTATTCTGCTGGGTGATGCATGAACAGGGGATCATCGATGAGATCCTCCGGAAACTGGACGTCGGGAAATATCAGGTTTACAGAATTTCTCTCGTCTGCGCTCCGGAAGAACTGGAAAGGCGTATCCGAAAGGACATTGAGACGGGACTGCGGACGGAGGATGTGCTGGAGCGGAGCAAGAGCAGGCTGCCGCTGTATGAAACGCTGAATACGATAAAAATCGATGTATCCGGATTCTCACCGCGGGAGACCGCAGGGGAAATTCTGCGGGTAACAGAGGAACTGTGAGAAAGGGTACAAAACAGTAAAAAAGCAGTAAAATGCAGAAGAAAAATACGACAGGACAAAGGAAATGAAACCGTGAAAGATAAACGTTTTTACCGAACTTTTTTTGCAATGTATATCGTGCTGGTCTTCCAGAATGTGATCTCTCTGAGCGTCAATCTGGCGGACAATATCATGCTGGGAGCTTACAGCGAAACTTCCCTGTCCGGCGTGGCGGCGGTCAATCAGATCCAGTTTATCTACCAGCAGCTTTTAATGGCGGCAGGGGACGGAATGGTTATTTTCTGCAGCCAGTATTGGGGCAAAAAGCAGATCGGACCGGTGAAAAAAATTGCGGCGACAGCGATGCATACAGGGCTGGCATTTGCTCTGATTTTGTTTCTGGCGGTCAGCCTGTTTCCTCATCGGGCGGTGGGACTGTTTACGACGGATGAGGCGATCATTGCCGAGGGTGTGAAATATCTGGCGGTCATCCGTTTTACCTACCTGTTTTTTGCAGTGACAACCATCCTGCTTGCCACGCTCCGCAGTGTTGAGATTGTGAAGATCGCATTTTATCTGTCCGTTTCAACACTGGTGATCAACTGCTGCATCAACTACGTGCTGATTTATGGAAAATTCGGTGCGCCGCAGCTTGGAGTCACCGGCGCGGCAATCGGAACGCTGGCGGCAAGGATCATCGAGTGTGCGGTGGCTGTCTGGTATGTGCTGAAAAAGGAGCCGAACCTGAAGATGCGGATCAGCGATTACTTTCACACAGACAGGATCCTGCGCAAAGATTATTATAAGACAACACTGCCAATGCTGGTGGTACAGGGACTGTGGGGACTCAACACAGCGATGCAGACGGCAATCCTTGGTCATATGACGGCGCGGGCGATCGCGGCAAACAGCGCGGCATCCAATCTGTTCCTGATGATCAAATCCATGGCGGTGGGAGCGTCTTCTGCGGCTTCGGTGCTGATCGGAAAGACGATCGGAGAGGGAGATATGAGACGCGTGCGGCTGTATGCCCGACGGCTTCAGAAGATGTTTGTAATGATCGGCCTGGTATCGGGAATCTGTCTGTTCTTCCTGCGGATACCGGTTCTGAATCTTTATGATCTGTCACCGGAAACCAGGGAGATGGCGAACAGTTTCCTGATCATTCTCAGCGTGATCTGCGTGACGATGTCCTACCAGATGCCGACGAACAACGGCATCATCCGGGGCGGGGGAAATGCGATGTTCGTGGTGCGGATGGATCTGATCAGTATCTGGTGCATCGTGATCCCGCTGTCTTTGATTATGGCATTTGTGGTGGAAGCGTCGCCGGTGGCCGTTGTGTGCTGCCTGAACGCGGATCAGGTGTTTAAATGTATTCCGGCATTTCTGGAAGTGAATTATGGTAATTGGGTGAAAAAACTGACACGGGATTGAAAGGAGAAATTATGACAAAAGAAGAACTTGCACTGGAAGTGATCGGACGATTGAAGAAAGAATATCCGGATGCCGACTGTACGCTGGATTATAACGAGGCATGGAAACTGCTGGTCAGCGTCCGGCTGGCGGCACAGTGCACGGATGCCAGGGTCAACGTGGTGGTTCAGGATCTGTATGCAAAATATCCGGATGTCAATGCGCTGGCGAAAGCGGAGGTGGATGAAATCGAAGCCATCGTCCGCCCCTGCGGTCTGGGACGGAGCAAGGCAAGGGATATCAGCGCCTGTATGAAGATCCTGAGGGATGAATATGGCGGACATGTGCCGGACGACTTTGATGCTCTGCTGAAGCTGCCGGGTGTCGGAAGAAAAAGCGCGAACCTGATCATGGGCGATGTGTTTGGAAAACCGGCAATTGTGACGGATACCCACTGCATCCGGCTGGTCAACCGCATCGGCCTGGTGGATGGGATCAAGGAGCCGAAAAAGGTGGAGATGGCGCTGTGGAAGATTGTCCCGCCGGAGGAAGGCAGTGATTTCTGCCATCGTCTGGTCTACCATGGAAGAGACGTCTGCACAGCCCGCACAAAACCTTACTGCGAGAAATGCTGTCTGAAAGATATCTGCCAGAAAAATGGTGTATGACCGGCGGTGAGCAGGAACCGCAACTGTCGGTTGCATAAAAAATATCAACTCTGATTGATAGAATCCGGTGAGGAAATCTGCTATACTTCTGATAAAGAGAAAAGCTGAATGACAGCGAAAGATTTTGTTGCCAATGGAAGCAGAGCAGATGAGAAAAGAGGATGGAGATATGACCTTATCAGAAAAGATATTGATGTTGAGAAAACAAAAGGGATGGTCCCAGGAGGAACTGGCAGAGCAGCTGGGGGTCTCCCGGCAGTCGGTGTCCAAGTGGGAGAGCGGAACCAGCCTTCCGGATCTGAACCGCATTCTGGATCTGTCCCGGCTGTTTTCTGTGTCCACAGACTTCCTTCTGAAAGAGGAGGAAACCATGGAGGAGGAGACAGAACCCCCGGATCCGGAACAGGAACTGTTTTCCGGGGAGAAGACAGGGAACGAAACGGAAGAACAGGTTCTGGAAGGTGAATGGGTCGCTCCGGAAGAGATGGAAGATGAAAATGGAAAATACTATCGCAGGGTTTCTTTCAGCGAAGCGTTGGATTACCTGGAACAGATGGGGGAATACGGACGTCAGCTGGGCCGCGGTGTCATGCTTTGTATCTTTGCCCCGGCAGCGCTGGTCGGCTCTGTCGCAGCGGGATCTGTGGCCATGGGAAATTCCGTCAGAGCAGAAAATATTGCCGGAGGGATTGGAACCGTACTGCTTTTGCTGCTGATCGCATGGGCGGTAGTGATTTTTATCGGCAGCGCGTCAAAAATAGAGAAATATCAGTATCTTTCCAAAAAGCATTACATTCTTGAACCAGGAGTTGCTGAGGCGGTTCAGGAAGAAAAAGAAGCCTTTGAGGATGTTTACCGCAAAAGTGTGATGGTCGGTGTCTGTATGTGCATTGTCAGTGTCGTTCCTGTGCTCCTTGCAGGCATTTCTGATTCAAAGGAAGTGCTTGTGCTGATGGGAGTGGTGCTGATGTTTCTGATCGTCGGTGTTGGCGTTCATCTGATCGTTTCGGCAACGGTGATCCGCGAAGCGCAGGAAACGCTTTTGAAGCGAGGAATGACGGAGGAAGAAGCGGCAGAGCGGATCATTAAAAAAAAGAAGAAAAAGGGCGGGCTGAAAAAATATGAAGATTCTTACTGGATCCTGATCACCCTGATTTATCTGGTCAGCAGTTTTGCGACGATGAAATGGTGGGGCACATGGATCATCTTCGTGGCTGCAGCTGCGGTGTGGGAATTTCTCACGGCAGCAAAACAGTAGAATTTTACGGTAACGGGCAGAAGAATACTGAGAAAGCTGCAAAGGATCTGCAGAGAATCGACGTTCTCAGAGGAGCATATTTTACATAGGTTATGTAGAATAGTTGCAGCCGGTCAGCAGGTGGCCTGCGATACGGGCAAAAGTATGCGGGCAGATTCTTTGCTGTGGCAACGGAAAAGAGAGGTAGAACCAATGGTTGAAATAAAAGCGTTTTGTGCAGTGAGACCGAGACAGGATCTGGCGGAGAAAATAGCAGCCCTGCCCTATGACGTATACAGCCGCGGCGAAGCGGCGGAGGAAGTGAAAAAAAATCCGTTTTCTTTTCTGAAAATCGACAGGCCGGAGGTACAGTTTGACGAGAATACGGATATGTATTCGCCGGCTGTGTACCAGGCGGCAGGAAATGAACTGCGGGAAATGATAGGCAGGGGTGAGTTCATTCAGGAGAAATCACCCTGCCTTTATCTGTATGAATTAACGATGGACGGACGTACTCAGACCGGAGTGTGCTGCTGTGCTTCCGTGGCGGATTATGAAAATGGTGTGATCAAACGCCATGAGAATACCAGACCGGAGAAAGAAGAAGACAGGATTCGTCATGTGGAAGCCTGCGGGGCACAGACGGGTCCGATTTTTCTTGCGTGCAGAAAAAATCAGAAGCTGACGGAACTGGAGGAACGGGAAAAGAAGGCGGTTCCGATTTATTCTTTCACAGCAGAGGATGGAATTCGTCATCAGGTCTGGAAAATTGAAAATGAGGAAACCATCCGGAGCATCTGTGAGATTTTTGAGGCTATGGACAGTCTCTATATTGCGGACGGCCATCACCGGGCAGCCTCTGCGGTGCGGGTGGCGAGAAAGAGAAGAGAAAAGGAAGTTCCGGAAGGACAGCGCCTGGAAGAAAAACCGGAAGCAGAAGCCTTTCTTTCTGTGATTTTTCCGGAAAATGAACTGAAGGTGTTGGATTATAACCGTTGGGTGAAGGATCTGAACGGATATTCCAGGAAGGAATTTCTGAACCACGTGGGTGAGAAATTTCGTATGACACCTCTTCCTTCGGCGGTTCATCCAAAGGAGAAAGGCAGGTTTTCCATGTATCTGGACGGACAGTGGTACGAACTGGAAGAAAAGACGGAGAAAAACCGTACGGATGCGGTGGAGTCGCTGGATGTTTCCATTCTTCAGAATGAGATCTTGTCTCCTGTTCTGGGGATCAAGAATCCCAAAACGGACAAAAGGATTCAGTTTATCGGAGGAATCCGGGGACTTTCGGAACTGGAAAGACTGGTGGATGCGCAGGGAGGGGCAGCCTTTGCCCTGTATCCCACTTCCATGGAAGAACTGTTCCGTGCAGCCGATCAGGGAAGACTGATGCCGCCCAAATCTACCTGGTTCGAGCCGAAACTGCGCAGCGGATTGTTTCTGCACATGATTTCATAATGGTGTTTTCCAGCAGTACAGCTTGTGCTATAATAGGATTGTTGCAAAGCGGAAAATGAAAATTCACAAGTGTTGTCCGAACAGACTTTGAGGAACGGAAGGGAGGAGGACAAAAATGAAAGTACGTGAACTGGATCAGTATCTGAAGATTGATCTGGAAGGAGCCCTGGCGCGTTTTATGGGCAGGGAGGATATGTATGCCAGATTTTTATATAAATTGCAGCAGGACGAGACGTTTCAGAAACTGACGGAAGCGGTGGAATCACAGACCTTGTCGGATATCGAGCGTTATGCGCATACACTGAAGGGAGTTTTGGGAAACCTGGGGCTGGAAGAAGGTTATCAGACCAGCAGTGAACTTGTGCAGGTGGTGAGAGAGGATCATACGGAAAAGATTGAGCCTCTGTATCTGGTGTTGAAAGAACAGATGCAAACATATCTGAATGTGATCGGCATGCTTGAGCAGCCGGGACAGTGACAGACGAGAAGGAGAAACCTATGGCCGGGACAGAGAAAAATTGTCTGCTGATCGTAGATGATGTGGAAATGAACCGTGCGATACTCAGCAGTATTTTTGAAGATGAATACAAGATCATAGAGGCGGAGAACGGGCAGGAGGCGCTTAAGAGGCTGGAGCAGAACGACGGGCAGATTGCCGCAGTCCTGTTGGATGTGGTCATGCCTGTCATGAACGGTTTTGAGATGCTTCAATATATGAAAGAGAACAATATTGGACAGGATATCCCGGTCTTTCTGATCACGGCAGACGCATCGGAGAAAAACATGTACGAGGGTTACAGCCTCGGAGTCAAGGATATCATCGAAAAGCCTTTCATCCCCTATTTCCTGAAGCAGAGGATCCGGAGCGTGGTCGATCTGTACTGTACCAAGGAGCAGCTGAGAGAAACTGTGGAGCATCAGGCGGAGATCATAGAGGAAAAAGTGAAAGAAGTCAATGCCCTCAGCCGGAATGTGATTGAAACATTGGCTCTCGCCATTGAATTCCGCAGCGGCGAGACGGGACAGCATATTCAGAATATTTACCAGCTGACCCGGATTCTGCTCCGGGCGCTGAGAGAAAAAGGATATCCCGGCTGTGAACTGAGTGACGAACAGATTGAGCAGATCGCGACTGCATCGATGATGCATGACATTGGAAAGATTGCGATTCCCGACAGCATTCTGAACAAACCGGGGCGGCTGACTCCTGAAGAATATGAAGAAATGAAAATACATACGCTGAAGGGCGCAGAAATGATCGAACGGATGCCCAATGTGGAGCAGAATCCTGTATTTTCCTATGCGTATGATATCTGCCGCCATCACCACGAGCGCTGGGACGGTTCCGGTTATCCGGATCATCTGGCTGGAGAAGAAAACAGCATCTGGGCACAGATCGTGGCGTTGGCGGATGTATATGACGCCCTGGTGAGCCGGCGCTGTTACAAGGAACCTTTTGAGAAGGAAAAAGCGGTACAGATGATCAGCAGCGGAGAATGCGGGATGTTCAATCCGGAGCTGATGGAGGTGTTTTTCAAAATACAGGAAAATCTGTAGGAGAAACATGCTTGACGGCTTGGAAAAGATATGATAATCTTTCAGAGGTGATGCGGCGGACTGCCGCAGAGAATCGAATATTTGGAGCTTTCAAAAGCCATGCCGGTTTTTCTGTTTCAGCATAAACAGAGCGGTGTGGTTTTTTTCTTTCCATGTTCGAAAACAGAAGATTTTATAAAAATGTTAAGGAGCAAAGTTTGGAAGTAAACTTCCAAATCTACCTTGATGACGCAGTAAGTGCGTCAGGAAGGAGGAAACTATGGAAAAACAGAACAACAAGATGGGCGAAAAGCCGGTGCTTTCGCTGCTGTTCAGCATGTCCCTTCCAATGATGCTGTCGATGCTGGTGCAGTCTCTGTATAATATCGTCGACAGTATGTACGTGTCGTGGCTCGGCACGGAGGCACTGACCGCGGTTTCTCTTGCCTATCCCCTGCAGAATATTGTCACGGCGGTATCGGTGGGCATCGGTGTGGGAATCAGTTCCGCCCTTTCCATCAGCCTCGGTGAGAAAAACCAGGAGAAAGCAAATGAGACGGCGACCATGGGAATGGCGCTGACACTGGTACACTGTGTGCTTTTTATAATTTTCGGACTGGTTGTGACAAGGCCGTTTCTGCAGCTGTTTACGGGCAGCCCTGAAATTCTGAAAAATGCCTGCGATTATACGTATGTGGTGCTGTGCGCTTCCTTCGGAAGCCTTCTCCAGATCGCGCTGGAAAAGATTTATCAGGGAATCGGCGCGATGAAGACTACGATGGTTCTGCTGGCTACAGGATGTATTATCAATATCATTCTGGATCCGATCCTGATCTTCGGGCTGCTGGGCTTCCCTGCCATGGGTGTTCGTGGCGCTGCCATTGCAACTGTCATCGGGCAGATCGGCGCTTTTCTTTTATACGTGGTGGTATACCTGCACCGGAATCCGGGCGTGACGATCCACCCCAGATATCTGAAAAAAGACTGGCAGCTGATCCGGAAAATTTATTCCGTGGGGATTCCCTCTTCCATGATGCTGATGATGCCCTCTTTGCTGGTCAGTGCGCTGAATGGCATTCTCGCGGCATTTTCTCAGGTCTATGTGGCGGTGCTTGGAATTTATTTCAAACTGCAGACCTTTATTTATATGCCGGCAAACGGAATGATCCAGGGCATGCGGCCGATCATCGGTTACAATTACGGCGCCGGACAGTATGAGCGGGTGCGTCAGACCATCCGGTACTGCCTCCTTGGAACCGCGGCGATCATGCTGCTTGGAACCATCCTGTCCCTGGCGGTTCCGGGAGGAATCCTGCAGCTGTTCCAGGCAGACGCGGAGCTGCTTGCGGAAGGAGAGACGGCACTGAGGATCATCTCTCTCGGTTTCCTGATCTCCACGGTGGGCACGGTATTTGCCGGAGTATTTGAAGCCCTTGGACGGGGCGGAGAATCCCTGCTCATCTCCCTGCTGCGCCAGCTGGTCATCACCGTTCCCGCAGGATATATCCTGTCACGTTTCCTGGGAGCGTCCGGTATCTGGATTGCCTTCCCGGTATCTGAACTGGCAGCTTCCATCGCGGCGGTCATCCTTCTGAAGCGCTATCAGAACGGAGAGTTTTTTCCGCTGAAACGAGACTAAAAAAATATTCGGCAGAGGGTAAGCTGTACATTGGGCTTTCCCTCTGCCGAAAGTTTTGAAAATAGTTTGCAGCTATTTTGTCAGGTATGGAGATTTACTGCACGCTCCAGCTTAGCAGCTGCTATATTTTAAAACCTCCTCCAGCGGCATAGAGCCGCCGAACAGATCCAGAGCACTTCCGATGGTCACATCAATCCTGCCTTTCCCCTCTTTTTTCAGAAGCTCAAGATCCTGAAAACTCCCGACCCCTCCGGCATAGGTGACCGGAAAATCATCAAGCTCCGCCAGCAGACGCACCAGCGGAACTTCGATCCCCTGCGCTTTCCCTTCCACATCCACCGCATGGATCAGAAACTCATCACAGTGAGAAGAAAGTTCCCGGAGCACCGGAAGAGAAAGTGCCACGTCCGTATACTTCTGCCAGCGGTCCGTAACAATAAAATACTTCCCATCCTTCTTCCGGCAGCTCAGATCCAGAGTAAGATGCTCTTTCCCCACCTCACGCTTCAGCAATTCCAGATTCTCATAAGAAACCCGGCCATCTTTAAAAACAAAAGAAGTAACGATCACATGACTTGCCCCCGCGTCCAGAAAAGAAGCAGCGTTCTCCGTCGTAATCCCGCCGCCAGCCTGGAGCCCGCCCGGAAAAGCACGAAGCGCCCCAAACGCCTGCTGCCGGGTCTTTTCATAAAATCCAGAGTCCCTGGAATTCAACAAAATCACATGCCCCCCGAAAATCCCTCGCTTCCGATAAAACTCCGCAAAAAAAGCCGCATCCTGATCCGCGACAAAATTCTCCACCGCCTGATCCCTCTCATCCCTCAGACTCCCCCCGACAATCTGCTTCACCTTACCATTATGAATATCAATACACGGCCGAAACTTCATCCCTTTCCATCCCTCCAAACTTATTACTTATTCAAAAATTTTACCACATCATCCAACTAAAGTCACCCTACAAAATGATTAAGAAAACATACAAAAGCAATCCAAAATCTTTTCAGCATCTATCATAAATCTATTTTAAATGAATCTTAAATCCCCTATCTCATTCTTCTAATATATTCCCCAAAGCCGTTTACTCATCTAAATGCATTCGATGAAAACTTCGGCAAATTCCAAATGCTCACCACACCTCCCCTACAAAAATTGACAGTAAAATTATAAAAAGTTGGTGAATATTCTAAAATCTATTGCGTTTTTCCCACGCGATTGCTATAATATACTTACTTACAGGTGGTAATGTAAAACACCGGTAAAATTCTTAGCAAAGGGGTTGGGACATCATGAAGATTACAATTAGCGGAAAAAATATCGACGTAACGGAGGGCTTAAGAGCAGCGGTCCAGGACAAGCTCGGTAAGCTGGAGAGATATTTCACACCCGATACCGAAGTGATTGTCACATTAAGTGTAGAGAAAGAAAGACAAAAGATAGAAGTAACGATACCTGTAAAGGGCAACATCATCCGCTCCGAGCAGGTGAGCAACGATATGTACGTATCTATCGATCTGGTGGAAGAAGTGATCGAGCGCCAGCTGCGCAAATACAAAACAAAGATCGTAGACAAAAAACAGGAAGGCGGCAATTTCCAGAAAGCATATATCGAGAATGACTATATGGAAGACGAGGAGATCCGCATCATCCGCAGCAAGAAATTCGGCATGAAACCGATGTTCCCGGAAGACGCATGTGTACAGATGGAACTGCTGGGACATAATTTCTATGTTTTCCGCAATGCTGAAACAGATGAAGTAAATGTTGTTTACAAGAGAAAAGGAAATACCTATGGACTGATCGAACCGGAGTTTTAAGATTTCTTCCGGCAACAGGAAATGAATAGCAGAAAATAAAAAAAAGAGCGAGGGTGTCTGAATTCTGAAAAGGTTCAGATGCCCTCATTTTCTGCAAAAACATCCTAGATAAGATGAGCTTATAATTGAAATTAGGTATATTAATTTTACTTATAAGAAAGAATATGATACACTGAATACAGCGTAAGACTGCAGACAGGCGCAGACTGTCTGCATCCGAAAGATACCCGGCGCAGCCGCTGCGGCATGTTCGGAAGCCATGAGAAGAAAAATGGAGGAACCTAATGAGTACAGTAAAACGCGTATATGTAGAGAAAAAACCTGATTTTGCAGTGCAGGCGAAAGAGCTGAAACATGAGATCAGACATTATTTGAATCTTTCTTCTGTCACAAACGTGAGAATCCTGATCCGTTACGACGTGGAAAATGTCAGTGACGAGACGTTTGAGAAAGCCTGCCATGTGGTATTTGCAGAGCCGCCGGTAGATGACTTCTATCTGGAGGAGTTCCCGCATCATCCGCAGGATAAAATCTTTTCGGTAGAATTTCTTCCGGGACAGTTTGATCAGAGAGCAGACTCTGCCGTTCAGTGTCTGCAGTTCCTGAAAGAGGACGAGAACCCGATCATCCGTTCCGCAACTACCTATGTGATCGAAGGGGATATTACAGACGATCAGCTGGAGGCAGTGAAGAACCACTGCATCAATCCGGTGGATTCCCGCGAGATCGGTCTGGAAAAACCGGAAACCCTGGTGACAAATTTTGAGGAGCCGGCGGACGTAAAGATTTTCGATGGCTTCACAGAGATGGGACAGCCGGAACTGAAAGAGCTGTATGATTCCCTTGGTCTGGCGATGACTTTCAAGGATTTCCTTCATATTCAGAATTATTTTAAGAATGAGGAGAAAAGAGATCCTTCCATGACGGAGATCCGTGTACTGGATACTTACTGGTCCGATCACTGCCGTCATACGACCTTCTCCACAGAACTGAAAAATGTCACCTTCGGCGAGGGAGATTACAAAGAGCCGATGGTTAAGAGTTATGAAAAATACCTGAGCGACCGGGAAGAGATCTTCCATGGACGTGAGGATAAATTTGTCTGCCTGATGGATCTGGCGCTGATGGCGATGCGCAAACTGAAAGCGGAGGGCAAGCTGCAGGATCAGGAAGAGTCCGATGAGATCAATGCTTGTTCCATCGTTGTACCGGTGGATGTAGACGGTGTGGAGGAAGAATGGCTGATCAACTTTAAGAACGAGACGCACAACCACCCGACGGAGATTGAGCCGTTCGGAGGCGCTGCGACCTGTCTTGGAGGCGCGATCCGTGATCCGCTGTCAGGACGTACTTATGTGTACCAGGCAATGCGTGTGACCGGTGCGGCAGACCCGACCCGTCCGCAGAGCGAAACCCTGGAAGGAAAACTCCCGCAGAAGAAACTGGTACGCGAGGCGGCTCACGGATACAGCTCCTACGGAAACCAGATCGGTCTGGCTACCGGATATGTAAAAGAGATTTATCATCCAAACTATGTGGCAAAACGTATGGAGATCGGAGCAGTTCTCGGAGCGGCGCCAAGAAACGCCGTTGTTCGTGAAAATTCCGATCCGGGCGATATCATCATCCTGCTGGGCGGACGTACCGGCCGTGACGGCTGCGGCGGAGCTACCGGTTCCTCCAAGGTACACACCACAGAGTCCATCGAGACCTGCGGCGCAGAGGTACAGAAAGGAAATGCGCCGACCGAGCGTAAACTGCAGAGACTTTTCCGCAGAAGAGAGGTCAGCCTTCTGATCAAAAAATGTAACGACTTCGGTGCGGGCGGTGTATCTGTTGCCATCGGAGAACTGGCAGCCGGACTGCAGATCAACCTGGACAAGGTGCCGAAAAAATATGCGGGCCTGGACGGAACGGAAATCGCCATTTCCGAATCCCAGGAGCGAATGGCAGTGGTGATCGATCCGAAAGACCGTGAAGCATTTATGAAATATGCAAGGGAAGAAAACCTGGAAGCAACAGAGGTTGCGGTGGTAACGGAAGAGCCGCGTCTGGTGATGAGCTGGAGAGGCAAAGAAATCGTCAATATTTCCCGTGCATTCCTGGATACCAACGGCGCGCATCAGGAAAATGATGTGTATGTGGAAATTCCTGCAAAGGCAGATACGGTGCTGAAACGCTCCGGAGATATTGCCGATGTGAAGGCAAAATGGCTGGAAACGCTGTCCGATCTGAATACATGCTCCCAGAAAGGCCTGGTGGAAATGTTCGATTCCTCCATCGGCGCAGGCAGCACACTGATGCCGTACGGCGGAAAATATCAGATGACAGAGACCCAGGCGATGGTGGCGAAGGTTCCGGTTCCGGATGGAAAGACCGAAACCGTTACGATGATGAGCTACGGCTTTGATCCGTACGTTTCAAGCTGGAGCCCTTACCATGGAGCGATCTACGCGGTGACAGAATCCATCGCAAGGATCGTTGCTGCAGGCGGTGATTTCAAAAAGATCCGCTTTACCTTCCAGGAATATTTCCGCAGAATGACCGAGGATCCGGCACGCTGGAGCCAGCCGTTCGCGGCGCTGCTCGGCGCTTATGACGCACAGATGGGATTCCAGCTTCCGTCTATCGGAGGAAAGGACAGTATGTCCGGAACCTTCAACGATATCGATGTTCCGCCGACTCTGGTATCTTTCGCGGTGGATGTGGCGAAGCTGAAAGATGTCGTGACTCCGGAACTGAAGAAGGCAGGAAACCGTCTGGTATGGATCCATATTCCGACGGACAGCTACGATCTGCCGAACTATGAGGAAGTTATGGATCTGTATGAAAGAGTACATCAGGATATGCAGGCAGGCAGAATCGTATCTGCCTATGCCGTAGACCGTCAGGGTATCGCGGCTGCGCTGTCCAAGATGGCATTCGGAAACAGAATGGGCGCAAAGGTAGAGCATAACGTAGATCCGAGAGATCTGTTCAGCCCGCTGTTCGGCGACCTGATCTGCGAGGTGGCAGACGGAAAAGTCGGCGAACTGGCATGCACCTACACGGTGATCGGTGAAGTGACCGACGATGGCGCTTTCTCCTACGGAGATATGAAGCTTTCCGTTGAGGAAGCGGAGAACGCATGGAAAGCACCGCTGGAAAAAGTGTTCCGTACCGTGTCCGGAGCGGAAATTGCTCAGGCAGAGGAACTGAATGTTGCACCGGCGGATCCGCAGGCTTCCATTGTCAACGGACTGTATCGGACGGACAGCGTGCATATCTGCTCTCATAAGCTGGCACAGCCGACCGTATTTATTCCGGTATTTCCGGGAACCAACTGTGAGTATGACAGTGCAAGAGCGTTTGAACGTGCCGGCGCGAAGGTGATCACCAGAGTCTTCAAGAACCTGACGGCAGAGGATATCCGCGATTCTGTGGAAATCTTTGAAAAAGCTATCGGTGAAGCACAGATCATCATGTTCCCGGGTGGATTTTCCGCAGGTGATGAGCCGGACGGCTCCGCGAAATTCTTTGCAACCGCATTCCAGAATGCGAAGATCAAAGAGGCGGTTATGAAGCTTCTGAATGAAAGAGACGGATTGGCACTTGGTATCTGCAACGGATTCCAGGCGCTGATTAAACTTGGACTGGTTCCATATGGAGAGATTGTTGGACAGCAGGCGGATTCTCCGACACTGACTTTTAATACCATCGGACGCCATATTTCCAAGATGGTTTATACCAAAGTTGTGACCAACAAATCCCCATGGCTTGCAAACGCACAGCTTGGCGGTGTATATACCAACCCGGCATCCCACGGCGAAGGCCGATTTGTTGCAAGCAGGGAATGGATTGAGAAACTCATGGCAAACGGACAGATTGCGACCCGCTACTGTGACCTGGACGGAAACTTCACCAACGACGAGTACTGGAACATCAATGGTTCCTACTGTGGAATCGAGGGAATCACCAGTCCGGATGGACGCGTGCTTGGAAAGATGGCACATTCCGAGCGGCGTGACAATGGTGTGGCAGTCAACATTTACGGAGAGCAGGATTTGAAGCTGTTTGAATCCGGTGTGGCATACTTCAAATAAGAAAGTTCGGTCGGCGCTAGCCGTGTGCCACCGACACACAGCACCGCCAAATGGACATGCAAGCATGTCCGTTTGGCTCGTTGCCTGCAGGAATAAAAAAGGACTTCCGAAAGAGTGAAAATCTTCCGGAAGTCCTTTTTTGATGAACCGGTTTTTCAGATAAATATTTAAAAAAATGTAAAAAATTTCCTAAAAAAGTGCAAGGTTTCGATATTTCCTTACATTATATATGTAGAAGGGAATCAGAAATGTTCGAAAACCAACGAAGTTAGGAGATTTTCATATGAAAGAAACGAATGAGGAACGGTTTACAAAATATTTCTGCCAATACAGTGATGACTTATTTTTATATCTGGTTCGTGACCTTGGGGTGGAGCGGGAAACGGCAATTGACCTGATGGAAGATGTATGGGTGGTTTTCTGGGAAAAATTTCATGATATCCGGGATCTGAAGGATGCACAGATCAGGAAATGGCTGTGGAAGACAGCTTACTATAAGGTGCGGAATCATAAACGGAGAAAAAATTATTACAGTGAGATCCTGTATCCCATGGAAGAGATGGAGGGATTCTATGCGGACGAGGAAGAAGACGATTTTGAGCGGGAAATTCTTGAAGAGTGTATCATGGCGCTGCGCCCGGTGGAACGGGAAGTGATCAACAAACGAAGAGAGGGGAAGAGCTACCGGGATATCAGTTTCGGAATGAACAAAAGCATCCAGTCCCTGGAATGCATTTACAGCAGAGCTGTGAAAAAACTGAAAAGTATGGTCGGAAACAAGCTGACTTCTTTCTGGTAAAAAGCTGAAAAGTGTGTTAGAATACCCATAGAGTACTTGGAAAGCAGAAAGGATGGAACTTGCCATGAGTGAGAAATATGTAGCGTATGTGGGAACCTATACACACGGAAGCAGTATAGGCATTCATCTGTATGATGTAGATGTAGAGGAAGGAACTTTGACAGAACGAAAAGTGGTACCGGTCAATAATTCTTCACATATCTGCCGTTCTCTGAACGGAAAATATCTGTATTCCATCGCCGATGAAGGTGTCGCAGTCTTTGCTGTAGAGCCGGATGGAGATCTGACGCCGATCAATAAAGTGGATATCGACGGAATGAGAGGATGTTACCTCTCTGTAGACCAGACCGGCAGATATCTTTTTGTTGCAGGTTACCATGACGGAAAAGTGACGGTTGTACACACCCATCGGGACGGAAGGCTGGGAAGCGTGATGGACGGTGTATTCCATAAAGGCCTGGGAAGCGTGGCAGAGCGCAATTTCCGTCCTCATGTCAGCTGTGTTGTACCGACGCCGGACAATAAATATCTGTGCGCGGTGGACAATGGTATCGACCAGGTAAAACTTTACCGGATCAACCAGCAGAGAGACCGGATCGAACTGGTGGACATCCTTCGCTGTGAGCGGGAGTCCGGTCCGAGAGAACTGTTATTCAGCGCGGACGGAAGATTCGCTTATCTGATTTGTGAGCTTCACAACGAGGTGGAGGTATATACTTATACCAACGGTGACAAAGGACCTGTATTCGAAAAGATTCAGACCGTGAGTACAACCTCTGACAACGTAGACCGTGCCCACGATGCCGCAGCAGGAATCTGCCTGTCACCGGATCACAAATATCTGTTCACATCCACGGCAGGAGACAATACCGTGGCGATGTTCAAGATCGATGAAGAGACCGGATGCCTGGACAAGAAATTTGCGCTGCCGATCAGCGGAGAATATCCGAAAGATATTGCGATGTTCCCGGATGGAAAGCATATCGCAGTGGCAAACCATGAGTCAAATACCGTGACGACATTTGCCATCGATTATGAGAAAAACGTGCTGGTACAGAAAGGCCGTCCGATGAAGGTGGAAACCCCGAACTGCATCCTCATTACCAAACAGGGTGTCTGATAAAAAGCCGGAAGAAATTCAAAAATTGAGGAATTTCTTCCGGTTTTCCCATTGTGTTCTATTTCCAGATTTTGTATAAGTTTTCCAGCTTTGAAACGCTGCCCATCAGCAGAGCGTCTGCCAGTGTCAGGGCAGCCATCGCCTCGACCACAACAACCGCTCTTGGCACGATGACCGGATCGTGGCGTCCTTTGATGGAGAGGGTGATTTCTTCTCCGGCACGGCTGACGGTTTGCTGTTCCGAGGCAATGGACGGCGTCGGTTTGATCGCCGCACGGAGGATGATGTCACTGCCGTCGCTGATTCCGCCCAGGATTCCTCCGGCATGATTGGAGGTCTTCTCGATTGTTCCGTCCGGGCGGATATGAAAGCCGTCGTTGTCCGTGAGGCCGGTGGAAGCGGCAACCTGAAATCCATCGCCGATCTCCACGCCTTTGACGGCGCCGATGGACATCACTGCTTTGGCAAGAGAAGCGTCCAGTTTGTCAAATACCGGTTCTCCGAGACCGGCGGGCGTGCCGTGGATGACGCATTCGATGATCCCGCCGGCAGAATTTTTCGCAGCCATGCAGCTTTCCAGATATTCAGAGGCTTTTTCCGCCGCTTCGCTGTCAGGCATGTACAGCTTGTTGTTGAAAATTTCCTCCCTGGAAAAATTCTGGATCTGTACCGGACCGATGGCACGGGTGTAGGTGCAGAAAGAAATACCGAGAGCCGACAGAAGCCTTGCGGCGACAGCGCCTCCTGCGACCCGTCCGATGGTTTCCCTTCCGGAAGAACGTCCGCCGCCACGGTAATCCCGGAAACCATATTTTGCGTCAAAGGTATAATCTGCGTGACCTGGACGGTAGCAGGATGCGATCTCGCTGTAATCTTTTGAATGTTGATCTTTGTTATAAACCAACAGAGAGATGGGCGTTCCGGTCGTCCGGTCTTCAAAAACACCGGAGAGGATCTCTACCCGGTCGGGTTCGCTGCGCTGTGTGGTATAGCGGCTTTGTCCGGGTTTTCTCCGGTTCAGGTATTCCTGAATATCCTGTGCTTTCAGGGGAAGTCCTGCCGGGCAGCCGTCGATCACGACGCCGATGCCTTTGCCGTGGGACTCTCCCCAGGTGGTGATACGAAAAAGTGTTCCAAATGTTGAACCAGGCATAGATACCTCCAGTGATTAAAATTCAGTCCCGTTCCTGTTATAAAATTAACGCTGCTGTTCCAGAAAATAACAGAAAAAATCCGGTCTGTAAAACCTATTATAGCGGATTCGAAAGTCTGCGTAAAGATGAAAAATATGCAGGGAAAAGACCACGGAATTGTTTGACAAACCCATAGGCAGCGATTATAATGGGTTTGTATTTCAAGCAGAAAGGGTACCATATATAAATAGAAGAAAGGATGTGTTGTTATGGAAAGCGGACCTGCGCCCCGATTATGCAGCTTTAAAATGAAAAGAGAATAAATCTGTGAGGGACGGGTTGCCGCTGGTTCTTTGTCCCTTGCGGGACAGAGAAAGGAGATAACGGCATGATTCGTATTTTTAAATCCGTAGAGGACGTGATCAGACCTGTAGACAGCGCATGTGAAGGCTGCTGGATCGCATTGACCGATCCCACAGCGACAGAGGTGTTTGAAATCTCACAGCGCCACGAGATCGATGTGGATCACCTGCGGGCAGCGCTGGATGAGGAGGAACGTTCCCGTATCGAAGTGGAGGACAACTATACGCTGATACTGGTGGACATTCCGGTGATTGAGGAAAGAAACGACAAAGAATGGTATGGAACCATCCCCCTTGGCATTATCGTTACGGAGGACGCGATTTTTACCATCTGTACCGAGGATACCCCGATCCTGACTTCTTTCATGGAAGGAAGGGTGCGGAACTTTTCCACGGGAAAGAGGACAAGATTTATTCTTCAGATCCTGTATAAAAATGCCAGTATGTTTCTTCACTATCTGCGTATTATTGATAAAAAGAGCGAGCAGGTGGAGGGTAAACTTCACAAATCCCAGAGAAATCAGGAGCTGATCGAACTGCTGGAGCTGGAGAAGTGTCTGGTTTACTTTACAACTTCCCTGCGTTCCAACGAAGTGGTTCTTGAGAAACTGATGAAGACGGAGCGCATCCGTCGTTATCCGGAGGATGAAGAACTACTGGAAGATGTAATTATCGAGAATAAGCAGGCGATCGAGATGGCGAATATCTACAGCAACATCCTCAGCGGAACCATGGACGCTTTTGCTTCGGTAATATCCAACAACCTGAATATCGTCATGAAATTCCTGACGACGATTACGATCGTTATGTCTGTGCCGAATATTGTGTTCAGCGCTTACGGCATGAACGTCAACAGCAAGGGAATGCCCTTTGCGTCCAGTCCGTTCGGGTTCTGGATCGCGATACTGATCGCTGCGGTCATCTGTCTGATTGTTGCGATGATCTTCAAAAAGAAAGATATGTTTTAAAAGAAAGAAGAATGTCAATGAATTTTTTAAACAAGCTGGAACGTAAATTTGGGAGATATGCGATTCCCCATCTTACGACCTACATTATTATTACCTATGTGATCGGATATCTTTTGAATTACGCGTTTCCGTCAGCCCTGGGGTATATGACTCTGGATCCTTACATGATCATTTTTCATGGTCAGGTGTGGAGACTGGTAAGCTGGCTGCTGATACCGCCGAGCAGTCTGGATATTTTCACGGTTATCATGCTGTTCTTTTATTATTCCATCGGATCTTCGCTGGAGCGTGCCTGGGGTGATTTCCGGTACAACGTCTATATCTTTTTCGGCATCATCATGACGATTATAGGAGCGTTTCTGTTGTTTGTATTTACCGGATTTTCCTATTTCGGAATCTATGGACTGAGCTTCAGCACCTATTACATCAGTCTTTCCATTTTCCTTGGCTTTGCGATGAGTTTCCCGGATATGCAGGTAATGCTGTATTTCCTGATTCCGATCAAGATGAAGTACATGGCGGTTGTCTATGCGGTAATCGTGGCAATTGATTTTTTCCGCGGAAGTATTGTGACAAAGGTTGCAATCGTTTTCTCCCTTGCCAGTGTCATTATTTTCTTTTTTGGAACGAGAAATTACAGCCGTTACAATCCAAGAGAGAGAAAGCGGAAAAACGAATTCAGAAAGGCGATGTCAAAAGGAAAAGCGCAGGGTTATGCCAATGGCGCCAAACATAAGTGCGCCGTCTGCGGACGCACTGAACTGGATTCACCGGAGCTGGAATTCCGTTACTGCTCCAAGTGCAATGGGAACTATGAGTATTGTCAGAACCACCTTTTCACCCATGAGCATATCAAATAGGAGAAAATTGTTTCGCGATGGGGCGGATGTCCATAAGCACTACGTTTTCATACAGGCTGCGCAGGAAATACGCAGACCTGGAGGAATAGTTACAATAACAAAACAATGTAAATTAAGACTGTCCCGGGGCTTTCAAGCATAACAGAGCGAAGACGCCGGGCAGTATTTAAGAAGAAAAGCAGGAGAGTAAAGCATGAGAAAAACCAAAATTGTTTGTACGATGGGACCGAATACGAATTCAAAAGAAATGATGAAAAAACTTGTAGAGAATGGCATGGATGTTGCGCGTTTTAATTTCTCCCATGGAGACCATGAAGAACAGAAAATGCGTATGGATCTTTTGAAGGAAGTGCGCAAAGAGCTGAAAGTTCCCGTAGCCATCCTGCTTGACACAAAAGGACCGGAGATCCGTACCGGTGAGCTGAAAGACCATAAGAAAGTAACATTGAAAGAAAACCAGACGTTTGTTCTGACGACCAGTGAAGTGGAAGGAGACAACGAACGTGTTTCCATCACATACAAAGGACTTCCGCAGGATGTAACAGCCGGAGGACAGATCCTGATCGACGACGGCCTGATCTGTTTGGAAGTGCAGGAAACCACCGGGACAGAGATTGTCTGCCGCGTGATCAATGGTGGCGAGCTGGGAGAGAAAAAAGGTATCAACGTACCGAATGTATCGATCAAGCTTCCGAACCTGACCGAAAAAGATAAGAGCGATCTTCTGTTTGGCATCGAGCAGGGAATCGATTTTGTAGCGGCATCTTTCATCCGCAATGCGGAGGCGATTTATGAGATCAAGGATCTGCTTCGCGAAAACGGCGGAGAAGGGATCGATGTCATTGCTAAGATTGAAAATGCAGAGGGTGTGGAGAACATTGACAGCATTATTGATGCGGCAGACGGAGTGATGGTAGCCCGCGGAGACCTGGGCGTGGAGATCCCGGCAAGCGATGTTCCTCATGTGCAGAAGATCATTATCGAGAAATGTAATCATAAATACAAACCGGTTATCACAGCGACACAGATGCTGGATTCTATGATCCGCAATCCGCGCCCGACCCGTGCGGAGGTGTCCGACGTTGCCAACGCCATTTATGACGGAACCGACGCGGTTATGCTGTCCGGAGAGACCGCTCAGGGTAAATATCCGGTGGAAGCGGTTCAGATGATGGCGAAGATCGCCGAGTCTTCTGAGCAGTTCCTGAAGTTTGATATGTACCGTGATACGAAGGCGCTGCTTGGAAAACAGAATGTTTCCAGCGCCGTTGGATTTGCGGCGGTGACCATGGTAGAGCGTCTGAACGCTTCCTGCATTGTGACTCCGACGATGTCCGGCCAGACCGCAAGAGTGATCTCCAATCTGCGTCCGTCTGTGCCGATCTACGGTGTAACTCCAAATGAAAGAACACGCAGAAAGATGCAGCTTTACTGGGGCGTGAAACCGATCACGGGATACGAGGAGGACAGCACGGAAAACATCATTTCCCACGCCATGTACATGGTTGTCCGTGAGGGACTGGTACACAAAGGAGAGATGGTGATCTTCACAGCCGGAGATCCTGCGACCAATGAGGTATCCGGCCAGGGATATATGACCAACATGCTTCAGGTCATCCAGGCAAAATAAGTGTAACTGTTCAGCCAGCTGAACCGTTACAAATAAGTTACAGTTTGTTGCGAGCCACAGCTGTTGTTCCGCACAGAATGATCTGTGCGGGCGGCAGTCAGAAGAACAAAGGAGAACATAAAAGATGGTAAAGAAGCCTTTTGTCACAAAAGAGAAACTGGAAGAAATTGCTGCGCAGATTCCTACCCCGTTCCATATTTACGATGAAAAAGGACTCCGTGAAAATGCCAGAGCCGTGCAGGAAGCTTTTGCATGGAATCCTGGATTCCGTGAATACTTTGCGGTGAAGGCAAATCCAAACCCGACCTTGATCAAACTTCTCGGCGAATATGGATTCGGATGCGACTGCTCCTCGGAGACGGAGCTGATGCTCTCCGATGCCATGGGATTCCAAGGAGACAAGATCATGTTTTCATCCAATGTAACCCCGGCGTGTGAATACGCGCTGGCTGAGAAGCTGGGGGCAATCATCAATCTGGATGATTTTACCCATATTGATTTTCTGGAAAAAACTCTGGGCTATATTCCGGAGACCATTTCCTGCCGATACAATCCGGGCGGACTGTTTTCCATCAGCAATGACATCATGGACAACCCGGGAGACGCCAAATATGGCATGACCACTGAGCAGCTGTTTGACGCGTTCCGTATCCTGAAAGAAAAAGGTGCAAAACGTTTCGGAATCCATGCGTTCCTGGCGAGCAATACCGTCAGCAATGAATATTACCCGGCGCTGGCAAAGGTACTCTTTGAGCTGGCAGTGAAGCTGGAAAAAGAGACCGGCGCTAAGATCACATTTATCAACCTTTCCGGCGGAGTGGGCATCCCGTACCGTCCGGATCAGGAGCCGAACGATATCCGTGTGATCGGAGAAGGGGTACACAAGGTATACGACGAGATCCTGGTGCCGGCAGGCATGGGAGATGTGGCGATCTATACAGAAATGGGACGCTTTATGATGGGACCCTACGGCGGATTGGTGACCCGCGCGATCCACGAGAAACACATTTACAAGGAATACATCGGCTGCGATGCATGTGCGGTCAACCTGATGCGTCCGGCAATGTACGGCGCATACCATCACATCACCGTAATGGGCAAGGAAGATCAGCCGTGCGATCACAAATACGATGTGACAGGTTCCCTGTGTGAGAACAATGATAAATTTGCCATCGACCGGATGCTCCCGAAGATCGACCTGGGAGATCTTCTGTTCATCCACGACACCGGAGCACATGGATTTTCCATGGGATACAATTACAATGGAAAACTCCGTTCTGCAGAGGTGCTGCTGAAAGAAGACGGAAGCTTTGAGCTGATCCGCCGTGCGGAGACTCCGAAAGATTACTTTGCGACGCTGGACGGAACACCGGAATACCGGAAGATGTTTGGCGGTGAGTGAAGATGACTGCGTGAATTATGTGAAGGAAAGCCGGAAGCCGGCAGGAGAAGTTTATGTTTTTCTGCGTGACTTCCGGCTTTCTGGCTGTTGAACGCAGACCGTAAGAACGTGATTCAGGAGTGCAAAATCCCATCGCCGAAGGCGATT
>OLQE01000254.1_pt1 | contig 46682 bp, 40 predicted proteins | sample 1643161 | NCBI WGS metagenome assembly OLQE01 (sample SAMEA3136650, study PRJEB25190) | human gut metagenome
AGGGTTCACTACAGAATATGCTGCATTTTTAGTTTCCATCAGTGGAGCTTGTCTTACCTTGTCAAAGCTTTTCATGGGAATGATTTTCGACAAAGTGGGTACGTGCAAGGGTTCATTTGTGTTCTTTTGCCTCTTCATTGCAGGAATGCTTCTTCTTTGTCTTTCTGACATGGGCAATCATAATTTCGCATTTTCTGGAGTTGTTCTATATAGCCTAGGCTTAGCTCTTGGAACCGTGGGTATTTCTATCTGGTCTATAGAATTAGCTCCGCGTGGACGGCAAGTTAAGACAATTAGAAACTTTCAAATTGCCTATGCTCTTGGTGGATTTATCTTTACCTTCTTACCAGGCTTTCTTATGGAGGCAACGGGAACCTATCTCAGTTCTTATTTGACCTTATTTGCCATGATGATTGCCGCTGCCGTTATTATTGTTGGTCTGTATTTAGTGCTTGATAGAAGAGCGGCTCGCGCGTTTAACGAGCAAAGCTCTAATAAGGTGAAATAAAGAAAATAAAGAAAGCTGTTAATGCAGCGCAAGCAGTGCAGCATGAGTGCATATTTGATAAACAGCTATTTCTTGGATTTATTAAACAGCGGAAAAAGCAAAGTAATCCTGATAGTTTAACGTAGCGTGAACATGTTATTAACGCGCAATTTTCGATACGTTCCAAAGGTTAACAATACTTAACTCCATCTTACATCCTTTTAACATTTGCCTTGCTATTCTTGCCTAGACGTTATGAGACGCGGGAAAAAACTGCGTGTTTCGTAGCGGAACAGGCAAGAGGCATGCACGTTGTTTCGAACCTGCGATTAAGGCAAATATCCATTAAAAGGAGGAACAAGAAGAGTATGGATATCGCTACTCTTGTCGTCGTGGGCTTAGTAATTATTGTTGCCCTTACGTTCGACTTTACGAATGGCTTCCATGATACGGCAAACGCCATGGCAACTTCTATTGCTACGGGCGCTTTGAAGCCAAAAACGGCAGTTATTGCTGCAGGTACGTTAAACCTCATTGGTGCGTTTCTTTCCACGGAGGTTGCAAACACTATTTCTGGTGGTCTTATTAACGAACAGGCAGTAACTATTGCACCTGAATTTATTTTGGCAGGCTTGTTGGGTGCAATTATTTGGAATTTGCTTACGTGGCTGGTGGGCCTTCCTTCCAGTTCCTCTCATGCTTTGTTTGGCGGACTCGTAGGCGCTGTTATCGTTGGTGCTGGCACTCAGGGCGTTAATTTCTTTGCAGTACTCACGAAGGTTCTTATTCCTGCATTGGTATCTCCTGTGGTTGCTGGTCTTGCAGCATTTCTCGCAGTTAAGCTCATTTACTTTATTGTTAAATCCTTGGATGAAAAATATATCGAAAATGGCTTCCGTCATGGTCAGACCGTCACCGCTTGCTTGGTAGCGCTTTCTCATGGTACCAACGACGCTCAGAAAACCATGGGCATCATTACTCTTACGTTAATTGCCGTAGGTGTTCAGCCTTCTGGTTCCGATCCACAATTATGGGTAATTGCCGCATGTGGTTTGGCAATCGCTTTGGGTACTTATATGGGCGGTTGGCGCGTAATTCGTACCCTTGGCAAGGGCCTAACGGAAATTAATACTCCACAGGGCTTTGCTGCTGAAGCAAGTTCTGCAACTACTATTTTGGTTTCTTCCCACCTTGGTTTTGCTCTTTCCACCACCCAGGTTTGCTCTGGTTCTATTATTGGCGTTGGCTTGGGCAAGAAGGGTAACGAAGTTAACTGGGGTGTTGCAGGTCGCATGCTTATCGCTTGGCTTATCACGTTCCCAGCAGCAGGCATTATTGCTGCAGCTGCTTGTTCGGTGGCGAAGATCAATGTATTCGGTACCGCTGCGGTTGTTGTAATGGCAGCTATTATCGCAATAGTTATCTTCCGCTTGTCTCGTCGTAATCCTGTTAACTCTCTTAATGTTAACGAGGGTACCGAGGTCAAGATCAACCTCGACAACAAACAACAAGCTACGGCTGCTGCATAAGAGAGGGGAATGTGATGGAAGAAGTAATGAATTTCGTTACGGTACTCGTTGTTGCCGTAGTTATTGCAGGTGGCATTGGCACTATGTATGCAACGGGTCTTCGTTTGTGGGCACGTAGTGCCGCTGCGGAGCAGGAAGGTAGTGGCTTTATGGGCTCTCGCATTGCTTCCGTTGCTTGTTTTGCTGCTTGTATTCTGGTGGTGCTGTTTGCACTGTGGCTCATGATTCCAATGTTCCACTAGGCTGTTAGGAGAGATTGAATACCATGAAAAACATTCTTGTTGGTATTGACGGCAGTGATCGCAGCCAGTGTGCGCTGGATTGGGCTACCGCCTTGGCAAACAAAACTGAAGGTGCTCAGATTACGTTATTGGCAGTTATCGATCCTGGATCGGCTCGTTTGGCTGGTTCCGATGAAAAGATTTTGCAGACTGCAGTAGACAATGTGTTGGGTTCCGCACAAGAACGTATTGCAGAGAACTATCCTGCTCTTACGGTTCATACAACTGTAGGTAGGGGAGATATTGTTGAAGCTTTAATTGCTGCATCCGAAGATCACGACATCGTGGTGCTTGGTTCTCATCACAACAAAACAGTTGGAGAACGTGTTTTTGGCGCAAAGGGCCTGCGCGTTGCTAGTGGCTCTAAAACAGCAACAGCAGTTATTCCTTCTGATTACACACCAGATCATAGCGGACATGGCATCATGGTAGGCGTTGGTCCTGATGACACGAGCAACGATGCTGTGGTAACGGGTGTAAACATGGCTCTTGCCTTCAATGAGCCTTTGGAACTTGTTTCTGCATGGGGCGTTCCAACGTTGCTTGCTCGCTCGGCTGAAGTTATGGGCGGCGGTTTGCAGCCAGTTGGTGAAATGTTCCAGCGCAAACTCGATACACTGATTGCTCAGATTAAGGAAAAGTATCCTGAGCTTGAGGTAACGGGTCGCTCTGTTGAGGGTTCTTCTCCAACTCAGGTAATTATGGAATGCGCTAAAGACAAGCGAATGCTTTTGCTGGGTACCCATGCTCGATCCCGCGTTAGCCGCGCGCTGTTTGGATCGGTAACGTTTGGCGTGCTTTCTCGCTTAGAGATTCCTACCATTATTGTTCATGAACAAGGAGAAGAATAAATACGTTCTTCCCGCTAAGCTTTAACGAGCTTGCTTAAACGATATTTGCTTATCTGATATGTGGCTGCATCAAACAAGGTGCAGCTACTTTTTATTCAGGATTTTTCAGAATAAAGGCAATCACTATTTCGTTAAGAGAAACCTCCGCGCTTTTTCACTTTTCAAGAATTCTCATAACGAAGCGAAAAGAACGCACGCAAGTTTTGGGTATCCCAATAATAATTCTTGCTAATCTGGGGCTTCGTTTTTAATGAATCCTTGAAAAGTGGCGCTCCAGAATTTCTCTTCCCAAAATAGTGATTGCCTTTATATAAGAAAGACTGCAAAACCTGCAAACAAGTCGCACTTATTCGGCGCGGCGAACTTCCCATTGATCTGCTATGTAGAAACGACGCTTGTTTTCACAAACGGTAAGCGTGATGCGGCCTGCGTTAACAAGGTAGATTAAGTGTGCCAGCGTTTCTCCAAGAGAATAGAATTTCTGGTCTATGGTCCATTCATCCCAATTGGGATGCTTCCAAGAAGCACTGCGGGCGATATCAATTAAGCTTGCATGCCCATCAGCTACTAATTCGTAGAGTTCTTCCAGACGGTTTTTGTGGAACTGTTTAAGGAAATCTACGCGCTGGGCAACTCCCGTAAAAGGCTTACCGTGTCCTGGCAAGATAAGATCAACGTCTAAATCGCGAACCTTATCAAGGCTATTAAAGAATTCTTTCAAGGCATCATAAGAGGTGATCCAACTCATAATGCTTGGAGTGATGCGTTCCAGTACGTGGTCTCCTGCGATAAGTACTTTGATGGTGGGCTCATACAGGCAGATGTGCCAATCGTCATGCCCAGGTGTAGTAATTACCTGGAATCGATACGATCCGTTGCGATATACATCACCATCGGCAAGATAAAACAGGTCGGGCTGGTTTTTGAGCGGGAGCAATTCCGCGCTTACGCGATAGGTATTTGCATCGCGCTTTTGCATGCTGCGACCATATATTTTGTCAGGCTGAAGAAGATGTCCAATCAAAGGATTAAAGACGGGGGACTGAATATTCATCAAATTCTGCACTTCCTGAAATGAGTGCATGTTGGCATAGATGCGCATCCAGCGTCGCCAGATGCGATCCAAGTTGCTGGTATGGTCGGGATGAGAATGAGTAAGAACGATTTCTACCGATTCCCAATCGCGTCCCAGCGCATGAAGTGCATTTTCGAGTGCTGCTTCGCAGTCAGGATGATCGAATCCTACATCAATAATAGTTGTCTTATCTTCGCTAAGGATGAAGTAGGAGTTCAAAAATTCAAGTGGGTTGTCTGGCAAGGGAACAGGAACGCGGTAAATTCCTGGAAAAAGTTGTTCCATGTTTCCGTTGTTGTATTGGTCTAAGTATTTAGCTGCCATACGTACTCCCCCGACGTATTTTTGTCCCCGCTACAGCCTATCAAATTACGCGATAGTTGCGTTAGGATGATGAAGGGGAATTTACGAAAGGGTAAAACATGGCATCGAGCGATAGGGCATTAAGTGATATGCATTGTCATGTTGGATTCATGGCAGATCCTTGTCGATTTGTTCAGGAAGCAGAGCTTGCGCATACCTGCGTTTTGGCAGTAAGTGCTACGCCCTGTGATTATCGTGCGTTTCGAAGCGTGTTTTCTGGCAACGACCCTCGGTTTGTTTTTCCTGCGCTTGGTATTCATCCGTGGTGGGTTCCCGATACTGAAAAAGAAGTAGCGCGTCTACTTAACGAATTCGATAGCCTTTTCTCTTCGGCAAGTTGTATTGGGGAAATCGGGTTGGATTTTTCTCCCCGCCGCGTCCATACAAAGGAGTGGCAACTAAGGGTTCTTAAGCACATCTTGAAACGTTGTACGGACCGAGGACAAATGCTCTTTTCTCTTCATTGCGTTCAGGCGTATCCAGAACTATTTACCTGTCTTGAAAAGAGCGGTGCGCTGAAGCAGTGCAAAGGTATTTTTCATTGGTTTTCAGGATCGTCTGAGCATCTAAGGTATGCCATTCAGCAAGGGTGTTATTTTTCGGTTAGCAAGCGAATGCTTGCCTCGAAGCGAGGTCGCGAATACGTTAAAGCAATTCCAGAAAACCGTCTTCTTCTAGAAACGGATGCGCCTTTCGTTACGATTCAAAACAATGAAATTCCTTCAGTTCCTTACACTTTTAAGCAAGTTCAAGATGAGCTCTACGAAGCGATTGCTAATTTGGCTGCTATTCGAAAATGCGAAGTAGACTATCTAGCTGGTGTTATAAATAAAAATGCGCAATACTTGCTTAATTTGAAAGACTTCATGCATTAATTTGGAGTATTTGAACAGGTTCATAAAGCGTTATTATCTCAAATATGGAAAATGCGCTTTTAACAGTAGCATCGTTGACGGCCATCATCCTTTTGGGGGTGGTGATGCCTCGTTTTATTAAAATCCCTCACGTCTTTATTGATATTCTTTCCAAAATCGTATTCAACATCACGGTTCCGTGTGCAATTTTCTATGCTTTTGTAACGTCGGAGTTTAATCCGTCTTTCATTTTGTTGGTAGCGGTCGGCTTCATATGTTGTTTTATTCCATGGTTTGTTGCCATGCTTATTACTTGGCGCGAAGATCGTGATCGTCGTGTATTTATGATGTGCAATATCTCCGGTTACAACATAGGTAACTTTGTTTTGCCTTTCGCTATGGCAATGTTTCCCTCTCATACTATTGTTGCAATTTGTTTGTTTGATGCAGGAAATGCACTCATGACTAACGGCGGCATTTACCCGTTTACGAGCGCTTTGGTGGAAAAGGGAACATCGCTAGCGGGAAGAATATTGCTTGCACTGCAACGCCTGATAAAGTCAGTGCCCTTTGACTTGTATGCCTTGCTGGTGATTTTGGCTGTTGCAGGAGTACAAATTCCTCAGCAAGCAGCTACGTTTATTCATCCTATTGCTGAGGCAAATTCGTTTCTTGCCATGTTGCTTTTAGGGTTGATGGTCAACTTTACGATCGATCGCAGCAAAGTTGGTCAGTTAGTTCGCATTGTTCTTTGTCGTTTTATTTTATCGGGATTGCTCTGCGCTGCTTTGTTTATGTTCTTACCGTTTGATTACGAAACTCGTTTGGTGGTTGCAGCAATGCTGTGGGCTCCTGCTGCTGGCTTGGGTCCGGTGTTTACCATGTGGCTCAAAGGTGATGAAGGCTTAGCTGGTTTGGCGAACGTAGTAACAGTTGCGGCGGGTGTTATCGCGATGACCATTTTGGCAATCATGCTTTTTTAGTTGTATTTCAGTGACGAAGTGGTCAAGAATCAATGAAGAGTAAATGGATGCTCTTCAAGAAACCTTAGGTGCTTGCTAGCTTAGTAGAGCAGAAGGAGGCACTTTGGTGACAGAATCCAGACAACATAGCACTCAAACTAATCAGAATAAAGCTACTAATTCCAGCATCAAAGACACTACTATCCAAAATTCTCCTGAAACGGCAGCGCCGTCAGCGGCTTTAACTGCTGCAAAACCTCAAGGGTTTTTGCGTAGCTTATTTGACGATTTGTCAATAGCCCAGGTAATCGCAGGTGCCTTGGCGGCTGCTACCGTATTTTTACTATCTTCCGTTATCGGAGTGGCAGGATCATTAATTGGTGCTGCTATTGGCTCGGTTATTTCTGCAGTATCTTCGCAGGTATATAAAAAGGCCCTTTCTGCTTCGGCAGATAAACTGCGCGATGTGGGACCAACGTCGTTAATGGATAGCGTTGATGCTTCTTCAATAAAGAAAGAGGAAGAAATGTCGACTTCTTCCGAAGATGAAACGACATGCATTCCTGCACGCACGAATGCAGCAGAAAAGTCCGCTGCGGCTCATGTGATGAGCGCAAATGATTTACGCTATACCGCTCCTAACACTAACGGGGAAGACCCTGCGCTGCGCCGTGCGCACGAACGTCGTAATCGAAAAGCAAAAGTTCAGCGCCAGGTTTTGGTGGTGTCGGTAGTGTCTTCGTTGATTGCGATTGTTATTTGCGCAGGCATTATTACGTTTGCAACACAGGGTGAGGGGATTGGTACTAAGACCGAACCAATTTTGCCTGCTATAACTAACTATGATCATTCGTCATCAAATGCAGCTAGCGAGGCGAATGGCAATAACAACGAATCGAATACTTCTGAGGGAGAGTCATCCTCTACTTCAGATAATGTTTCTTCGAATTCTTCGGGCAGTTCAAATGGAACAAGCGAAAACCCAGACAGCAACAATTCGGGCAACGCTAACTCGAATGGAACTGGCGGTTCTGCTGCCCAAAATCCATCGGGGAATACGGACGCGAATACGGGGGATTCAAATAACAGCAACGGTTCTGCTGGATCTAGTGGCTCCAATGACTCTAGCAGCTCTGATGGCAGTGGTGGTTCAGGTACAAGCAGCGGATCGGGAAGTACTGGCAGCAATTCTTCAAGCGGAGATACCAATAGTGGATCTTCTGAGTCCGCTTAATAGGCGGTTCATGCGCGTCTAGTTCCAAGATTTGCTGATCTGAATTGATAATACTGCCCTGTAGGCGGAATGCGGTTCTTACCTACAGGGCAGGAAGCATTTTTAGCTTATAGGTTGGGCAGTAGTGCTAACGCATAGGCCTGTTCTTCGGAATAAAGAGCGTAATAGCTATACCTAAGATAGCTATAGCGGTAACGCACAGCATTACTACTTGCAGCCCAAAGTAATCGCCAATCAACCCAAAGACAGGTGTCATTAAGCCGCCGATGCACACCATAACGCCAAACGATAAACCTGATGCCATTCCTAAGTGATGAGGAACAAAACTTTGTCCCATCGCAACAGCAGATGGATAGGAAATGTCGCAGGTAAGTGCCAGCAATGCAATAAGAATAAGGGCAATAATAAGTGATCCGTTGAAGGCAAAAATAATTACTTCAACTGCCACGCAAGCATAAGACACGATAATCAACTTTTTAGCACCAAGTGCTTGTCCTGCCCATCCTGAGGCAATGGTGCCCACAGCGCATACTAAGGCGAAAAGCGAAATTACTGACGATGCAAACGCTTCTTCTTGTCCTAAGTTGTATACCAAGAACAAGGGAATAAACGACAGGAATGCGTAATACATGATGGAGCGGCATGAGATAGCTCCCATGACAAAACCGAATCCCACCCAATTATCTTTGTAAAGATTATCAGCTGAAGATCCTTTATCGGGATTGCTGAAGCCAAGGAGTGCTTTGTTTTGAGACAAAAGCACTGCTGCGCAAAGCGTGGAGGGGATAATGAAGATAAGAGTTCCAGGAAGACCCCATAAGGTAATGGCAGCAGTAGCAACAAGAGGACCAAAGGTAAATCCTAATTTGCCGCCAACAGCAAAGATGCTCATGCCCTTGCCTTTTTGTTCTCCTGCGGTCAAATTGCCTAAACGTCCACCTTCAGGATGGAACATGGCAACACCGATGCCGCTCAGCATAGCAGAAGCCATAATAAGCGGATAACTTGGCAATACGCCAACGCCTGCCATGCCAATTCCTGCCAGGAAAATACCCAACGCCATTAACCAGGGACGAGGCTTTTTATCGCCTAGCCAGCCAAACAGGGGCTGGATAATTGCTGAAGCTGCATTAGAAGCAAGAAGAAGCGCTGTAACTTCAGCATATGAATAGCCATTATGCAGAACCAAAAACGGAATTACCGCTACCAGCGCACCTTGGTTAAGGTCATCACAAAGATGGGCAACCATCATAAGGTAGCTATAGCCACGTCCTTGTTTTGGCTTTGCTGACTTTTCGGGTAACGAACTAGTTTTGGAGACTGCTTCTTCCGAAGCATCGACGGAAGTGATTGCTTCTGATGAAGTAGTATGTTGAGGAGTTTCTGTCATGGCGTACCCCGACTTTTACATGGTTGAATTTATGGTATTGATGGTACGCCATCACGTAGGGATTATTTCATGCGTTTTCTTCATTAGAATGCATCAAATAATGAATTCTTGTAGCAAGAAGATTTCCGTGTTGATACCATCAATGCATCGTTTTGCGTAATTAATTACTTTTATGTTAGTTACGAATACGTATCAAACGGTGGATTTGCGGGGTATCCTGGCTTCTTGTCATGCGTAAATACGTAATTAAACGGTATGATAGAGAAGTAAAAAGACAGTAAGGGATTAAGTATGGGTCTCATAGTTAGGATGCTGCAATCGTTACCGTTGGTGATTGTCCTGGTTATCTTGGCAATCGTCATCTATTTTGTGGTGTCCTGGATGCATTCTCCAACAAAAGCTAAAGAAGTGCTCATTCGATTCTTTACGGTTATTTCTATCGTTATTTCTGCCTTTTTCTTCTTGGCTAGTGCGTACGCGTTTTTGGAATCGAACGTTCCTGTATTGGAGATTACCGTACCGTTTTTGATCGTAGGTGTTTTATCGCTCATTATTACGCGCATCTGTCGCTGGCGTTTTGTAAAGAATCATCCTCACTATAAAGACAAAAGCATGCATGTACGCTTCTTGTAAGCGTGCCTTAGGTGTAGTCTTTGCTTGTTTTATTTCGATGTAACCGCTTACTAAACGGGTGTTATTCAGCGTTTGTTTCCAGCGTTCGCTAATAGCATGTTATCCAAGTGCCACGTCTAAGATCATCATCAATACGAACCCGACGGCGAGGGCAATAGCTCCGACGTTAGTGTGCTTACCGCTTTGTGTTTCGGGAATAAGCTCTTCAACGACTACATACATCATAGCGCCTGCGGCAAAAGCAAGAATGTAGGGTAGTGCTGGAGTCATAATTCCAACAAAGACAAGCATAAGCAAAGCACCAAGGGGTTCTACTACACCAGAAAGGAATCCGTAGAGAAACGACTTTTTGCGCGATAACCCAAATGAAAGAAGGGGCGTAGAAATAATGGCACCTTCGGGAACGTTTTGAATAGCAATGCCAATTGCAAGCGCAAGAACTCCCGCTAAGGTAATGCTTGTTTCTCCCGTTAGAAAGCCCGCTAACACAACGCCAACAGCCATGCCTTCAGGTAGGTTGTGGAGTGCCACGGCAAAGATAAGCATAGTGGGGCGCTTCATGGAACATTGAATACCTTCAGGCTCAGTGCTGTCTAAATGCTGATGAGGCAAGAAATGGTCAAAAGCTAAAAGGAATCCCATGCCAAGCAAAAAACCTATTGCAGCAGGTAGCCAGCCGACAACCTGCTGCTCTTGAGCCATTTCTATTGCGGGTATCAGTAAGCTCCAGATAGAAGCGGCTATCATGACGCCCGCTGCAAAACCAAGAAGGATTTTCTGAACCAGATCATTCATATCTTTCTTAAGAAAGAAAACGAAGGCAGAACCCAACGTGGTTCCTAGCAGTGGAAGTGTTAGCGCTATAAGGGTGCTCAGTGTTGCTTCGCTCATAACGTATCCTTATGGCATTAGCCTAATGCAATTAGTTGTTCGATACGCACAACAATGGCAGCAGGATTCATTTGAGCGAAGTCTTTAGTGGCTTCTTCAAATTCTTTGGCCGTTTCTCCTTCTGGCAGTACCAAGGAAAGCTTAAGGCGTGCGCCTGCGTAGCGATCTTGCTTTTCCTTAGCTTCGGGGTGACTTACTTCATAAACACCCCATGCCTGCTTGGTGCGTTCAAGGTTCTTGCGTGAGCGGTTTTGCGCAAGGAAGAATACCAGGTGTTGTTCATCAAGCATACGGGGTACAAATATTGCCGCATCGGGCGTGTTGTCTTCGTTGGTAGTTGCCAGGACAAAAATGCCTTCCATTTTCGCAAGCGATTCTCCCAACTGTTTTGCATTTAAGTTGGTGAAACGATTGGTAGTAGCATCAGGTACAGCTGGAGTGTCAGTTGCGTCTGGAGCACCCGATACAGCCGAAGTGTCAGTTGTATCTGGAACACCCGATACAGTCGAAGCGCCAGTTGTATCAGAGGTGGTCGCAGCGCTTGAAGAAGATTCAGTGCTGTTGTTTTCTTTGAGGGAGTGGCAGGTGTTAGCCATCTCGTCAATCATGGTATCGAATTGAGCTAAAGCATCTTCTATAGGCAGCGTGCTCATCATGTCAACGCCTGCCCCGCGTAAAAGTTCAATAGGAGGCTTGGAGCTGCCGCCTTTTAAGAAATTCAGATAGTCGTCACGCTCTTGGATGCCGCCATTCAAAATGCGTTGCGAAAGAGCAATGGCAGCGGCGAACCCTGTTGCGTACTGATATACATAGAAGCAGTAATAGAAATGGGGAATGCGCGCCCATTCAAGAGCAATGTTGTCATCTACAACAATGTCACTACCGAAGTAGTCTTCGTTAAGTTTGTGATAGATTTCGCACAAGGCATCAGCGGTAATGCCAACTCCTTGAGCAGCAAGTTCGCTTACTTTTAATTCAAATTCGGCAAACATAGTTTGACGATATAGGGTAGCGCGGAATTGCTCCAAGAAGTGGTTCAGGAAATAGGCGCGTTCACGCTCATTTTTTGCGTGTTCCAAGAAGTAGTGGGTTAGCAGAGCTTCATTGCAGGTAGAGGCAACTTCCGCAACGAAAATAACGTAATCCGAATAACAGCTTGGTTGATGTTCGCAAGATAGGTAGGTATGGATGGAATGTCCCATTTCGTGAATTAGGGTAAATACGTCGTCCAGTTTTCCTTGGAAATTCATAAGGATAACGGGATGCATGCCGAACCCGCCTGCCGAATAGGCACCGCTGCGCTTGCCTGGCGTTTCGTATACGTCAACCCAACGTTCAGATAAACCTTTGCGCACCAGAGCTAAATACTCTTCACCCATAGGCTTGAGAGCTTCAAGAATAATTTCGCATGCTTGTTCATAGGTAAAGGTCAGATCGATGTCATCTACGATAGGTACGTACAAATCAGAAAAACGAAGCTCATCAACACCCAAAAGCTCTTTGCGCAATTTCACATATTTATGTAGAGCGGGCAAATTGTGATGAACTGCCTCAATAAGGTTTGTGTATACCTCGGTCGGTACTTCGTTGCCATCCAAAGCGCTAGCGAGCATCGAAGGATATTTTCGTGCATCGGAATAGAACTTGAGCTGTTTGTTTTGTGCGCCAAGCGTTGCTGCGAAGGTGTTTCTGAATTGCTTGTATGTGGAATAAAGAGATTGGTAAGCATTTTCGCGCAGAGTTCTGTCGGAAGACATCATCAAAGGAATGTAGCTGCCATGAGTAACGGGATGCGCTTCGCCTTTTGAATCAAGTGCGTCTTCGAAAGAGAGATCGGCATCATTGAGCAGTGAAAACACATTTTCTGGCTGGCTTGCCATGTCACCCGCACTTGCGAGCAGTTTTTCTTCGGCAGGGGTTAGAACATGGTCGCGACGGCGGAAGATAACGTCAAGCGCACGGCGGTACAGTTCTAAATCAGGGCATTGCTGATAGAACTGATTCATAGTTTCATCGTTGATGCTAAGTAGCTCGGAAGCAAACCACGAACATGCGCCCGATATTGATACGTACAAAGACATAACTTGGCTTGAATAGTCTTGGTAGAGGCTTGATCGAGTATCTTCATCCGCTTTGCGATTGGCATAATTAACCAACTTGCTAAGTTCAATGCTCATTTCGTCATCGAAGCGTAAATACTCAAGTAGAGTTTCGGGTGATTGAGAAATGCGTCCCTGAAACGAGAGGCATTGTTCGGGATAGTTTTTGGCTTTTTCAAGCGCAGACAAAAACGCTTCATCATTTTCAAAGATGCTTGTTAAATCCCAACGGTATTGTTCGCTAATTTCATCACGAGAAGAATAGGTGGTCATACAGGTCTCCTTTAAGCTTTAAAGCTCGTGCGTACGTGGTGAACAGCAGGTGAGGTTTTCTAACTGTTCTTCCGTGCTTTTGTTTTCGGAGACAATACTACGTCAATTAACAAGCTTGCGCTGCTGATATAGACCATTGTCATAAAAATGCAGCTTTCGGTAATATCCGCGAGTTCCAATTGCGCTGATAACATTGATGCGTTCATAGCCCGCAGCGCGCGCTAGTTCGCATGCTTTTTCGACGAGCTGAGTGCCTAAGCCGTGGTGCTGTGCGCCTGTTCCTTGTTTGGTAAGTTTGGCTACTCGTCCATATACGTGAACCTCGCGAATCATGGCTTCGCGGGGCTTGATGGGCAAGATTGCTTCTTTTTCGGATGCGGTTGATTCTTGGTCAAGCGTGTTATGTAGGCGCGAAATTGCATCGTCTTTCGGTAGTGAAAGACGTAAAAATCCTGCAATTTTCCCTTCGGGAGTAATCCACTGCAAGAAGCGCTCGCTTGTGGTAGTAGTTTCGTAGGTAACGATGTCAAGCGATAAGGTTTCTGGATCGATATCCGCCAAACTTACTTCGCGATGGCGTATTTCCTTGGTAACAAGTCCTTCAGAATCAATGCGGTTTTCTACGAGTTGGCGCAAGTTAACCTTTTTGTTGCCTGCCACAATATCAGGTGCAGAAATATCGCGAATCATGCGAGAAATGCGAGTGAAGGCAGGAGTTGCGCAGGTATCAGCAACAAGCACGTCAATGAGCTGATCTTCGGGATAGGGCTTCCAGGTGCCGTCGTGATAGTGAGCAACAAGTCCTGTGCCGTCAACCAAAACGCAAGGGTAGAGCTTTATCTCGTCTGGCTGGAAGGGTGTTTCGTTTACCAGACGAAGATAGTCTTGTTTGTCGGATTCGGGTGTTGCTCCCAAAAGATTCACCATGGCATGAATGTGCGTTTTGAAGCCAAACAGACGCAGCGTTTCAAAGGCGCTTTGGATTTGCGCTGTTGATGTGTAGCGATTGTTTTGAGTGCGCACCTGTTCGTCAAGACTCTGAATACCCATTTGTACTTTTGTGCAGCCGAGACGACGAAGGGTTAAGGCATGATAAGGCGTAATTCTCTCAGGCCGTGTTTCTATTACAAGACCCACAACGCGATGCTGTGCGGATTCGTTTATGTGATGTTCGTTTTCTAGCTCTTCCCACGTTGCGTTTTGCCAAAAGGCAACGTCTTGCCAGGCTTTGTTTGTACCATAGTGCAAGTCAAAGGCCTGGTTATAGGTGAGCTCCTGGTCGAAGATGCGTTTTTGTAGGGCGTTTGTTTGCTGTATAAGGGTTTTAGGGTCGCTTGATAGGCCAGCATTTTCGTAACGGGCGCGACGAAGAGGTACTTCTTTTTGCGCGGCGCTTCCATCATTAAGGGCGCGGAATAATTCTCGAACGAACCAAATTTGATAGGAAAGAGAATAATCGCTCCAAGTGCCGCCAAGAATAATGAGCTCTACCTTGTCGGTTACATGCCCCATTTCAGTGAGCGCCTTCAGGCGTGCTGCTACTTGGAGGTAGGGGTCAAAAAACGTTCTTTCGGCTCGTTGACAAGCGGGCTCGTCAGATAAATAACTTTTCGGCATGCGCAGATCGTTGGGGCAATAAAGGCAATTACTGGAGCATTTCCAAGGCTTGGTTAAAACCGTAATTGTAGCAACTCCAGATGCCGTGCGCCGTGGTTTCATTTGAAGGGTGCGCTCAATGCGCCGCTGCTGTTCTTCGGAGAAACCCCATTGTGCCCAATGGTCGGGATCGTTGCGCTTTACATCCAGGTAGTACGCAATAAGATGACGTTTAGACAAAGGGCGAACAGGGTTTATTTTGGCGCCTACTGCATCGAGTGCTGGCGAATTATTGGTTGTGCTAGATGCTGCTTCGTCGCTTGCCACATTAAGTATTCGTGCGCTATCAGTTGCGCTGGGCTCCAACGCACTTCCCGCTTTTTGCAAGGATGGTCGTCTGTTCTGAGGTGCTTTCGCTTCTTCTAAAATGCGCTTGTTGTGACGATTGATCACCTTGGTTAAGGCGCGATCATCCAAATAGTCAAGCGTCTTAAGCTGTTCTGCTATGTCTAAAAGTGCTTTTTCCATGTCAGCGATTATATAGGTAGTTTTAATTGCGGTGTTTCGCGAAACACAAAACTCTTAGAACGCACGCTCTAAAAAGACCCGCGGTGTCGTATTATAGAGACGTCTGTTTTTAACTATCATTTTTTCTACGAAGGGTAGGATTCATGGTCTCTCGCGTTTATGTTGAGAAGAAACCTGGTTTCGATGTTGAAGCGCATCAGCTTCTGCAGGAATTGCATACCGTCATTACAGACGGGCTACCATCAACAGTTACGCTGCGCATCATTAATATGTATGACGTAGAAGGTATTACTGATGAGCTGTTTAATCAGTGTGTACCTACCGTATTTAGCGAGCCTCAGGTAGATAATGCATCGCTTGAGCTTCCTGTCGAAGGCGTGCGTATGGGTGCGGCTGGTAGCGGTGAAGGGGTCGTTGAAGTACCCGAGGGTATTTCCCTTTTTGCGGTAGAGCCTTTGCCTGGTCAGTTCGATCAGCGCGCTGATTCTGCAAGTGAGTGCATCCAGCTTATTTCTCAGGGCGAGCGTCCAACAGTTCGTGCAGTGAAGATCTATGTGCTTGAAGGTAGCTTATCCGATGAGGCACTGGCAGCTATCAAGCGCTACGTTATTAACCCTATCGAATCTCGTGAAGCATCGCTTGCTTTACGCGATACGCTATCTATGCAAATTCCAGAGCCTCAACCTGTCGAGGTAGTGAACGGCTTTATCGATTTAGACGAAGCTGGTCTTAATCAGTTCTTGGCCGATCGTGGGCTTGCGATGGACTTGGCGGATATCACGTTCTTCCAGAAGTATTTCCGCGATACCGAAAAACGCAATCCTACTATTACGGAAATTAAAGTGGTTGACACCTATTGGTCTGACCATTGTCGTCACACTACCTTTGGTACCGAACTTACTAACGTTCAAATTGATGACGAGGTAGTAAAGCTTGCCTTTGATAAATACCTTGCAATGCGCTCTGAATTGGGTCGCGAGCACAAACCAGTTTGTTTGATGGATATGGGCACAATTGGCGCAAAGTACTTGCGTGCTCATGGTGGCTTGAAGGATTTGGACGAATCCGAAGAAGTAAATGCGTGCACGGTAAAGTGCAAGGTAGATGTTGATGGTGAAGAGCAGGATTGGCTGTTCTTGTTCAAGAATGAAACCCATAACCATCCAACAGAAATTGAACCTTTTGGTGGCGCTGCAACCTGCGTTGGTGGCGCTATTCGTGACCCTTTGTCTGGCCGTAGCTATGTATATCAAGCAATGCGCGTAACGGGTGCAGGCGATCCAACCGTTCCTGTGTCAGAGACGCTGGAAGGTAAGCTTCCTCAGCGCAAGTTGGTTACTACTGCGGCGGCAGGTTATTCGTCTTACGGCAACCAAATTGGCTTGGCAACAGGTCAGGTGCATGAGCTGTATCATCCAGGCTATGTGGCAAAGCGCATGGAGGTTGGTGCGGTAGTTGGTGCTACTCCTGCCAATCATGTTCGTCGCGAAGAGCCAGCTCCAGGGGATAAGATTATTTTGCTTGGCGGTCGTACTGGTCGCGACGGCATTGGCGGTGCAACGGGTTCTTCTAAAACGCAAAATGTTGAAAGCATCGAAACTTCAGGTGCTGAAGTTCAAAAGGGTAACGCTCCTGTTGAGCGCAAGATTCAGCGTTTGTTCCGTCGTGGTGAAGCATGCCGCTTAATTAAGCGTTGTAACGACTTTGGCGCGGGCGGTGTTTCTGTTTCTATTGGCGAGCTGTGCGACGGCTTGCTCATTGACCTGAACCAGGTTCCCAAAAAATATGAAGGCCTTGATGGCACTGAACTGGCTATTTCCGAAAGTCAGGAGCGCATGTCCGTTGCTCTGGCAGCTGAAGATGTTGACGAATTCATTGGTTATGCTCACGAAGAAAACTTGGAAGCTACTGTAGTTGCTACCGTTACTGAAGAGAAGCGTTTGCGCATGGAATGGAATGGCGATGCCATTGTTGATGTAAGCCGTGAATTCTTAGCTTCAAATGGTGCGCCAAAGCATCAGGATGTGCGCGTTGAGCAAGGCGAAACCTACGAGCCTTCTTGGGCTGGCGACACGCTGGCGGAGCGTATGAATTCACTTGTAACCGATTTGAATGTGTGCTCAAACAAGGGCTTAGGCGAGCGCTTTGACTCCACCATCGGCGCTGCAACGGTATTGATGCCCTTTGGTGGTAAGAATCAGCTTACGCCTGCTCAGGCCATGGTTTCTAAATTCCCTGTTGATGGTGAAACCACCACGGCGAGTGCTATGGCTTGGGGCTTTAATCCTTATCTGTCTGAAAAGAACCAATTCAAGGGTGCCTATCTTGCGGTTGTAGAAAGCGTGGCTCGCCTTGTTGCGACGGGCTTTACTCGCGAGGCGGCTTATCTTTCTTTGCAAGAGTACTTTGAGCGTTTGCGTAATGAACCTATCCGTTGGGGTAAGCCAACTGCATCAGTATTGGGCGCTTTGATGGCTCAGGTTGATTTGAAGATTGGTGCCATTGGCGGCAAGGACTCCATGTCGGGTAGCTTTGAGGACTTGGATGTTCCGCCAACGCTTATTAGTTTCGCGGTATCGACCGGTTCAATCGACCGTGTGGTTTCTCCAGAATTCAAGCGTGCAGGCAGCAAGGTAGTTCGCATCGCGCCACGCTTCTACGACGAAGATTCACTGGTACCTGATGTTGAAGGAATGAACGCTACCTTCGATCTGATGGAACGCTTAATCGGTGAAGGTTCAGTGGCTGCTGCGGCAACGCCTGGCTATGGCTGCATGGCAGAGGTGCTATTCAAGATGTGCGTTGGTAACGGTCTTGGCTTGAAGCTTACTGACGCGGGTGCTGAAGACGCTGCAGCAAGCAATATTGAGCTTGATGATTTGTTTACGCTTGCTTATGGCAGCTTTGTAGTTGAACTGGCAGAGGGTGGTGATCTTCAGGCTATTTTATCTGAGGCTAGCGATTTGGTAAGCGTTATCGAACTGGGCGAAACCACATCCGATTATGTCTTTGAGGCGTTTGGTGAAACCATTGATATGGCGCAACTTCAAGAGGCATGGGAGGGCGGTATTGAATCGGTATTCCCTTACCGTCATGAAGATAAACAGGTTGAGCAGATTAACTGGTCTGATCGTTTGCCGCTGGTTTGCGATGAGAAGTTTGCAAAGCCTCGTGTCATTATTCCTGTGTTCCCAGGTACTAACTGTGAATACGATACTGCTCGTGCGTTTGAGCGCGTTGGTGCAGTACCGCAAGTGATGGTTATTAACAACCTTTCACCAAATGCGGTTATCGAAAGTACCAAGGCTTTGGTTTCTGCTATTAACAACAGCCAAATTATCATGTTGCCAGGTGGTTTTTCTGGTGGAGACGAACCTGACGGTTCTGCCAAGTTCATTACTGCATTCTTCCGTGCACCTGAGGTAACCGAAGCGGTCCGTGATTTGTTGCAGAATCGCGACGGTTTAATGCTTGGTATTTGTAATGGTTTCCAGGCTCTGGTCAAACTTGGCTTGGTACCTTATGGCGATATTGTTCCCGCAACAGCGGATGCTCCTACGCTAACCTTTAACGAAATTGGTCGTCATCAAAGCAGACTTGTTCGTACACGTGTTGCTTCTAGCTTGTCGCCTTGGCTATCCTGCTGCAAGGTGGGCGATATGCATACCGTTGCAATCAGTAATGGTGAAGGTCGTTTTGTGGCAAACGATGAAGTGCTCGCTCAAATGAAAGCTGCTGGTCAAATTGCAACCCAGTATGTTGATGAGGCAGGTAATCCTTCTATGGATTGGGCGGTTAACCCCAGTGCTTCAGTACTGGCAATTGAGGGTGCTACCAGTCCTGACGGTCGCGTATTTGGCAAGATGGGCCACAGCGAACGTAGTGGTAATGGTTTATACAAGAATGTCCCTGGCAACTTGTACCAGCCTATTTTTGAAGGTGGCGTTAACTACTTCGCGTAATACGCAACTGATGCACATGGTGAATGGGCGCGGCAAGCGTTCGCGGTAAATTGGCGTGACAAGTGTTCACGGGAAATGGACGTGGTGAATTGTTGCGGCAGATGGGCTATTTGCTACGTTTACACTAAATATTGTTGAGTTTAGTAGGTGTCTATCATTGGTAGGCACCTACTTCTATTGTTGGTTTTGCCAAAACGCCCATCAAGTTTTGGTAATTTACTTTGGTAGATGATTATCTGTTTATACTATTAGCGCTTTCAGTTCTTTACTTGAGAGAGATTTAGTTTTCCTTTTTTCCTATTCGTCAAGATTTACAGCAAAATGCACTATAACAGTGCAGAATATCCTGAAAAATGCACTGTAACAGTGCATAATTTACGATAGAATGCACCGTCATGGTGCAGTTGCTGAACAATAGGTAAGCTAGCTTTAATGAGTAATGGTTTAATGAACAACGGTTAACCTTCCAGGAAAATAAAGGTCATGAACGTAGTATTTGCTAAAAAACTGTGCGAATTGAATAACCTTTTTTATCGAAATCAGGCGGTTTCCTTTTCCGACACTCGTCATGCTAAATGGCCTGGTTGGGAGCGCTGTTTAACTGAAGCTATCACCGTTTTTAAGGGTAAGCAAGATCTTCATGTTTTAGATGTAGCCTGTGGTAATTTGCGCTTTGAGGAATACCTGGCAACCTATTGCGAAAATTCATCAATGAATTTACACGTCTCTGTGCATGCGCTGGACGCTTGTGACGATTTGCTTCCTGATATCTGTGCGGGAGCAATCAGCGCCCATTGTGATATGGAGGTCACCTATACTCACTGCGACATAATACAGGAGCTTGCGGATAATACTTTTAAAGACGTTTTGGCTTCTGAAGGTCCCAACAAAGAATTTGCGGATTTAGCAGTTGCCTTTGGCTTTATGCATCATATTCCACTCCCTGAATGGCGTTTGCAGCTGCTGAATGACATGATTTCTGCGACCGCGCCAGGGGGATTCGTGTGCATATCATTCTGGCGTTTTATGGATGATGAAGGTATGGCGGCGAAAGCCCTTAAAACGCACGAAGAGGCACTTGCTTATTACGCTCAAGGGCTTAACAGTGCTCAACAATTTAATGAGGGCGATTATCTTTTAGGGTGGCGAAATACACCAGGCGCTTATCGCTATTGCCATAGTTTCTCGGATGAAGAAATAGATTTCTTGATGGCGTCGGTTGCTGATAGGGCTGAATATTCTGCGCGTTTTCGTGCTGATGGACGTACGGGAAATCTTAACGAATATCTTGTTTTGCGAGTTCGCTAGCGCGCAATGTGGCAGATGGTTTCCTATCGTTCAAGTTCGGAAATAAAGATTTCTATATCCCTGTTAACCTCATCGGGAGCATCGGTATTGGAATTGTGTCCTGCGCGAGGGATTTCCACAAAAGATAATCCTGTTTTCAGAGCCCATTGCTGGTTGTACTTTTTTGCCATTGCTGCCTGATCGTTTTCTCCCCAGAGAAGCAGTGTGGGGCAATTCGGCTTTCCGAAGGGATTAGCGCTCGATTCGCTTTCGGTTTTTTCGATGGCATCAGCTAAGATTTTGTAGCCATGTGCTGCAAGTTCGCAGAAATCTTTCTTATTGTAGTGACTCACGATTTTCCTCATAAGGCTTTGTCCGTATAAGGTAGTCGAACAGTTTTTTGCTGTCATGCGCTGCAGCATTCCCCAAGGGATGCTGCTATACATTCCTTTTGTATGCTTGAGCGCTGCAATTTCCCATTTGTGATAATAAGAGCGCGCAAGGGGAGCGGAATCGATACTGACAAACCCTTTTGCGTAACCAGGGAAGAGGGACAAAAAGGCCTGAGATACGTAGCCTCCCATTGATTGCCCAATCAAAATAGGGTCTTCAATCTGCTCTGCCTTCAGAATGTCGTGCAGCATGACGGCAAGGTCATTCATGGAAAACTCCAGTTTGAAAGGGCGAGATTTTCCATGTGCGGGTGGGTCCCATACAAAGCAATTTGCGGTTTCGGCAAAATAGCTCAATTGCCTATTAAACAAACGATGATCAGCGGTAAGTCCTGGCAAGAAGATAAGCCACGGAGCGTTGGGGATTGCTTGTTCGGCTAGCGTCTGGCTCAGACGAGAAAACATTACTGAAGCTGCTGCATCAGAAGCGATTTCGAGTTCTTCTGGCGATTCGGCGTTTTGATATGCTTCCGCGCTAAGGCCATCGGTGTAGCTAGAGGCGTAGGATATCCAGTAAACAATAGTGCCTGATTCTGTTTTGTAGTGGCGTTCTTCCATACTGTGGTGCTGTCCATTCTGCTTGTTTCTAAAATATAGTAACGATAAGTAAATTGTCTAAAGATGGTTGTTGTTCTCTTGTTACACTAGCAAGGTCCTAGTGAAGCGACAATATGTCGCTTAAAAACTCCACGACGGACAAAAGGTGGGCGGCAAACAAAAGCGAAGTTAGTCGCCAAATAAGTCAAAGACGATTCTCTAAGAAGGAGGTGAGGCGAATGTCGAAGGCAAAGCGCAAGCGCAGCGGAAAATCAAAGGCTCAGCGAAAGTGCACTTACGTTTCTAAAATAGGAGCGGTATGGCATCAGTCCGCTGAAGAAGCCACTTTGGCACAGAAGCCGCATTTTAATGGCTACGCTTGTGGGTACGGTGTTCATGGTGATGCGAAATATAACCGCACACGCGAAAAACGTGCTTGGAAAAGCCAACTCAGACAGGAAGGAGCCTCGCGGGGCTCCTTCCTTTTTGGTCTATGTAAGGGAAAACGTTATGGTAGCGTTTCCTCTTCCCAGAATGCTGCGCAGTTCATTAGCACTTACTCCCTGGATTTTTCCAATAGGGGTAAAGTTCCATGAATTGGTGTCGTAATACACTGCAAGTTGATTGCCTTGATAAAGGATGATGTCTCCTGCTTCGGGGTTGGTAGGAGTGTCATTACGAGGCAAACTTTGCCCAATCGGTCCAACTTTTTCCATGTTGGCGTAGTCTTCCATATTGATAGTCAAAGGACCTTGTTCAAGTAGTTCCACTAGAGCTTCAGCTGAAGAATTATCCTCTAAGGTTGCGGTTAGTTCAGATCCATTTACGGACAGAGTGATGGTATCGGTTATTTTATTTGACATGGCAGATGTTCCTTCCTGTTGATCTGAATACTCATTCGTCGAAGAAGTAGGTTGTTCGCTCTCTGTTGCCTCGTTTGTTTCAACGGATGTTGATTGTTGGTTGTTGTTTGCTTCGGTGGGCTCCGAACAGGCGCAAAGACTTATGCACATTGCAAAGAAAGCGCTTGTTAACAGAATACTGAGCAGGTATCTTTGTGCGCGAGTGTTGCGTTCTAGTTTCATAGTGAAGCTCCAAAGGCCCTTAATTGTTCTGCCATTTCGGGAGACTTAGCGCGGGAGGTGGTTGCTTTGAATACGCCGCAATCTTTGACGCGGAAGTAACCGTGAAGGTAATCGTGGTAAATTCCTTCGGCATAGGTATAGACATTATTTGCACCAGAGCACAGAAGGAGTGCCATTTGCTTGCAGGAACGAGGAATTCCTCCAGTGTAGGTGCGGTGAATCAGACAATGCATTTGACCTGAAAATGATCCATAGTAAATTGGGCTTGCTATTACAATCATGTCCGCATTGTCCCAAAGGGGATACACCAAATCCATGTCATCACGCTGAATACAATTTCCATTTCCTTTGGTGTGACAGTGTTCACATCCGCGGCATCCGTGAAGGTCCATACGCGCAATATTAAGAATATCTATTTGATGTCCCGCGCTTTTTGCGCCTTCCGCAAAAGCATGCACCATTGCAGCGGTACCACCTTGTGGCCGGGGACTACCATTAAGAACAAGAATATTCATTGGAGATCACCTTTGCCTTATTTTGTAAGTTCGATAGTTACGTCATAAGGACCGCTTAGCCTATGGAGTACTTCAAGTGATCCATCAACGCGACCCATAATGACCTGATCGCCATAGCGCATGGAATTTTTTTCATCGTCAAAAAGTACCGCAAACCAGCCGCCACCAGGGTTGTAGTTGATGTCGCCATTGGTCCACCCGTGGTGCACCTGTTCTTCGTCATAAGGCAATTCGAAAGGCATCTGTCCGCAGAAATCGATGCCAGTGCCATTAACGTGAACAGTGGTAGGTAGGTGTTCAGCGAAAGCTTTGGCGGTTTCGGTATCGTTAAGTTCGCCATAAACATCGGTATTACCAAAGTGCATAATAATTCGTTGCCCCATCTTGTCCTCCTAAAGAAATTATTTTCCAGGGTGCAGTCCTTATCCCTTTCCCTTTTCTATTGTGGTGCGCAGGCGTAATTAGTACAATTTCTTATATCTAATAATGCGATATAAGAAACAATTATGATTTGCATATAAGCCAATTTACTGGCTGCCTCTATGGGCTGGGTGGTATATCAATGGAAATTCGTGTTCTTCGGTATTTTTTATCCGTCTGTGAAGAAGGGTCTATGTCAAGCGCTGCGAAAAAGCTCCGTGTAACGCAGCCGGCTTTGTCCCGACAGATTTCCGATCTTGAAAGGGAACTTGGATGTAAGCTGCTCATGCGCGAAAGTCGTGGGGTTGTTCCGACTGATCAGGGTTTGTATTTGCGCCGCCGCGCCCAAGAAATTGTGTCTTTGGCAGATCAAACAACATCGGATTTTTGCAATAGCGATGAAATAGTGGAAGGCGATGTGCATATTGGCGCTGGTGAAAGCGACGGTATGCGTGTGGTTGTGCGCTATATACGTGAATTTCGCGAGCGTTATCCTAACGTACACTTTCATTTGCATAGTGGAAATAGCGTTGATGTTTTGGAGCGTTTGGAACGTGGGTTGGACGACTTTGCCATTCTTATGTCGTATCCAGAGATTAATCGTTATGCCCACATTCGGCTTGCACCTACCGATGCGTGGGGCGTTTTGATGAAAAGCGATGCTCCTCTTGCTAAAAAGGAAGTTGTGGGTCCTAAGGATTTGGCAAATGCTTCACTTATAGCGTCTGAACAGGCATTAAAAACAAGCGCTCTTACGCATTGGTTTGGGGAATATACCGAAAATTTAGAAGTGATTGCTACCTATAATTTGATTTCTAATGCGGTTCATTTTGCGCGTGAGGGTGCGGGATATGTGCTGGGATTAGACAGACTGGTTGCTACGGGAGGGGATACAGGACTGGAGTTTCGTCTTCTTTATCCGCCAGTGGTTTCTGTTATCGATTTCGCCTGGAAACAAAATCAGGTGCATGCGAATACAGCTAAGAAGTTTTTAGAATTCGTTCGCACAAAGAACTAATATTTGGAGCTTGTTTACTTAAAGAATTAATTAATCAATTTAGAATAATAAGATCTAAAAAATAAGACCAATTCCATCAATGATGGAATTGGTCTTAGACAATTTACTCACAATTACCTTGAAAGTGCTGATTTACTAATGCTGTTAGGATTTATTGCGCCAACAATGCTATTGTGCGGTAAACGTAAAGACGAATCATTGATAAATGCTATGATGCGCGTCTAGGCTAACCTGCGTTCAACAATGCAGTAAGGTTCATAATAGTACCTCCTCGCAAAATAGGCTTATCCAAATCTAATAGCTTACTTATTGAAAAGACCACAAATAATGCCGCTTACTGCGCCGCCGATATTTTCGGTGATTCCACCAATAATGCCTTCAACATCAATACCTGCTTCACCAAGCTTAGACTGAACCTGCTCAACAATTTCTGCAGGATCCACACCATCAAGGCCCTGCCCAGTAATTTGCTCAATGGTGCCTTGTGGGTCTGCAATAAGGTCCTTGATCATTTCAGGTGCATCCTGAATATGGCTGGTTACTTGCTCAACGATCTGATTTACATCCATGAGTTTCCCCATTCCTCTTCGGAAATTGCACAAAACATATCAGCGGAATTATAAATGCAGCCACCGATAATGCGTCTTGGTATGGGATTATTCTTACTTGCTTCAAACGAGAGTTAACAAGCAGATGCGATTAATCCCTGGTGAGCTCGTAAGGCTAGCTTGTCGGTTGATGCGATTAATCCCTGGTGAGCTTGCGGTGGATGCGATGAGGTTTAGCCGCTTCTTCGCCAAGGCGTTCAACCTTGTTTTTGCGGTAGGCTTCAAAGTTTCCTTCAAACCAATACCAGTTACCAGGATTATCATCAGTACCTTCCCAAGCCAAAATATGAGTTGCAATGCGGTCCAAGAACATACGATCGTGACTGGTAATTACCGCGCACCCTGGGAAAGCAAGCAGCGCTTCTTCCAGGCTTTCTAAGGTTTCTACGTCCAAGTCGTTAGTAGGCTCGTCCAGTAAAAGAAGGTTGCCGCCTTGCTTTAAGGTAAGAGCTAAGTTTAATCGGTTACGTTCGCCACCCGACAAAACGCCAGCAGGCTTTTGCTGATCAGATCCCTTGAAGCCAAAGTTTGCTACATAAGCGCGGCTTGGAATTTCTGTTTCGCCAACTTTGATGTAGTCCAGTCCATCAGAAACGACTTCCCATAAGGTCTTCTTAGGATCAAGACCTTCGCGATTTTGGTCGACGTAGGAAATCTGAACCGTTTCACCAAGCTCAAGACTGCCGCTGGTGAGTTCTTCTTGTCCAACAATCATCTTGAACAGGGTTGATTTACCAACACCATTGGGACCAATAACACCTACAATGCCATTGCGCGGTAGCGTAAAGGATAAATCATCAATAAGTACGCGGTCGCCAAATGCTTTACGAAGATGCTCTGCAACCAGTACCTTTGAGCCAAGGCGTGGGCCAACGGGAATGCGAATCTCATTCACGTCAACGCTCTTTACGTTGCGGGCTTCAGCTTCCATTTGCTCATAGCGTTCCAAACGGGCTTTGCTTTTTGCCTGACGAGCCTTAGGGCTAGAGCGTACCCATTCCAGCTCGGACTTCATACGCTTAGCAAGTTTTGCTTGCTGCTGTCCCTGCGCTTCAAGACGTGCAGCTTTGGTCTCCAGATAGGTGGAATAGTTGCCCTTGTAGGGATAGAGCTGACCGCGATCGACCTCGCAAATCCATTCTGCAACATTGTCCAAGAAGTAACGGTCGTGCGTTACTGCCAAGACGGCGCCAGGGTAACGCTTTAAGAATTGCTCGAGCCAGAGCACCGATTCGGCGTCCAAATGGTTGGTGGGTTCGTCCAAGAGAAGCAGATCGGGTGCTTCAAGGAGAAGCTTACACAGTGCAACACGACGACGTTCGCCACCTGAGAGAACCTTTACGGGAGCGTCGGGATCGGGGCACTGAAGTGCATCCATCGCCTGGGATAATTGCGAATCCAGATCCCAGCCGTTTGCGGCATCAATTTCTACCTGTAAAGTGCCCATTTCTTCCATAAGAGCATCGAAATCGGCATCAGGATCGGCCATTTCTGCACCAATTGCATTGAAACGATCAACCTTCGCTAATACGTCAGCAAATGCTTGGCGAATGTTTTCGATAACGGTTGCTTTTTCGTCCAGTGGTGGTTCCTGTTGCAAAATGCCTACGGTGTAGCCAGGAGTTAAACGTGCGTCACCTGCGGAAACATCTTCAAGTCCTGCCATGACCTTCAAGAGTGTGGACTTGCCCATACCATTTGGGCCGACAACGCCAATTTTTGCGCCAGGGTAGAAGGAAAGCGTTACGTCATCCAAGATTACCTTGTCGCCAACTGCTTTGCGTGCTTGATACATTTGGTAGATGAATTCTGCCATTATTTCGAGCCTTTCTAATGGGTTCGGATTAACAGTGTTAACGGGGCATCCTATAGGGTTCAATAAGGCTTATAGGACGTTTTAGTTAACGATGTTTATATGTTTCGTTCAATAGTATGTCGATCGTTATCTTAATACCATGTAGTTGAACGTTACCTTATCAAGAAACGGCTGTTTCAAGAAATATTTCTCTTTTATAACAGCACATCATCACTAAGGACGATGCTCAAAAAGTCATCGTCGTAAGGCATGGTGTTGGTGAAGGGGTATTCTGCGTCAGTTGCGATAACAAGATAGTTATCTTCTAGTCCAAAGTCGGTATCTTCACAGGGAATGATAACCACATGATTAAATACTTCATCAAGAGTGGTAACGACGTGCCGCAGGAAGGTTATATCCTTGCCTTCGTCTTGGCTTACTACGTTGGTAGCGTAAACACCGCCAGGCACAAGGCGCAACTTCGCTAGGCGCATAGCTTCGATTGTTACAAGCGAAAGAACGGGGTCTTTCCCAGAAAAAGTATCGTTAATTATGGCGGCATATTGCTTGTGAGTAGTTTTTAGATAGTTGCGCCCATCGGCGGTAATAAGCCCGAGCTTGTCTGCTGCGTAGGGAAGTTCTTCCAAAAGTTTGTCAAGGTAAAACCACTTCCTTGCGATATCGGTAACTGATTGATCAAGCTCAACAACGTCAAGATAAAGGTCAGGTTTAGTGCTAAGAACGTGCTTTGGCCATGCGTAGCCCCCGCCGCCGATCATAAGTACTTGATTGTTGGCGAAACTGTTATCGAAAAGGCTTGCTTCGAAAATATGATCAAAGGCTTGCTGATAGGCAAAAACAGGAACATGGTAGTTTTTATCAAGATAGGTCGCAGATTCGTATGCGCCATTTTGTTCCAACACCCGAACAGGGTTTCCTTGTTCATCTTCTACCGTATGGATGCGTGCAAGTCCTGCACTTGTTTTGACGAAATGCGTATCGCTTTTGCGAAGGTGCTTCCAGATGGTTAAACCCGCTATAGCACAAGCTAGTCCAAGCCCTACGGCAATGGTGCCTAATGCGCGCGGAGTGGCGGGCAGGTTCAATGCGTGTGGAACGGCAGACGGTTGAGTAAAGTGTTTGTGGTAAAGGTTTTTCATGAATAGTAGTGTATTTTAGATTCTTGTAATTGTGAGTGATGAATAAAGGAAAAAGTGGTGAATTTAGAATACCGAGCAAAGAACGAAACAATTCAGGGTCATTTAGCGGCACTGTTTACCGTTCTTGTATGGGGCACCACGTTTGTATCTACGAAAATATTGCTACAAGATTTTTCTCCTATAGAAATCTTGTTTATTCGTTTTGTTATGGGTTTGTTTGCCCTCTTTGTTATAGCGCCGAAAATTCTTCCTTGGATGGGCTGGCGTCATGAAAGACTTTTTATGCTTGCTGGGTTGTCCGGCGTCACACTGTATTATCTTCTGGAAAATATCGCACTAACAGGAACGCTGGCAACAAATGTGGGAGTGATAGTGTCAGTAGCCCCTTTCTTTACGGCAGTGGTGGAGCGAATCGTAAATAAGGGCAGACATCTAACACTTCGTTTTGTTGTTGGCTTTGTAGTAGCTATGCTCGGAATTAGTTTTATTAGCTTTGCTGAAACAGGAGTTCATGTAAGCTTTTCTGGTGATATGTTGGCGCTTTTGGCGGCAGCAGTATGGGCGTGTTATTCGGCCTGTATGACGCGCATTAGCTCGATTGGTCTAACTACGATCAAAGCTACCCGCAGAGTATTTGAATATGGCATCGTATTTATGATTCCAGCTTTACCTCTGCTGGGATTTGCTCCAGATATGTCTTCATGTATCGACCCTATCAATGTGGCGAATCTGGTGTTTTTGGGTCTTTGTGCATCGGCGGCATGTTTTGTGACCTGGAATTTTTCCATAAAGCGATTAGGTTCGGTGGTTTCAAGCGTTTATATCTATGCAACTCCTGTCATTACTGCGGTAGCTTCTTGGTTGGTTTTGGGTGAGCAATTAGTACCTCTAGCTTGGTTTGGTGTGCTGCTTACTATAGTTGGCTTGGTCGTTTCGCAGTTTTCTTTTTCAAAGACGCGTAATGCATAAAGATTGCCATGAATATAAAAGAGCGCCCCAAATGGGGCGCTCTTAATGTTGCTTGCATAATCCTTTTAAAAGCCTTAAGGAAGAATGAAGGATAGCATGTGAGATTGCAGGAATACCAGAACACAAAGTACTGCCAGCATGCCGATACTCCATGGGATAACCTTCTTGAAAAGGTTCGATTCGGTTTCGCCTGTGGTAACAGCGGCAATTGCCAAGGACTGAGGCGAAATCATCTTACCGATAACACCACCCATGGTGTTAGAAGCCAAGAACAAGTCAGGAGTTACGTGAGCCAAAGAGGCATTGGACTGAGCTGCTTCGTACTGCAGGCTGGAGAACAGTGCGTTTGCAGAAGTGTCGGAACCAGTAACCGCAGTGCCAACCCAACCAAGCATTGGTGAGAGTAGGGCGAATACCGCACCCGTGCTTGCCAGGAACTGGCCAATAGAAATGGTCTGGCCAGAGAAGTTCATGATATAAGCAAGACCCAATACAAGTACGATGGTCAAAGAAGAGAAGCGCATTGCAACGAACGTCTGACCAAGCTGCTTAAAGGAGGATCCAAGCGTAATCTTGAACATGCCCTTATTGGTGAACAGGGCGTATACGATAGTGGTAAGAACTGCTGCAATAAACAGCATGGTGCCAGGATTTGACAGCAAGTTCAAAGTGTAGGTGGTTCCAGGATCTGCGCCAGCTGCATTTAAGACGTTGCCCGCAAGACCTGGGAAGGGGATTTTAATATCGGTGCTTGCAAGCAGGGTTGGGATGCCCAACTTGCATACAGCGAATACTGCAACAACGATAATGTAAGGAACCAAAGCCATCCATGCACGAACAGCAGGAAGCTTGGTGGTTTCAGTTTCATGAAGAGGTGCCATGCCGAAGCGCTCACGTGCTTCGTTTACGTTGCCAGGCTTAACAAACTTCAAGAAGATAACGCTTACACCCAAGGAAACCAGTGCAGCGCACACGTCGGTCAATTCGTATGCGAAGTGGTTGGAGCACCACCACTGAACGATTGCGAAGGAAAAGCCAATAACCAATGCGTGCAACCAGCAGTCGCGAAGACCCTTGCGGCCGTCAAGAATCATAACAACCAGCAGAGGTACAACCAGAGCAAACAGGGGAGCCTGGTAACCAACAAGAGCAGCTACGTGCTGAGCGGTTTCCAGGGCAACTGATGCATCACCAGCGGCTACCATGTTGCCTGCTGTGGTGATTGGAGTACCAGCTGCGCCGTATGCAACAGGTGCAGTGTTGGCAATAAGAACAGCAAGTGCTGCCTTCATGGGCTTAACGCCAAGAGCCAAAATCATGGTTGCGGTAATGGCAATAGGTGCGCCGAAGCCTGCGAGTGCTTCAAGCAAACCGCCGAAGCAGAAGGCAATCAGAACAGCCTGAATACGGATATCACCGCCGCCTACAATATCAAAGAGGCTCTTGAAGTCTTCGGAGCGACCCGAAACGGAAGTTACTTCATAGAACCATACTGCCATGATAATGATGAATACGATAGGGAAAGCACCGTAACATGCGCCTTGTAGACCAGAAAGGAATGCAAGGTGAGCTGGCATATGGAAAGCAAATACGGCAACTAAAAATGCAACGAAAAGTGCAATAGCTGCTGAAACATGAGCTTTCGCCTTAACGCCTACCAACATAATGAAGAATGCAGCAAGAGGAATACATGCTACTAATGCTGATAGCGCAAGGTTGCCTGCAACAGGATCAACCACAGCTTGAAACATAGAGACTCTCTTTCAAATCGGGAACAGTTAAATAAGTGCGAGTCATTTGTGATCAGGCATTTTTCGGATTACCCGTTCGTGGAGCCGTTTCAAAATGACTTACAATTTTTTAACGTATCCATACTAATGAGATGTAGACATTTGTCTTTGCCTGGTCGACTAGCGGTTATTTGTGAGCTATGAAGGGACTTAACACGCGATAAAGAACCGTCGCCGAAAAGCTCAGCACTTTAGTTAACCAAAGTGACGGTTTTCAGGTATGCTGACTTTTGCAAAGCAACACCGTAAGTACTAGAGGTGCTCGCAATAGATAAGTACCTATTACTTAACGAAACCAAGAAAGAGGAATGCTATGTACGTAACTTGTCTTGATCTAGAGGGAGTTTTGGTTCCTGAAATTTGGATTGCGTTTGCGGATGCTACTGGCATTCCTGAACTTAAGCGCACAACGCGTGATGAACCCGACTACGACAAGCTTATGAATTTCCGCCTAAATATCTTGAAAGAACACAACTTGGGCTTGAAAGAAATTCAAGACGTAATTGAAACCATTGATCCTATGCCTGGCGCGAAAGAATTTTTAGATGAGTTGCGTTCCTTATGTCAGGTCATCATTATCAGCGATACGTTTACGCAATTTGCAAAGCCATTGATGAAGAAATTGAGTTGGCCAACACTGTTTTGTAACGAGCTTGAAGTTGCTGAATCAGGCGAGGTAACGGGCTTTAAGATGCGCTGCGATCAGTCTAAATTGACTACGGTTCGCGCTCTTCAAAGCGCAGGCTTGGAAACCATCGCAGCAGGTGATAGTTTCAATGACTTGGGAATGATTAAGGCAAGTAAAGCAGGCTTTTTGTTCAAGAGTACCGATTCTATCAAGGCGGACAATCCCGATGTCCCCGCTTTCGAAACCTATGATGAGCTGATGGCTGCTATTAAAAACGTTATCTTGTAACGAGGCTTTTATTACGTACTACGTCGCGCTTATCTCTTGCAGATGGGCGCGATTTTTTTATGCTTTCGTTTTGATTTCGAATCTATAAAGGTGCTTCCAGAATCTGCAGGGGCGACTCAAGATTGCAACCGATGAAGTGGGGTACCTTTAGAAATTGTGATTGCAAAGTATCAGTTTGGTGAAGAAAGAATAATTTATTTTAGTTACTAAATAATTAAGTTGCTAAAATAACTAGACATTGGCGTATAACTGCTTTCGGTTGATAAAAACTCAGAGTAATAGATACGAAGGATACTAATGTCAGTTAAATCTCAAGAGGCAACTCAAGATATAGGAGAGCTTAAAGAGGAATTTGTTCGCCTTATGCGGATGATTCATCGTGAGCAATTCCATCCCACTTGGACACCAGGCAATCTTTCCAAGCCCGAGATGCATGCGCTTATGTGTGTTTGGATTGCGCATCGGCACAACAAAGAAGCTCGGCCTTCGTCGCTCGCAAAATATTCCCATGTCTCACCTAGTGCTGTTTCTCAGACGCTTAAAACCCTAGAGGAAAAAGCACTGGTAGCGCGCGTTCGTTCTACAAATGATTCTCGTTCGGTGGTAATCGAGCTGACCGAAAAAGGGCGCGCCTTGATTGAAGAGGTCCAAAGTATTCGTTCAAGCTATTTTGATGAAATGTTTGAAGCGATTGGCATTGATGACATGCAAACGCTGATGCGTATTATGCACAGGGTGCTTGATTTTTGTGCTTCAAAACACGATGTTTACGCAAAACAGAATGCATATAAGACGAACAGCAATGAACCAGTGTCTTCTCATAAGGATGCGCTGTTGTTTGCCGAGGAACCTTCGATGTGTGTTATCAAGGAGGTTTCCGCATGCGAATAATTCAGTATCTAAAAAGCTCAAAAGTGGCGGTAGTGCTTATTACGCTGTTGCTTATTGTGCAGGCGTTTGCGGATTTGTCGCTGCCACGATATACCTCTGATTTGGTAGATGTTGGTATTCAGCAGGGAGGCATTGAGCATGCTTCTCCCGATAAAATGAGCGCGGATACTTTTAATTATGTGTGTATGCTCGCTGACGAAAATGACGAGCAACTTATTCGCGATTCGTATAAGCAGGATGGTGGCTCGGAAGGCGCGAATAACGAAAGCGCCGAGGGACGAGTTGTTCTTACCGATCAAGGAAAACAACAGCGAGAGGTTCTTGATGCTGCAATTGCTTTATCAATAGTCTTGGTTCATGCACAAGATATCTTGGGAGATTTTGGCCAGGAAAATCAGGATGATTCCGCGCAAGCTGCTCAAAACGGAACTACGCAGACTTCCCAAGATACTTCCGCGCAGGCAGCTCAGGATGCCTCCGAACCGTCAGCACAGATGGGGCAGTTATCTTCGTTTGATTTAGCTCAAATGTATGCAGCGTATGAATCAGGGACACTTAGCAAATCCGAAATACTCTCCTTGATCGATCAAGCGCGTGCCATGTTTGGCAATATCGACGATTCGCTTATAGAACAGCAAGCTATTGAGGCGGTAAAAGCTGAATATAAGGCACTGGGCATGGACCTTGGTGCTATCCAGTTGCAATATCTTGCATGGCTAGGCGCTCAGATGCTTGCCGTAGCTGCTTTAATGATGGCAGCTTCCATTTCGGTGGGCTTTGTGGCTTCGCGCACTGCGGCAAAAATTGCTCGGAATTTACGTGAGCGTCTTTTTGAAAAGGTGGTTTCGTTTTCGGATGCCGAGGTTCAGTCTTTTTCTGCGGCATCGCTTATTACGAGAGGCACTAACGATATCCAGCAAATTCAAATGGTGCTCGTAATGTTTTTGCGTATGGTTTTATATGCACCTATTTTGGCAATCGGTGGCATCATCATGGTTTCGCAAACCAACCTTGCTATGAGCTGGATTATTGTGCTGGCGATTGTGATTATCGGTATTGTGATTGCACCTTTAATGGCCCTTGCCTTGCCTAAGTTCAAAATCATGCAGAAACTTATCGACCGAGTAAACCTGGTATCACGTGAAATGCTTACGGGCATGTCGGTAATTCGTGCATTCGATCGACAGGAATATGAAGAAGCGCGCTTTGATGAAGCAAGTACGGCGTTGTATAAAACGCAGCTTTTCACCAACCGCGTTATGACGTTTATGATGCCAACCATGATGCTGGTCATGAATGGTGTTTCCGTTCTGATTGTTTGGGTTGGTGGTTCATATATTGATGCAGGTGTAATCCAGACGGGCGATATGATTGCCTTTATTACCTATTCGATGGTAATCGTCATGTCGTTTTTGATGATCAGCATGATTGCTATCATGCTGCCCCGTGCTGATGTGGCGGCTCAGCGTGTTAATGAAGTTTTAGATACCGAAAACAGCATCCACGATCCTGATCATTCTGAGGCGGCGCAGCTTGATTTGCAGGCAAAAGGCTTATCGGTAGAATTTGACGACGTTACTTTCGCCTATAACGAAGGCAGCGATCCTGTTTTGAAAAACATCAGCTTTGTTGCAGAACCAGGGAAAACGACTGCCATTATTGGTTCGACTGGTTCTGGCAAGTCAACCATTATGAAGCTGATAGAGCGTTTCTACGATGTTGATGCAGGTGCTATTTGCGTTGGTGGCATTGATGTGCGCGATTTGAAACAGCATGAGCTTCGCCGCGAATTGGGCTATGTCCCGCAAAAGGCATTCCTGTTTTCTGGAACCATTGAATCAACCATTGCTTATTCGGATTCGGAAATGGATAAAGAACGCGTGCGTAAGGCGGCAGACATTGCTCAGGCAAGTGAATTCATAGATGCGAAAGACGATGGATTCGATTCGGAAATCAGTCAAGGCGGCACTAATGTTTCAGGTGGTCAGCGGCAACGTTTGTCCATTGCGCGTGCTTTAGCAAGTGATGCGCGTGTCCTGCTGTTTGACGATAGTTTCTCAGCGCTTGACTATGCAACGGATGCCCGCTTGCGCCATGCGCTTGCCACCGAAGCAGAAGGCAAGACGGTTATTGTGGTAGCTCAGCGTATTGCTACCGTACTTACCGCAGACAAGATCTTGGTATTGGAAGATGGCGAGCTGGTAGGTTCTGGTACCCATAGTGAATTGCTGTCTACGTGTTCAACCTATCAAGAAATCGCCCAGTCTCAGCTATCGGAAGAAGAACTGAAAGGGGGTGTTGCGTAATGTCTAAACACGATTCACCCATAGCAGCTCGTGCAGGTGCGGGAAGACGCCGCAGTCATGGTCCTGGCGGTCCTCATGGCATGATGGCGGGAGAAAAAGCCAACGATTTCAAGGGATCCATGAAGAAGCTTATTCAATTCATGGGGCGTTTTAAGATTGCTATTGGCATAGTGTTCATTTTCGCAATTGCCTCTACGGTATTTAATATCGTAGGGCCCCGAGTTCTTTCGACAGCAACTACAGAATTGTTTGAAGGAATTAGTGCAAAAATTGCAGGTACGGGCGATATTGATTTCAATGCGGTTGGAATTATTCTGCTCGTTACCTTGGGATTGTATGCGTTTTCTTCTGTGTGCTCGTTTGTTCAGGGCTGGTTGATGACTCATGTTACGCAGCGCACCACGTACCTTTTGCGTCAGAAGATCTCGCAGAAAATGGATGCGCTGCCTATGGGGTATTTCGAGCGTACCAGCACGGGTGATATTTTGTCGCGCATTACCAACGATGTCGATACGTTGGGTATGAACTTAAACCAAGGAATTACCACGCTGATTACGTCTGTTACGACCATTATCGGCGTTTTGGTAATGATGTTAAGTATGAACGTCTTTATGACCTTGATTGCTTTGTTGGTTATTCCTATTTCTGCCATTTTGGTCAAAGTGGTGGTAAGTCATAGTCAGAAGTATTTTCGTATGCAGCAAAACCGCCTGGGTGCTATCAACGGACAGGTAGAGGAAACCTTTTCAGGACAAGCGGTGGTTCGTGCTTTTGGAAAAGAGGAAGAAACGCTTGCTAAGTTCCGTAAAACTAATGCGGAATTATATGAATCAGCTTGGAAATCTCAATTCTTGTCGGGCTTGATGATGCCTGTGATGAACTTCGTGAGCAACTTAGGTTATGTTGCCGTGGCGGTTGCGGGTGCTTTGTTTGCTATTAACGGGCGTATCACGGTTGGCGATATTCAGGCATTTATTCAGTATGTGAAGAATTTCACGCAGCCCATTACACAGCTTGCTCAGGTATCAAACGTATTGCAGCAAATGGCGGCAGCGGCAGAACGTGTGTTTGAGTTCCTGGATGCCGATGAAGAACCAATTGAACAAGCAAAGGTTCAGGCAAAAGAAGTATCCTGCGATGTTGAATTTGATCATGTGAAATTCGGTTATGACCCCGATACTCCTATTATTAAAGATTTCTCAGCGCAGGTTCGCGAAGGTCAGACTATTGCTCTGGTCGGTCCAACAGGTGCAGGCAAAACTACTATGGTGAAGTTACTGATGCGTTTCTACGATGTTAATGGTGGCGCTATTCGCATCGGTGGACACGATGTTCGCGATTTTGATCGCGATGATTTGCGTTCGCTCTTTGGCATGGTGTTGCAGGATACCTGGTTATTTAAGGGTTCAGTCCGAGAAAATATTCGTTATGGTCGCCTGGAGGCAACCGATGAGGAAGTTGAAGCAGCAGCAAAGGCTGCTTTTGCGGATACCTTTATTCGCACCCTTCCTGGCGGTTATGATATGGAAATCAACGAAGACGCAAGCAATATCAGCCAAGGCCAGCGTCAGCTTTTAACGATCGCGCGTGCAATTTTGGCGGATCGCAAAATGCTTATTTTGGACGAAGCAACCAGCTCGGTTGACACGCGAACTGAAGAGCGTATCCAGATGGCTATGGATAACCTTATGAAGGGACGCACTTCGTTTGTTATTGCGCATCGCTTGTCTACTATTCGCAATGCCGATTTAATTTTGGTACTCCATGAAGGCGATATTGTGGAGCAGGGCACTCACGAAGAATTGTTGGCACGCGGTGGTGCTTATGCCGATCTGTACAATTCGCAGTTTGCGGAATAGAGCACGCTGCGCATTGGCTTAGCGTAATAACTGGCAGATTGAAAGATGCTTGATTTTGCATGATTGGCTTATGGCTTTATTTTCCGATCAAGCCAGATTCGCTTTTTCTGCACGCAAGAAAGCAAACTAGCGCGGCAGGGCAAATTCGACGCATGATTAATTGAATCCCAAAATCTTTGCTCGAAAACCTAGGGCCGCGCTCACCTAATGCTTTCTTGCTGTGCAGCGCTCATATGGCTTGATCGGAAAATAAAGCCATAAGCTATCAGGAATTGCCATTACGAATCATCCCGTAGAGACGGTGTTCGATATTAAAAAAGCTCTGGCATACAGAGATGCCAGAGCTATACAAGTAGAATTAAAGGCGCTTATCAATGCGTCGCTTAGAAGAAGCGATTACTTTGCTTTGCCCTGATTTGCTACTGCATCAATTTTAGCTGCGATGGTAGCTTCATCGCCTACATAACGCTTGTCTAAAACATTAAAGTCCTGATCGAAGGTATAAACCAGAGGTACGCCCGTAGGAATATTTACGCCCACGATTTCGTCGTCGGAAAGCTTGTCGAACTGCTTTACTAAAGCGCGAAGCGAATTGCCATGGGCAACAATAAGAACACGCTTGCCTGCACGCATCTGAGGCTCAATGGTTTCCTTGAAGTAAGGCCAAGCACGTGCAATGGTGTCTTTAAGGCATTCGGTCAAAGGCATTTCGTCAGCTGGTGCATCACGGTAGGGAGCAAGCAGGCGAGGGTTGCGTTCGTCATCTTCCGTCAGAGCAGGAGGCTGAACGTCAAAACTACGGCGCCAAATTTTTACCTGGTCTTCACCGTATTTTGCTGCAGTGTCAGCTTTGTTTAATCCCTGAAGTGCACCATAGTGGCGTTCGTTCAAGCGCCAGGTTTTAATAACAGGAAGCCATTCGCGATCCATAGATTGCAAAATGAGATTTAACGTGTGAATAGCACGCTTGAGATAAGACGTGTAGCAGATGTCAAAATCGAAGCCTGCTTCAGCAAGAGCACGGCCACCTTCAGCTGCTTCTTTGCGACCTGTGTCGGTAAGATCAACGTCCATCCAGCCAGTGAAGAGGTTCAGCTTGTTCCACTCGCTTTCGCCATGGCGAACGAGTACGAGCTGCATGGTCGTGTCGGTCATGTGAGTCACCATCTTTCTTGTTGGTTTTTGCGCGGAGAACAGAAGAAGAGCTCCTGCAAACAAACTAATGTCTTTCTTTACGCTGAAACGCGTTGGATAAATTATACCCTTATTGGCTTGATCTTTATGTCAGCACCTGTTGAAGGCACTTTGCGAAAGATGGATGACTTCTCTCAACTTTTAGTTGAGGCAGCAGGTGAATGAGTAAATACTCCCACAAAAGCAAGTAATCTGTTTATTTACGCCTTAAGGCAAAACTATAGGCGCATTGCTTCTTGTAATCCTTTGTTTTAGTGGTTACGAGCAGGCATGTTAGAGGTATTAACAATAGCAACAGTAATGAAGGGAATGGGCATGACGAAAGGACGCGCAAGAGCCTTATTTGCAATGATGCTTGCGATAGTGCTTGGCGCTTGCTCTCTGATTGGTTTATCAGGGTGCGGCAGTGCTTCTTCGCCAACAGGTAGCGATACTCTTCGCGTGGGTGTTCGCGCGGATATCGTAAATTTTGGCTACCTAAACGAACAAACAGGCAAGTATTACGGTATGGAAATTGATCTTGCCAATGAAATGGCAAACCGCCTGGGATATTCCAACGTGGAGTTGGTGACGGTTTTGCCTGACAATCGTAAAGAAATGCTTCTTAACGGGGAAGTGGATTGTCTGGTGGCTTGTTATTCTAAGACTGATACGCGTCTGGAAAACTTCGATTTTTCTCCTATTTATTACACCGATGCTACTCCTGTAATGGTGGAAAACAGCTCCAGAATTACCGATATTAACCAGCTTATGGCACTTTTGGCATCATGTCTGGTTCAAATGCTGGCCCACTGTTAGCAATCAAGCTGTTTGATATGGGCATCATCGGAGAAGAAGTTATTTCCAATACCGACGAAAGCACAGAATACGATCATGCAACCGTAATCAAATTCCCTTCCTATGAAGAACTTTCAATAGCACTCGAAGAAGGAAGAGTGGATGCTGCAGTTATGGACGGCGCTTTCGTTGATACCTATATCAATGACGATCGTAGCCTGCTGGAAGATTTCAGCGTATCTGATCAAGATTATGCAGTTGCTACCCAAAAAGGTTCCAGCCTTTCTCGGCCGGTAGCTGACACCATTCAAGCAATGCTTGATGATGGCACTATCGCTACGTTGATTGACAAGTGGGACTAGAAAAGGAGCGAATATGTCTTTTATGTCTAAAAAGCTAAAAGTAAAATCCGCTCTTCTTGCGGGTGTTGTGGTGCTCAGCCTGATAATCATGGGCGTCATATTGTCTACTATGCAAGACAATATTTCTCTTGAGAACTATCGCGCAGACATTCAGCGTGAAATGGACGAGCTTCCTACCTTATTGGAAACTGCCGACGATGAAACGGCGCAAAACGAAGAAACGTTTGATGCGATTTATCAGTCTAAAGCGGCAAGTGTTGCTTTTATGGCAAACAACAAGGCTGATTACGAAGCAACAAACGCCAAAATGTAGGAATACAAAAAACTGCTTGGCGTTGACAATGTAATGATCGTCAATAAAGACGGCAAGATTGAAGCGCGAGCTCAAGACACCCTTGCTGACTTCTCTTATGCCCGCTATAACGAGCTGCGTAACACAATTAGCTCTGGTGAACCTTCCGCTGCGGTAGAAGTGGACTTCGCTGAAGAAAATCAAGCCTGGCGTTACTATTCTGCACGTATTGATGACAACACGATGGTAGTCATTGAGCAGAATCCTGTTGAACTGACCGAGCTTATTGATAGCACTTCTTCAACTTCTGCAGTGTTAAGCAGCGTAAGCGTTGGTCAGAGTGGTTATGTGTTTGCTATCTCTGGTCGCGATTATGTGGTGACCTATCATCCAAATTCTGAAGTTATCGGTACTGACGCTTTGGATGACGGTATTGATGTAACCGATCTTGAAAACGGAAGTTCTCCTGGATTGATTTCGAAGGCGAGCGTCTCTACTGCGGTGTTTCGGAAATAGAGGGGACCTACTATGTTTCTGCTGTTCCTGAAAGCGAACTTATTGCTTCTCGTAACTTAACCGTGGCGGTTATTCTGTTCATCGTTCTTCTCGCCTTGAAACGCTTCTTGCAAGTGTTCAGCTTGATAGCATTCTTGATGGTGTAAAGATTGGTCAAGATGGTTTTGCCTTTGCGGTAAATATCGAAAACAAAACCTTTGACTACTATCCTGACAACGAGCTTGTTGGTAGCTCCGCAACAGCGAAGTAAGCAACGTCATTAACATGACCAAAGAATCTTCGTATGCTTCGGTTGATTTGGATATTGAATATGGTGAATCGCTCGAACGCGTTGAAAGCATTTTGAAAGACGAATTCCCGAACATTCGTCGTCGCCTTACCGCAATCGAAGATGGTCCGTTCTATAAGGGTGTTGTTTCACTTGAAGACAACAGCGTTACCATTCGCGTGGTTGCTAAGTGCGACGAAACCGATCGTGCTCAGCTTGGACGCGACTTGCTGCGTGAGATGAAGCTGGTCTTCGACGAGCACGAGATTAGAATTCCTTACTCGCAGGTTGTTGTTCACCAACCTTCTGAATACAAGAAGGCAACGATTCGCGAGCAGTTGCGTGCTGATAAGTTTAACGACGACCAGAAGGTTGCTGCGCGCGACTTAGGCAACGAGGCTGCCAAGAAGTAATGTGCTTCAGGTAGCATAAGTAATCAGTTGAGGCGGAGGCTCTAAAATGGAGTCTTCGCTTTTTTATTTTCCCTGTACAAGAAAGAGGACTTGCTCAGAAGTGTTGCTTGTTATGATTAGGGCAGCATGAAAGGAGTTTTGTATGATCACGTACGATTTTTCTCATAAAGTTGTAGTAGTTACGGGTTCTGCGCGCGGTATTGGTCGTCGCATTGCGGAGCGCTTTTATGAAGCAGGCGCAAAAGTAGCTCTGTGTAGTATTTCTAAAACAGGTAAAGAAGAGTTGATGCAAGAAATCGCAGGTGACGATCGTAGCCGCATTATGGCACTGCCCTGTGATGTTTCTCAGCCTGAAGATATAGCGAATTTCTTGCAGGCGGTAGTAGACAAGTTTGGCACGATAGATGTTCTGGTTAATAATGCAGGCATCTATTCAAAAGAAGATACGTGTGATGTAACCGAGGCTCAGTTCGATAAGGTTTTGGATGCTAATTTAAAGTCAGTGTTCTTTGCTTGCCAGTGGTTCTTCAAACATCATATTGATGCAGGCACAACGGGTAATGTGGTAAATATTGCATCGGTCAGCTCCGTTACCTATGTGCCTGACAATGCGCTGTACAACGTAAGTAAAGCAGGCGTTGTTACCCTTACCAAGACTTTTGCACGCGATATGGGAAAACATGGCATTCGTGTTAATGCGGTAGGTCCAGGAAGTATTCCAACCGACCTCAATGCGGCACTCTATGCTGATCCGCAAAAAGAAATTGATCTGTGCAAAAAAATTCCCCTTGGTCGCCGTGGTACTAAGGATGACATTGCTAATTGCGTTTTGTTCTTGGCAAGTGAAGAGTCGGAATACTTAACGGGTCAGGTTATTTATGCTGAAGGTGGTTGGCTTTTGGTGTAGTGCAGAGTGGCGAAGGTGTAGTGCAACCGACCGCTGCAGGCAACTAAGGCGACAAGAATCCACTTCATTTAGGAGCTTCTATATGAACGAAATCAAGTGCCCTCACTGCGGAAAAGTCTTTCAGGTAGATGAATCAGGCTTTGCAGATATCGTTAAGCAGGTACGCGATGGTGAATTCCAGCGGGAATTAGCAAAGCGTGAGGAACTGATGCGTGCTGATAAAGAGCAGGCTTTAGCTTTGGCGGCATCGCAGGCGCAAGGACAGCTGCAAGAAAGCTTAGCGGCAAAAGATGCCTCCATGCAACAGGCAGTAGCTCAGCGCGATGCTGCTATATCTGAACTTAAGGCACAGCTTGAAGCGCTTGTTCGTGAAAAAGAACTCTACGCTCAAAATGAAGTAGCAAAGGTGCTGCAGGAACGCGAAGCTGCGCTAACGGAAGTTCAACGAGAGCGCGACGCATTACAAATGCAGCTTACGAGCCAAAAAACTGCCTTTGCTGCAGAAAAAGAGCTTGCAGTAACGCAGGCAAAAGCAGAAATCGAACGTGAACGCGATGCTCTAAAAGCGCAAATTGATCGTGAGCGCGATAACTTCAATGCGCAGATCAAGCAAGAACGTACCTCTTTAGAGGCGCAAGTTGCCTTGAAAGAGGCGGAAAAGAATCAGCGCGAAAACGAACTTAAAGCGCAAATGGCTGACAAGCTTCGCGCCAAAGATGAACTAATTGCCTACAAGGATCAAGAAATTGAGCGCTATCGCGATATGAAGGCGCGTCTTTCAACCAAGATGCTTGGCGAAACGCTTGAACAGCATTGTGAAACCGAATTCAATCGTTTGCGTGCTACCGCATTTCAGAACGCTTATTTCGAAAAAGATAACGATGCGTCATCGGGCTCTAAGGGCGACTATATCTTCCGTGAAACCGATGAAGAAGGAAACGAGCTTGTTTCCATTATGTTTGAAATGAAAAATGAGCAAGATGATTCAACGCATCGTCACAAGAATGAGGATTTCTTCAAGAAGTTGGATGCGGATCGCAGGAAAAAGAACTGTGAGTATGCAGTGCTCGTTTCGCTTTTGGAACCCGAAAGCGAACTGTATAACGCAGGCATTGTGGATGTGTCCTATCGTTACGAAAAGATGTACGTTATTCGTCCGCAATTCTTTATTCCGCTCATTAGTATTTTGCGCAACACTTCTCAAAGTGCGCTGGAATATAAGGCAGAATTGGCGCTGGTGAAGAAGCAGAATATAGACATCACCAATTTCGAAAACGAAATGGAAGATTTCAAGCAGAAATTTGGACGCAATTATCGTTTGGCAAGTGAAAAATTCAAGAAGGCCATTGACGAAATTGACAAGACTATCGACCATCTTCTGAAAACAAAAGAAGCTCTTTTAGGTTCAGAGAATAATCTTCGTCTTGCTAACGATAAGGCAGAGGCGCTTACTATCAAAAAGCTTACGCGTAACAATCCTACAATGAAAGCAAAATTCGAAGATCTTCATGCGGGGAAAGAGCTCGAAGAGGGGGATTACTATGACTAAAAAGGGGAATAAGAAAAAGTCAGGCAAGAAGGCGGAACAAAAACTCATCGATGATGCGTTTCGCGAAAAGCTCGCTAATATCTTGGCGCAAACAGCCCAAGATAAGGCGACCGATACGAAAGATTCACCTCTTGGTGCAGCCTATCGCCGTGGTCCTGTGTTGATGCGTGGTCCGATGATTCCGCAAGACAACACCACGGGCAATTTGATTGCTAGTTCGCACGATACCCATGATACCGACTGGCTTCATGCTGATCCTTGGCGCGTTATGCGTATTCAGGCAGAATTTGTTGACGGCTTTGGTGCTTTAGCCGAATTGGGACCTGCGGTTGCTATTTTTGGTTCTGCACGCACAGAACCTACAGATTTGTATTATGAGCAGGCAGTTTTGACAGGAGCACTACTTGCCAATCAGGGTGTTGCGGTTATTACTGGTGGCGGTCCTGGCATTATGGAGGCGGCAAATCGTGGTGCTGCATTAGCGGGAGGTACTTCGGTTGGTCTTGCTATTGAGCTTCCTCACGAAGAGCAGCTTAATGAATGGGTAAACCTAGGTATGACCTTCCGCTACTTCTTTGTGCGTAAAACCATGTTTGTGAAGTATTCCTCAGGAGCAATTTTCTTCCCTGGTGGATTTGGCACGCTTGATGAGATGTATGAGCTATTGGTGCTGGTTCAGACACATAAAGTTGCCAATATGCCTATGGTTTTATTCGGCAAAGAATATTGGGCAGGTCTTATGAACTGGACACAAGAAATCCTTGCCGAACGTGGCATGATTGATGATCTTGATACAAGTCTTGTAGTTCTGACGGACGATCCCGAAGAAGCAGTTCGCGTGGCGCTAAGTACCACCAAGATAAATAAACCGATGAAGGGCTAAGAGCAGCGAATAGCTACCTGATTCGTTTAAAGAAATAATCACATCAAAACAGCTTGCTATTTAGGTATCAACGCACCCGCGGTGCTACCGTATGCTTCGCATACTATGCGCATCGCTCCGTCGGTCAAATGATATAGAAATTATTTGAGCCGCTGAGTGCGTTTCTACCTAAATAGCAAGCTGCTATTTGCTTTTCTTTTCCATCAGTTTGATGGTGCTACTGCAAATCAATTTTAGTAAGATCGCGCACCACTTCAGCGGCAATAGCTAGCCCCATAGCGGCAGGAACAAAAGCGTTGGAGCCAGGAGTTGATCGGCGTGTGTGTGAGGCATCTTCTTGTGGGATTCCGCTAGCTTCTGTCTGATTTGCTTCTGTTTGGATTACCTGTTCTTTGGGTGCTTCAGTTGAATAGCAAACTTTCAGATGTTTAATGTTTCGCTTACGTAATTCTTTGCGCATAATGCGGGCAAGGGGGCAAACTGAAGTTTCATAAATATCGGCAATGCGCAGTGCAGTAGGGTCTGTTTTATTGCCTGCCCCCATCGCGCTGATGATAGGCGTATTAGCTTTAATTGCGCGGGTGATCAATTCTAGTTTTGCGGCAACGGTATCTACGGCATCTACAACGTAATCGTAAATCGAAAGGTCGAATTCATCGGCAGTTTCAGGGAGATAGAAGCAGTCGTGTTTAATGATGTGGCAGTGAGGGTTGATACTCAAAAGTCTTTGCTCCATAGCGTCAACCTTGTCCATGCCAATCGTTTCGTATGTTGCGATAATCTGTCGGTTCACATTAGTAATATCTACCGTATCGTGATCAATGATATCGATTGTTCCGATGCCAGTACGAACAAGTGATTCGGCTACATGACCACCAACTCCACCTAAACCAAACACGGCAATTCGGGTATCTGAAAGCGTTTTTATTCCTTTTTCACCATAAAGTAGACGGCTACGTGAAAATTGGTCAACCATTTAGTTCCCTTCGGCGATATCAGCTAAAGATGTGCCTTTTTCGAATTTGCTGTTGTTATGATAGGGCTAATAGAGAAAAGGACCAACCATGAATACTGACTATCAGGTAACGAATGAAGAAATAGATGCGTATATTGCCAGCAATTGGGAAGAATTTATTGCTGATGCGAAAGCGCTTATTGAAATAGATAGCTCTTTTGATCCTGACCATACAGGTGAAGGCGCACCCTTTGGGCTAGGTTCGCGCAAAGCACTTGATGAAATACTGCAAATAGCACAACGCATGGGCTTTGAGGTATGCGATGGCGAAGGCTATGCGGGATACGCGGATTATGTCGGGAAAAGTGGACAACAACTCGGCATTATCGGGCATGTTGATGTGGTCCCTGCAGGGGAAGGATGGACGTATCCTCCTTTTGAGCTAACACAGAAAGATGGGGTTTTGCTTGGTCGTGGTACCGCGGACGATAAAATCCCGCTTTTGAGCGCGCTTTATGCTTGTAAATATTGGATAGATCGCGGCATTTCGCTGAATCATACCATTCGCTTTATTTTTGGCTGCAACGAAGAAACAGGAATGGCGGATGTTCCGTATTATCTGTCTCATCACGATGCCCCAGATTTCCTTTTCACTCCTGATGCAGATTTTCCTTTGTGCTATGGCGAAAAGGGTCTGTTTGGCGTGACGCTAGACTATGAAATGCCCGAACCAGCTACCTTGGAAAACCATGCGGTTCTTTCATTTGATGGTGGTAGCGCTACTAATGCGGTTCCTGCTCTTGCGCGTGCTGTTGTAAGCGTTTCTGTAGATAAACTTCCACAAGCTGAACGGATTTCGGTTGAGCCATGCGAAGAGGGTTCGCTTATTACCGCAACAGGCATTAGCGGACATGCATCACTTCCTGAGGGAACGGTGAATGCGATTGGTGTTTTATGTCAATACTTGGCAAACCTTGACCAGTGTAGTGATGAAGAAAAGGATTGGTTTTCTTTTGTTGCAAATAATCTTGCGGGTGACTATACGGGCAGTCGCCTTGGTATAGCGGCAAAAGATGATGATTTTGGCGCTCTTACCAGCGTGGCGGGAACTATGTACAAGAATGGCAATAGCTATTTAGTTACGATAGATATTCGCTTCCCGAAAGCCATAACGGGAGCTGATCTGCTTGAGGCGTTCGAGGATATTGCTGGCAAAATTGGCGCACGTGTAACTATTACGCGTAACCAAGAGCCGTTTGTGGTAAATCCTGAAACAGAACCTGTGCAGGCGTTGATGGAAGCATACAGGCAAGCAACGAATCTTGAAGTGAAGCCCTTCACCATGGGTGGAGCAACCTACGCGCGAGAATTTCCTAGCGCAGTAAGTTTTGGTCCTGCTGATCCTGATGTCATAACTAAACCAGATTGGGTAGGAGATATGCACGGCGCTAATGAAGGCGTAACAGAAGAAGCAATTCGCCATGCTATTCGTATTTATGTACGTGCATTTGGGAATTTGGCACAGGTGGAGCAGCTAAACGGCTAGGATGTCGACCCCATAATGTTCACTATTAGTCTGCCATCTAGGCTTCAATGCACCCGCGATGCTACCGCATGTTTACGCATGCTATGCGCATCGCTCCGTCGGTCAAATATGTATTTGCGCTATTTGAGCCGCCGAGTGCATTTCTCCCTAGATGGCAGACTGGGGTAAACAAAGATTTAGGTTGACTTGTTTTAGTCTCTTGGAGTGATTGTTAGAGGTTTTCGATCGAAATTGATCGCCAAGTGCTATATTGCGTGGGTGCATCAATGCTGGTGTAGCCTACGCTGCGCGCGTATCTATAAGCGTCTTCGATATTGGCGCCGATGCGCGTGTGCAGATGGGCATCTGATCCAACCGTAAGAGGTACTCCTGCAGCAAAGAATTCGCTCAGAAGTGCTTTGCGG
>OLQE01000258.1_pt1 | contig 46362 bp, 31 predicted proteins | sample 1643161 | NCBI WGS metagenome assembly OLQE01 (sample SAMEA3136650, study PRJEB25190) | human gut metagenome
CTGAGCCAAGTATCTACAAGCTATCCTCGCGTGCCCCGCGATTCTTTTGCCCGGACACGGGCATTTTTTTATCTTTCTATTGTCCGGATACGGACAGTTTATGCTGTCAACATCCTTCTCGCCTCTTCGCGGATGTTGATTGCTGCATTACGATCTCTGTCCATCTCATTTCCACACGTACAGCGATAGACTCCAAGAGGGGAATTGTTGGTGTGTATGCATTGCTTACCACGGAAGAATTATTCCGGCTTGCTGTATCGTTAATTATCTTTAAAAGACGTAAATGGATAATTAGTTTATGCTGATTTATACAAAGAAAAGACACCCTTCATTCACACAAGAAGGATGCCTTTTCTTCATATATCAGTACATAGACTGTTTATTCGCCGGTACTGTAGTTTTCCGTGCTTGCAAGAGACGGATCATCATAACCGGTGGCGTTGATGATCTCCTGGCTTCGGGATACGACCATATCCGAAGGCTGATAAGCGGAATCACCAAAGAGATACTCATGCAGCTGGGTCACATTGCTTTCCAGAGTAACCGGAACCTCATTGTAATCACTCTGACTGGTACGGTGAGCAAACGGGAAGCCACAGGAATCAGCAAGCTTATAATTCAGGATATTCAGACCAAGTTTGATCAGTTCTGTCTCGGAAAAGCTGGTGAGTACTTTCGGGAACATGGTATGTGCAAGATCCATCAGATCACTGACGCCCATGGTTTTTACCTTATCCACGATCTTTCCGATCACTTCTCTCTGTCTCTCGGTTCTCTTGAAGTCATTTCCGGATGTGTAACGGATACGGGTATAAGAAACTGCCTGTACGCCATTCATCAGATACGTACCTGCTCCCGGAAGGTCTTCATAGGTTTTTCCGGTAACCTGAGAGGTCTCTACACAATAGCCATTCACATAACCCGCTTCTTCTTCATCTACTGTGATCTCCAGGCCTCCGATCGCATCGATCAGATCTACCAGTGCATTGAAATCCACAGAAACAAATTCTTTGATATCCAGGTCCAGATTTGTATTCAGCATACTTACCGCCCACTCAGGACCGCCGTTGGCATACGCCGCATTGGCTTTCCGGTACATATTACCGCCGATATTGAGATAAGTATCCCGGTAAACAGATACCATTTTGATCTCTTTTGTGTCATTGTTGATGCTGGCAATGATGATGGTATCGCTGTTTGCCTGTTCCAGGTTGCCTTCACGGGAATCCAGGCCAAAAAGTGCAATGTTGGTATAACCTTTTAATTTTTTATTCTCTTTTACCTGCTGGTTGATCTCAAGCTTGTCGCTTTCCAGTTCCCGGTAATTCATCTCTCCTACCGTATCGCTGAATTTCTGGTACACCCAGAAGGCTCCGCCTGCTGCTACAAGGAGCAGGATCAATACGATCAGCAGGATCACCTTCAACACGGTATGCTTTTTCTTTTGTTTTCTCATAATTCCTCCTGTTTCTTCTTATTATAATTCGCTTTTGCCTCGCGATTGGTAGCTGCCCTCGGGGCAGTTCCGGCAAAAGCAAAGAAAAGAACACTCATGGGTGGGACCGTAATCGTAATGGAGTGTTCTCTGCCGTCACACTCTTCTTTCCTGGATTGTTTCACTCTGGGATTTCCGGCTCCGCTTCCACCATATTCTTCCCGGTCGCTGTTAAAGATCTCCTTATATTTTCCGGACCAGGGAACACCAATCTTTCGTTTTTCATAAGTCACCGGCGAGAAGTTCACCACCGCCAGAATGGTATCTTCCTTTTTCTCTGTGTTCCTTGCGAAAACAAGCATATTTTCGTTAGCCGAAATGCTGTTGATCCATTCAAAACCGTCCGGATCATAATCCAGTCGGTAAAGGGCCGGGTGTGTCTGATAAAAATGGTTGAGATCACTGACAAAATGCTGCATTTTCTGATGCTCTTCCTCTTCTAAAAGCCCCCAGTCCAGTTCATTTTCCGCATCCCAGTCTTTTTCCTGCGCAAACTCTTGCCCCATGAAAAGGAGCTTCTTTCCGGGATGCGCCGCCATATACGCATAAGCCGCCCGTAAGTTTGCTTCCTGCTGAGCCGCTCTGCCCGGCATTTTCCGGATCATGGATTCCTTTCCGTTCACCACATCGTCATGAGAAAACGTTAGCATATAATCTTCGCTGTACGCATAGATCATGCTAAAGGTCAGATCTCCGTGATGATAGCCCCGGAAGATCGGATCCAGACTCAGATATTCCAGAAGATCTTCTGTCCAGCCTGTATTCCATTTGAAATCAAAACCAAGCCCTTCTTCTTCCACCGGTGCGGTCACTCTTGGCCAGGCCGCTGATTCCTCTGCAATAAGAACGACACCGGGCTGCTTTTTCTTAAAGATGGAATTCAGATGTTTGAAAAACTCCACTGCTTCCAGGTTTTCATTTCCGCCATACATATTGGCAGCCCATTCACCGCCCTGACGGCCGTAGTCCAGATAAAGCATGGATGCCACCGCATTCATGCGAAGCCCATCTGCATGATACTTTTCTGCCCAGAAAAGTGCATTTGCGATCAGGAAATCAGAAACCTCCGGCTTTCCATAATCAAACACATACGTCCCCCACTCCGGATGGATCCCGCGACGCGGATCCGGATGCTCATAAAGACAAGTACCGTCAAAACCGCCCAGTCCAAAATCGTATTTCGGAAAATGAGCCGGAACCCAGTCCAGGATCACACCGATCCCTTCTCTGTGAAGATAATCCATGAAATACATGAAGTCCTCTGGAGTGCCGTATTTTCTGGCAGGTGCATAATATCCGGTCACCTGATACCCCCAGGAATCTTCTGCGTAATGTTCCATCACCGGCATAAGCTCCACATGCGTGTAATTCATCTTCTTTACATAAGCAGCCACCAGAGGAGCTAATTCCCGAAAATTATAAAGCTCTCCGTTTTCTTTTCGTTTCCAGGAGCCCAGGTGCATCTCATAGACAGCCATTGCCTCTTTTTTGACATCGCATTTTTTCCTTCTGGCCATCCAGTCCTGATCCTTCCATTCAAAGCCGGAAAGGTCTGTCACCACGGATGCAGTCCCGGGAGATTCTTCGGTTTCATTGGCATAGGGATCCGCCTTCAGAAAGACAAGCCCGTTTTTCGCCTTGATCTCATATTTATAAAGCGTCCCAGCCGAAAGTCCAGGAACAAACAATTCAAAAATACCGGAATCTGGAAGTCTTCTCATCGGAAGTCTCCGTCCATCCCAGAGGTTAAAATCACCTACCAAGCTGACACGCATGGCATTCGGTGCCCATACGGCAAAATAAACACCGGGAATTCCTTTGACTGTCATCGGATGGGCTCCCAGTTTTTCATAAATATCGTAACAGATCCCAGCCTTGAAACGCTTTTGCTCTTTTTCTGTGATCTGTGGTTCAAACGCATAGGGATCCTGCCAGCAGACGGTATCTCCACTGTCAAAGGTTACCTGCAAAGTATACGATGGAATCCTCTTTCCCGGAATGAGTGCTGCAAAAAATCCTGCCTCGTCTTCCAGTTCCATGGGATATGATTTTTTTCCACATACAACGCTAACGGATGCTGCTGTGGGAATAAATGTCTGGATCAGTATTCCATCATCCGTAACCTGTGCTCCCAAAAGACTGTGCGGGTCATCGGTCTCTGCATAGGTAACTGCCTCGATCTCAGCCCAGTCCATCAGGTTATACAGTCTTTCGTTCATCCCAACACACCTCCCCTGTATCCATATCTTCTCTTATTTATTCTGCTTTGAAGTTTCTGCTTCACCGCTGTCATCATGTAACGCGGACATTCGCAATCCATTTTCGCTGCCTGCCCATGAACGCAGTCGGTTCTGAATAGTTACATTTTATCATATCTGCTTTCACTTTCAAGCCTTTTTCACAGTTTTCCTCTTTACTGCCCTAAAAAATAACTGTTTTTGTCTGAGGCCAATGTTCTGAACTGTTACCTTAAAAATAAGAAAAGACTGCAAGCTGCAGCCTTTTTCTTATTTTCATTTCAAAATGCGTACCTTCAGAACACCATTGATCTTTTTTAATCCTTCCAGAACTGCTTCCGACGGATGACTCTCCAGATCAAAAAGAGAATAGGCATAGTTTCCTTTGCTCTTGTTCAGCATTTTGGCGATGTTGATATCCGCTTCTCCAAAAAGAGTGGTAAACTGACCGATCATATTCTTGATATTCCGGTGATTGATGGCAATACGGCACTTCTCCTGGCAGACACCCATCTCACAGTCCGGATAATTGACCGAATGACGGATGTTTCCGTTTTCCATGTAGTCAATGAGTTCTTCTGCCGCCATTCTCGCACAGTTGTCTTCTGACTCCTGTGTGGATGCACCCAGATGCGGGATCACAATGGCTCCCGGTGTTTTTGCGATCGCAGGTGTGGGGAAGTCCACTACATAACGTTTTACTTTTCCCTGCTCCAGCGCAGCGATCATCGCTTTTTCATCTACGAGAAGATCTCTTGCAAAATTCAGGATCACAACACCGTCTTTCATCTGGCTTAAAGCAGCCTCATTGATCATCTCTTTCGTGCTGTCCAGAAGAGGAACATGAATGGTAATGTAATCACATTCCCGGTAAATATCATTTACATCCTGGATATGATGAATGTCTCTGGAAAGCTTCCAGGCTCCGTCCACGGAAATGTAGGGATCATAGCCATAAACCTCCATATCCAGATTCACTGCCGCATTGGCCACCAGAACGCCGATTGCGCCAAGACCAATGATACCGAGCTTCTTTCCTTTCAGCTCACAGCCTGCAAAATGTTTTTTCTCCTTCTCCGCCTTTTTTCCGAGGTCCTCGCTGTCTTTTTCACTTTGTACCCAGCTGACACCACCAATGATATCTCTGGAAGCCAGAAGAAGACCTGCCAGAACCAGTTCTTTTACACCATTGGCATTGGCTCCCGGTGTGTTGAAAACCACGATGCCCTGTTCTGCACATTTTTCCAGCGGAATGTTATTGACACCGGCACCGGCCCTTGCAACAGCTTCCAGGCAGGCCGGAAGTACCATCTCATGCATGGAAGCGCTTCGTACCATCACCGCATCCGCTTCGTTGAAATCTTCTGTTTTTTCAAAATCTTCTCCGAAAAGAGCTGTTCCTTTCTCAGAAATCGCATTCAGACAGGTATATTTAAACATTACAGATTTTCCTCCTCAAACTTCTTCATAAATGCCACCAGAGCTTCCACTCCTTCCAGCGGCATGGCATTGTAAATGCTGGCCCGCATACCGCCTACCGTTCTGTGGCCCTTCAGGTTTACAAGGCCTGCTGCCTCTGCTTCTTTGACAAATCTGGCATCCAGCTCTTTATCTCCTGTCACAAAAGGAACATTCATAAGGGAACGGTCTTTCTTTTCCACCGTACCATGGAAAAGACGGCTCTGATCCAGATAATCATAAAGAATCGCTGCTTTTTTCTCATTCTTTTCTTTCATGGCAGCAAGACCACCGTTCTTTTTCAGCCATTTGAAAACCTTGCCGCACATATAAATGCAGTAACAGTTCGGTGTATTGTAAAGGGAATCCGCATCCGCATGCGTCTTATAGGTCAGCATGGTCGGAGTTCCCGGAAGAACGTCTTCTGTGATCAGATCTTCTCTTATGATCGCAATGACCATACCTGCCGGTCCGATATTCTTCTGGACACCGCCGTAGATGATCCCGTATTTTGTCACATCCACCGGTTCAGAAAGAAAACAGGAGGACACATCTGCAACCAGTGTCTTTCCTTTCGTATTCGGAAGTTCTTTAAATTTCGTTCCGTAAATCGTATTGTTCTCACAGATATAAACATAATCTGCATCCGGGCTGATGGGAAGATCGCTGCAATCCGGAATATAAGAAAACGTCTTATCCTCTGAAGAGGCGATCTTATTTGCTTTTCCGTATTTCTGTGCTTCCTGCCATGCCTTCTTTGCCCACTGGCCGGTAACGATATAATCAGCCACCTTATTTTTCATCAGGTTCATCGGGATCATGGCAAACTGCTGGGAAGCACCTCCCTGCAGAAAAAGCACCTTGTAATTATCAGGGATCTGCATCAGATCTCTTAAATCCTGTTCCGCCGTCTTTATGATCTGGTCGAAAGTCGAAGATCGATGACTCATTTCCATCACGGACATTCCTGAACCACAGTAATCCAGCATTTCCTCCGCAGCTTCTTTTAATACTTCTTCCGGCAGACAAGCCGGACCCGCTGAAAAATTGTACACTCTCTTCACTACTTGCTTCCTCCTCTTAATCCTGTCATCTGTTATTAAAGATACTGACCTTTGATTTTGTCATCTATCTCTTTAATTCATTAAAGTGTATCGCATTGTGAAAGAATTGTCAACATTTATTTTTCCAGCAATTACATTTGTCTTTATTCTGCGTACAAAAAAAAGAAAGTCTGCTTTCTTTTACAGACTTTCTCTCTGGTTTCTTATTTCAGGTCATCCTGATCAAAAACTTCCTCTATGGCAGCCCCGGCAGGAACCATGGGGAATACTTTATCATCCTTGTCAATGATGCAGTCGATCACTACGGGACGGCCAAGCTCTATGGCCTTGCGTACAGCAGGCTCCAGCTCTTCTTTCTTTGTCACACGGATACCGACAGCACCCATGGCCTCTGCAAGTTTGACAAAATCCACATTGTCATTAAGAATTGTATTCGAGTAACGCTTTCCGTAGAACAATGTCTGCCACTGGCGAACCATTCCAAGTACATGGTTATTGATGACAACCTCGATGACCGGAATGTTATATCTCGCAGCCGTAGCGATCTCATTCATATTCATACGGAAACAGCCGTCACCGGCGATATTGATCACCGTTTTATCCGGGCGGCCAACCTTTGCTCCGATTGCAGCTCCAAGACCATATCCCATCGTACCAAGACCGCCGGAGGTCAGAAGCTGATGGGGCTCCTTATATTTATAATACTGGGCAGCCCACATCTGATGCTGTCCGACTTCTGTGACGATCAGGGCATTTCCTTCTGTGATCCGGTAAAGCTCTTTCACCACATAGGGTGCAGTCAGACCTGCCGGATCGTATTTCAGCGGGAACTGATTCTTATAGCCCTCGATGTGTTTTACCCATTCCTCATGGGCATTTTCTTCCACTTTCGGAAGGAGACGTTTCAGCACTTCTTTTACATCACCGATAACAGAAGCGTCTACTACCACGTTCTTATTGATCTCTGCCGCATCCACATCGATCTGAAGGATTTTGGCATTTTCTGCAAATTTGGATACTTTTCCTACCACACGGTCACTGAAACGGGCGCCGATGACGATCAGAAGGTCACAGTCCGTCACACCAAAGTTGGAAGCCTTGGTTCCGTGCATACCGATCATACCACAGTAGAGCTCATCTCTGCCGTCAAACGCGCCTTTTCCCATCAGGCTGTCTCCCACAGGCGCATTGATCTTATGAGCCAGAGCGCTCACCTCTTCCGAAGCATTTGATATCACAGCTCCGCCCCCTACATACAGGAAGGGACGCTCACTCTTATTGATCATCTCTGCTGCCGTCTCAAGATCTGCCTCTTTGATATATTCCGTACTGCGAAAGACCGGCCAGGGCTCCTGCCTGGTATATTCGGTCTCTGCAGCCGTTACATCTTTGGGGATATCCACCAGGACAGGACCGGGGCGTCCCTCCTGTGCAATAAAGAAAGCACGGCGCAGGGTATCTGCCAGATCCGCAACATTCTTCACGATAAAATTGTGTTTGGTGATGGGCATGGTAACGCCGGTGATATCGATCTCCTGGAAACTGTCACGTCCGAGAAGGGGGACCGTCACATTTGCTGTGATCGCAACGACAGGAACCGAATCCATATAGGCAGTGGCGATACCAGTGACCAGATTGGTTGCACCGGGACCGGAGGTCGCCATGCAGACGCCCACTTTTCCGGTAGCTCTGGCATAACCGTCTGCCGCATGCGAAGCTCCCTGTTCATGGGAGGTCAGGATATGATGGATTTCCTTGTCATGTTTATAAAGTTCATCATAAATATTCAGGATCGCACCGCCCGGATACCCAAAAACGGTATCCACACCCTGTTCTTTCAGGCATTCCACAACGATCTGAGAACCTGTTAATTTCATTCTTCTTCCTCCAGTTATTTTGTCTTTGGTATTTCAAGGATCGCGCCGCGGTTTCCTGATGTAACCATTGCCGCATAGCGGGCCAGATAACCAGTCGTGATCTTCGGTTCTCTGGGCTGCCATTTCGCCTTTCTCTCAGCAAGGACTTCATCGCTCACTTTAAGCTCCAGACGGTTCTCCGGGATATTGATGGAGATGATATCTCCCTCCTCCACTAAAGCGATCGGACCTCCCACAGCTGCCTCCGGGGATACATGACCGATAGAAGCGCCTCTGGATGCACCGCTGAAACGGCCATCTGTAATAAGGGCAACACTGGAACCAAGTCCCATACCTGCGATCGCAGAAGTCGGATTCAGCATCTCACGCATGCCGGGGCCGCCTTTCGGTCCTTCATAACGGATGACAACGACGTCACCAGCCACGATTTTACCGCCGAGAATAGCCGCAATGGCATCTTCCTCGCAGTCAAAGACTCTGGCAGGACCTTCATGAACCATCATTTCCGGTACTACCGCAGAACGTTTTACCACACCGGAATCCGGAGCCAGATTTCCTTTCAGGATAGCCAGACCGCCGGTGGTACTGTACGGATGATCGATCGGACGGATCACTTCCGGATTGCGGTTTACACTGTTTGCAATGTTCTCTCCAACCGTCTTTCCGGTAACCGTCATACAATCCAGATTCAACAGATTTTTTCTGGTCAGTTCTTTCATGACTGCATATACACCGCCTGCCTCGTTCAGATCCTCCATATAGGTAGGACCTGCCGGTGCCAGATGACAGAGGTTCGGCGTGCGTGCGCTTACCTCATTGGCAATGTCCACATTCAGCTCCACTCCTGCTTCATGAGCGATAGCCGGAAGATGAAGCATACTGTTTGTGGAACAGCCCAGCGCCATATCTACGGTCAGCGCATTCATAAAGGCTTTGTCTGTCATGATATCTCTCGGACGGATGTTTTTCTTCAGAAGCTCCATAACCTGCATGCCGGCTCTCTTGGCAAGGCGGATCCTCTCGGAATAAACAGCCGGGATCGTTCCGTTCCCCTGAAGTCCCATGCCCAGGACCTCTGTCAGACAGTTCATGCTGTTGGCTGTATACATGCCGGAACAGGAACCGCAGGTCGGGCATACCTTACACTCATACTCCTCCAGCTCTTCTGCATTGATCTTGCCCGCCGTATACTCTCCTACTGCCTCGAACATGCTGGAAAGGCTTCTCTTTCTGCCTTCCACATGACCTGCCAGCATGGGACCGCCGCTGACAAAGACGGTCGGAATATTCAGCCGGGCTGCTGCCATCAGAAGACCCGGCACATTTTTATCACAGTTCGGGACCATGACAAGGGCATCAAACTGATGTGCCATTGCCATCGCTTCTGTGGAATCGGCAATAAGGTCTCTGGTAACCAGAGAGTATTTCATTCCCACATGACCCATGGCGATTCCGTCACAGACAGCGATCGCCGGAAACACTCTCGGCACTCCGCCAGCCATTGCAACGCCCATTTTTACGGCTTCCACAATCTTATCCAGGTTCATATGACCGGGAACGATCTCATTATAGGAACTTACGATTCCGACCAGCGGACGTTCCATCTCTTCTTTGGTAAATCCAAGCGCATTGAAAAGGGAACGGTGAGGTGCCTGCTGTACTCCTTTTTTTACTGCATCACTTTTCATAATAGTACACTCCTTTTATCTCTTACTGAATTCTCTCAGCGATCAGATCGCCCATCTTTGCCGTGCCTACAAGGGTACAGCCTTCAGACATGATATCACCTGTGCGGTAACCGTCTTTTAAAACCTGCTTTACCGCTGCCTCAATGGCATCCGCCGCCTCGTCAAGATCCAGAGAAAAACGAAGCATCATGGCTGCTGAAAGAATGGTTGCGATGGGGTTTGCTTTATCCTGGCCTGCGATATCCGGTGCGGAACCGTGACTCGGCTCATAGAGGCCAAACTTTGTTTCATTAAGGCTTGCGGAAGAAAGCATTCCGATGGAACCGGTCACCATGCTTGCTTCATCAGAAAGAATATCACCAAACATGTTCTCCGTCAGGATCACATCGAACTGTTTCGGATCACGGACGAGCTGCATGGCACAGTTATCTACCAGCATATGTTCCAGGGTCACTTCCGGATAATCCTTTGCCACTTCCTCTACCACGCTTCTCCAGAGACGGGAAGAATCCAGCACATTGGCTTTATCTACGCTGGTCACTTTTTTCCGGCGTTTCATGGCAATGTCAAAGCCTCTTCTGGCGATCCGGCGGATTTCTTCCTCCGTATAGGTCAGCGTATCCGTGGCTTTTTTTACTCCGTTTTCTTCCACTGTTTTTCTTTCACCGAAATAAAGGCCTCCGGTCAGTTCTCTCATGATGACCATATCGAAACCGTCTCCGATGATCTCATCTCTTAACGGGCAGGCTGCTTTCAGTTCTTCGTAGAGATATGCCGGCCGCACATTTGCAAAAAGATTTAAGGATTTCCGAAGCTTCAGAAGACCTGCCTCCGGGCGTTTATCCGGAGAAAGCCGATACCATGGAGACGTCTTTGCATCTCCTCCGATGGAACCCATCAGGACTGCATCGCTTGCTTTGGCTTTTTCAATGGTCTCATCGGTAAGCGGCACACCGTTTACGTCAATAGAAGCGCCTCCCATAAGAAGATCCGTATAATCAAAAGAGAAATTGTATTTTTTTCCTGTCACATCCAGGACTTTTCTTGCTTCCCGGACGATCTCCGGACCGATACCGTCACCGGCGATCACTGCTATTTTATAATTCATCACAATCATCCTTTCTCTGCTGCGTTAAAGTATATCATAATTCATTTTTTACTGTTTTTCAATAAAAAGTTACAGTGACACAGAAAAAAAGGACACCGGATAATCCGATGTCCTTTTCACTCATTCTCTGAATTATTCTTCTCCTGGCTTCTCAACCTGAGAAATTGCAGTCTTTTTCATGGGGATACGGCAGTTCTTATTGCTTCCGAACTCCACGATCACGTCCTCATCTGTGATATCGATGACAACGCCGTAAAAACCGCTGGTGGTCACTACGCTGTCGCCAACTGCCAGCTCTGCCAGCATAGCATTCAGTTTTTTCTGTTCTTTCTTCTGGGGTCTGATCGCAAGGAAATACATGATTACAACGATCACAACGATGTATACCAGAGTGAAACCGATACCGATACCGCCTGCTGCAGCAGTATCACTTGCTAATAAAAACATATTTTTTCCTCCTTATGGCTAACGCCTGTGCATGCTTATTACTATACACAATTTTCCCGAATACATCAAGCTTTTTTTCTTGTTATTCGCCCTGTTCCATTCCTTCCAGCTTTGCTTTCTTAAACTCTTTATAACGGCCTTCTTCGATGGCTGTACGGATCTCTTCCATTAAATGATTGTAGAAATACAGATTGTGAAGGACACACAGACGCATGCCCAGCATCTCCTTGGCTTTCAGAAGGTGACGGATGTAGCCCCTGCTGTAATGGCGGCAGGCCGGACACTGACAGCCTTCCTCGATGGGATTCTGATCCAGTTCATACTTTGCATTGAAAAGATTCAGTTTTCCGTATTTGGTATATACATGACCATGACGGCCATTCCGGCTGGGATATACACAGTCGAAGAAATCCACGCCACGATCCACAGCTTCCAGAATATTGGCCGGTGTTCCAACACCCATCAGATAGACCGGTTTTTCTACCGGAAGATGAGGCACTACTGCATCCAGGATCCGATACATCTCTTCGTGGGACTCTCCTACAGCCAGACCGCCTACCGCATAGCCATCCAGATCAAGCTTTGCGATCTCTTTTGCGTTTTCGATACGGATATCTTCATAAATTCCACCCTGATTGATACCAAAGAGCATCTGATGAGGGTTGATAGTGTCGGACAGACCATTCAGACGGGCCATTTCATTCTTGCAGCGGACCAGCCAGCGATACGTACGCTCCACGGAATTCTGGATATATTCCCGGCTGGCTGTACTGGGCGGGCACTCATCAAAAGCCATTGCGATCGTGGAAGCCAGATTGGACTGGATCTGCATACTCTCCTCCGGTCCCATAAAAATCTTCCTGCCGTCAATATGAGAGTTGAATCTGACACCTTCCTCTTTGATCTTCCGAAGACCTGCCAGTGAAAATACCTGAAAGCCGCCGGAATCCGTCAGGATCGGCTTGTCCCAGACCATGAACTTATGAAGGCCTCCCATTTTCTTCACGATCTCATCTCCAGGGCGCACATGAAGATGATAGGTATTGGAAAGCTCCACCTGGGTACCGATCTCCTGCAGATCCATGGTAGAGACAGCGCCTTTGATCGCTGCCGCCGTTCCCACATTCATGAACACCGGAGTCTCGATCACTCCATGTACGGTTGTAAGACGGCCCCTTTTTGCCTTGCCGTCCTGTTTTATCAGCTGATACATGATTCACCATCCTTTTTCTCGTTCATCAAACTGTTTCGTATATTTTCCGCCACAGTTTTCATTCATTCAGTATACCTTGATATGGCTTTTTTTGCAAGAACTTTTGCCCTGGAAGCTGACAGTTTGGTATCTTTGTCGATTGAATTTTTTTTCTGTTTGCCCTATAATAAATTTCGTATGCTCTGAGGAAGCTTTTACTATAAAAGGAAGTTTCTGCTTCAGAGAGGAACACACAACCGTTTACTCTATACAGAGAATAGGAGGTCGCAGGATTTTCCTGTAAATACATATGACGCAAACCCGATATACTTTAGGAATCGACATCGGTTCCACGACTGTGAAGATTGCAATTCTGGATGAGGAAAAAAAGCTTCTTTTTTCCGATTATGAACGGCATTTTGCCAACATTCAGGAAACGCTTTCTTCTCTTTTAAAAAAAGCCCATGATTCCCTGGGAGAACTGACCGTTCATCCCATGATCACCGGTTCCGGCGGACTGACCCTGGCCAAACACCTAGGTGTTCCTTTTGTTCAGGAAGTTATTTCCGTATCCACTGCCTTACAGCATTATGCACCACAGACAGATGTCGCCATCGAGCTCGGCGGCGAGGATGCGAAGATCATTTATTTTGAAGGCGGAAATGTCGAACAGCGTATGAACGGCATCTGTGCCGGAGGTACTGGCTCCTTCATTGACCAGATGGCTTCTCTCCTTCAGACAGACGCTACCGGCCTGAATGAATATGCAAAAAATTACAAAGCACTTTATACCATTGCCGCCCGCTGCGGCGTTTTCGCAAAAACCGATATCCAGCCCCTGATCAACGAGGGTGCTACCAAGGAGGATCTTTCTGCTTCTATTTTCCAGGCAGTCGTCAACCAGACCATCAGTGGTCTGGCCTGCGGCAAACCGATCCGCGGTCATGTTGCCTTCCTCGGTGGACCGCTTCATTTTCTTTCCGAATTGAAGGCTTCTTTTATCCGGACCCTGAAGCTGGATGATGCGCATGCCATCACACCGGAAAATTCTCATCTCTTTGCTGCTATCGGTTCCGCATTGAATTACGACAAGAAGGTTTCCGTTTCCCTTTCCGCACTGGTAAAGAAACTCTCCTCCAACATCAAACTGGAATTTGAAGTAGCCAGACTGGAGCCTCTCTTTGCCACGAAGGAAGACTATCAGGCCTTTACGGAACGTCAGAACCAGTACAGCGTTGCCAAAAAAGACTTTTCCACTTATGAAGGAAACTGCTTTCTCGGAATTGATGCCGGTTCCACGACCACAAAGGCGGCACTTGTCGGTGAAGACGGCAGCCTTCTCTACTCTTTCTACAGCAGCAACAACGGAAGCCCGTTAAAAACTGCTATCCGCGCAGTCCAGGAAATCTATTCCCAGATGCCGGATACCGCCCGGATCGTCTACTCCTGCTCCACCGGCTATGGGGAAGCACTGATCAAAGCCGGTCTCATGCTGGACGAGGGGGAGGTTGAGACGATTTCCCATTATTATGCCGCCTCCTTCTTTGATCCGAAGGTAGACTGCATTCTGGACATCGGCGGTCAGGATATGAAATGCATTAAGATCAAAAATCACGCCGTGGACAGTGTACAGCTCAATGAAGCCTGTTCCTCCGGCTGTGGTTCCTTCATTGAGAACTTTGCAAATTCCCTGAACTACAGCGTACAGGATTTTGCACAGGCTGCCCTTTTTGCCGAGAATCCCATCGATCTTGGAACCCGCTGTACCGTATTTATGAACTCCAAGGTAAAACAGGCACAGAAAGAAGGAGCTACCGTAGCGGATATTTCAGCCGGTCTCGCCTATTCCGTGATCAAAAATGCCTTATATAAAGTGATCAAGGTTTCCGATGCCACCGAACTTGGCCGTCACATCGTTGTCCAGGGAGGAACCTTTTATAACGATGCGGTCCTTCGAAGCTTTGAAAAGATTGCTTCCTGCAAGGCGATCCGTCCGGATATCGCCGGTATCATGGGTGCCTTCGGTGCTGCATTGATCGCCCGTGAACGCTATGTGGAGGGTGCTGCAACAACCATGCTCTCCATTGAAAAGATCAATGAGCTCCAGTTCACGACCACCATGGCAAAATGCAAGGGCTGTACCAACAACTGCCGCCTGACCATCAACCGTTTCACCGGAGGACGTCAGTTCATCAGCGGAAACCGTTGTGAGCGCGGACTCGGAAAAGAAAAAAACAAAGAAAAAATCCCGAACCTTTTCGAATATAAAAACAAACTTCTTTTCGGCTATGAACCACTGGAAGCAGATGAGGCGGAAAGAGGTGAGATCGGTATTCCCAGAGTCCTGAACATGTATGAAAATTACCCCTTCTGGTTTACCTTTTTCACGAAACTGAAATACCGGGTGATCCTGACTCCTGCTTCCACACATAAAATGTATGAGCTTGGTATCGAATCCATCCCCAGCGAATCGGAATGCTATCCGGCCAAACTGGCACACGGTCATGTGACCTGGCTCATCCGCCAGGGGATTAAGGAGATCTTTTATCCCAGCATTCCTTATGAGCGAAAGGAATTTCCGGATGCCAACAACCATTACAACTGCCCTATCGTCACTTCCTATCCGGAAAACATCAAAAACAACATTGATGAACTTCGTGACGACAGCATCCGTTTCCGCCATCCCTTCCTGAACTTTGAAAGCCCGGAAACCATTACCCTGGGACTGACCAGAGAATTTCCGGAGATTCCGGCTGCTGAAATAGAAGAAGCGGTCCGTCTGGCCTGGGATGAGCTGGCAAAAACCAGAGAGGCCATGTGGGAAAAGGGACAGGAAACCTTAAAATGGCTGAAAGACAACCACCGCCACGGTATCGTTCTGGCCGGAAGACCGTACCATGTCGATTCCGAGATCAACCACGGTATCCCGGAGCTCATCAATTCCTATGGTGTGGCAGTGCTTACCGAGGATTCTATCTCCAATCTCAATGAGCCGGAGCGTCCCCTCATTGTCATGGATCAGTGGATGTACCACAGCCGTCTTTACGCTGCTGCCAACTATGTGAAAACCACAGAAAATCTCGACCTCATCCAGCTGAATTCTTTTGGCTGCGGTCTGGATGCCGTTACCACCGATCAGGTAAAAGATATTCTCGCAAATTCCGGAAAAATCTATACCTGCCTGAAGATCGATGAGATCAGCAACCTTGGTGCTGCCCGTATCCGTGTCCGTTCCCTTCTGGCTGCCATCCGTGCCCGTGAGGAGAAAAAAGAAGAGCGAAAAATTGTTCCCGCCAGCTTCAACCGTGTGGTATTCACGGAAAAAATGCGGAAAGATTATACGATCCTCTGCCCGCAGATGACGCCGATCCACTTCGATCTTCTGGAAACCGCCTTCAATGCTTCCGGCTATCGTCTGGAGGTGCTGAACCGTGATGAACGGGAGGCGGTAAACCTCGGTCTTAAATATGTAAATAATGATGCCTGCTATCCTTCCATCATCGTGGTGGGACAGATCATGAGTGCCTTACTTTCCGGCAAATATGACCTCAGCAAAACAGCAGTCCTGATTTCCCAGACAGGAGGCGGCTGCCGTGCCAGCAACTACATCGGCTTTATCCGCCGTGCCCTGGAGAAAGCCGGCATGGAACAGATCCCTGTCATCTCCATCAATTTAAGCGGACTGGAGAAAAACCCCGGCTTTAAGCTGACGCCTCAGCTTCTGATCCGCGGCGTCTACGCTGCATTCTTTGGCGATGTGTTTATGCGCTGTGTCTACCGGATGCGTCCTTACGAGCAGGTGAAGGGCACCACAGATAAGCTCCATGAAAAATGGGTGGGCATCTGCAAGAAATTCATCTCCAGCCGTTATCCGACCTACGGCCAGTTTAAGAAGATCTGCCGTCAGATCATCCGGGAATTTGATAACATCCCCATTACGGATGTGCAGAAACCGAAAGTAGGTATCGTAGGCGAGATCCTGGTCAAATTCCTTCCGGCTGCCAACAACCATCTGGTGGAACTTCTGGAAGCCGAGGGTGCAGAGGCTGTTATGCCGGATCTCATTGACTTCCTGCTTTACTGCTTCTACAACAGCAATTTCAAGACAGAAGAACTGGGTATGAAAAAATCCTCTGCCACCATTGCAAACATGGGAATCAAACTGGTGGAACAGCTCCGCAAAGCCGCTGCAAAAGAATTCCGTGCCAGCCGTCATTTCACACCGCCGGCACACATCGAAGACCTTGCCAACTATGCCAAAGATATCGTTTCTCTTGGAAACCAGACCGGTGAAGGCTGGTTCCTCACCGGTGAAATGCTGGAACTGATCCACAGCGGAGTCAACAACATCGTCTGCACACAGCCCTTTGGCTGCCTGCCGAACCATGTCGTAGGAAAAGGCGTGATCAAAGAGATCCGTCATCAGTATCCTCTGGCAAACATTGTAGCCATCGACTATGACCCCGGTGCCAGCGAGGTAAATCAGCTGAACCGTATCAAGCTGATGCTCTCGACTGCCCAGAAAAATCTGAACAAACAATAAAGCCGTCAGACGCACCATAGAAAAAGAGCGTTTCCCGCAGCCATCTTATGATGGTATGGGAAACGCTCTTTTTTCATTTCTTTTTTATTCTGCTGCCTGGGCCTCTGGATCTGCTGTTTCTGTTTCAGAAGCACCTGTTTCAGCCGTATCCGTGGTTCCACTCATGATCTTATTCAGCTCTTCGATCATTTCTTCATCCTTTAATCGGAATTTAACTTCCACACGACGGGATGCATCCATATCCACATTTCCGTCCTCATCCAGGATCGGGTTGGCCATGGAATGACCGTTAACTGTCAATACCTGCTTCAGATCTTCCTCCTGCGTGCTGCTGAGGAAATTGCCTTCAATCGCCAGAAGATACTGGGCAACTGCCAGGGATCTTTGCTGAGAAAGACTCAGGTTATAGGCATAGTCTCCTGAGGTATCGGTATAACCGTCAATGATGATCTCTGCCAGATAGTCCTGATATTCTTCTTTCATCAGCACCTGACAATAGATCGGAAGCACCTGATCCAGAACTGCTTTTCCTTCTTCTGTAAGGTCTGCCTTGTTATAATCAAACATAACGTTACTATCCAGCATCAGAGCTCCTGTCTTGGAATCGATATCCACGTTCAGATTCTGGGCTGTAAACTCTGCTTTCAACGCAGAAATCACATCAGCCTTGACGCCGATGATATTCTCGATCTGCGTCTGCTGGTTCAAAAGCTGTTTGTTTTTCTCATCCAAAGCACTCTGCTGAGCTGCAAGCTGGGTACTCTGCTCATCCAGGGTTGTCTGTTTATCCGCCAGAGCAGCTGCCAGTTCATCCAGTTTGGACTGCTGTTCATCCAGCTGTGCCTGCTGCTCATCCAGCTTTGCTTTCTGAGCAGCCAGAAGCTGATCTTTGTCCTCGATCTGCCCCTGCTGTTCATCCAGAGTTGTCTGCTGGCTGATAACCTGGGCCTGAGCGGCGATCCTCTCGTCCCGTTCCTTAATGCTGTCATCATAAGTCTTCTGGGCCTGGAAAAGAGTCACGCACATGATCAGTACAAACAGAAGCAGAAGGCCGCACATCATGTCGGAATAGGAGCGCCATACATTAAAGCCCCGATTTCCTTTGCTTTTACGTTTTCTCTTCATATGCAACCCTACCTGTCATTCTTATTCTTGAAAAAGCCGAATTTTGCGTTGGCTTTTCCACCGTTTTTTGCCAGCTCCTGAACCCATTCAGACATCTCCTGCATGGTTTCCCGCTGATTTTCCTGCTCCTCCTTCAACATATTTTCCATCTGCTGCACCAGTTCACGGTTGGAGCTGATGTTCTGCAGATTTCCCCGGTGAAGGTAAATATTTTTATCATCTCTGCTGACAGCCAGATCTTCAAATACCCGCTTGATCTGTTCAAGAGCTGCGGACACTTCCTTCTGGGCAGCCATGTACTCATCCACCTTCTCGGAGTAGTTCTCAATGAGTCTTCTGTTTGCTTCAAAAATCTGCTCATTGTATTTCTGGGACATGGTAAAGCCTTCCAGCCCGGAAGCTGCTGCATTGACGTATTTCTGCATGGTCTGATTGCAGGCAACCCAGAATTTTGCAGATGTCTGTTCTGCCTCTTTCATATAATCCATGATCTGCTTGTATGCATTCTGCTGCTCTTTCATGATCCGCTGGCTTTCCTGCATAACCTGATCGGCACTGAGCATGTACTGTCCCTGAGACTCTGCCATACTCTGCATCTGCTGGTGCATCGTTTTCTGTTCCTGCTGGAAAGTGGCATTGAGCTCTGCAGCCAGCTGCTGGTAAAGCTCCTTGGTATAGACCGCATTGCTCTCCTGTGCCTTGGTGAGCTCTGAAACTGCTTTGTTAAAGCCGGTGAATTCCATTTTAAAGGAGCTGTTCATCTGCTTCAGGAACTCATCCAGGATTCCTTTTACCATTTCTTCCTGGCCCTTCGTCATGGACGTTACCAGAATATCCAGAGACTGATTCATCTTCCGGAAGGCCGGTGTGATGACTTTCTCAAAGCTGCCTGCCAGCTGATCGGAAAACTGGTCTGCCATACGGTTGATGGAATCTGCCTGGGTCTGCTGGAAAGAGATCATCAGATTTTTGGCTTCCATCTCTGCGGACGGCATTACATTGGCATGGAATTTATCCAGGAAATCATCCAGAGCAGCGATCAGAGAATCGTAACTGCTCCGCATATTATAAGTATACACAAGTGCCAGTGCCAGACCGTAAATAGAAGTCAGGAAAGCGACCTTGATTCCTTCTACCAGAGAAGCAACCGAAGAGGTCATGGCATCATAGTTTGCCGGATTAAAGTTTTTCAGTCCCCAGACCAGACCGATGAAGGTTCCGAGAATACCAAGGCTGGTAAGCATATCCGGGATCATCTCCAGAAGAGATCTGTGGATGCTGTTATCGACAAGATCTTCGTTGATGTAATCTTCCACATCGGCAATGCCGCCTTTGGAACTCTTCGCATACCCCCAGAAATCCTTCAGCTGCTTGTCAATGGAACGGATTGCAAAAATCTTATCTGTTTTCAGCGTGGGATCGTTTCTTTCTGCTTTCTTCGCTGCTGTCTGGAAGTCATGCTCCAGGCCGCTCATCCGGAAAAAACCGCCGATGAGACCTGCAAAATACAGGACAACCATAATCGCGAGAAAGATCAGATTGTACAGCATGGATTCTTTCGTTCCCTGGCTGCCCATGAGCAGTGTCATAGCGACACAGCCTGCCAGTGCAGCCACAAACAAAAGATGTCCGAAAATCTTCTTGCCCATTTGTATATTCCTCCTTTTACTATAGGTTTTCAATCTGCCAGTCAATGGGATCCAGACCATTGGCTTTCAGATAGCGGTTTGTCTGGCTGAAATGAGCGCAGCCGAAGAAGCCGCGATACGCGGAAAGCGGACTCGGATGAGGCGCTTCCAGAATCAGGTGCTTCGGATTGTTAAGCATCGATTTTTTCATCTGGGCCGGTCTTCCCCAGAGCAGAAATACCATGGGGCGATCCTGTTCATTAAGAATCTTTATCGCCGCATCGGTAAACTGTTCCCAGCCGATCCCCTGATGAGAGTTGGCCTGATGAGCCCGTACCGTCAGTACGGTATTCAAAAGCAGCACTCCTTCTTTTGCCCATTTGACCAGGCTGCCGTTATTGGGAATATAACAGCCACAGTCATCGCGAAGCTCCTTATAAATATTCATTAAAGATGGAGGAATGTCGATTCCCGGCTTCACAGAAAAGCAAAGCCCCTCGGCCTGCCCCTCACCATGATAGGGATCCTGGCCCAGGATCACCACTTTCACCTGATTTAAAGGTGTCAGAGCAAAGGCATTAAAAATATCATCTGCCGGCGGAAAAATCTGCCGGGTGGAATACTCTTCTTTTACCTTCTTATAAAGTGCGGCATAATAAGGCTTGCCAAACTCCGGCTTCAGCGGTGCAAGCCAGTCATTCGATATTGCTGCCATCTTCAATCTCCTTCTCTTCTGACCGGTACCTGACGCTCGGCAAGATAAGCTTTCACCTCACGAATAGTCAGTTCTTTATAATGGAACAGAGATGCTGCCAGTGCTGCATCCGCATGTCCTTTTGTCAATGCTTCGTAGAAGTGTTCCTTCGTTCCTGCACCGCCGGAGGCAATGACCGGGATATGTACGGCATCTGCAATAGTCCTGGTAAGCGTCAGATCATATCCGGCTTTGGTGCCATCCGCATCCATACTGGTAAGGAGGATCTCGCCTGCCCCCAGCTTTTCTGCACGGACAGCCCACTCCACGGCATCCATTCCCGTGTCGATACGACCGCCGTTCTTATAAATATTCCAGCCTCCGTCCGCTCTTCTTCTTGCATCAATGGCCAGAACCACACACTGGCTCCCGAATTTGTCTGCCGCTCTGCTGATCAGCTCCGGATCATTGATCGCTGCAGAATTAACCGAGATCTTGTCTGCCCCTTCTCTCAGAATGGCTTTGAAATCTTCTACCGTCCGAATCCCGCCACCTACGGTAAAAGGAATAAATACCTGATCTGCTACCCGGCTCACCATATCTGCTACCGTGGCTCGATTGTCAGAAGAAGCCGTAATATCGAGAAAAACCAGTTCGTCCGCTCCGGCCTCATCATAGGCCTTGGCGATTGCCACCGGATCACCGGCATCCTTCAGATCCACAAAATTGACACCCTTTACGACCCGGCCGTTTTTCACATCCAGACAGGGGATGATTCTTTTCGTAAACATATCAGCCTTTTCCCCCTTCCAGCTCTGCAAAATTTTTCAGTATCTGAAGGCCGGTCCTGCTGCTCTTTTCCGGATGAAACTGGCAGGCAAAGACATTTCCTTTTTCTACAGAAGCATCGATATCGGTGCTGTACCAGGTTCTGGCCTTCACGATATCCTCCTCTGCTTTCAGATAATAGGAATGTACGAAATACACATACGGATCCTCCGGCAGGTCTTTAAAAAGTCGTCCGTCCCCGGATAACTTCAGGGAATTCCAGCCCATATGCGGAATCTTTAAATCTTCGTGCTCCGGTATCCGTAAGATTTTTCCTTTCAGGATCCCAAGCCCCTTTACGCCGGGGCTCTCCTCGCTTTCTTCAAAGAGAAGCTGCAGTCCCAGGCAGATGCCAAGGAAAGGCGTGTTGTTTTCCACGATCTCATGGATCAGCTCCACCAGACCGTAGTTCTCAAGGTTTTCCATGGCAGCTCCAAAAGAACCTACGCCCGGAAGGATGACCTTATCTGCATGTAAAAGAGTTTCCCGGTCACGGCTGACCACCGTTTCCTGTCCAAGATGTAACAGTGCTTTCTCCACACTTTTCAGGTTGCCTGCATCATAATCAATGATTCCTATCAAGTCTTCACATCCTTACTCTCTGTTTTTTCATTCGTCCTTCCTATTTGTCAGAAACAGGAAAGGGAATTTTGCTTATTTTTCTACAAAATTCCCCTCCAGTTTAGCATATTTCACACAAGACTACAAGAAAAAATGTGTCTTCTCACATCAGCCGGCAAAGAAAGCTTCCTTAAAGCAGCCGGAGCATCCTGTACTTTCATCATATAAATATTCTTCCGGATCCTCAAGCCAGCCCTGCTCTTTGCTGCTGTTTTCACAGAGGATCCAGATCTTTCCATCCTGGCAGGTCGTTTCAAGAAGCGTCACGGTTTCTTCCGGCTGCACCGTATACGCCGTTTCTTCACTTCCCGGCTCCTTTTTCACATCCAGTGCGGAAATTGCGGTCCATTCCTGCTCTGTTTCATTGATCTCTCCATCCTGCCCCATGCGCCAGATCCGATAAGGCGGCTCTTTCAGGCTGATACCATCTTCTGCCAGCTCATAGGTAAGCTCTGTCTGCACAATACCGGTGGCATGCAGTGTTTCGCACCAGACCACTGCAAATGTATTTTCTTTTTCAGACGGTATCACATAAGAAAATCTCGCCCAGCCGGAAAGGAAATTACTGGAAGTCTCATCGTTTTTTCTGGAAAGCTCCGCCAGATCTCCGACGATCGTAAGACTGTCCTCATCCTCCTGAGATAAAAGCAGAAGTTCCGCAGTCCAGTCATTGTCGCTGATGCTGGCTGCCAGAAGACAGGTCTTTCCATCCTTCATGGTAACATAGCTGAAATTCCAGTAATAGGTGTACACATTACTTTCGAGCTGAAAAAGAAGTTCTCCGTTCCGGTAGATTTCTGCCTTCGCCTGATAGTCGCCGTTTTCATCATCTGTGATGGAAGTATCCTTATAGCTGATGGACTCGGTTTTACCATCGCCGTCAAGATCCAGCTCGTATTCCTGTCCCTCCGCCATGAAAAACTGGTCAAAACCGGAAACCATCTCTTCTTCATTGTCTGCTCCGGAAGTCATCTCCGTCTCTTCTGTCCTGGTTTCTGCTTCCTCTGCAAGAACACCGGAATACGGAACGAGAAGCATAAGACCTGTCAGCAGTACACAAAGCAATTGTTTTTTCTTCATAAAAGTTCTCCCTTCTTTTCTGTCGTTAACAGCTGCGCCATACAAAGGCAAGTTTCTCTATTTACTCCAGAAGTCCACCGGATCTGCCGTCACGGAAAGACTCCTCTCCTGGATTTCCTTCGGGATCTGCGGAAATTCGCTGTGAATCCGAATCAGTGTGGATTTCTGATTGAAAAAGGTCATCTTTTCGTCCGGGAACCGGAGAACGGACGGATAATCAAAGCCCACTCCCAGCTCCAGGATCGCGAGATCCCGGTTCAGTGTATTTCCAAGCCAGGTCTGGTATGCCTTCCACTGGGGCAGATAACCATTCTCATCATAGTGGCCATTGGTGATCACATTGCCGGTCCTGTCGCTTCCGCAGGGAGCCACGATAAGCGACGGATCAAAACCCGCTTCGTAGATCAGATCATCCGTGTTCAGTGTGACCACAAAGTAAAATTTCCCTTTGACCGCCCCGGCGATCTCCTGATAAAAAGCCAGCAGCTCTTCTCTTGTATGATGTTTTTCCGAAATCTCCGTACCGATCCCCACCAGGACCATCATGGAACTCTTGATCCGGTCCAGAACCTTCTGTTTTTCCATAAATAACTTACTCCTTTGCCTTCGATTAACACTATTCTACCATAAATCACTTCGCATATAAATGGGGCTGTATAAATTTTCAGAATTCTTAAGATTTGAAATCACAACAAAATCAAAAAAGTTCTGAATCATTGCAGAGGTGAGCGCTAAGTACAAAAAAATCCCCGGGTGGCTTACCCGGGGACAGGGAGGATGATATGATCAACCCTTTACAGCGCCCAGCATAATACCTTTTACAAAATATTTCTGGACAAAAGGATAGACCATAATGATCGGAAGTGTAGCAACCATGGTAGCTGCCATACGAATACTGTCAGGAGTTACTGTAACACCGGCTTTCGCATTGGACATTGCCTGAGAGGTTGATGCACCGGTCTGATACTGGTTCAGAATTTCAACCAGAATGGACTGCATGGGTTTCAGTGCCTGATCAGAAGTGTACAGATAGGCGTCAAACCAGGAATTCCACTGGTTGATGGCCACAAACAGGGCCACTGTCATAAGGATCGGTTTGGACAACGGAATCACCATTTTTACAAATACGACCAGATCATTGGCTCCATCGATCTTAGCCGCCTCAAAGAGAGAATCCGGCATAGATTCAATATAGGAACGGATCAGGATCATATTGTAAACACTCATCATCATGGGAAAAATGAAAACCCAGAAGGTGTTCAGCATGTGAATGCCTTTCAATACCATGTAATAGGGAACCAGACCGCCGCCGAAATACATCGTAAATACAAACAGCAGGTTCCAGAATTTTCTTCCTACCAGATCTTTTCTGGAAAGGGGATAGGCCAGCATGGCCGTCACCAGGACAGCAATGGGAGTACCGATCAGCGTCCTGCCCACGCTGACTTTGATGGAAGCCAGGAACGTGGATCTTCTCAGGATTTCCGCATAACTGCTAAGGCTCAGTTTTCTGGGAAGGAAATAAAGTCCGCCACGGATGGCATCCGTTGCGTCATTGATGGATATAATAAAGATATTCCAGAAAGGATATACCGTTACCACAACCACAAAAGCCAGAAAAACAACTTTCACAATATCAAGCACCCATTCGCCTGGAGTTCTTGTTATTTTTTTATATCTTTTCATTTTTTCTCCTCCTTAGAACAGTGCAGAATCATTCAGTTTCGCAGTAATCTTATTGGCAGCCAGCACCAGGATAAAGGAAACAGCAGATTTGAAGAGACCCACGGCAGTACCATAGGAATACATGCCATTCTTCATACCATAACGGTAAGCGTATGTATCCAGTACATCAGAATAGTTCAGGATCGCATTATTTCCCATCAGGAGCTGCTGTTCGAAACCGGTATTCAGGATGCCGCCGATAGCCAGGATCAGAAGGATACCAATCTGGGGACGAAGAGCCGGAAGAGTGATATGCCAGATCCGCTGAAGACGGTTGGCTCCATCCACTTCTGCTGCTTCGTAAAGCTCTGCATCAATACCGGAAATAGCTGCCAGATAAATAATAGCATTGTAACCCATGTTCTTCCAGGTGTTTGCCAGGGCGATGATCCACCAGAAGTAGGGACCTTTCTGGAAGAAAAGGATTGGCTCGTCCGTCACATGGAGGGCAAGCAGAATTTTGTTGATCAGACCATCTCCTGAGAGGAAGGTCAGGAAAATATTGGATGCGATAACCCAGGAAATAAAGTAGGGCAGGTAAGATGCAGTCTGCACGAACTTTTTCGCCTTTGTGCTCCGTACCTCATTTAAAAGGATAGCAATGATGATTGGCGCCGGAAAAGAAAACAAAAGAGTCAGAAGACTGGTCGCCATGGTATTTCTCATGATCATCTTAAAATCATTTTCAAAAAAGTACTGGAACCATTCCAAGCCTACAAAAGGTGCACTTAAAAGGTCATGAAAATATCCCTTGGTAGACGGTGCATAATTGGTGAATGCCATATAAAGACCGGTCATGGGCGCATAACAGATCACGGCAACCCAGATAATGGCCGGAACCATCAGAAGGAATAGATAACGCTGATCCCATATTCTTTTCTTTAGCGGCTTTTTTGATGCTTTCACAGCAGCTGTTTTTGCCATATAACTTCCTCCTTTTTGCTTGCTCACTCTTCCTTAAACAGTGCAGCATCGCAGTCTTTTATATTCCATGAAATCCGTCCGTCCTTTTCCTGAACAGTTTTTCCACTCCAGAGTTCCCTGTAGGAAACTCCTGTTTTCAGACCTGCCCTTAAAGGATCCAACTCCACGATCCGCTCTCCTGTTTCCCAGCTGAACATGGCGATATACTGTTTTCCGTCAATAACTGCCGTAAAGCAGTGGGATGCAGAAGTGCCTCCCGCTTCTGTCGGCCGAAAAGCCACCCGCGAAGCTGCCACTTTATTTACTTCAGGATTTCCGGTAAGAATCCTACTGCGCTCTTTTGCTTCTTCCCGTTCATAATCATCACTCAGCATCATAACGGTTCCTGCAATCGCAGAAGCGGTATACCTGGCTCTTGCTTCCCCAAGACTGCTGTCACGATCCATGCAAAAGCTTTTCAAAAGGCAGCTATGATCCGGGTCATTAAACGCATAGAGCCGATGATTCTGCCACCAGGCATATGTCTGCGCATTCAGAACATACTCTACATCCTCCGCTGTTCCAAATGCGTCACAGGAAAATCTTCTTGCATGACCGTAACCATTTGGGAAAAGAGGAGCAATCGAAAGGCTGATAAAGAAAGGTTTCCCTGTTTTTTCCGGTTTTAAAAGCTCATCTATAAACTGATATGCTGCATTTAATGCCTGCCGTCCGGTCCGTACAGAAGAATCATAATGAACGCCTTCCATACCACCATGGCTCATAAAATCCACTTTCACATAATCAAAGTCCCATTTTACAAAGTCATTGAATTTTCTTCTTGTATATTCCTTCCACAACGGATGTGTTACATCATAAGGAATCGCGCCATCCACCCTTGGAAGCAGTCTCCCCTTGGAATCCCGAAGGAGGATCTCATTGAAACAGTGTCCGGCAATTCCCGGAATCTCCGCATCCGGTTCTTTTCCAAAAAAAGCAAACGGTGCATCATAAATTCCTGCCCTCTGATCATTTTCATGCAATTCCTTTACTCTGGCAGTAAGAACTTCTTCCGGAATCGTATTCCAGCAAGCATCCAGATTGACATAAGTGACTCCCTTGTTTTCATATCCTTTCGGCGCCAGTTCTTCTCTCAGAAATTTTCCTGTTTTCTGGTAATTATCCGCATTCAGTCTGAATGCCAGTCCTGCCCAACTGTTGAAACCGAAAGGAACACCTTCGTTCCATTCAAGAGGCCGTGTTTCTTCTGCAACAAGATCTCCATATTTCTCTAAAAGTTCTCTGTAATCCGTACCGTAAAGGACAACGAAGCGGGAAGACGATACCTTTTTTCCTGCAAGGCTTCCATGTTCCTCCGTATCATGGCTTCCTTCATCTGCAAGTCCGCTGACTGCGCAAATACTCTTTGCATCATAAGCAGAACAGATCAGACCATTTTTCCAGAAATCAAAATCAATCGCACCGATCAGCAGGCCTTCCCTTGTATCCTCCTGAAAAAGGACTGTAAGATCATAGCTCTTTCTGCCTGCACGAAGTGGCACTGCTTCATAACGGAGCCACATGGTATTATCATAGGGAACAAGAAGCATTTTTGACCAAAGGCTTTTCCAGAGTTTTTCATTTGTCTCCGGAGCTTCCTGTACAACCAGCGGAACCAGGCAACGCGTCTCTACCTCGTTTCCGTCACTGGAAGACAGACTCACCTTCGCAACCGGCACATGATTTTCCAGGACCTCCAGTTCCTCTGTCAGAATAAGGTCATCGTCTCTTTCAAAGGTAAGCTTCAGTCTGCTTCCTTCTTCTACTTTATCTGTCAGTCTGGAATAACGGCTGTCTATTCTTCTTCCGTCTACGTGAAAAGCCTGTGCATATGCCTGCAGGATTTTTTTCCCTTCCCAGTGAAGTTCAAAGGTTCCATTCTCTGTACAAGTCCAGAATATCTTTTTCATTGTTTGTCACCTCATTTTCTTCAAAGAAACGCAGTTTTTTCAAACTGCGTTTCCGGATATTTTCTATTTATTTCGTAACCATTTCGTACCTTCCCAGCTGTTTTTCCGGATTTACTCGTTCCACAGCTCCATACGTGCGGCATAGGTTTCATTGATTGCATCCTCTACTTCAGCGATGCCGGCTGCATCCAGATCACTCATCATCTGGTTATACACACTGTCTACCTCATCAGAAGAAGCAGCATTTACCATGTGTGGATAAGCCTGAGCAATGATGTCCTGTACCTTCTGTGCTTTCAAGGCAACCGGAGTATTACCAGTCGGAATCAGGCCGTCAAATTCTGCGGTATCCCAGTATGTATTGGTCAGATTCTTCTCTGCGAACTGAGCGGTGATGTCTTTTTTAGCCATGGAGATACGGCTCGGAGTTCCATCATCTTCGTGGTTACCATTTTTAACAAACCATGTCCATCTGGTGATACCTGTTTCTTCCTGCATCTTGGTGTTGTCTGCTTTGAAACGCTCTACAATATCGCCGACAGGAGTACGGACACCATCTTCAATGGTGTAATCTTCTCCCTCGATACCCCACAGCAGGAGATCCTGGCCTTCCTGGCTTGCGCAGTAATCAACAAAAGCAAGCGCCGCATCCAGGTTCTCGCAGTTATTGGTAATGGCGATGGCGTCCCATCCAAGAGAGCTTCTGCCACCCAATGTAGTCTCATCCGGATCCACATCATCCGCAACCACTTTATAAGCAAGGTAGTTCGCATCCTCACCGATCATCTGGTTCAGGCTGGCGTTTGCCGTCCACACATCCCAGTAAGCACCTGCATAAGCAAACACATTTCCTGCTGCCAGTTTCTGGTTTCTCAGATCAGACGTAAGTGTTACCCACTCTTTATCCAGATAGCCTTCTGCATAAAGATCATTCAGGGAATGAACCGCTTCCAGATATTTCGGATCACTGACACGGAAATGAAGTTTTCCGTCCTCATCTTTGTAATAGGTTTTCATTCCGTACATACCTGCAAAGGTTCCATTCAGGTCGTCTGTTTTTTTAGGCTCACTGAGCATCAGTGCTACCGAATCTTTTCCTTCCAGGGTCGGATATTTTTCTTTAAACTGTTTGAAAACCTCTTCCATCTCGGAAACGGTAAATGGTTCATCACTGTCTGCTCTTTCCTGACCTAACAGGTCAACCATGATATCATAACGGCAGATAAAACCATTTACTGGATCCGGATCCGGACCATACCAGTTGGAAAGATAGTAGTTGTTTCCATCTGTGTATCTGGTCTTATTCAGGGTATCTCCATACATTTCAGCCACATTCGGCAGCTTGTCCATATAGTCGCTTAAGTTCACAAGAGCGCCTGCTTCAATGTATTTGTTCACAATATCGGAGCTTCTGTCCATCAGGATGATATCCGGATAATCCTGTCCTGCCAGCATCAGAGACAGTTTTTCTGCCGGATCTCCGGTCGGGCTGACCAGGTCAATATTTACGCCTGTACGGTTCATCAGTTCCTCGGCAATACGGTCATCAAATGCTTTGATACCAGAGTTCTTGTCAAAAAAAGAAATGGTCGGACGCTCCTCATCGGCTGCTGCCGGGATCACAGTCATAGAGCTGACTGCCATAACGCTTGCAAGAAGTAAAGCAATTCTTTTTTTCATGTTTCTTATCCTCCCTTTGTTTTTGTGTAATATGTTTAATGTTTCCTTTGATGTTCTATATTTTATAGTCATTTTTTCATCTCTTCCATATTTCTTTTTTCCGATTTATACTTTAAATGCACAAAAAAACAGCATTCTGTAATTTTTAAATGCTGTTTTTCACCAAAACATATCAATTTTTAACACTGCTATAAGTATTTTTTTCGGTATTCATTGGGCGTTTCTCCATATCTTTTTGTAAATACGGAACAAAAATAGGAAACATTTTCATATCCTACCTGCATACTGACCTCTTTCACCTTGTATTTCGGGTTTTTCAATAATTCACAGGCTTGTTCAAACCGGTAATTTGTGATATATTCCAGAATTGTCTGACCGGTTCCTTCCTTAAAAATAGTACGGATATAATTAGCCGAAAAATGAATCTCCGTAGCCATATCTTCCACCGTCACGGACTGGCTGTAATGGCTTCTGACATACTCCTGGACTTTCCGCACCACATAGGCACTTTTACAGTCGCCAAGCTGCTGATTCCTCTTCTCCTCTATGATTTTCAAAATTCCATCCACATAGTCTCTGGCTTCCTCGATACAGCAGCATTTCCGCAGATTCTCATACTGATTTTCGCTCTGCCTTCCCTTTCCCTCTCCATTTTCCGGCATGATCTTTCTCTCCAGTTTAAGAGAAATCCGGTACAAAAATTGAAAAACCTCTTCTTTTTCTATTTTTTCCTCTGAGAAACAGGTAAAAACCTGAGCCAGAAGTTTACCGATTTCAACATCCTGACCGGTACGTATGAGTTCTTCCAGCTGGCTCTTAAAAGCTTCTAATTCCTGAAAATACGCTTTTCTTCCGATTCCCTCTGGTTCTCTGAAGCTTTCCTGTATCGGCCTTAAGGATCCTTTTTCTTCATAAAAAATCTCTTTTTCCCAGCTCTTCAGCTGATGCCAGGCCGCCCGGAGGCCTTCTTTCGCCACACTGTGCTTCAACCAGACACCGCCATAGCTTTTTCCTGTAAGTTCTTTCAGAATCCTCTGGATCCGAAAAGCCGCATCGTGAAAATCCACATAGCCCCAGATCAAAAAAGTCAGTGTACTGCCATCCAGCCAGACTGTTTCGATCTCTGCCAGTTTTTTCTCCATACTCCGGTCCAGGTTCTTCTGAAAAACCTGAAAAAACTGAACCATACCGAAACGATTGTCATTTTTTTCCCCGGATATCTGTTTCAGCTCCTGCAGCAATCTATCCTCCGGTGTCTGTTCTTCCGTACAGAGACGCTGAAGAAGAAGTTTTCCCATCACATCCACAGAATTCTGAAAAAGATTTTCTTTCTCGATCTGTTTGATGGCTCTATGAATCACCTCAGCGATGCTCTCCTCGGAAAAAGGCTTTAAGATGTAATTCACGGCGTTTACTTGAAAGGCTTCTTTTATATAAGCAAAATCATCATAGCCTGTTAAAAAGATGATCTTAATATCCCTGTTCCACTCATAAATCTTTTTCGCCAGATCGATACCGTCCATGACCGGCATCTGAATATCTGTAATGACGATATCCGGCTGCCGCTCCAGTACCAGTTCATAAGCAGCCTTTCCGTTTTTTGCCGTATCTACATGATCAATGCCCAGCGTTTTCCAGTCTATATAATTTTTCAGCGCTTCCAGTTCCATCTTTTCATCATCAACAAGTAAAATCCGATACATATCTTATTCCTTTCCCCACAGTCGGATCCGTTTTTTATAATTTTCTGTTATGACTTTCTCCGCTTTTGAAAGCCCCTCCACTTCCATATCGGCAATCATTTTATCATAAAGCCGGAGGCATTCTTCTTCACTGGATGCATCGATCAGCCGCGGATAAGCTTTCTGGTAAATTTCCTGTACGTTTTTCCAGATCAGGGCCTCCTCGGTACCGCTGGCAGGATCCAGATTGGTATAAAAAGAGGTATCCCACCGGTCTGTCCGAAACCGTTCATTTCCCAGTTTTGCCTCCTTGGATATCTCATATTTGGTCATCATGTCATAAGGACTTCCATCACTCCCAAGACCGTTTTTTATAAACCAGCTCCACCGCCGAATACCCGTGTTCTTTTGGGTCTGATTGATATCACTGACTGCCTCTGCCAGTATTGCCGCATCCGGTGTCCGTTTGCCATCCACATAATTCCAGTCTTCACCTTCGATCCCCCAGAGCATCAGGTACTGTCCCTCTTCACTGGCCAGAAAATCGATGACTTTCAGCACGGCATCCATGTTTTTACAATGATCGGTTACCGCAATTGCATCCCAGCCCAGAGTACTTCTGGCATTATACGTAGTTTCATCCGCAGATACCCCTTTCCCAAGAATCTTATAAGGATAATACTCCGCATTCTCTCCCCATTTTTCTTTTATCTGATTGCGGTCTTCATCCAGATCCCAGTAGGCACAGGCTGTGGCAAAAACTCTTCCTTCCGTAAGTTTTTTGGAAAAAAGAGTTCTCTGAGTCACTACCCACTCCTTATCCAGCAGGCCTTCCCGATACAGCTGATTCATAAAAAGGATCAATTCCCGATATTTAGCATCCCTTGTCAGATGATATAACTTTCCATTGTTTTCATAATAATATTTCATTCCATACATGCCGCGAAGAGGCGTATTATAATTCAGACTTGTACACAAAGACAGCGGCAAAGAAGTTTTTCCTTCGGATTCCGGATGTTTTTTCTGAAATCTCCTCAAAAGATCCAGAAATTCATCCTGTGTAAAAGGCTCATTGCTGTCTGCCCGTTCTTTTCCTACTAATTCGCAGAGATAATCATAGCGGATTTGAAATGCCGAGGAGGCATCCTCATCTACCCCGTACCAGTTGCTTAAATAGTAGAGTTTACCATCTTCTGTCCTGAGCCTGTTCAGCACATCTCCGTACATACTTTTCACATTGGCTAACTGCTCCATATAAGGTTCCAGATCTACCAGATAACCGGCTTCTACATATTTCTGAATATTGTCCATGTTAATTAGAATCATATCCGGGTAGTCCTGATAAGCCAGCATAAGACTCACTTTCTCTGTAACATCATCTGTGGGATCCATGATGTTGATTTTCACACCCGTCTGCTTCATGATTTCCCGTGCAATCCGGTCATCGAACTGGTACTCACCGGAATTCACATCAAACACAGTGATTTCCGGTATTTCTGTCTCCCCTTCCTTTGACTGTTCCGTATCCGCTGTCTTTTGGGGTCCGACACAACCAGTCAGAAAAAAAGCCACTGCCACTAAAAAAAGAATTTTCGTAAATTTTCTCATGCTTTTGCCCTTTCTCTCCCTGGAAATTCAATGCGTATTTTTGTTCCAAATCCCCGTTCACTCTCAATATAGACGCCATACTGAGGACCGTATTGCAGCTTGATCCGGATGTTTACATTCCGAAGGCCGTAGCCTCCTTCGGAATGATTCATGGAATTCTGTAGTTCCATCAGTTTCTCCGGATCCATACCACAACCATCATCAATAACTTCAAACACTGTTTTTCCCTGCTCTTCAAAGAGACGGATCAAAATATGGAAAACTTCTGAATCGTCATCTCTGCCATGATGAATCGCGTTTTCCACAATAGGCTGAAGCGTCAGTTTTACCACATGCACATCGAGAAGAGATTCATCAAGTTCATATTCCACCTCTATGGAATCATCAAACCGCATTCTCTGGATCTTCAGATAACTTTCCAGAAGATTCAGCTCTTCCCGGATAGTAATATCCTGTTTTCCTTTACTCAACGTGATCCGGTAAAAATCTGACAGATAAAGGATTGCCCTGGAGGCAACTTTGTCTCCATTTCCCATGGCAAGCACAGAAATCGATGAAAGGGCATTATAGAGAAAATGAGGATTGATCTGTTCCTGCAAAAGGTTCAATTCTGAAATCTTCCGATCCAGTTCTTTTTTATAAGACTCTTCAATCAGGGTATGGATCTGTTCTCCCATCTGATTGACTGAATCTGCAATCTCATCCAGTTCATCTCTGCCTCTGCCGTTCTCAGAAAGAAAAATCCGATAATCCAGTTTGCCTTCACCAATGGATCTGGCTCCCTGACGGACTTTATCCACTTTATTCCGGAAGGAACGGCTGTAAAGATAAATCGCCGCAAGAGCCAGAACTGCACTCACAAAAAAGACCAAAAAAATTCTGGAAGCTGCCAGTCCCGCTACTTTATCATAACGTCGGCTATCCGTAAACATTTGAAGCTGCCCGCAATATGCGGTATTGTTTTTCATAAAAATCTGTTTTTCCAGATTTATGGAAGCCATATTTTTACCGATCAGTTCCGGATGATTAGAAGCCTGGATTTCTCCAGCATCATTCAGAAGCACCAAGGTGATCTCTTCATCTCCCAGGCCCAACATCTGATTCAGATAATCTTCTGTTATTTCCATATACACAAATATCTGATACTGACCTGATTCATAAAAATTCAGTTTTCTGGTAAAAGAGATTGTTCCGTTACCAGTGTTCTGCATATGCATGACTCCACCATTTCCGGTTGCCTGATACCAGTCCGGCAGCTTTTCCGGATCCAGCAGATAGAAATAGTATTCATCCTGTGGAAGGGTTCGGTTGCTGGTATAAACGGAAATCTTTGTAATATCCGGATTAAAGATTTTGACATTACTAAAAAGATCATCCACATACGAATAAAGATCCTCATATCCTCTCTGACTGTAATCTGCTGTAAGATAACTCTGCAGCGTATTATCCATATAGAACATATTAGAAGCCGCATAATAATTGTTTGCTTTTTCATCCAGATTTTTGATGGTATGCTCCATCTGGTAGGACAGCTCCTCATAAAGACGTTCCAGCTGAATTTTCTTCGTATTTCCATAAGTAAAGACTGCAATGAGAAACATGGGAAGAAGTGCAAAGAGTGCATAGTAAAAAATGAGTTTATACTGAACTCCTGCACTTTTATTCGGTTTTTTCATCAGGAATTCTCCCTTCCTGTTTATCTCATAAACCTCTCCGAAACCAGATCTGCCGCAATGGCAAAGCCCGGTTTCAGGCTTTCTGTATAGATCCACTCTTCTCTGGTGTGTTCTCCGTCGCCCAAGCAAAGGCCGATGGTCGCAGCAGGAATCCCAAGGGACAGCGGAATGTTGCAGTCTGTGGAAGAAGGTGCAAAAACCGGTTCTTTTCCATAATGTTTTGTAATGATCCTCCGGCATAGTTCCGCAAGTTCTTTCTGGCGCGGATCCTCGTTTCCTTTTCTTCCGCAGGGACGTTCTCCTATGATCTGCGTCCGGATATCCAGACCTGTTTTTCGGAATTTCTCCAGTGTTTCCTCAAAATAATCCCGCACTTTCTCCATGCTTTCCAAATTATCCGAGCGGAATTCATAGAGCATCTCTGCCTGCTGAGCGATGGTATTGATAGAAGTGCCGCCTTTTACCATGCCTACATTATAGGTTGTCTTGCTTCCATCCTGAGGCACCTGATACTGATAAAGTGCCTGGATCAGGGCAGAAAGCTCTGCCAATGCATTCCTGTTTCCAAAATTAAAGTAGGAGTGGCCTCCTTCTGTCCGTACTTCTACCCGGTAACGGACAGAACCTACTGCACGGGTACAGATACTATCCATATATCCGTCAAAAGAAACGACCTGGACCAGATCTTTTCCATAACGGCTGTTCAGAGCGCGGGAACCTTTGAGATTTCCCAGTCCTTCCTCGCAGGCATTGGCTGCAAAAATCAGATTTCCGTTTGTCTTGGGATGATATTTTGCCACATACTTTGCCATCATCATCAGGATCGCTACATTGGCTGTATCATCTCCGACACCAGGCGAAAACATTTTCCCGCCTTCTTCCCGGACGCCCATGGATTCCATATCCGGGAATACCGTATCGATATGTGCCATAAAAAGAGCGGTCGGCACACCTTCTTCATAATGATACGGATAGATCACATTCTTCGCTTCATCAATAAAGACTCCTTCTGCTCCCTGCATTTCCAACCATTCTTTGATAAAGGCCGCCCGACGTTCCTCATGATGACTGGGTGAGGGGATCTCACAAAGTTTCCAGAGAAGTTCTTTTACCTCTGCCTGGTTTTCTTCCATAAAAATTTCCATTTCTTCTGTCAACATAACATCCTACCTCTCCTTCTATCCGGCAAATAAAACCGGTTTTCATACAAATTTATCACTACAAAAATCGCACTTTATAAATATTTTAAACACCACAGCATCAAAAATCAATAGACAGAACAAAAGAAAACTTTCCTTTCTGCAGAAAAACATCCCTTTTATTTTATCAGAAAAGGGATGTTTCTAATTTAATGTTTGCTATTTTCAGAATAGTTTTTAAATGTTTACTTGAGAAGAATCATCTCATGAATGGAAAGTTTTGGAAGAGTAATTTCCACATAATCCTCATGCTCTGTCATATCAAGTTCCTGATTTCCTGGATATACAAGGAACGCTTTTTTTCCTTTTACCAGTTCTTTGGAAAGGAAGAATTTGCCCGGTTCGATCTCGGGAGCATCTCCGTTTGTTTTTTCCGCCAGATTGGAAAGCACATGGATTACCAGCTGCTCCTCCTGACAATAAGCACAATAGGAAACGGTTTCTTTATACCTGGTATCCAGATAAATAGATGGCTTCTCCACACACTGACGCATGATATTTTCAAACAGGTTTCTGTTCAGGTTTAACTGATAAGTCTGGAAAAGATCATAAGCCACATAAATACAATTTCCGTTTTTCACAAGAGCCGGAGATTCCAGGGCATTCATTTTGGGCGGCGGACACCACCAGTTTACCCAGGTAGTCTCTGTGACTTTCGTACAGGGATTCATAATGGCTCCCAGTTTCTCTCCGTTTACAGCCTTTACTTTATACTGAATATTGCCCATAGGCGGATAAGTCTCAGGAATATTCTTGAAGATCTCATGATCATCCATCTTCATATAACCACCGTACTGCTGATCACTGTAATCCTCGATCGTTTCCACATAATCACAGCCCAGGATATCTGCCAAAGCAAAATTAGAGCGTTTTGTGCCATCTTTTTCATAAAGTCCACACTCTCCTGCTGCAAGAATGCTGCCTCCCTGATTTTTAAAATCCTGAAGTACTTCTTTTAACTGTTCTGTTATGTGGAAAGTACCCGCAAGAACAATACATTTGAATTTTCCTGCGTTTTCTCTGGTAAGCTCCTGCTCTGGAACGATTCTCCAGCTATACTTTGCATAATCGCATAGCATCATGGCACCCTTCAATGCCTCTTTGTGCGGATCCGGCTGACGCACACGGCCAATGGCATTTAATACCACTCTGGAACCGGACTTAGCCATCGTGGAAGAATCACTCTGGATAATAGCTACATCCGCAGATACTTCTCTGTCGGCAAGATAGGCTTCAAACTGTTCGACCTCCTGATAGACTTTTCCTACTTTTTCCGCCTCTGTATGGTCCAGAGTTCCGTCTACATGCTGGCTTCCGCTATAAAAGAAGGAGCGGCATCCATTAGCCACGATCTGTGCTCCTGCAAGTTCATAAACGGCATCCGGGCGGTAATTGTAAACTTCTGAAACATCACCGGGACCAAGCTGCGGACAAGGCTGCGGAGAAGTATCTCTTGAATATGCAGCAGAAAGCCAGTTTCCAGCCCACGGCTCTGTAAACTGATAATCCAGAAGATCTCTGATCTTCTTCGGATAAAGAGCTGCAAAGTTGATCGTTACTTTGATTTCCGGATCAACAGATTTTACGGTATGAAGCACATCCTTCAGCATTTCGTAGGCGCTGTCCTCCAAAAATTCATTGACATCTCTTCCCTTTTCCCCAAAATCAAATACCATCCGTTCTCCATCGATCGTACCTTCGGACTCTGGAAGTTCATAGCCGTACCGTTCTTTAAATTTTTTCCGGCAGGATTCACAGTAACAAAGGCTCTTTCCAAAAATATCCAGAAACAGACTGTCCGGATGGTAATTCTCAACTACTTCCTTTAACTGCCCCAGTACATACTGGCGATATCCTGTTTCATAACAAGGCATACCCCATTTTGCCGGTGACATTTTGTTTTTCAGTCTGACAGGATTTCCCTTGGCATCCCGGATCGCCCACTCCGGATGCTGACTTGGAGCCAACGTATCATACTCCAAACAATAGTAAGCATTGAATTCAATGTTATTCTTTTTCAGAATCTTACTGATCTCACCAATATAATCTATGGTAAGCCCCGGATGTTTCGTTCCTATTTTTGTATCATAGTAACTATAGCCCCAGTGATCCTTGGTATAAATCATCAGATTGTTAATGTTTGCTTCCTTATAGAATCTTTCATATTCTGAAGGATCCAGTTTATCAAAAGTAACGGTCGGCGGTGCCGGGGAATGATGATCGATCAGATATCCTCTGAATGTCTTTTTAAATTTATCTGACATCTTTGATCTCTCCTTTTTCGGATTTCGTTTATAGTAAAAGTTATTCTGTGTTCATAAAGAGCTGCCGCAAGACACGGCAGCTCTTTTTTCTGATATCCTTTTGTTTTATTTACTGTAGGAGCTTGCGTCATATGCTCTCTGCAGAATTTCTACATAGCTGTCCACACCCAGTTTTCCAAGATAGTCTACATAGCTGTCCCACTCACCATCAAGGTCCATAACTCCGGTAATAAATTTAGCAGAGCACTGTTCTACATAGTCAAGAAGGGGGCCTTTGATCTGGGCCATCTCGTCCAGATCTTCAGGAAGAATATACACATCCGGGAAGTATTCTTCCGGCTGATGTCCTTCATATTTGTCTTTGGTTTCCTGATACATAAATGCCTCAAAGCCTTCGGAAGTTCCAATCTGGCCTGCCAGCTCAGACAGACGATAATCTTCTGTTACGGCTCCGATAGCGATTCCCTGCCATACTACGTTCTGAACATCGTCCGCGTTTCTCACTCTCTGCCATTTTGCAGGTTCACCATTGATTCCAAGAGCTCCATCTTCAGGAACTACCCACTCTTCGCCTTCACGGCCTTCCATTGCACGCATGGTTCCTTCATGAGAATACAGATAGTCGATCCATTTAATGGTTTCTACCGGATGCTCATTGGCATTGGTGATCGCAAATTCACCCTCATCCATACCAATAGGATTGTATGCAGTCACACAGGTTCCATCCGGACCGGTAAGAGGCGGTACTGCCACATATTCTGCCATTCTCTCAGATCCCATCTGAGTAAATGCTATCGGTGCGCCTGCAACACCTACACCGATAACTGCATCCTCACTCATACCAACCTGCTTGTACTGGTCAACCGGCTGAGTAAATGCAGCCTGATCGATCAGCCCCTGCTCATATAGGCTTGCGAGCCAACCAAGGCCTTCTTTAAATTTGTCCATGCTGGGTGCAAAGCTTACTTTTCCATCCTCAAGGTTCACACGGTAAGAGCTGGAACTTCCGTCGTTATAAAGGAATGCACACAGAAGCGGATTCTCTACTCTGGTATTCCATCCGGTGATACTTCCGGATAAGGGGATTTCGTCGGCTACTCCATTACCGTTCGGATCCTGATCTTTGAATGCCTTCAGCACATTTTCAAATTCCTCTGTAGTCGTAGGCATTTCAAGACCTAAATTTTCAAGCCAGGTCTTATTGATCCACATTTTCTGAGAAAGTGTACAATGATAGCACTCATTGATCTGAGGAAGTGCATAGATATTTCCATCCGGAGAAGTGATTGCATTTCTGAGCCAGTCAATATCATTGAGAAGCTGTTTCAGATTTACCGTATTTTCCTCAATCAGATCATTTAACGGAACCAGAATTCCCTGCTCTCCATAAAGCATCTGCTCTTCTTTGGTAAGCGCTGCATTCAGGAGTACATCCGGATAATCGCCGCTGGCGAATAATACATTTTTCTTTTCTTTCAGACCGTCTGGTGTACAAAGCTGCCAATTAATATGTACATTGGTAGCTGCCTCCAGTTCTTCTGTGAAAAGGTTGGTTTCAAGATCCTCAATTGTGGAGGGTTTTGATGCAAATACGGTAAGATCCAGTTTTTCTTCAGATGCCAGTGCACTGCCTCCCGTAGTCAGGCACAATCCTGCCGCTAAGACGCCCGCTGTCAAAGCTTTTACATTGTTTTTCTTCATGTTTCTTCCTCGCTTTCTTTCCGTTTTTCTTTCCATTTATATTTCAGCCTTTCACAGAACCGATCATTACACCTTTGACAAAATATTTCTGTACAAAGGGGTAAATACACAGTACCGGAAGACTAGAAACCACAATCAGTGAATATTTCAAAAGCTGCTTTAATCCTTCGCTCTTTTCCATCAGTTCCGCATCTCGGAGCATGCTGGCGTTCTGCTCATTCCTGATCAGGATCTCACGCAGTACGATCTGAAGAGGCTGCTTATCTTCTGTATTCAGATACAGCAATGCATCAAAGTAAGAATTCCAATGAGCAATGGCGTAAAACAGAAGCAGTACGGCAATGATCGCTTTACTAAGCGGTAAAATAATATACCAGATAAGCTTGGGTGTACTGCAGCCTTCCATTTCCGCTGCTTCCTGTAATTCTACCGGGATCGTGGTCTGGAAGAAGGTTTTTGCAATGATCATAAAGTAAACACTCAAAGCACCAGGAATGACCATAGCCCAGATCGTATTGATCAGTTTCAGTTTACTTACCACCAGATAAGTCGGAACAATACCTCCGCTGAAGATCATGGTAAAGGTAAAAAACATCATGATCGCATTTCTTCCCTTTAAATCCTGTCTTGACAGAGGATAGGCCGCCATGAGCGTAACCACCAGGTTGATCGCCGTTCCCACGATCATATAGATAAAGGAATTGAGATAACCAGTCCAGATCTTAGAGGACTTAAATACGGCTTTATAACCATCCAGAGAAAAATCCACTGGAAAAAGCCAGACTTTTCCTTTTACAACCGCATCCACAGAACTGAAGGAAGAACTTACAATATAAATCAACGGATACAGATAAATCACCAATGCAAGCCCCAGAAGGGTGTAGTTGACGATATTAAATATCAGATCGTCTTTCGATCTTAAGAATTTTTTCATGGACTTTCACCCCCCCCCTTACCACAAACTTGTCTCTGTCATCTTCCGCGAGATCCGGTTGACGGTCATCAGAAGAATCATATTGATCACCGAGTTAAAAAATCCAATCGCTGTAGAGAAACTATACTGTCCGCTTTCAAAAGCGATTTTGTACGAATAAGTAGCTATGATTTCCGAAGTGTCTCTGTTCAGTGGTGTCTGCATCAGGAAGGCTTTCTCAAAGCCCAGATTCATGATCTGACCTACACTTACGATCAGAAGAATGATGATCGTAGGCTTCAGACTGGGAAGATCCACATACCAGATTTTCTGCAGTCTGGTTGCTCCGTCAATTTTAGCTGCTTCATAATAAGTCGGATCAATGGAAGTCAGTGCTGCAATGTAGATGATAGCGGAATAACCAGTATTCTGCCAAACGCCTGACCACACATACAGAAAACGGAACCATTTTGCTTCTCCGAAAAAGTTCACCGGATCCACACCGAACAGGCCCAGGATGTTGTTGATCATACCATTACGGATATTGGTAAATTCCATCAGCATGGCAACCAGAACAACGGTGGAAATAAAATAAGGCGCATAGGAGATCAACTGTACTGCCTTCTGAAATTTCACACATCTGACCTCATTGACCATGATCGCAAAAATAATAGCGATTGGAAAAGACAATGCCAGATTATATACGCTTAAAATGATCGTATTCTTAAGCACCGGCCAGAAATTCGGCGAATTAAAAAACATCTCAAAATATTTGGCTCCGGCCCATGGGCTTCCAAAAATACCATCTACCACCCGATAATTTTTAAATGCGATCTGCAACCCTATCATCGGCAGATATTTAAACACAACTGCATAGGTTATGGGAACCACCAGCAGCAGATATAAGAACCAATTCCTTTTTATGGATTTCCAGGTTTTATTCACTTTCCCTTCTCCTTCCCTTTGATACTGGCAAGCATACTTTTCAATTCTTCTTCCGTAAAGCTTCCGGCAGATGCCGTGATCAGTCTCGGCATAGGCATCTCCAGCATGATCTGCTGCACGAAATAGGAAAGATCACTGAATTTTCTTCCATTTCCCATTCCGAATCCTCTGTAGCTCTCCAGCATTTTTTCCGCTTCCTCTTTTCCCTGTGGATGAGCCAGCCACTGTTCCAGCGTGGAGGTCATTGTCAGTTCCGGGATCCAGTGGTGTGATGAAGTTACTGTTAACTCTTTTTGGCACCTGATATCCTGACTGGATGCACCGATCAGGATCTCATAACTCCCATCCTCTGTAAGCCATCTTCCGGCTTCTTCGCTATAGCACTGAAAGACTTCGCCGGCAAGAGAAAATGTCACCTTTTTCTCCTCCCCTGATTCAAGGTAGATCTTTTCAAAATCTTTCAGTTCTTTTTCCGGGTGAAGTCTGATCTTCTGACGGTTGGAAACATAAAGCTGCACCACCTCATATCCTGCACAATCACCGGTATTCTTTACATTGACGGAAACGGAAAGCACCTCCTGATCCGACATGCTGTCTCTTGAAAGTTCAAGCCCGGAATAGGTAAACTTCGTATAGGAAAGACCATATCCGAATGGAATCGCCGGACAGATATTTCTCTTTTCAAAATAACGGTAACCGGTCATCATACGCTCTCCGTAGATCAGTTTTCCTTCGTCCACATCGAAGAGAAAACCTGCCGGATCATCTTTCAGACAATATGGGAAGGTATCCGGCATCCTGCCCGAAGGCTGTTCCAGCCCCAGAATAACTCTGGCAATAGCCTCCGAGGCCTCCTGACCCAAAAGCCAGGTTTCCAGTACACCATCCACATGTTCAAGGAATGGAAGTTCAATCGCTGAACCATTGCTTAAAACTACCAGAACATCTCTTCTGATCTTTGAGATTTCCTCAATCATCTGAAGATGGCCTTCTGGCATTTTCATATGCTGCCTGTCATAGCCTTCCGACTCATAGCTTTCCGGAAGACCGGCAAAGATCACAACCTGATCACAGGCTGCAGCAGTCTCTTTTGCCTGAGCAAGAAGTTCGTCCCGCGTACTTCCATCACTCTCATACCCTTTTGCATACTGCACAGTAAATTTTCCTTTTGAGAGCCCGGTAAGCCAGGTAAGTATATTATCTTCCCCTTCTGTCTCCACCTTGGAACTTCCACCACCATGGTTCCTTGGATGCACCGCAAAATCTCCGATAACCGCCAGGGATTTTGTTTTCTTCCAGTTAAATGGCAGCAAATGATCTTTATTTCTCAGAAGCACCATACTTTCCGTTGCCACTCTGCAGGCCGTTTCCTGATGTCCCTTCCAGTCAACAGGCTCAGGATTTCTTTTTCCCTGTAATGTAAAGAGTACTGACAGAAGTTCTTCCACTCTCTGATCCAAAACTTCGATAGGTAGCTGACCATTTTTCACAGCTTCGACAAGTCTTCGATAGACAGCCGGATTTGACGGCATCTCCAGGTTCAAACCGGCCTTCACTGCCTTTACACAGTCTTCCACTGCCAGCCAGTCTGAAAGGACAAGCCCTTCAAACCCCCATTCTTCTCTGAGAATTTCCGTCAAAAGCTTTTTGTTTTCGCAGGCATAATCACCATTTACTTTGTTGTAAGAACCCATGACGGCCATGGGATTGGCTTCTTTTACAATGATTTCAAATACCTTCAGATAAAGTTCCCGAAGCGTCCTTTCATCCACGTTTACATCCAGTGTCATTCTATGTGACTCACTGTTATTGCAGGCAAAGTGTTTGATGCAGGCACCTGTCCCCGTGCTTTGGATCCCTTTTACGATCTCTGCCGCCAGTTTGCCGGCCAATACCGGATCCTCTGAAATATACTCAAAATCTCTTCCTCCAAGAACCGACCTCTTCATATTTACCGCAGGTCCCAACAGGATATCCACACCAATAGCCTGACATTCTCTTCCTATTACCCGTCCCATTTCTTTTAGAAGATCTTTGTTCCAGGTAGCTCCCATCGCCACGGAAACAGGAAAGCCGGTTGCTCTCTCATTTACTGCCTGACCCAAATGATCCTTTTCTTTTACTTTACGGACTCCATGAGGACCGTCCGACATAATACAGCCACCAATTCCAAGCCGCTCTAATGCGAAAGTCGTCCAATAGGTATCTCCTGTACAAAAATGTACCTTTTCTTCCAGCGTCATTTGCTGCACCAGGGCTTTTGCTTTTTCGATTGTCACAGCCTCAATTCGCATGTCCTTTCCCCCCTTCAGTGCTGTGTTTCATGAATCCTATTTTATCCGGCTTTCTTCTTTTTCGAAAGGTTCTAGTTTCTTTTTATGCTACAAAAAAGGGTACAAAACCTTCGATTTTTTCAAAATCCAAGATTTTGTACCCTTACACCATAAAAAAAGTACTTTTTTACTGCCTTCTTTCACTGGGATTGTAGCCAGCCACCTTCCGGAAAGCCCGCCGGAACACATGCGCACTGTTATATCCTACCATTCTGCCAACATCTTCCACAGAATATTTTTCTTCCAGCAAAAGCAATTTTGCCTGTTCAATTCTCTTATTTTCCAGATAAGAAGAAAAATTAACCCCGTAATTTTTCTTAAACGTACAAGACAGATAAGACTCTGACATATGAAAATAAGCAGCCGCCATAGCCAGACACAGATTACTGTCCATATAATTTTCATCCACAAAACGAAGCAGATCATGTTTCAGCTTCTTTTTTTCAGAAAAAGCTTCCTCTGTTTTCTTCTGACAGGCATTCATGATCCTGTTGGCATAATAATAATATTTTTCTTCTCCGTCCAGCTTTTCCTCTTCAGCTCCTGCTAACTCTTCCTCTGAAATCAGTTCTTTATTCTTCATATGAAGCATAACGGAATACATTTCTTCCAAAAACTGCCTTTTCTGAAGTCCGGAAAGCTTTCGAATCTGGAAATTTTCCACATGAAGTACCTTCAGGATACTTTTCAGCTGTTTCAGATTACCTTTCTGCAGATTTTCAAAAACCATCTCTCTTAACTGAGCCGGGAAATAGTATTTCTCATTTCCACGGGGAATTTCTCCATAATCCATATAATTTTTGTTATACTCCAGACAGGCCCTCACCGCACATTTCGCCTGTACAAAGGAATAACCGATATGCAATGCACCCTGTACTGCCTCTCCTTTTCCCAGACGAAGTCTTTCTCCCATATGTGATGTCAAATACTCCAGGATCATCTGCGATTTTTCCTTCATCTGCTTCTCAAAAACCGAACGTTCTTCGTTTGAACAGAAAAGAAGTCCCATCTGATACATATTGATCTCCATATAGATCATATCTTCCATGTTCATGCTCTCTAAAAGCATTTTGATCTGATATCGCTGGGTATTAAAATCATCGATTGACTCTTCTTCCATAACCATGGACGTTAGCGAAAAGTCCAGGATAAGAACCTCGAAATTTGAAAAATCTGTAATTTCCTGCAGATCCAGTTCATCAATTTCTTCCTGTGTATTATATTTTCCGCATAGGAGACCATGAAGATCCATTTCCTTCATTTTTTTCATATAGCCGTTGTTGGATTCTGTAAGCTCCTGATTTTTTGTAATCGCATTCTGCACATAATATTCCAAAAGCTGATACTCATCCACCCGTCCGGATTTTTCCTCTTCCGGGTTCCACAACGCCAAAATTCTTCTCAAAGGAATCAGATTTCGCCTAGCAATACAATAAGAGGCGTAGCATCCAACTGCAGCATAGACCAAAAACAGAAAAAATACTGACCAAAGCATTTGACTGGCCCAGCTATATAAATCCTTTTTGGAAATTCCGGATACAAACATCCAGCCATTATAATTCGATCTGCTCCAGGTATAAACACTCTCACCAATATCCTTTGCCTTTTCTTCCTGTCGGCTGTCATTCTCAAACAGATTCTCTTTTATCAGACCATCCTGTTTCTCCGGATAATTAGAGCTTTTATAGATCAGCTCCTTATCCTTTGTGTAAATGCCAAACCAGCGCCCTACCTGATCTACATATCCTTCTGTTTGTTTCTTGATAAAGCTGTCATCGATAAAGACAAGGATTTGTGCACCTTTTCCCTTTTGGCTCCCAAAAGGAATTCTCTGCAGGTATAAAACAGATGAAAATTCTCTGGAATCCACCTTTACCCTGGCATTTGGAAAAACAGCTCTCGGTTGTTCCTGGTTTAGAATCTTATCATAGAATTCTCTATAATCCATTTCTCCATAAGAAAATACTTTCCCATAAAGTTTTTCCAACTCGCTGTATACTCCTTTATTAGAAAGAAGTATATTCTCATCTGGCAGATAAACATAAAGCACCGTAGATTCCCTCTGAATCCGGGCGATCTCGTCCTTTGAGTTCAAAAGCTGCCCGATATCCTTTTGCTGACTTGGAGAATGGATCAAATTATTGATCGTTACATTATAATTCAACGTCACGATATCTGAATAGACCGATTCCATCTTATAGTCCACTTCATCCCGGAGTGAATCCAGAACATAGACACTTTCACGTATGGAATTTTTCTTTCGTTCCTGCATCACAACTCCTGTCCAGATAGAAAATATCAGAAACGGAATCATTAAAATTGCCAAATAAGATAAAAAGAAACGAGTAAATACCACGCTTCTGCCCGCTTTTTTCATAGTTCTCCCTCAACACATTTTATAAGATAACGAAAATACTAAAAAACCAGAAGCATTTGCTCCTGGTTCTCATCTCATATACCTTCAAAACCACACACAGAAATTTATTTCTTCCATCCGATTCTCTCTACCCAAACTTCTTGGTTAAGCCTTCGACCTATTAGTATCAGTCAGCTCCACACATTGCTGTGCTTCCACCTCTGACCTATCTACCTCGTCGTCTTCAAGGGGTCTTATCGCTTTCGCATGGGATATCTCATCTTGAGGGGGGCTTCACGCTTAGATGCCTTCAGCGTTTATC
>OLQE01000260.1_pt1 | contig 45999 bp, 45 predicted proteins | sample 1643161 | NCBI WGS metagenome assembly OLQE01 (sample SAMEA3136650, study PRJEB25190) | human gut metagenome
CCGTGAAGCTGCTGTACAAGGACGAAGTGCGCGTTATCGGCCGCGAGCTCGGTCTGCCCGAGACCATGGTCGAACGCCAGCCCTTCCCCGGCCCCGGCCTGGGCGTGCGCTGCCTGGGCGCCATCACCCGCGACCGCCTGGAGGCGCTGCGCGAGGCCGACGCCATCGTGCGCGAGGAGATGGAAGCGGCGAACGTGGGCGCCTGGCAGTACTTCGCCGTGGTGCCCGACATGCGCGCCACCGGCGTGCGCGACGGCGTGCGCGCCTACGAGTGGCCGGCCATCATCCGCGCCATCAACACCGTGGACGTCATGACCGCCGAGGTGCCCGAGCTGGACTGGGCGCTCCTCAAGCGCATGACCGACCGCATCACCCACGAAGTCCCCGGCATCTGCCGCGTCTGCTACGACCTCACCCCCAAGCCCGTGGGCACGGTGGAGTGGGAATAGCGGAATTTGGCATGCCACTATCTAAGCGCCCTGATCAGGGCGCTTTTTGTTAAACATATAGAATTGGTAGCTTTGCAAGTATTTCATTGTTGGCAAAAGGTATACAAAAGTGCTAACCTTTTGACATGAAGCATTTTGATGAGATATATGAGGTTGCCGCAGACAACTACGGCATAGTGACCGCAGCGCAAGCTCGCGAGCTAGGGATCAGCAAGTCTGAGCTCAACAGGTGGGTCGATATAGGCCGCCTTGAACGCAGGGGCAGGGGCGTTTACAAACTCGTCATGCATACGCCCACAGAGCTCGACCCGTACGCCGAGGCAGTGGCTTTGGTCGGCGACGATAGCTTCCTGCTCGGAGAGACCGTGCTTGCCATGCATGGTCTCGCATTCGTGAATCCGAGAAAACTCAGCATCGGAACACCGAAGAGGATCAGGAGAGCTCTACCATCTTGGGTTGAAGCGGTCACCGTCACCGATAAGGACACGACGCATTATGAGGGAATTTCCTCCCAGACCGTGACAGAGGCCATACTCGACTGCCGTGGTCGCGTTATGGCCGAGCGACTTCGCAATGCTGCGGATGCTGCCCGGCAAAGCGGCCTCATCACCAAGTCCGAGTACCAACGTTTGAAAGAGGGGCTCTCATGAGCATACCTAACTCAAGACGCAATCTCGACATAGCCATCGAGCGTCTCGCGAAAGACAGCGAGGAGGCAGTGCGCATTCGCCGAACCATGGCGAACGCCATCGTGGGGCAGCTCCTTCCCGATGGTGCGGTCAAGGGAGGAAGCTCGCTCAAGCTCAGATTCGGCGACGGGGCGACGCGCTTCTCAAGGGACCTGGACACAGCGCGTGCATCCGACATCGATGACTATGTCAGTCGACTTGAGGAGGCGCTCGCATCCGGTTGGAACGGCTTTACCGGAAAGCTCGCGCCCGGCAGGCCAGCAAAGCCCAAGGGCGTGCCTGTGCAATATGTCATGCAGCCTTTCGAAGTGAAGCTCTCCTATAACGGGAAGTCCTGGATCACGGTGCCGCTTGAGGTGGGACACAACGAGATCGGAGATGCCAACGATCCAGACATGCTGGTGCCTGAGGACGTGTCGCAGATGTTCGTTGCGCTAGGGTTCCCTCCTCTCGATCCGATGCCGTTCATGAAACTCGCTCACCAGGTGGCCCAAAAGCTCCATGCGCTGACCGAGGAAGGTTCGGATCGTGTGCATGACCTAGTGGATCTTCAAATCATAATGCGGGAGGATGCTCCAGATATGGCAGATATCAAGCCCCTTTGCATCAGGTTGTTCGCATACAGGGGAATGCAGGAATGGCCACCTCGCATCGTCGCTTACCCCGATTGGGAGATAGGTTATGCAGCCGCTGCGGAGGGATTGGATGTGCTTGATCTGGAACATGCCATCGCCTGGGGAAATGATTTGATTGGTCGTATCGACAGAATTGGCTGAATAGAGGAGGCTTTCATGCCGTTCACGGAGGTATGCATCTATCAAGTGAAGCCCGACAAGGTGGAAGAATTTGAGTCCATCATGAACGAGGCGAGGCCGTTCTTGGAAGAAAGGCCGGGGCTCTTGCAGCTGCGTCTCATGAAGCGCGGGTGCAAGATCGACATGGAACAGATTAGAGAAGGTCTGCCTCCGGTTGAGCTCACTCGTATCGTGAAGTGCGTGAAATACATTCTCTTCTGGGAGTTCGAATCCAAGGAGGATTACGGTGCGGCTCAGAAAGACCTTTACGAGACCTTCTGGAAGCGCATCGACAAGTGCCTCACCCAGCCACATGACTAGTACCTGGGCGAAGCAATCTTCTAGCTCTGAGAAAGGAGGCAACAGCGCCATTGCAATGAAAAAAGATTTCCGTACAGTTGGCGACGGTGCTGATGAGTCCGAGTGGCTCATTGTATTGGATCGGTAATTTAATCGTGCCTCCCGGATGGTCTGAGCCATCGCCCGGATATCACTCGCAATCATCGTAAATGAGCAACATCAGGCGGCATGGATGTGATGCCGTACGGTGATATGGCTCTCGGAGCCCTTGAACTCACTTTGAACTCATGGTTTTCGCTTGCCGCATGCCCGCTTGCCGCGCCTGGCGTTTCGACAGCTTTTGCGCAGGAGACGCATCACCGTATCTTTCGAAGATGTTAGAGAGCCGTAAGGCGAATCGATGGCGACTGCAGCGTCGAGGTGGCATCATCGTCCCATAGATCAGAAAGGAGCGACCCATGGGCAAGGGAAAAACGATAGCGATCACTGCAGTTGCCACGTGCGGTTTGGCGGCAGCCCTTATTCTTGCTGCTTCAATGACGAATCTATTCTTAGCTGGCGACTATTACGTAAAGATCGACAATGCCCATATTTCCGAGAACGAGTCGAGCGGCGGGGTCATCAACCTCGGATCGAGCGAGCCGTACCTATATAAGCTTGAGGCGGTCAACGCGGCGGGTGATAAGACCGAGATTGAATTCGGCGCCTCTCGGGAACTGCACCAGAACGCCTTCTTGAAGCTGGATCTTCAACCGATTCGCGGGGTCGTCGGGTGGTCGGAAATCTCAGAAGATTCGCTTCCGCCCAAGGTTGCAGAAGCCCTTGATTAGGTGGCGCAAAGCGGCATCTGCAGAATTAAGCAATCACACTGAATCTATGCCGATGCATCAGTGTAATTGGCGGCCTACCCTTCCAGGGCGAGCAAAAGGCCCGCGAGTAGCAGGCCGATTGCGGCGCCGGCGAAAAGTTTCACCACGACGCCGAGCGCTGGGTGCTTGCGGGCGAGACCTTCCGCATCGGGCTCGCCAACGACTCCGCTCTTGAGGAACCGGTCGATTTCCCGATAGGTGACGACGTCGTGCTTCTTCTTCAGACGGTCCACCGCGATGGCCATGGCGAACCCGATGGCATAGAGCACGATAAACGTTGCCGCACCCGCGAGATTCCCCTTGCTCATGCGCGCGAACCCCGATGGCTCCGGCCATGCAAGCGAGAAGACAAGCAGAAAGAGGAAGGCCAGCCCCGAGAAGGCCAGCATCCCGATTGACAGCAGCTTCATCCTGCGCGCGTCCTCCGCGATGGCCTGCTGCATGGCGACCACGTCTCCCCTTACGAGCTCGTCGATGGAGATCTCGAACAGCTGGCTGAGAAGCAGGAGGCTCTGCACGTCCGGATAGGTCTTGTCGTTCTCCCAGTTCGAGATGGTCTGGCGCGACACGAAGATCGCCTTCGAAACCTCGTCCTGGGAAAGCCCCCGTTCCTCCCGCTTAGCCTTCAGCCGCCGAGCCAGTTCCATCGATCCCTTCCTTTCGATTGCGCGTTGGCGCGCCACGCCGCTTGTGCGCACCGAAATGATACCCCACAAGCCTTGCAAAATGATGCAGACGCACCTGTCAAAAGTCTTTTACAGGCCCTTTGAGCAGGTGTTTTGCCAGAGCGACCCATTTGCGGATACAGGGACGAATCGGCAGAATAATGCCCGCCAACGCAAACCCGAGTGAAAGGAATACGCCCATGAAGGAAAACGGCAAGCGCTTCATTCAGACTCACGCGCAGCAGGACGGCCTCGCGAACCGCACCTACGTCCTTGTCGACCGCGAGACGGGAGTGAATTACCTTCTGGCAGGCTTTCTCGCCTCTTCCGGCGTCAACTGCACCGGCATGACCATCCTCGTCGATTCATGCGGCAACCCCATTGTTACCCCTGTCGGGAAAAACGAGTAGACGCAACCCTGACAACGAAAGGAGCAGTAAGTATGGCCCGCGAAGAGAAGGTTTGGGAATATGCGGTGGATGCCGGCTTCACGCCACTGGAGGATCGGTGCATCATCGTCAAGGGCGCGGCGGGGGATCTGAGCGAGAAGATCGTCCGCTTCTTCGAGACGTGCGATGTGGCCGCCCTTCAGATGTGCGAGAACGAGCTCATCCTGCTTCCGTTCAGCCCCCTTTGGGCGACGCTGGAACGGGATGTCACGCTCGTGGTTCCCTATGAGGACATCGAATCCGTGAAACTCGTCGATGACCTGCTCAACGTGATCATCGACATCGAGACCAGCAGCGGTGCCGTGCGCCTCACCACCCAGCAAAAGGAGCTGAGCGACATTCGCCTGTCCGGCATATACGCCACCCAATATGCCGGTGGCTTCAAGAACTGGCACGCCGAAAACGTGAACCTCACCCTGCAAGCACTCAGCGAACTCGGCCACAAGACATCATGCGAATAGGTCTCACTCTGCTTAGGCGCCGCACGTTACTTCGCTGGCGGCAAAACCCTACACGTTCCCCGGCGATGAGGGCCTTTTCGTACCACAACGCTGGCGGATATATGAACAGACCCTCGCCCTCGGCCTGAGCGTCGACGACCCGAAAGCCTTCGCCGACTGCATTGCTAAAGCACTCACATGATTGTGATGAAGGCGGCCTCGCCTTCTGCAACACGAAAGAGGCCATCTTCAGCAGTCCGCCAAAATCGGCTTCATCCGCAATACGCTGATCAGGCATTTTCCTCGGACCTCTCAGCGCATCTTCTACCGCAAGCGGAAGCAGACGCTTATAACTCGAGATTTGCTGCAAAAACCGGGCGGTTCGTCGACCGGAAGGCCGGCAAAAGCAGACCCCCGCCCTAGGACACATTGCATCGCCCGAATACGCGCCCAGGCTTTCTCGTCTGGGCCCTCTGCTCTTCGACGGTATACTGCGCTGGACAGAAAACCCCGGAACACCGGAGGGCGAACATGGCCACGCGGAAATTGCATACTATCGAGAAAAGGATGATTCCATCCTCGGATCGGGATATACGGATTCTCATCATGCGGCCCACGAAAAACGCGCGACCGCGTGAAAGCACTCCGGGCATCCTGTGGCTCCACGGAGGGGGTCACCTTCACGGCATGCACCCAAAGATCCTGCTGCCCCACGCCCGCCTTCTAGTGGAAAAGTACGGCGCCGTGGTGGTGGCTCCGGAATACCGCACCGCATTCGAGAAGCCGTTTCCCGCCGACTTGGAAGACTGCTACGCCGCCCTGCTTTTCCTGAAGGTCCACGCCGACGAGCTGGGGATCAACGATGCGCAGATCATGGTGGGTGGGAAAGCGCCGGGGGCGGCCTCACGGTGGCCACCTGCCTTTTGGCGCGAGATATCGGCGAGGTCAACATCGCCTTCCAGATGCCTCTCTACCCCATGCTGGACGACCGGGAAACCGCCTCGTCGCGAGACAACCATGCGCCGGTGTGGAACACGCGCACCAACCGGTTCGCCTGGAAGTACTATCTCCGCGGTTTGGGCGGCGTAACGCCCCCGTCCTACGCCGCCCCCGCCCGCGAGGCCAATTATGCGGGCCTGCCCCCTGCCTACGCCTATGTCGGCACTGAAGAGCCGTTCTATTGCGAGACGCTTGAGTACGTCGCGAACCTCAAACGCGCAGGCACAGAGGCTTCCGTAGACGTATACCCCCACTGGTTCCATGCCTACGACATGCTGCTCCCCTTCGCGAAGAAGTCGAAGGAAGCCGTGCGGCATTTCGAAGAGCACTACCTCTACGCCACCGAGCACTATTTCGCCCCGCAAAGAATCCCTCTCTCTCGACTAAAATAGACCCTCAACCGAAAGAACCCAACTATGGATACTGATAAGAAGAAGGAGTTGCGCGCCGCCTACAAGGAACGCCCACGGGAAGCGGGCGTCGTCTTCGTCACGTGCGGCGCGACCGGCGAGATGTTCCTCGCGGACGTCGTAGACGCTCCGGCGGCGTTCAACCGAATGCGCTTTCAGCTGTCGTCGGGGCTTTACCCGGACAAGCGGCTGCAGGCCCTCTGGAACCAGCACGGCGAAAGCGCCTTCGAGTTCGGCGTGCTGCAGCGCCTCGACCCCAGCGATGCGGATGCGGACATCGCCGAGGAACTTGAAACGCTCCTCGACCTCTGCCTGGCCGAACATCCGGAAGCCACCAAACTGAAAGCCGCCCACGGCGCCCGGCGCCGATAGGCTGCTTTGGATTCTGGGACGGATTACGAAAGCACAAACTAACTGCCTTTTGAGTCGCTATCGCCAGATACCTGGTGGTAGAATGCGCGGACATGGTTTACATCACAGGTGACATACACGGCGATCCGCGCGATTTGCTTCGCTTTAGCGAGGCCCATTCACTCACGGCCGACGACACCATCATCATCCTCGGCGACACGGGCTTCAACTTCTACCTGCACGGGCGCGACCGCAAGGCGAAGAAGCTGGCGGCGCGCATTCCCGCTACGCTGCTATGCATCCACGGCAACCACGAGGCTCGGCCGCAGTCGCTTCCCGAGCTCTACCATGAAGAGCAGCGCTTCGGTGGCGCCGTCATGACGGAAGCCGCCTTCCCAAACATCCTCTTCGCAGTGGATGGCGAGATCTACGACATCGAAGGGCTCTCCACCATCGCTATCGGAGGAGCCTACAGCATCGACGCCCAATGGCGACGCGAGAACGGCATTCCGTGGTTTCCCGACGAGCAACCAAGCGCGCAAACCAAGCAGCGCGCCGAGCGGGTCCTCTCCGAGCGCAGCTGGAAGGTGGATGTGGTGCTCTCCCACACGTGCCCGGCGAAGTACACGCCCACCGAAACCTACTTCCCCGGAATCGACCAGAGTAAAGTGGACAAGTCCACCGAGAACTGGCTGGACACCATCGAGGATCGGCTGACCTATCAGCGCTGGTACTGCGGCCACTGGCACATCAACAAGCACATCGACCGCATCGATTTCCTGTTCGGCGACGTAGAAGAGTTCGCCGCCGGACTTAAGCACTAGTCGTCTGCGACGAGCATCACCGGACGCCCCTCCGCGCACGCGTCGGTTGGCGAAGAGGCACTTTTCTGCAGCAAATCGCGAGTTATAAGCCCCTAGCTCTCCCGTTCGAGCCATTGACTTTGAAGAGCTGCGAAGAAACGCCTGGTTGCAGCCTCGCCTTTTCCGAAAGGTTTGCCAAGCTTGTCCTTCAGGCACCCCCGAGACGCTTATAACTCGAGATCTCATGCAAAAATCGGGGTGTTCGCCGACCGAGCACTCGTCCGGCGAGAGCCCGCGCTCATCGCAGAGCAGTCATGAGCGCCCGCACGCAACAAAACGTTGCTTGAAAGGGAAAGCACGACCAAGCAAAATGGGCTCATGCAAAAAATGAGCGCAACCGCTCGGACGCCCTGCGGAACGCGGGCAACCACCCGGGGGCCCTGCAAGAAAGGACGAACATGGCGTTCAAGGAAACCCTTGCCGCGGCGCGGGAGCAGCGCGGCATGACCCAACAAGATCTGGCCGAGAAGCTTTACGTCACCCGTCAGGCGGTGTCGCGCTGGGAAAACGGCGAGACCGAGCCGCCCGTGGACATGCGCAAGCTCATCGCGGCTGTGCTTGACGTGCCGGTCATCCAGCTCTTCGACATCGACGTGAGCCAGCTGTGCCAATGCTGTGGCACCCCCTTCACCGTTCCCAACATGCCCCACGGTACCGAGGCCGACGGCACGGAGAACATGGCCTACTGCAAGTGGTGCTATGACGGCGGCCAATTCGCCTACCAGAGCGAAGACGAACTCATCGAGAAGACGGCACCCTTCCTCATGGAGGCCACCGGCATGTCGCAAGAAGAGGCCGTCTCGTTCATGGGCGTCCTCGTCCCTCACCTGAAGCACTGGCAGAAGTAGCGCACGGGGGAGGGCTGGTTCGCCGTCGCGCCATCAGCCCCTGTCGCACGGTATGCTATCCCCACAGTTTCGCAAGTGAATGGAAGGGGCGCTATGGCATTCCGCATCGAAGACATTGAGCTTGGCGACGACACGAGCCTGCTAGCCGAGCTGGTCGCCTGCTGGCGGGCCTCCGTTGAAGCAACGCACACGTTTCTCACGCCGGACGATATCGAGCGCATCGCAGGGTATGTGCCGGGTGCAATTGCGTCCGTCGCGCACCTCACCGTTTGCAGGGATGAAAGCGACCAGGTCGCAGGCTTTATCGGTGTCGATGGCGCTATGATCGAGATGCTGTTCATCCACCCGTCCCTTCGCGGCTGCGGGCTGGGCCCACTCCTGCTCGACCATGCCATAAGCGAGCACGGCGTCACCCTCGTGGATGTGAACGAGCAGAACGAGCAAGCCGTCGGCTTCTATGAGCACTGCGGCTTCGAGGTGTTCGAACGCTCGGAAACCGACGTCATGGGCGACCCCTTCCCCATCCTACACATGCACTTGCCGCGACAGCACGAAATCGCTACGGATTGACGCTGGGCCGCAGTCTCCTTCGTCGCCGTGCTATGTTTCTGCCGGATGACTGAGGAAAGGCGGCAAAGACATAATGCAAGAGACGGCGCAAAGCGCACTGGGGCAACTTCAAGGAGGCCACGGGCTCATGGCCCTATGCGCGGTGCTCTACCTGGCCTGGTGGGTCGTGTTCTTCCGCCCTGATGCCGGGAAGGTGCAGGGGCCGTTGTACTGGATCGGCGCCGGATGTCTCGTTGTGGCCGCCATTGCGGGCATCACCGGCGCGGTCTTCATCGCTCTGGGCGCAAGCGGTCTCGCAGCCGGAACAGGACCGAACGGCTGGTGGTTCGCGCTGGGCGCCATCGCCGCCTACATACTTTTGGCCTGGGCAACCGCGCATTTCTGGAATCGCCCCATCACCACCGAGCTGCTGCTATTCGTGGCGTGGGGCGCTTTGGAGCTTTATGCCACCTGTGCTCTGGAAGCGGGCGGTACCCTTGGCCTTACCGCCACATGGTGTCTCGTTGCGATCATCTTCTGCGTGTTCGCCCTGTCACTTACCTGCTACGTTCTGTATTACCGCCTGGCCGCCACGCCGTCCTTCGTCGCCGGAGCACTCCCCTTAAGCGCCGTCGGCATTTTCTCGACCATACTGCCCCTGTTGTTGTAAAGCAACCCAACAGAGAATCGCCCTTCGGCGACCTTCCGTCGACGAACCCCCGATTTTTGCATGAGATCGCCAGTTATGAGCGTCTCGGGGGCGCTTCCGACGAAAGCCCTGCGAACCTCTCGATAGAGGCAAGATTGTGACCAGGCATTTCTTCAGATTCTTTCGAAGTCGCCGACTCAACCGCACCCCCAAGACGCTTATAACTCGCGATTTGCTGCACAATGGAGCACCTTGACTGACTGGCGCGGACAGCCCGCGGCGCTAACGCGCAGGATTAGCGATTACCGCTCGTGGCATGAGCGCCTGTGCCCTATTTCCCGCGGGTCAGCTTGACCACATGGCGTGCATAAACCACCGATAAGATGGCCGCTACCACTACAAAGGCGACCGCCAGGTACACGGTGATCGAGAAACCTGCGCTATAGGCCTGCGCTTTCGCCATACCATCGGCCATCAGGCGGTGAACCTGCCCCGACATGAGACCGACGAAGAGCGCCGACGAAATGGATCCCGCGATCTGCACCAAAGTGGAATGGATCGACGAGCCGCTCGCGGACAGCTCGGGGTCGAGCACTTCCAGATCGACGCTCTTAATCGCAGGATACTCAGCGCCAATCCCCGCGCACGCAAGCGCCATGCAGCCCACGATGGCCAGCGCAAGATCGAACCGCGTGAACACCGCAAGCGCCACGAACCCGACAAGGCACACGCCGAATCCGACGGGCACAAGCGGCCACACCCCCGCCTTCCCGAGCGTCCGGCCGCTGACAAAGCACAGACCCGCATAGCACAGCGTCGCCGGAGCCAGCAAGCAACCAGCAATGAACGGCGTGAAACCCGCCACCCCTTCCAAATAAAGCGGAATGAGCAGACTGAGGTAAATTGAGCTCATATAGCTGAGAACGATGAGGGTCTCGCCCAGAGCATAGGTCTTGTTGCGAAGCGGACGCATGTCCAGAAGCGGATGGGCGAGGCGTCCTTGACGGTGGATGAACCACGCACACACGGCAATTCCCGCGATCATGAGCGCCGCCATCGGCAGCGGGTTACGCGTAACCTCGTTTAAACCGATCATGAAGGCGGAAAGCCCCACGGCAATGAGCACGACGCTCAGCCCGTCGACGGGCAGCTTCTGACGCGGCATAATATCGACGATCGTGCGACGCGCAATGAAAAAGAGGACGAATGCCGTCACTGCGGGAATGGCGAACAGCACCCGCAGCCCCCAATAGGTAATGACAAGGCCCGCAACGATGGGAGCCACCGCAAGCCCTATTCCGATAATACCGCTATTGACGGCAAGCAGACGACCAGCCCCATTTTTAGGTGAAAGATTGAGCAGGGCCTCGTTCACGACGGGGAAATAGAGGCCCGTGGCAACGGCTTGAATGAGTCGCGCCGCCACCAAGGAGGGAAAATCCCAGGCCACCACGCCAAGCATGGAGCCGATGAACGACACGATCAGCCCGAAGAGCATGACCTTCCTCAAACCGAAGCGGTGGAGCGAGAGGGCTGCAAGCACAATGACAATACCCGCCACGATGGAATAGCCGAGCACCAGCAGGTTCGCCTCGGACAGGCTCACATGGTACTCTGCCGAAACATAGTCGAGCGCGACGTTCATGAGCGACTGCATCAAAGAGGCAAGCAGGTTGCACGCGAACAGCACCACGATCATCGCCTGGCGGTGTTTTGCGGTCTGCTTGTTTTGAACAGCCATATCAGCAACTCCTATTTTGCGTCGCAGGGCTCAAAGAGCGCGCTGCGCTTCGTACCAAGAAGCCATAGTACGAGAGAACATCGGCGCTACTTGCTGAAAGCGCGATATGGTTGTGCAGCTGTAAGCTGGCCTAGATGCCCAGCCGATCCGCGAGTTCTGTTAGCGAATCGCACATGAATGTGGGACGCTCGGCCGCCAGGGCCTCGCGCGGGAACATGCCCCAGAGGGCGGCAACAGTAGCGCAGCCAGCAGCGTTACCAGCCTGGATGTCGAAGGGGCTGTCGCCCACATAGAGACTGCGTTCCGGCGCTGTGCCCAAAAGCTCACAGCCTCGCAGGATGGGGCCAGGCGCCGGCTTGTGCTCGGGCCAATCGTCGTGGCCGATGAGGAATTGGAAGTAGCCGGCGATGCCGCTCATCTCAAGCCCGCGCTGGGCCATGGCGTGACGCTTCGACGTGACTACGCCCATCGGGATGCCCGCCGCCTGAAACCGCTCGAGCGCCGCCTTCGTGTCGCCGAAGGCGCGAATGCGCGCGTCGTGGACGCCGTCGTTGTGATCACGATAGATCTGCGTGATCTCCGTAGCCCGCGTCTCGTCGCCGCCGGTAAAGTGCAGCATCTGGTCGTAAAGCGGCGTGCCAACCCCCGCCATCAGCTCGGCGTCGTCAAGCGCACAGCCCAACACGTCGTTCACGGCATAGCGCATCGAAGTGAGAATGATGTCATAGGTGTCGATCAGCGTGCCATCCGCATCGAACAGCACGCCCCGGATATCGTTCATGGAGACCTTTCTGGAAAAATCGGTAAACAGGTTATCGCCATTGTAGGACAAATGGAGGCAAAGGGTGCAAGTAGCGGCGTACCATGAGGAAAACTCTCACCAAGGAGCGAGGAGCGCACCATGATCACCCGTCTCACCTTCGACCAGATCAGCACCGCGGTACACGACGCCTATGAAGCCTGCAAGGACATCAAGGGCGGCCAGAACGCGCATTATATCCCGTATCTCGCGAACATCAATCCCAGTTTGTTCGGCATCAGTCTGTGCCTGCCGGACGGCCGACTCATCTCCGTGGGCGACACCGACTACCGCTTTGGCATCGAGTCGGTGTCGAAGGTGCACACGGCCATTCTGGCGCTAGAGCAGCACGGGGCTCAGGCGATTCTTGACGACATCGGCGCCGACGCCACGGGGCTGCCGTTCAACTCCATCTTCGCTATCCTGCTGGAAAACGACCGGCCTTCCACGCCGCTCGTGAACGCCGGCGCCATCGCAGCCTGCTCGCTTGTTGAGCCCCACGGCGATGCCGACGGGAAATGGAAGGCCATCTTCGACAACATGACCGCTCTTTTGGGAAGCAAGCCCCAACTCATCGACGAGCTGTACCATTCCGAATCCGCCACGAACTTCGACAACCGCTCCATCGCATGGCTGCTGCAAGAGTACGGCCGCATGTACGATGATCCGGAGATGTCGCTCGACCTGTACACGCGCCAGTGCTCACTGGGCGTGACGGCCGAGCAGCTGGCCATCTCGGCGGCCACCATCGCCGACGACGGTGTTAACCCCCTCACGAAGAAGCGCGTGTTCGGCGCAGCGCTCACTTCCAAGGTAGTCGCGCTTATGAGCGCCGTCGGTTTCTACGAGCACTCGGGCGACTGGCTATACGCCACGGGACTGCCCGCGAAAACCGGCGTGGGCGGTGCCGTCATCGGCGTCATGCCCGGCTTGTTCGGCGTGTGCGCCTTCGCGCCACCGCTCGATGACGCGGGCAATTCCGTGAAGGCCCAGGCGGCGCTCAAGCACCTGATGAAGAGCTTGAACCTGAACGTCTTTTCCAACACCCACTTCGATCTCGTCGAGGCCTAGAGTCGGGTACAATTCTTGGAAAGCCTCGAGGCCCCGAACAACGGGATGTGGAAAGGACGAGCCATGATCTGCGACCAAACCGAGCGCGACATTGAGCAGCTGCGCCAGTGGATTGACGAGTGCGCGCCGGGCCGTATGGTGTTCTTCGGGGGTGCCGGCGTGTCCACGGAAAGCGGCATCCCCGATTTCCGCAGCGCCGACGGGCTCTACGCCCAGCGCTACCCCCATCCGCCCGAGACCATGGTATCCCGCAGCTTCTTCGATGCCCATCCGCGTGAGTTCTTCGACTTCTACTGCGACCGCATGCTGGCCCTGGACGCCGAGCCCAACGCCGCCCATCGCAAGCTGGCCGAGCTGGAACGGGAAGGAACGCTTTCAGCCGTCGTAACCCAGAACATCGACGGGCTGCACCAGAAAGCCGGCAGCCGAAACGTGCTGGAGCTGCACGGCAGCGTGTGGCGCAACTTCTGCATGGACTGCGGCGCGCCCTACACCGTGGAGGAGCTGATGGCCCTGCGCAAGCAGAGCCCCGACGGTGTGCCGCGCTGCCCGAGGTGCGGCACCATCGTGAAGCCGGACGTGGTGCTATACGAGGAGCCGCTGGACGACGCCACCGTAACCGCGGCCGTGCGCGCCATCGCCAGCGCCGACCTGCTCGTGATCGCCGGCACGAGCCTGGCGGTGTACCCGGCTGCGGGCCTCATCGACTACTTCAGCGGCGATCATTTGGCCATCATCAACCGCACCCCCACTCCGCGCGACGCCCACGCCGACCTCTGCATCGCCACCAACGTCGGCGACGTGCTGGGGTACTAAAGATGCGTTCGCTTCTGAAAGCGCGGACGCTTCTCGCTCTCGGGCTGGCAACGCTCCTGTACCTATCGGGCTGCGGGTTTGTGCCCGGCGAAAGAGGAAGCGCACCTTCCCCCGACGCAACCGCCACCGAAGCTACCTCGCGCCTCACCTTCCGCACTGAGGACAAGCTGCAGCAGCACTTCGAGAAGCACGGGCAGGAAACCGGCTGCGCCACGGCCGAGGAATACCTCGCCGCCGCCAACGCCGTCGTTGCCAATCCGGCCGCCCTCCACAAGCTGCAAGCCGAGGACGGCGACGACCTCTACTTCCTGGAATCCACCGGCGAATTCGTCGTTGTATCCCCCGCCGGCTACCTCCGCACCTACTACCTAACCGACCGCGACTACTTCGAGAGGCAATAGGGTCATGCCATTCCCAGCTTAGCTGTCGATATCGAAGTAATCCCTGTCGATTCCTTTGATCTCATAGGTATGCCGTACCGACACACCGACATTGTGCGCAATCATCAGGCGCGCAAGCTGATCTCCATCGACAAGCACAAGCTTCACAGCATGTTGCATGCCCGCATATTCAAGCGCACCTTTTGAAAACCGCGCTGTTGTGATGAAGAGGCCTTTCGTTGCCCCTGTACCCGTTAGCGCGCCCACAAACGCCTGAAGATCGGGACGTCCGACGCTTGCATTTAAATCCCATCGTTTTGCCTGGATATAGATGTTGTCGAACCCCAACTTATCTTCGCGGATCACCCCGTCAATGCCTCCGTCGTTCGAGAGAGGGGTGACCGAGCCCGAATCGTCGAGCGAGTCACCATATCCCATGGCGAGCAAAAGCTGAACAACGAGACGCTCGAAGAACGCCGGCGATTGCTGCATAATGGCTTCAAGGATATCCGACACCAACGCCGTCTCAATACTGCGAAATGCCTCGTCTATCGTGTCTTCTGGAGACTCGTTCTCTTCGACAGCCATAGTCTGGGCGACCGTCTCCTCGGTCTCTTTTGCAGAGACATCTTTTCCCTTGCGACTTCGATTTAGGAAGTCGCAGAACTCAGGAAACTGCATAAGCGCTCGACGATCAAGCTTTTCGACACCACTGTTGAGCAAGTCGAGTCCTCGCTGAGTGACCAGGTAGGTCCCCCTCTTTGGCGATTCGATGCACTTTGCCTGCTTAAGATAAGTGCAGGCCCACAGCATATTGTTTGCGTAGCGCTCAAAGCCGCTCGAGATCGTCTCCGTAACTTCGTTATCGCTCAAACCCCAGTGATCGATGACGAACTGCCGAAGCTGCTTGCTCGTCACAATCTCTCCAGGCGTCTCTGCAATACGCCGCAATACCGGAACCATCATCTCATCATACTCCGGAACCGCCACCACTCGCTCCTACCCTACAAACTGCTTATTCTTCACTTATTGCACCTGATCCTTCTTTTGTCGCATTACTTACTCATAGCACAATCCAAGCACCATCGCCCAACGAAAGGTGCCCGCATGCAATACACTGTGTTCCTAGATGTGATCACCAGGGTACGCAACCGAACTAAATGACCATTTAGCTGAAATGGCTATGGCGCTATTTAATAGAGAATGCCCTCAAACAAATAAGCCAAATGCGGTGCTGTCAGATATCGCCAAAATCACTATGGGCCAGTCTCCGTCAGGATCTTCATACAACGAGGACGGCGACGGTGAAGTTTTTTATCAAGGGCGTGCTGAGTTCGGACTATTCTTCCCACGTAGACGCCTTTTTACCACCGAGCCAAAACGCATGGCTCGAGGCGGCGATACGCTCTTGAGCGTTCGTGCGCCTGTTGGCGACTTGAATATTGCAGCTGAAGACTGCTGCATCGGTCGTGGCCTTGCGGCGATACGCTCAGAAGGCACCCAGAGTTTTGTCCACTATCTTATGCGAGCCAAGAAGAAGCAACTTGACGCATTCAATGGCGATGGTACCGTGTTCGGATCCATTACCGGAAAGGCTTTGAAGGAGCTCCCCGTTTGCCTTCCAGGCAATGATGTTGTAGCTCGCCCCCAGTCTCTTCTTGAGCCCATTGATGTGATGATTCGTCGGAGCGATGATGAGATACGTGCCTTGGAAAGCCTGCGTGACACCTTGCTACCGAGATTAATGGCTGGCGAAGTCGACGTTTCGCAGATTGATCTCAGGCAGCTAAATGGTCATTTAGCTGCCTGTTCAATATGGCCAGAGCGCAAGTCGCACCCCCCAGCAGCTACTGTCGGAACAATTCATCATGGGAGCCAGTGCGTTGAAAGTAGGCGATATCGCCGTTTACACACCAAATGAGGAGCCAGTCGCCAGCATTGGCAACATGGCATTCGTTGCTCCCTTCCCATCTGCCCGAAAGCCTATGCATATTGTGTCTGTGTTTGAGGATCTCGATGGATTCGGCGCTATTTTCCAAGATAAGAGCAACGACTGCTTCTAACTCAGCAAGATCCCACTCTCGCTTACGAGCTTTCTTTTTTAAATCTCGGCTGAATGCTGGGGCGAACTTCGCTTTAAGTCGCGCGCTCATGCCAAAGCCGCCTGAATCAGATCGTGAGCATTGCTGTAGCTCTCGCCCGATCCATTGGCAATCATCTCCTTCGTCTCGCGTATGGCAATCAGACTCTCCTCATTCGGCTGTTCGTAATCAAGCGAGAGAGGAATTGCGTTGGTGTTCACAATTTGCGTCAAGAATGCTCGCATAGCCGTAGAAATATCAAGGCCGTAGTGCTCGACAACCCTGGAAGCCTCGTCCTTCAAGTTGCTATCGAGACGAATCGTCAAAGTGCTGGCAGCCATCATTGCCTCCTTATCCAAATTTCTACAGATATATGCTAACGTTTGTAAGTGCAAACGTCAATCACCGAAGCAAACTGTAACAGAAACGAGGAATCCATGCACACGACCACCATTGACGCGATCTCTATCCAAATGCAGTCCTTTCCTTAATTGCGAAGAGCCTAGAGATTTCGTTTTGATGCTCAAGCGAGCCGACATCGATGTCGTTCAGCTTCCTGACGACTTCCTCAACAGCAGCTCTTGGAAGGGCCGGATTGATGCGCTGCAGTGCGTCAGGAAAACCTTTGGCAGAAAAACGTCTCTATGGCGATCGTCGGTGCGCTCAACATCGGGGCTGTAAAGATGCTCATACCCGAGCTCCTCTACCAAAGTGTTGGACAGCGACGTCTTCGAAGAATTCCTCGTTGATCTTAACCTCTCCGTATCGAAATTGTCCCACCGTGTTCTCCTTATACCAATAAGAAGTTTTGAATATTCTACCTTGCGCGCAAAAAGAAGCCGTGTCAACAATGCAGCCGCAAATCAACTTTCTTTCGCAAAGGCAGAATTCACCCCACTAGCAAAGTGACCCTCGGCAATGAGGGCCACTTTGACTTTTGCATTTCCGATCAAACTAGGCCTAGAAGGCACCTTAGTCGTCGATCTCAACTATTTCAAAGTCCAGACCGTCATCGCTTGCCTCATAATCCCCAGGATTCGACATGTGCAAAACTTCACAGCCGGTTCGGTACTCGCTCGATAGTTGCATCCCATAGTCTTCAGCCTCCTCCTCAGTATCAAACTCTTCCTCGTAGTCTTTAAGATCCTCGTCAAGAACAACACGATACTTTGTCATTTCTCCTCCTTTCACTATGTTGCCGAAAGCTTTTCTTCGCTTCCCCTATTTCTTGGCCTTTTTGCGCAAAGTGCCTATTTTCATATCGCTTCGCATATCACGGCCATTTGGATGTCTGAAAATACCCGGACCCACCCCAAGTCTCTTTTCCAGCGTCCCCACTCTGCAATCGCTACGAATCTGACGTGTCATTTTGGTCTCCTACTCTTCTCGTTCCAACTTGTCTGGAAATCCCCCGTCCAACTTCTTTCCAGCCGCCACGAAATCTGCCCTGCAGACACATGGGGCCTTTAAGCAGCTCGAAGGCGAGATCAATCCCATCTTTAATCCCATCTCCTTCGCGAATCTCCCGTGCTTCTCTCCCAAGGTCATGAGACGAATCCGGGAAATCCGTTTGCGCGGCTCCACTTTCCTCACCTCCTGTTTTTCGTCCGCCTGATGATGTTGTATATTATCCTTGAGCTATCCGCTCATTTTTAGAGGCATGAATGAAGGAAAACGGCGCTGTTTTCCTGTGTCTTCAGCGTAATAATGAGGTATTTATGGGCAGAGCATCAAACAACAGAAACAAGTTCCCTTTTCAAGTTGCCAGAGAGCAACTCGGGCTCTCACGAGCGCAAGCAGCTAGAATTCTCGATGGAATATCGGAAGACAGACTCGAAGGAATTGAAAACCGCAGGATAGCGGCAACACCCGAGGATATCCTTCAATTCGCAGATAAATATGGCGATCCTTCGCTCTGCAATTCATACTGCTCCCAGCAATGTAGCATTGGCCAGCGCTATGTTCCAGAAGTTCAAGTCGGAGAACTGCCCGCTATCGTATTGGGCATGATCGCCACCCTAAACAACGTTGGCGCCATGCGCGACAGACTGATTGCCATTGCCGCTGACGGAATAATTGACGAGGATGAGCAGAAAGACTTTAGGGAGATCCAAGATCAATTAGAGCAACTGTCTATTGCCGTTGAGGCTCTTCAGCTATGGGTCGAGAAGACAATTGGTGACCAGTAGAAGCTTCACCGCACCTGCCACCCGCAATCAAACGCGTAAGGTTCGCCTATGCCCCTGGAAATCATTAGAGCAGACATCGCCACGATTTGCGCCGACGCCATTGTGAACTCGGCAAACCCGCTGCCCATTGTCGGGCGCGGGGTCGATTCGCGCCTTCACGCCGCCGCAGGTCCGCGGCTGCTCGCCGCCCGAGAGCGCGTCGGGGCGCTTGCGGTCGGTGAAGCGGTGGCCACAGAAGCAGGTGCCCTGCCCGCGCGTTACGTGATCCATACGGTTGGCCCGCTCTGGGGAGGGGGCTCGGGTGAAGCCGAGGCGTTGGCCGCCTGCTACCGCAACAGCTTGAACCTCGCCTTGTCGCTGGGCTGCGGTTCAGTGGCTTTTCCGCTTATCTCCACCGGCACCTACGGGTTCCCCAAGGATCTTGCGCTGAGGGTGGCAATTCACACTATCGGAGATTTCCTCGCCGAGCATGATCTTGACGTGATGCTTGTGGTGTACGACCCCGAATCGTACCAACTCTCTGAGGAGCTCTTCGGCTCGGTGCAATCGTTCATCGACGAGCATTTCGAAGGCACCGAACAACCGCCCGCTGACGACCTGCTCGCCTGCGCAAGGCCGATGAGCCCGACCTACGAAGGATCGCTCTCGGTAATCCCCGCTTTCGAAGAAGCTCTGCCCTCCCCCGCACCCTCGCGCCCCTCCTCGGACGACCGCCCTCCGCACACGCTCAGCTTCCTCGACCGACTTCGCCGCCGTCAGTTGGAAGATGTGGTCAACCAAGTAGACGAAACCTTCTCCGAGGCCCTGTTGCGCATGATCGACGAGCGCGGGCTCGCCGACCCGGAGGTGTACAAGCGCGCGAACATCGACCGGAAGCTATTCTCGAAGATTCGCAGCAATCCTGCGTACCAGCCGAGTAAAGCCACCGCCATCGCACTTGCCGTGGCCCTGCAGCTGTCCCTGGACGAGACGCGCGATCTCATCGGCCGCGCCGGCTACGCTCTCACCCACGCAAGCAAGGGCGACCTCATTGTGGAATACTTCATTTCCCAGGGCGTCTTCGACATCTTCCTCATCAACGAAACGCTGTTCGCCTTCGACCAAGCGCTCATCGGCCGCTAGATGTCGCCTCGCAGGCGACCTACCGCGCTCCTCGGCTTCGTATTCTGAATGCATCACGAAAACCCGAACCGAGGAGGAACCATGAAAGCCAATCGACTCGCATCTACCGAGATGGTGTTCATCCTGGATCGCAGCGGATCCATGAGCGGCCTGGAGGCCGACACCATCGGCGGCTTCAATGGCATGATTGAAAGTCAGAAGAAAGAACCCAGCACTGCCGTCGTCACCACTGTGCTGTTCGATGACCGCACCGATGTTATCGCCAATCGCGTGCCGCTTAGCCAGGTAGCACCACTGACGAACCACGAGTACTTCGTCCGCGGCTGCACGGCACTGCTCGACGCCGTGGGCAGCACCATTCGCCGCGTGAATCATGCACAGAAAGCCAGCCCATGGGGGCGCCCCGACAAAACCATCTTCGTCATCACCACCGACGGCATGGAGAACGCCAGCAAGCACTACTCCCTCGCAGAGGTGAAGCGCATGATCGAGAAACGCCGCCGCAAGAACGACTGGGAGTTCATCTTCCTGGGTGCCAACATCGACGCGATAGAAACCGCCCGCACCATGGGCATTGCGGAGAACCGCGCCGCGAACTTCGTCTGCGACAGCGTCGGCACTGCCCTCAACTACGGGACCATTTCAGAGCAGGTGATCGCACCAATGCGCTGCGGGGCAGCTGTGCCCGAAGACTGGAAAGCGCCCATCGAAGCCGACTTCGCAGCGCGAGGCTAGTCGCGACGAGAGCGGGCGAGCCCGACACAAGATTGAGATCAGCGTTACAATGCCTCTCAACATTTGCTCGCGGAAAGGGACTCACCTATGGAACACGTCATCATCAGCGCGGACAGCACGTGCGACCTCTCGCCGGAACAGCGGGAGCACTACCAGGTTCGCAGCTTTCCGTTTCACATCGAATTCCGCGGGCGCGACCACTTGGACAACATCGACATCACGCCCCAGGTGCTCTTCGACGGCTTCTACGAGGACAAGTCGCTGCCCCAAACGGGCGCCTGCTCGCCGGAGGCCTATCGGCAGCACTTCGCCGAGCTGACAGCCGACGGCTCGAAGGTCGTCCACTTCAACCTGGGCAGCGCTCTTTCCTCCGCCTACGAAAACGCAAGCGCAGCGGCGGCCGACATGGAGGGCGTCTACGTCATCGACGGCAAGAGTCTCTCGACCGGCATCGGCCTACAGGTGCTCGCGGCGTGCCGCATGCGCGATGCGGGCATGAGCGCCGCCGACATCGCCCGCGAGGCCTCCGAGCTGCACAACCGATCCCATGCGTCGTTTGTACTGGACACCATGGAGTTCCTTGCCGCCGGCGGCCGTTGCCCCACGCTGGTGGCCTACCTGGGCGGCAAGCTCAGCTGCCGGCCGGGCATCCTCGTGGACAACCAGAGCGGCGCCATGAAAGTGGGCAAGCTCTACCGCGGCAAGCAGGCGAAGGTACTCGAGCGCTACGTGAACGACACGCTGGCGCGCTACCCCGACATCGTGAAGGACGAGATCTTCATCACCCACTCCGGCGTGAGCGACGAGGTTGCCGCCGCCGTGCGGAAGCTGCTGGAAGAGCGCGGGTTCCGTACCATCTACACCACCACGGCCAGCTGCACCATTTCGAGTCACTGCGGACCGGGCACCCTCGGCATCCTGTTCATGACCGAAACGCCGAGCGCTTAGAAAGTACGGGACGAGAGGGGGAGCGAAGCGGAGCAGCTCGCCCGTCATCCTGCCACACCGCCACACCAGCGCACCAGCATCGAGAAACGGAGGATCGCCATGCGCGCATTCATCGCCCTGGAACTACCCGCCGACTTCGCGGATGACACGGCGGCTGCAGCGCGCCGACTAAGCGCGTCTTTGGAGGGACATTTTCTCGACCGCAGCACCTACCATCTGACGCTGGCCTTCCTCGGCGACATCGATGATGCCGAAGCAAGTCGGGCCATGGACGCCCTCGATGCAGCTTGCGCCGGCTCGACCCCTCTTCCGCTTGCGCCCGACGGCCTGGGAAAGTTCGGGCGTCCGACCGACGCGACCCTTTGGCTCGGCATCGCATCCGACCCGGCCCTTCAGGCCCTGGCCGAACGCGTTCGCGAAGAACTCACCGCCCGCGACGTTCCCTTCGATCCGAAGCCCTTCCGCCCTCACATCACCTTGGGACGCCGGGTGCGCATTCCGAAAAAGCCCCTACCGCCACTGGCCTTCCCGCTGCCGGCACACGCCCGCACCGTCACACTGTTCAAGAGCACGCTTTCCCGCGACGGCGCCGAATACAAGCCGCTCTACACAGTGGAGCTGGGGGAGCCGGCAGAGATGCCGACGTCAACCCCTAATTAGCTGAAAGGCCCCGGGCGCACATGGCTACCCGGGACCGACGCCATCGTACCTTGCGGCAAGCTCACCAGGGAACCCCAGGCAAACCGCGCATCGCTCAAAGGGTTATTGCTCGGCGCACCAAGCCACAAGTGCGTCGCGCAGGAAGGCCGTCGCGCCTTCGCCTGCCGAGCCGTCGTAGTAGGCCGTGAAACGCGGATCGGCCACGTAGCCCTCGGCCAGGGCGGCATGGGCCGCTGGAGAATAGGTCCCCTCGCCCCAGTGCATTTGCAGCCAGCGAGCGTGCATGGCGCACAACTCCCGAGCCGCTTCGCCTGTCGGGTCGCCCGTCGCCTTCGCCTGCACCAGCTGCTCGAGGATGGCCGCCTCCAAGGCCTTGGCGTCGTTCCACTCCGCCTCGGTCATGCCGGCCATGCGCTCGTTGGCCGCGTCCATGGCCGCATCTCCGTGACGTCGGCGTACCTCGGCGCCGTAGTGCTCTTCGTTCTCGGCAATGGCCCGGGCCTTCATGCCTTCGAATCGTTCCTTATCGGTCATAGTGCATCTTCCTTCCAGGGACGCGATGGTCTTCTCCACCGTTCCCATCAGAGTTTCCAATTCTTTTTGCCGCGCGCGCAACGTGGCAAGGTGGTCGGTGAGCACCGCACGGAAGTCGAAACGGTCATCAGCGAAGGCGTCGCGAATGGCGCCGAGAGAGAGCCCACAGGACCGCAGCAGCAGAATCTGCTGCAGCCGCTCCACATCCGCCGCACCGTAATGGCGATAGCCGCTGGCCGTGCGCTCGGGATGCAGCAGCCCCTCGTCCTCGTAATGGTGCAGCGCCCGCACGGTCACGCCGGCCAGCTTCGCCAGCGAACCCACGGTATACGAGGTCTCTTCCGCTTGCGTCCTTCGCTTCTTTTGCACACGTGGCATTTTGGCCGCTCCCACCTCCGCCTCCCTTTCGTCTTCCTTCGCTCCCAGCGCCTTCGCTTCCGCTTCTTCGCGAGATCGCTCATCTCGCCTTGCCAAGACCAGCATAAACCCTCACGTTCCGTAAGGGTCAAGGGCTTTCAGAAGATTTTGCAGCCGCAAATCAACGGTTTTTACGGAACAACCGTGATTTTGAGGCTAAAAAAGGCCCATCTTCTCGCAAACGGGCAAAAAGATAGCCCCGAATCGACGGTTCTTCCGTAAAAACCGTCGATTCGGGGCTTAAAATTCCCCAGCGCTCCTCTTGCGCCACAGCTCAGCGCTACTTCGGCGCAGCGCTACTTCTTCAGCAGCTTCTGGCAGAGCACGGTGAAGGCGCAGATGCCCAGGGCGAAGATGCCCACCGCGAGCACGATCTCGGGAACCGACGGCGCGTAGACGCCCATCAGCGTCCACATGTCGGCAGCGCCGCCCGCTTGCGCGGCCGTGGTGCCCAAGGTGATGCCGTTGCCGCCCACGATGTTGGGCACGGCGAAGCCGGTGAACATGAGCCAGCAGCGCTTGCAGAACACGCCGGCCACCACCAGCGCGGAAGCCACACCGACCACCTTCATGTTGCGGCGGTTCTTCGCGAACACCAGCAGGCAGAAGGGAATGATCAAGCCGCAGATCACCTCGAACCAGAAGAACGGGGCCGTGCCGCCGAACAGCAGGGTGTTGATCACGGCCATGCCGCCCTCGGTGCCGTTGTAGGCCGTCGTCAGGATCTCGCAGCCGATGAAGTAGGCATCCACGGCGATGCAGGTGCACAAGAGCCCGGCCAAGCTCGTGAGGAGCTCGTCGGTCGTCTCGAACACGCCACGAGCACGCAGGCCGAGCAGGGCCAGCACCAGAAGCGCCAGGCCGGAATCGAGTGCGGAGGCCACGAAGATCGGCGCCAAGATGGCGGTGTGCCACGCCTCGCGGGCCACTTCCAAGCCGAAGATCCACGCCGTCACGGAGTGCACGAGGATGGCCACCGGCAGAGCGAAGCGCGACACCACGGCCACCTTCGCCGGATCGGCCTTGCGCGAGCACATGAAATACAGGTACACCAGATTGATGACCAGGTAGCAGGTGATGACGATCATGTCCCAGGCCAGAGGCGACAGGAAGTTCAGCCCCGTGAACATGCGCCAGATGCGCTGGATGCCGCCGAGGTCCACCAGCACGCAGATGCCGGCGCAGCAGATGCACACGAGCGACAGGATGACAGCGGGCAGCGCCACGGCCTTGTACTTCTTAATGCCGAAGATAGAGGCCGACGAGGCCACGATGAGGCCGCCGGCCGACAGGCCCACGAAGAACATGAAGCAGGTAAGGTACAGCCCCCAGCTGGTGGAGTTGTTCATGCCCGTGATGCCGAGGCCGAACAGAAGCTGGTACACGTACACGCCGATACCCACAAGGGCGATGGCGCCCGAACCCACCACGAGCGGGTTTTTCATCACAGAAGTCATAGCACCCTCCTAGCGAACGTAAAAGACCTGCGGGCGCGTGCCCTTATCTTCCAACAACACCTCAGCGCCCTGATCACGGCGCAAGCGCGACACGGCGGAATCCGGGTCGTCCAGGTCGCCGAAGATGCGGGCATCGGCCGGGCAGCAGCGCACGCACATAGGCTCGTCGCCCTCGTCGGTACGCTCCTTGCACAAGGTACACTTCTCCATCACGCCGCGGGCGCGCTCGGGCACGCGGGCATCTCCGTAGGAGGCACCGGTGGCGCGCACCGGATCGTTCCAGTTGAACGTGCGGGCGTTATAGGGGCAGGCGGCCATGCACATACGGCAGCCGATGCACTTGTCGTAGTCGATTTCCACGCGGCCCTTGTCGTCTTTATAAGTGGCGCCCGTGGGGCACACACGCTCGCACGCCGGGTTCTCGCAATGCTGGCACGCCAGCGGCAGATAGGTGCGCGAAAGGTTCGGATACGTGCCCTCGGCGCTATCGAAGCGCTCGCACCCCTCGGTGAGCACGCGGTTCCACAGCATGCCATCGGGCACGTTGTTCTGCATCTTGCAGGCCAGCGCGCAGGTGTTGCAGCCGATGCAGCGATGCAAATCAATGCCAATAGCGAGCTTCGTCATGGCTATTCACCAACCTTCTTGATCTCGATGAGCGTGTCGTTGTAGGGGATCATGGGACCGAACGGCAGGGCATAGCCGCGCGGATTCAACGTGTCGTTGGAAACGCTCTGCATGATGGTGCCGTCCAGGTACTGGCGGTAGGTGCTCTCCACCATAAAGGCACTCTCCGGCCGCACGGCCTCGTTCACGCGCAACACCGTGCGGAAAGAGCCGCGGTCGTTGAAGACCTCTACCGCATCGCCGTCTTCCAAGCCGCGGGTGGCGGCGTCGGCCGGGTTCAGCTCGATATGGGGCTCGGTCACTTCCTGAATCCACTTCGCGCCCGAGTAGGCCGAGTGCACGCGGAAGCGAGAGCGCGCCTGGTTGAACTGCAGCGGGTACTTCTCGCGCAGCGGGTTCTCCGGATAGGCCTCGCAAGGCGCCTCCCAAGCGGGGAAGGCCTGGCCGAACTCCAGCAGCGCCTCGTAATAGGGCTCCTGGCGACCCGAAGCCGTGCCGTAGGTGAAGCCCACCTCCGGGGCGATGAGATCCTCCGAGCCGATGAGGCGCAGCGCGCCGCCGGCTTCCTGCAGTTTCTCCAAGGTGAAGCCAGCCATCTGCGGATCATCGGTGGTCAGAAGCGCCCGGGCGTACTCCTCGCCATCGGCCGGGAACAGGTCGCCCAGCCCCATGGCCTCGGCGATGCCCTTCTCGATGTAGAAGTCCGACTTGCTTTCGAACAGCGGATCGAGCACCTTCAAATTGGCCAAGATGTGGGCATTGGCACACTTGATGCCGCCCACGGAATCGGCGCATTCGAACTTGCTGCACACGGGCAGAACCAGGTCGACGAAGTCGGTCACCGAGCTGTGGTAGATATCGGCCAGGCACACAAAGTCCAGCGAGTCGAGCCACTCCAGCGTCTTGTTCCAGTTCGCGGCCTTCTGGGTGGGGATATCGCCGAAGAACATCGCGCCGTGGATAGCGTCGCCCTTCACCACGTCGTAGAAGCCCTGGGGGCTCGGCGCCGGCGCCATGCCCTCGGGCAGCGGCCATGCGCCAAGCGCCGCCTCGTAGGGAGTCACGTGGTAGCCGTAGATGCCGCAACCAGTGCCGCGCTTGCCGTAGTTGCCCGTCAGCGACGCGATGAGCGCGTAGCAGTGGCCGGCCACGTCGTTGTTGCCGAACTTGTCGATGCCGCCCACGCCGTTGTCGATAATGGAAGGGCCGGCCGCATACTGCTCGGCCACATCGGCCACCATCTCGGCGGGAATGTCGCAGGTCTCAGCGGTCCATTCCAGGGTATAGGGCTCCATGTCCTTGCGAAGGCGCGTGAACTGGGTCACGTAGCGCTTGCCGTTTACGGTGAACTCGCCTTCCAGCGCCGGGACCGCACCCTCGGCGGTATGGGGCACTGCCGCGTTCGTCGCTTCGTCCCACATATAAAAGGTCTTCAGCTCCACCGGCTCGCCGGTTTCCGGATCGGTGCCCGTCACCACATCGGCTAAACAGGCGCCCGTTTCGGCGTCGATCAAAAACGGCAGCGCGGTGTGGGCCAGCACATGCTCGCGATCGAACAACTCCTCGTCCAGGATGTACTTCGTCATGCCAAGGAAGAACGCCGGGTCGGTGCCGGCACGCAGGTTCACCCACTGATCGGCCTTGCCCGCCGTGGGGCTGAAGCGCGGGTCGAGGCAGATGAACTTCGTGCCCGCTTCCTGGGCGTCAAGCATGCCGCGCGACCAGGTGAGACTCGTTTCCACCAGATTGGTGTTGGCTAAAATGACCACGTTGGCCTCGGGCCACTCCCACATAGTATTCTGCGCGAACATGCCGATCCAGGGCGAGAACGCCATAATCTGGCCATTGCCCTGACCCATGTCGTAACCGTTCAAGCCACCGGCCTGAGCGCCGAGCACGCTGGCCAAAAGTGGTGGGAAGCGCTGGGAGGCCTCCGTGGAGAACTGGATCCACAGCGCCTCCTTGCCATACTTGTCCTGAATGGCCTTGAAGTTCTCGGCAATCATTTGGAAGGCCTCGTCCCAGCTGATGGCCTCGAACTCGCCGCTCCCGCGCTCGCCCACGCGCTTCATGGGACGCTGGATGCGAGCGTCGCCGTAGATGTTCTGCACTTCGGAGATGCCCTTCAGGCACACGTTCTGGAAGCGCTTGTCCTCGTTCTCGCGCGGCTGGATCATCGCCAAACGCCCGTCGCGCACCGTGCACTGCAGCATGCAGTTGCACAGGCAGTGCTCGTTGTGGTACGTAAAGCCCAGCGTTTCACTGGCCGCGGGCTCGGCCTGAGCCGCGCTGGCAGCGATGCCCGTCAGGCTCGCCCCCGCAAAGCCAGCCGCTCCCGTGGCCGCAGCGGCCTTCAGAAAGCCGCGACGGCTGAGCATGGCGCCCCTCGGTTTCTGCTCCATACTATCCTCCTGCTCTCTCGTGCGCAATCGGCGTCCTCGGCCGGCGCCGCATAGTCGCCTGCCTGCAGCCGATGCCCTCGATTCCGTTCCGACCCCTCGTCGGAATCGGTTTCTGGGTGCAGTCTACGAAGCGTCAACAGGAAAAGCACTGCCCACTCCCCCGACCCCGTGGCTTAAGCCCCACTTTCCGGAAAGTGGGCATTAACGTAGGCCTCCGAGCAAGCGCAAAACCGCTAAGATGCTAACCAGCCAATGAAACGACGAGGAGGGACGATGGCGGACAAGAAGAGCGATCTGCGCGTCGTGCGCACGCGCAATGCCCTGCGCGCGGCCTTCGAGGAGCTTATCGCCGAGACGACCCTCGACAAGATCACCGTGAAAGCCCTCACCGACCGGGCCGGCATCAACCGCAAAACCTTCTACTTGCACTACGAGACCATCGAGGCCTTCTACGACGAAATCATGAACGGCATTATGGACGAGTTCTTCGAGTACTACGAGAAAACGCCGGACGACCCTTGGGATATGGACGGCCACGCCCGACGTTTCTTTCGCTATCTGGCCGCCCAGCCTCCCATGATTGAGCAGCTGGTGTGCTCGCCGAGCTTCTACGATTTCGGAGAGCGCATCTATGCCACCCAAATGAACCGTTACCGGGCCTTTGCCGACGAGCTGTTCTGGCGCGAGGGGATCACGTCCGAGAGCGAAGAACTGATATGCGCGCTTATTCGCAACATGGCCCTGGAATGCTACCGCCAATGGGTGCGCGCGGGAAAGGTCGTTCCCATGGAAGAGGCGGCCCAGATTCTCGGCTCCATGACGTTGCACAGCGTCGAGCACCTCATGAGCCCCCGGCCCGAGAGCGATTAGAACAGCGACATTTGGTCGGAGTCGGCGGGACGCTTGGTCGGAGCGGGCTCTTCCTGGGCTTTCAGAGATACGGGCACGTGACGGGCGAGCAGGTCGCGAGCGTCGGTGGAACGATCCAGCCACGCTAAAGCTTCCGGCGCCGTCAGCGAGAGGGGCATGCGGCTGTGAACGCGCCCCACCACGGCGTCGGGCTCGCAGGTGACCAGCACGAAGCGGTCGCCCAAACGCAGTCCCGCCAGCAGAAGTGCCGTACCGCCCGCATTCGAGAACCGATATTGCGGCTTGCGGCCGCCTGCTTCGCCCTCGACATTCCGCGTCTCGTAAAAGGCGCGCACGGGCACAATGCAGCGGCCGTTCTCGACCGCCTCACTCCACAGACCCGACCCCGACAGCGCCGATTCGATGCGCGCGTTGAACACAAGCCCACGCTTCCAAGAAACATCGACGCCCCACAAAAGGTCGACCCTCGTCAGATCGCCACCGCGATCACCGACGAAGGAGGCTCCCTCGCCGTCGGAAACCCAATCCCCTTCGGCCCGTTCGCCTTCCATCACAATAACCGAGCTTTCCGCGCCGGGATAGCAATCGAGGGCATCGAAGAGCACATCCACCGGGCGCCCGAACGCTGGAGGCGCCACCGCCATCGCCGCCCCCGTGCCGCTCGCCATCGCCCGCCGCACGGCCCGCAGCCAATCGAGCACCGCATCGGCCTCTTCCCCGCTCACCATCTCAAACCGATGACACACAACGGCCCCCTTCGGATTCGCGCCCGCACGCTTTCTCGCCCCAAACTCGCAGCTGAATAAGACCTATCCGGAAGATACTGTTTTGCAATATGCGTGAGCTTGATCTGCAAAACCCGCACTGTAGCGAAATCTATTGAATATAGACAGGTCGTAGGAATATACCAAGTATAGTAAATATAGCAAATCTATTTTTCGGACGAAGTGTAGCAAATATAATTCTCAAGCGAAGTAGAGCGAACGCAACCCATCGGGCTGCGCGTGAGAAAGCGAGGGCGCCATGGCCGCCGATACCCTGTTCCTAGAATACCCGAAGTGCTCCACCTGCCAGAAAGCGAAGAAGTGGCTGGACGCGCACGACGTGGCCTACACCGATCGGCACATCGTGGAGGACAACCCCACGGCCGAGGAGCTGCGCGCGTGGCACGAGCGGAGCGGGCTGCCCCTGAAGCGCTTCTTCAACACGAGCGGCATGCTCTACCGCGAGATGGAGCTGTCGAAGAAGCTGCCCGACATGCCCGAGGACGAACAGTACACCCTGCTGGCCACAAACGGCATGCTCGTGAAGCGCCCCCTGCTCGTCACCGCCGACGCCGTCATCCCCGGTTTCAAGGAAGCCACCTGGGAAGCGGCGCTGGGAGTTTAGTCGTGCCCAAAGTGTCAGAAGTCGTCGGCGCCGATGAGCAAATAAGAGCCGCCCGGGGAGGCGGGCGGCTCGTAACATGAGCGGGCGCAGGGAGGGAAGCGCCCGCGCGGAATTGTTCGGAGGTCGGCGAATCGAGGTTCCTCGGGTTTTCGTAGACCGAGGGGTCTCCGGAATCTCGCGGCCTTCTAACAGCTAAGCAGTGGCCGACTGCTCGAAGCCTTCGGACCCTTCGCGGTCTTCCAACTGCTGACATACGGCCAACGCTGCGGCGTAGGCGGCCTGGTAGGCCTCCACTTCAGCGGCCAGAGCGGCGAGCGATTCCGCTGGTAGCAGAGCCGCGCGGGCTTCCTCAACCGTGTCGAAGGGACTCGCCTCCAACGCTCGGGCCAGGGCCTGCTCGGCGTTCTGGGCCGGCCCCACGCGCAGACCTCGCTGGGTGCCTGCGGCCATGAGCGCCAGACGCGCCTCCCCTGCTGCCTGCTCTCCCTCGGCTTCGGCCGCGCTCACGCGGGCCTCCGCCTCGGTCACCAACGCGTCGGCCCGGACAAGCTCGGCCGCCCGATAGGCCGCCGCCTTCGCCAGGCCGTCCACCGTGGCGGCAGAGCGGGCGCGCGCCAAGGCCGCGCCTTTCTCTTCCATCGCCGGCAGCTGGGCGTACAGATGCTCCAAGCGCCCGAACGCCTGCTCAACCTCCGCGCCTTCCACGACCTCCACGCCTTCCGGCCCACAGCCGGAGGTGGCCACCGCAGCAGCGGCCACCTCGGACTTCAGCGTCTTCGCAGACACTAGATCTCCTGGTACACGCCGGCCAGCTGCTCGCCGAGGCACTTGCCCTGCACCAGGCAGCGGCCGTGGCTGTTGCCCTGGATGTTGATGGGGTAGTCCACCGCGTAGATGTCGCCGGCGCAGTTGCCGATGGCGTACAGGCCGGGGATGGGTTCGTCGTTCTCGTTCAGCACCTCGAAGTTATCGGAGATGTGGATGCCGCCCACGACGGAGAGCAGGCCGGGCGCCACCATGCAGGCAGTGAAGGGGCCCTGCTCGATGGGGAACAGGAAGTGGTCCTCCTTGAAGAAGTCGGTATCCTCGCCGGCCTTGCACAGCTTGTTGTAGCGCTCGACGGTGGCCTTCAGCTCGGCGGGATCCACCTCGATCAGCTCGGCCAGCTCCTCCAGGGTGTCGGCGCGCTTGTAGTAGTCCGGCACCTCGGTCAGGCCGTTCTCCACGGTCTTGGTGTGGCCGTCCACGGCCGCCTGGTAGTCGGAGCCGTAGGGGCGGAAGGTGTCCCAGAACATGCCGCCGCCGTGCTCAAGCGAGCCCAGAAGGTCGTTCTGCCAGTTGGCATCGAAGATGGACCAGGCATGGTCGGCGCCGCCGTTGTACATGACGCCCAGGCACTTGCCCTGAACCCAGGTGGCCTCGTTCATGAAGCGCTTGCCGTCGGGGTTCACGAACAGGAAGGGGCCGTGGAAGGTGGCGGCGGCCTGCGGGTGCATCATGGTCGGCCAGGGGCCCTCCTGGAAGGCGCCGCCGGCCCAGGCGGCCATGTTGTGGCCGTCGCCCACGTTGCCCTGGTCGGAGCACAGACGGGTGAACACGCGGTTGGCCACCGGGGCGAACTCGTTGATGTACTCGTCGCTGTAGCTGATGTCGCCGGTGGCGAGCACCACGCCCTTGGAAGCGTTGTACTGCACGTACTCACCGCTCTTGTTCTGGCAGATGGCGCCGGTCACCTTGCCGGACTCGTCCTGCACCAGCTGCACGGCGGGCATCTCGTAGACGAACTCGGCGCCGGCCTTCAGGGCCTCGGCCTCGAACATGTACTCGACGAAGTCGGCCATGGTGTGCTCTTCGAAGATGGGGCCGCCGCTCATGAAGTGGTAGCAGGCGATCTCGGGGTGCACCGTGGAGTTGGAGCCCACGGTGACCATGCACTTCGCGCCGTTGGCCTCGGCCATGTCGAGGAACCAGTTCATGCAGCGCTCGGACTCGCGGAACCACTTGCCCACGAGCGACTCGCGGCAGCGGTTGCCGCAGGTGGACACCCAGCGCTCCATCTCCAGGGACTTGTCGAACTTCAAGCCCAGGTCGTCCAGAGCGCGCGAGGCGATGGCGCCGGTGCCGCCCACGCCGTGGCCGTTCAGCACGGCGTCCTTCTCCACGAGGATGGTCTTGGCGCCGTTCTGGGCCGCGGAAAGCGCGCAGCAGGTGCCGGAGTAGCCGCCGCCGATGACGAGCACCTCGGTGTCGACGGTCTGGGAGATCTGGTCGGCCGCGATAGGCTCGGGCTTCACTTCCCAGGTGTGCTTGGCGGCCTCGCCGGTTTCGGCCAGCGCCGCGTCGGCCTTGGTGGCCTCGGTCTGCGGCGCGCATCCGGCCAGGCCGAGTGCGGCCACGCCGGCGGCACTGAAAGCAGCGCCCTTGAGCAAGTTGCGACGAGAAATTCCAGTCATGTTTTCCCTCCATAGTCTCGGTGACTGAACGGTTCCGAACCTTCCGCGGCAGCTGCCCGGGCCCTTCGCCCGAGCCGTCCGCGGGAAGTTGGAACCGACGCCCCGGCCCTCTCATTGGCGGAACGCGAGAAGCACTATGCCCCCTTCTGCCGTTCCGCGTAAGCCACTAAATTGGGTAAATTCACAGCAACGGGAACCCGAAACGTGGCGCGGCATCACGCTTTTGAGGGGGACATATTTTGGGTTGTTTTTGAGAAACCCCAGTTCACAGCCGATCGTCACCGCAAACTTGTTGGGCGCTCCACCTCTCGTCACCGGTTGCGGCTGCTAAAATGCAGCGGGGAGGAAGGATGCCACATGCAACGCGCCAAAAGGCTTTTGGAAGGTCTGCGAATACACCACCTCGGTTTCGGCTTTTTCTGGACCGTCACCTTCATTGTGCTCGCAGGGTTCCAGGGCGCGGGCGCTATCGCCGACTATTGGCAGATCTACATTCTCACCGAACAGACGCTCATGCCCCTGGCCGTAGGAGCCCTGGGCGCCCTGTGCGCCTTCCGTCGTTGCGAGCTTCCCCATTGGACGGCCTCGGCGGCGAGTTTCATGCTCAGCGGAGCCGCGCTTCTCTACTTCCTCGCATTCCATTTCGGCCAAGGCGACGGCGCCATCGCGACGGTCGCGGGCGTGCTCATGGGCGGCTCCTGCGCTCTGTTCTTCCTGCTTTGGGAGATGTTCTACGTAACCGAAGGCCAGCAGCGCGCCCTCATCTGCATTCCCCTTTCGGCCGCCATGTCGGTGGCCTTTTATTTGCTCATTCGCCTTTTACCGCCCGTTGCCGTAGCCCTGGCTGCCGTTTGCGTGCTCCCCTTCTTAGCACTTCTCTGCCTTCAGAAGAGCCTCGCCGAAATTGAGGCCGACGCCACGGCGCCCCTCACGCGCCCCGCCCTGAGACGCGCCGTGGGCGACCTATGGCGCCCCGTGCTCTGCGTCAGCATCCTCGGTTTTTCGTGGAAGCTCATCGCCGGCATCGAGCCGGCCCAAAGCTCCGGCGGCGCCGCGGTGCTCGTCGGATTCGCGACGGCGGCCCTTTTGGTGGTGGCCCTCGAGCTGTTTCTTTCGAAGGGCTTCGACATCCTGCATATCTGCCAGGTGCTCTTCCCCGCGCTCACCGTCGTGTTCCTGCTGCCGTCGCTGTTCGGGCAGCAGTACACGACGCTGCTCGTGGCGTTTCTCATGTTCGGCTTCGAGGTGGTGAACCTGCTGCTCATCATCACCTGCGCGGTGTATACCATCCGAAACGGACTGCCCTCCTCACCGCTGTACGCCCTGTGCATCGGGCCAGTCCTGCTTTCCATGGCCGTGGGCAGCGGGCTGGCCGAGCTTCTGGGGCCGGCGCTTTCCGATGACCTCGCCCATTGGACGAACGTCATCTTGCTTTGCGTGGTGCTGCTGTCGGTCGCGCTCATTCTGGTCACGCGCGGAAAGGGCCAGGCGCTGGCCTCCATGACTGACGCGGAGCTGCTGAACCGCGGCACAACGTTACGGCGGGGACGGCGCGATAGTCGCCGGGATGGCCGCCAAGGTGCTAAGCCAGCCAACGGCAGCGCGCGTCAACTGGGGGACGCACTGCACTCCCCGGATGCGACAGCAGCAGACGCCACCCGAGTCCCCAGTGACGGCCCCTCCGAGCAACAGCGCCGCATTCGCAGCTACCTTGAGGAGCACGGCCTTTCTCCGCGCGAGATTGAGGTGGCCGAGCTGCTCATGAAGGGCCATACGGTATCGGCCATCGCCGGCAAGCTGTTCATCTCGGAAAACACCACTCGCGGCCACGCCAAAAGCATCTACAAGAAACTCGCCATCCACTCCCGCCAAGAGCTAGTCGACCTAGACGACCAGCTCACCCGGGCGTAACGTTCACTGAATGCCCTGGCCGCTATCGAACCCATGCCGCGGTGTCGCGAGATGCTTGGATGTCGAACGGCATCGGAATTCTACGCCACAGCTTCCTCCGGCAACTTGCAGACGTCGACCCAGGTGCTGCCCGGTGTGCAGGCGGCCAGCTCGTCGGGAGCGAGGGCGATGGCGCTGTTGGAGCTGCCGCAGGCCGGGTACACCACGTCAAAGCGGCGCAGCGATTCATCGAGGTACACGTCGCAGTCCTCGTTCACCGCGAAGGGGCACACGCCGCCCACCGCGTGGCCGACGCGCTCCTCGGCCTCTTCAGCGGGAAGCATGCGGGGCTTGGTTCCAAACTGGGCCTTGAACTTCGGGTTCGCAATGCGGGCATCTCCCGCGCACACCACGAGCGCCACCCGGTCGCCCACGGCAAACGACAGCGTCTTGGCAATGCGCGCCGGCTCGCAGCCCACGGCCTGAGCCGCCAGCTCCACGGTTGCGCTGGATGTGGGGAATTCCATAACATCCCCCTCGCGCCCGAATTCCGCAAAATACGCCTTTACCTTATCGATCGCCATCTCGCGTACCGCCTTTCGCCACCATCTTCGACGTTGTGGAATAATAGCACGACACACATCTCCGGGAAGCCCTGAGGAGGACTCATGATCTCGTTCGAGAACGACTATTCCACCGGTGCCCATCCGCGCATTCTTGAGACGCTGGCGGCGACGAACCTGGAGCCGGCGCCGGGCTATGGCAGCGACCGCTTTTGCGAAAGCGCGGCGGCCCGCATCCGCGCGGCTTGCGATGACGAGACTGCCGACGTGTTCTTCCTCACGGGCGGCACCCAGACCAACGCCGTGGTCATTTCGGCTCTGCTGGCCGGGCACGAGGGTGTCATCGCTGCCGATACGGGGCACATCGCCGTTCATGAAGCCGGTGCCATTGAAGCCACCGGGCACAAGGTGCTCACCGTGCCCGAATGCGACGGCAAGCTGCGCGCCGCCGACGTGGAAGCTTGTCTGGAGGCTTTCTACGCTGACGCCAGTTACACCCACATGGTGTTCCCGGGCATGGTGTTCATTGCGCATCCCTCCGAGCTGGGCACGCTGTACTCCTTGACCGAGCTGGAAGAACTCTCGGCGCTCTGCCGCCGCCATCAGATCCCGCTGTACTTGGACGGTGCGCGCCTCGCCTATGGCCTGGCCGCTCCCGACACCGACGTCTCCCTGACCGACATCGCGCGCCTCACCGACGCCTTCTACATCGGCGGCACCAAATGCGGGGCACTCTGCGGCGAGGCGGTCGTGTTCCCGCGCGGCGGCATGCCCCGTCACTTCCTCACCCACGCCAAGCAGCACGGGGCCCTTCTGGCAAAGGGACGGCTGCTCGGCGTGCAGTTCGACACGCTGTTCACCGACAGGCTGTATGACGAGTTGGGTCGCCACGCCATCGCCATGGCCGGCGAGCTGCGCCGCATCCTGCGCGAGGCCGGCTGCACCTTCTTCCGCGAAAGCCCCACCAACCAGCAGTTCGTCGTTCTGGACAACGCCCAAGTCGAGGCACTGGCCGAGCGCGTCCGCTTCAGCACCTGGGAAAAGCTCGGGGACGGCCGCACCGTCATCCGCCTCGTCACCAGCTGGTCCACCACCCCCGACGATCTCGCAGCCCTGAAAGCGGCCCTGCACGAAGTGATGTAGGCGCACGACTGCGACAGCGGAGCCATCAAGGCGCGACATGCATATCGTTTCAGGCGCCACGGAAAGGCAGGGCTGTAGGGCTGCAAGCTGCAGGGCTGCAGGGCTGCAAGCTGCAGGGCTGCAAGCTGCAGGCAGCGGGCACTTCAGGCGTTGCGAGCATTGCGAGCCCCAGGCCGCGGGCACTTCAGGCGTTGCGAGCATTGCGGACTGCGGTCGCTGCGGACGCACCGTCCCAAGCGCCGTGAGCGAACCGAACCAAAATCATCCCACTCCAGCCGGTCTTGCTATCTAGCGTAGTTTCCATCGAACTCCGGTGGAACATTATTGCGTTTTTGGTGCCTCGGCTTTCAGCAGGTGCACCACGACTCCCGACAAGCGCTCATTCGCCTTGCTTCTGCCTCCCCCGGCTGCACCAATTCTGCAGTTTTTCGCCAAACTTCGCCGGAATAGCCTCTCGCACTATGCGGTTTTGCACCAAAAACGTTATTCCTCGCCAAAATGAGAGGGACTCCCTACCGCTTCAAAGGTGCGTCGAGGCTCAAGCGGCAGGCCAAGCTGCCGACGTAGCTTCAGTTTTCGATCACGAGCATTTCTTACACATGTGCGGTTGCGCTTGCCCAAAACCCGCAGCATCGACTGCGCTATCGTGTCGCAAGCAAACAAACTCTCAAGCTCGTTGTCGGTGGCTAGCACCACGTCGATGCCCATGGCTCGCAACGCATTCACGCGGCGCGAGTCTCGAGCACGGTGCAATTCCCCCTCGTGAAAAGCCCTGCTTTGGTACTCCATGGCCAAACGAGCTGATGGCCAGAACAGGTCGCATCGCAGCATTCGTGTTTCGGCGATAGCATAAGCCTCACCCGTGCATTCAACCTCATAGCCCATAAGGGGAATGCCCAGGCCGTATCCGCCCAACGCCACTGGCAGCCCGAACAACAACGCACATTTCGCCTCACGCGGCGACTCCGCCCCTTTGGCAATGTACGACAATGCGCGCTGAGCAGGCTTTGCTCCATGCATGCCGGGATTCATGCGCAAGAACTGGGCAAGCTGTCGCGTAGTCATCAAAGGGTCAGCATGGTATCGCGTAGGCTCACCCGCTCTTCCTCTGCGATAGGTGCCGCAAAGCTCATAACCCAACTCAAGCAGTTCGATCAACGAAAGCGACGTTGCCATTTGCACAAAGGTGAACGGTACGCTGGTCACCCTTGTCCCTTCACCCAGCGAAAGCAAGCCCGTGCCGCCAAACGGCTTCCCGCTGCGATGAAATTCGACAACATCGGTGCGGTGGTTGTGAGACGTAGAAGCGCTTGTAACATGGAGGGGCCGAGAAAGGGAGAGCGCGGGGCACTGCTCCAAAATGCGATCGCTTGCCAACTGCGCATCTTTTAAGGACGGTGCTTGGTCGGGGAACTTTCGGCTACGCATGGGCTGGGGCTTTTGGGACGGGGGCAATGCCGTCAGTATTTCCAGCGCTGTCTTGTGGCTAAAGCAAACGATCCGCCGGGAAGCGACGGGGGAAGATGGCCGAACCATGACGCACTCCTCTCGGGCCCGTCGTGAGAGGATCTTGCGAATCTGGTATGCAGAGACCCGGACACAGCCTCTGAGCACGGACTGTTGGAAACAGGATTCGCACTGGCTCGTAAGCGTTGCAGTATACCATGAGCACAAACGCCTGTCACGGACTTCCGCAGGTCTTTCCTTTGAGTTTTGGCCGCTAATTTCGAAATCGGTGCATAGCAAGCGAGGAGAAGGCCAGCATCTGCCCTCAGAACTCGTTTATCTGCACCGAAAGCGAAAAATTTGCGCTACTTTTCTCGGCAAGGAAATGATTATCCCCGAGCATGTGCACCAAAAACGCCAAAATACGCCATGGAGAGCAAAACCACCTGCGCACATCTGCGCAGCACCCTGTCACGGGCACCTGCTCGCCCGCATCGGAGTACCGCTGCATGCTGAGGGGCACCATGCCCAAAGCACAAGACGGGCCCAGACGCACAAGGTCAGGGCCCGTTTAGATCGTTCAGGTCGTCAACCAACGGTGCTGTCAGCCAACCGGGCGTTACCCGAGGTTAATCTGACGATGCAGCACGCGGGTCAGCACCAGGTAGTAGGCGATGCCGATGAGGATGAACACCACGCCCGTCACCAGGGCCACCGTGCCCACAGACATCAGAATCGCGAAGCACACCAGCGCACCGAGCGCCGGGAACACCAGGTGCATGAACACGGCCTTTGCGCCCGAACGCTGCTTCAGCTGGAACCAGCAGAACACGATGACCGACACGTTCAGCATCACGTAGGTGGACAGCGCGCCGAAGTTCGAGATCTTCACCACAGTGTTCATGTCGATGCCGCTGAAATGGAAGAGCAGCGTCAGCACCACGGACAGGGCGATGATGAAGATGACGGCGTTCAACGGCGAGTTCGTGCGCTTGTTCATCTTGGCCATGAACTTCGGCAGGCAACCGCCGTTGGCCATGGTGAACATGACGAAGGCGATAGAATTCTGCTGCGCGATAGCGGTGAACACGCCCTGAGCCAAGGCCACGCCCACGGCGCATACCACCATGAGCCAAGGGCCGGCGGCCATCTTGGCCACGGCGTAGAACGCGTTGTCGGTATTGCCGGCAAAGGCCGCGCCCGACGGATCGATGCAGGTGGCGATGAAGCACTGCAGCGCGTACAGCACGCACAGCAGAATGGCCATGACCATCATAGCGCGCGACGGCCCATGCTTGGGATCCTTCGCCTCTTGGGTCAGCGTGGCGATGGCGCCGAAGCCCACGTAGGACATCACGGCCAGCGACACAGCGGACATGGTGCCGCCAAACTCGAACTTGGCGGGGTTGAACAGGTTGGTCGGCGAGAAATTCGCGCTCTCGGGATGCTGCACGACGAACATCACGCCGCACACGACGAACAGCGCGAGAATCGCCAGCTGAGCCACCAGCGCCACCTTGTTCACCACCATGGCGGTCTTCATGCCGATAAGCGACACGATGGCCACAATAATGAGGAACCCGAAGCACAGAGCCAGAATCGGCACATCCGGCAGCATACTGTGGATGGCGATAGCGGCGATGAGGTACACCATGGCCGGGCTCACCAAGTACTGCAACAGCATCAGCCAGCCGGCGATGAAGCCGGGCAGCTTGCCGAACACGTGGCTCACATAGGTGAAGATTGATCCGGAAGACGGGAAATGCTGAATCATGATGCCGAAGGAGAACACCGAGAACAGCACGGCCACAAATCCGATAAGGAACGCGAGCGTGGGCATGCCACCGGAATCGGCGAACACGCCGCCGTAAACGGCCATGGGCGAGATGGGCACCATGGTGATGAGGCCCCATACCACCATGTCCTTCACGGTAAGGGTGGCTTTGAAGTCGTCGCCGGACTTCTGCTGGGTGGCCACGGTCGGCTTGGTCACCTTCGCTCCGTTGTTTTCCGGCATGGAGAGGCGAGCGGTCGTGGCGTCATCGGGGGCGCCCGTCGCCGCACCGGATGCAGCCGCAGCTACGGCTACGGGAGCCTTCGGCGGCGCGCCCGTTTTTGTCTTTCCGTTTGCACTCATTGAGAACACCTCTTTTTACCCTCGAGGGGGCCGTGCCGCCCGCCAATCTCAGCGGCGCGGCCCCCTTCCAAACTACTTACTTAGAAGACCCCTTGGCGGCACCAGCGCCGTCGGCACCGGCAGTACCGGCAGCGCCGTCGGCAGCATCGCCGCCCTTGGTCGCGCCCGCATCGGAGGCGGTGCCGGCAGCCTTCTTCGGCGCAGCAGCCGTCTCGGCACCAGCCCCGCGCGCGGCCTTGCGCGCCTGGTCGGCCGCCGCCTTGGCCTCCTTCACCTCGCGGCGAGCGGACGCCAAGTCGCTGTCGGCTTCCACCTGCTGCTCGAGCGCCTCGGCAGCCACCGCCTCGGCATGGGCTTTGGCCTGCGAGGACTTCTCGGCCGCCAAGGCTGCCACCTCAGCCGCAGCCGCTCGCTTGGCGTCGGCCGCCGGGTCGCGCGGCACCGGTTCGGCAGCCACTTCGTCAGCAGGCGCCGCCGGCACTTTCGCATCAAGCCGCACGGGCTCGATGCCTTCCACCGGGGCCGTCTTCTTCAGGCCCACCGTGGCCGACGTGCCAATACCGGCTTTCTCCGAAATCATCGCCGGCTGGCTTAAGGGAATGGCACCCAGCGCGCCAATGGACGTGCCGCTGGTCTTCACCGGATGGTTCATGGCCGCAGGATCGTCGCCGGCCTCAATAGCCGGAGAGGACGGATGATGCTTGCCCGGCACGTACTCGTCGGGAAGCACGATCTGCTCGTTGGGGTTCCACAGCTTCTTGATGGGCATGCCCATGGGGTTCTGGCCCTCGCTCATCAGCTCGGACGGCACGTTGGACAGAACCTTCTGGGGCTTCTTCAAACCCTCGATCTGCCAGGTGAACGGCGCGAACACATTGTTCGGGTCGGCCCAATGATGGCGCTTGGAGGCCTGGTACACGCCGAAGCAGATGGCGAAGGTGACAACGATGATGGCCACGATAACCACCACGTAGGTCACCGGACTGCCCACTTCCTCGGCTACCTGGGCCGGCGGGATAATGGCCAGCACGATGCCGAACAGGCAGGCCAGAAGACCAAGGCCGGCCACAAGCCACGCGCCCACGTTGCCGCCGGGCACCTTGAACAGACGCGGACGGTTCGGCTGGTCGTGACGCAGCTTCAAGAACGAGATGAACATGAGCACGTAGTACATCATGTAGAGGATGGTGATGGCCTGGGTGATGAGCACGACGAAGCCCTCGATGTTCGGAATGAGGAAGCAAAGGAAGGCAATGAGGGTCATGAACGTCATCTGCAGGTACATAAGGCGGCTCGGCATGCCGTGCTTATTGGAGTTCTGCAGCACCTTCGGCAAAAAGCCGGAGCGGCCGGCCTGGCCGAGCATGAACGAGGGACCTGCCATGTTGGTGACGAGCGACGCCATGGAAGCGCCGAGGCCGACCCACACGAAGGCCACGTAAATCCACGGGCAGTTGAACGTGGCGCCGAGGATCTTATAGGTCTGGTACAGGCCGTAGACCAAGTTCATGTCGGATTTCGGCGTGACGATGGCGATGCACACGGTACCAGCGATGAAGATGATCAGCGTCAGGATCATGGCGATGAAGATGGACAGCGGGAATTCCTTCTGCGGCTTCTTCAGCTGCTTGATATGGGCAGCGTTCATATCGATGCCCGCGAAGCTGAAGAACACACCGGCGGCCAAGGCCAGGTTGGTGAGGCTGAAGCCGTCAGCGAAGGGATTGAACGCCTCGGGCGTGGGGGTCACGTTGGACACGTTGCCCTGGGCGAGCCACACCACCGTGAAAATGACGATGAACGCCAGCGGGATGAACGTGCCGATGATGACGCCATACTTGGTCAGGCGGGCGAAGGCCTTCACGCCCTTGGTGGACAGGAAGGTCAGGCCCCAGTAGTAGGCCAGCCACGCCAGAATGATGAAGAACTGGTTCTCCGGATGGTTCATGAACTGCACGGCCCAGTCCCAATCAGGCGTGTAGAAGCCGATGGTGGCCGATGCCGAGGCAACGCCCATACCGAAGTTGATGGAGGTCTGGAACCACAGAATGAGCAGGCACGTAAATGCCAGCCCAGGGCCCATAGCCTCGCCGACCCAGCGGAAGATGCCGCCGCGCTGGCCCCAGCCGGAAGCCAGCTCGGCCGCCACCAAACCGGTGGGCAGGAAAAACACCAGAGCGCCGATGATGAAGAGCGTGACGGAGGACAGCCCGTAATAAGCCTGCTGGACGTCGTTGGCGACGCTGCCGATGATGGTCACGTTCATCATGACCAGAGCCATCAGGCTGATATAGGTTCCACTGCTGGCCTTCGCTGCGCCCTTCGCCGGCGCTTTGGCCGCATGAGTTGTAGTTTGGGAGCTCATAGTTACCCCTCACGAAAGGGCCCGGCGGGGCGGGCTTTCCTTCCCGGGACGTCATTCCCGGAAAAGGCACCCCGCCGGACAGCGGATAGTTGCCGCGCGCGACTTGCACAAGCCGCCCGCAAGGGCCGACCTCGGGGCATCCCGCACAGAGCCCCCGGCCGGCGCCCGATTGCCGCCTAGGCGGAAACCGGGTTGAAGGTGTTCCAGAACGGCCACACGATGGGGTCGGAGTCCAGCGCCTTCTGCATCTCGGGGCTCAGGCGATCCTTGCGGATGGCCACCTCGTAGACGAAGTTGTCGAACCACTCGTCGCTGCAGACGAAGTAGCCGTTGTTGCCGGTCTTCATGCCGTGGTTCTCGGTGCCCCAGGAGTTCTCGATCTTCCACTTCGTGGGCTTGCCGTCCTTGATATCGACGCCGGCGATGGTCATGGCGTGGGTCGGCAGGCTCTCGTGGGTGGCGAAGCGCTCGGCCTTGTCCATGGTGAACTTCACGCCGAACAGAGCCTCGAGGTCGTACAGATCGAAGTCCATGACGCCGGCGTTGCGATCGCAGTGCTGCAGCACATCGGAGCCGAACCAGACAGGCTCGCCGTCCTTCAGCGAGTCGATGACGTAACCCTTCAGCTCCTCCATCGGCACGTTCAGGTACAGGTTGCGACGCTCGGGAATCTGGTCGGAATCCTGGATGGCGTACATGCGGCCGTAGGGCTTGTCGTCGCCGGGCACGTTGATGACGCCAATGTAGTCGTCCAAGTTGATGGGCACGTACTTCTTCAGGAACTCCAACGGGGTGATGCCGAGGTCAGCATGGTAGTGGCCCTTGGCATCGTTGTAGGTGAAGTCGAACTTCTGCACCGGCTCACCGAAGCACACGGCCAGCACGCGGTACACCTCGTTGAGCATTTCCTCCTGGACGGACGCAGTGTCCTTGTCCTCCTGGGCCATGGTGCGCAGCTTCAGGGCGTCCTGGCGCAGCAGGTGCGAGAGCACCGTGTTCAGCTCGGCGGTGTTGTTGGTGCAGTGGGTCTCGGCCTGGGCCTCGTGCGGCACCACGCCGTACTTCTTCACCAGGGCGCACACCATATCCCAGTCGCCGCCGTCGGCCATGGGCGTCGTGAACAGCCAGTCGACCTCGCGGTCACCCAACGGCTTGTCAGCCGTGGCCACCGCGTGCTCGAGGAACCAAGCAGCGCGCTCAAGCTTGTTGAAGAACGCCAGGTAGGCCTGGGACAACTCGAAGGTGCCCTTCGGCAAATCAAGTTCCTTCTCAATGTGGAAGCGCAGCACGTTTAAGCAGGCGAACATCCAGCAGCGGCCCGACATCTTCTGGTTGGCCACGGCCTGGTCGTCCACGTCGATGGAAAACGCGAAGTTCTTGGGGCTCATGCGCTTGAGCACCTCCACGCTTTCCGCCGACTCCAGAATGCCGTTCTTAGTCACCGCGCGCTGGGCCACGTGCTGGGTTTCGGCCTTCTTGTAGGATTCGGCCATCTTCGCGATTTGTTCCTTTGAGATTTCCATAATCTATGCTCCTTATCCTCGATTGGTTAGCGATGATCTCTATGGAAGGAACGCGGCACCGTGGAAAAGCGCCGGTTCGAATTCCCTTTAGTCGAAGAGCGTCCAAGGCTGAGTCGGACGATCTTCCAGGTAGCCGTCCATCCACTTCCACAGCGGGTGCTGGTCCATGAAGTCCTTCGCCACGAACTCCACGCCATCGGCGCGGCCGTAGCGGCCCCACATCTTCAGGTGCTTCACGTCGTCGGGGCCGGCGGCCTTGGCGTCGCAGGAGCCGGCCGGGTAGAACGGGATGTTCCACACGGCATCGGGGTCGTCGGCGTAGTACTGCGGGTCCACGTCGTAGTGGGCGCAGATGTCGCGGCTCGACGGGCAGTTGTAGCCGAGGTACACGTCATAGGTGTCGGCGAGCATCTTCTTCACGACTTCCAGGTCGATCTTGCCGTAGTACTGATCGATGAGTTCCATCCAGCGCTGGCGACGGGCACCGGTCTGCTGGCGCGGGTCGTTGAAGCCGTTGTCCTTGCACTCCAGGTTGCGGATGCGCGGATCGAACACAGCGTTGCAACCGAAGTACGCGCCGTCGAAGGTGCGCTCGAGGCTCGTGAATTCCAAGCCCTGCTCGAAGCGGGCGATCTCGCCGGTATTGTGATCGGCGATGAGCCAGGCGTTGGCGTAGCCGCCGTTGTTGCCTTTGTTCAGGCGCTCGACGAACTCGTCGATGGTGGCCGCGTACTGCACGGCGTCACGGATGCGCACCCACTCGGGCATGCCCGCATCGTCGTAGCGGTCGAAGCCGGCGAGCGTGGTCTCGGTGATGTTCAGGCCCGCGGCGGTCACATAGAAGTCGGTCATGGACGACAGCATGCACGGCGCCGAGGCCTGCATGATGAAGGCGTAGCCGTCGTCGGGTTCCACGCGCTTGCAAACGTTGAAGTACTGGCCGCTCCAGAACTCGTCGAAGCTCTCGTGGCCCAGGTAGGGCTTGCCGTCCACCGTGGCTGAGCCGGTGGCCACGATGGCGGAGCAGTGCTCTTTGCGGTGGGTCTTCATGAGCGGGCGGCTCATGACCTTGCCGGCGTTCTGGGGCCACCAGTAGCCGGTGATCTCCATCCAGTCGTTCCAGGCGATCATGTCGTCGGTGGTGGTGGGAATGCCCGCCGCCGTCAGGCCCTCGGCCATGCCGCGCAGCTCTTCGAGCCAGCGGGTGGGAATCTTGTCGCAGTGCAACTTCAGCGCCTGCTCGGCGAACCACTCGTAGGTCATGCCGAAGGTTTCCAGAGTCATGAACTTGTACACGCGCAGGGCGTCTTTGTACTCGTCGGCCAGAAGGTAGCCCTCCTGGAAGCCGCACTCGTAGGGGGTGCCCTTCACCTTGATATGCTGCCAGCCGTTGATCTTCTGCAGCTGGGCATGATCGATGATCGATTGCTGCTCTTGAGTGACCATTGTCGTCTTCCTTTCCAGGGTGCGCCGGGGCGGGCGGGCTTGCGGACAGCTCCCTTGAGCCGTCCTGCGGGCGAGCTTCAACGCACGAACTCGCGGATTCGTTTCATATCCTGCGCTCTTCCCCGGCGTTTTGGCGACGGGGGCGGTTTTCGTTGCTGCGCCGTTATAGATTAGTTTTCCGCTGATTTTCTAAGTTCTAGCTGGGTGTTTTCCCGAGCCTCATCGCATCCTTTCGCGAGTGCAACACAGGATCGTCGATTCACCGAATGGTTTCAGATCGGATGCCCGCCTGCGCGGAAACGCTGCCTGTGGGAGGATACGCATGTTGCAACCATTCGACGACTGGGAGGTTCCCATGGACAAGTACATTTGCGACGTATGCGGCTACATCTACGACCCCGAGGTGGGCGACCCGGACGGCGGCATCGCGCCGGGCACGGCCTTCGAGGATATTCCCGACGACTGGGTATGCCCCATCTGCGGCGTCGGCAAGGACGACTTCTCACTGTACGAGGGTTAGCCTACGGCAAAACCTATAGCCCACTCGAACTGCAAGGGCGTCCCTTTGGGTCGCCCTTTCCCTTTCTTCTTGCCCTTTTTTCTGCGCCCGCTAAACTGAAGGTGGCTGGCAGCTCATAAGGAACGCGATCTCGAGGGGAGAGCCATGTCCCACGCAACGCCGCACCGTCTGCTGTACTTCTTCGTCGCCTTCGTGCTGCTCATGTTCTTCGGGCTCATCTATGCCTGGTCGCTGTTCGTCGACCCACTGGAGGCGGAATTCGGCTGGGATCGCTCGGCCACCTCGGTGGTATTCACGCTCTCTATCATCACCTTCTGCGCCGGCATGCTCGTAGCGGGCGCGCTGGAAGAACGCACATCCCCGCGCACGGTCATGCTCATCACCGCCGCCTGCCTGGGGCTGGGGCTTATCGCCTCGGCCTTCACCGAATCGCTGCCTTTCATTTACGCCACCTACGGCGTGCTGGTGGGAGCCGGCGTGGGCCTTGGCACCGATGTGGTTATGTCCGTCACGCTGAAATGGTTCCCTGACAAGCAGGGCCTGGCCTCCGGCGCCATGCTCATGGGCTTCGGCGGCGGCACCATGCTGTTGTCCCCCGTCGTCACTACGATGTTGGGCACGCTCGGATGGCGTCTGACCTTCGGAGCGCTGGGAGTCATTTTCGTCGTGCTGGTGGGGGCCGGCGCCTTCATCATGAAGCTGCCGACGCCGGAATATGTTCGCCCTCTTCTGGAAAAGGCGCGGCAGAACGCCACCGTGGCGGCCGTCGACATGACGGGTGGCCAAATGGTGCGTACGCCCACGTTCTGGGTGTTCATGGTGTATCTGATGCTCGTCACCTGCGGCGGTCTGGCGCTCATCAGCCAAGCAGTGCCGGCGGCCATGGAGTTGCTCATGGGCGCTGGAGCAGCAGCGAGCGGGGCAGCGAGCGCGGGGGCGGGAGCGAGCGGG
>OLQE01000265.1_pt1 | contig 45531 bp, 40 predicted proteins | sample 1643161 | NCBI WGS metagenome assembly OLQE01 (sample SAMEA3136650, study PRJEB25190) | human gut metagenome
TTGCATGTGTTAAGCACGCCGCCAGCGTTCATCCTGAGCCAGGATCAAACTCTCTAAAAAAGTTTGTCCAGGATCAAATTTTCGCTTGGCTAAATTTTATCCCGTTTTATTTACTTTGGTTTTGTTCTTTAAGAACTAAATTCTTTTGAACTTTCAAGGATATGTCACTGTTCAGTTATCAAGGTTCTTTGTCGTTGTCTTTGCGACAGCTTTGATATTTTATCACACACTTTCGTGTCTGTCAAGAAGTTTTTTTAACTTTTTTCGAAGAAGTTTTTCTTCTTTTGGGCATCTCAGTGATTTTTTAATTATATCAAAGAGTTTCATGATTGTCAATCTCTTTTTCGAAGTTTTTCAATCAATCGGCTCAACAGTTAGAAATTATACCACCCGTTTTTCCGCTTGTCAACATCTTTTTTTATTTTTTTAGTAATAGTTCAGAACATCAGCGAAATGAAAAATCAGACTATGCAAACTTGCTTGCAATAAGATGAATTTTCTATTTCGGAATGGGCGGAACGGCGCTGAGTCCCGGTGGGACTCGTTTAGCGCGGACCGAAGCAGCGCGTAGACCTGTGGCCTGTTGTTTTGAACATCCTGAACAGTTACATCTTTTTAAAGAATGAAACAAGCCCCGGTCACTGCATATAATAAGCAGTGACCGGGGCTTGTTTGTCTTAAGAATCAGGCAGTGAATGACACGCTCAGTTCTGACTATGCCGCTTCACGCAATAAACAGATTTCCGAACATTCCCATCAGAAGCTTCAGGAAAAGATTGGTGTCATAAAATACGGATAATACTTTGTCCTGACCGATCAGGATCAGGATCCGGCTTCCGGCATCCGTTCCTCCCAGTACCGTGATCAGCAGAAAAAGGATCCAGACCACACAGACCCCCTGTGCAGCTCCCACCAGGAATCCGAGTGTCCGGTTGATGCCTTTCAGCAGAGGCAGTTCCGCCACAACATCCAGCGTCATCACCAGAAGCTTCAGGATCAGCACTGCCAGTATAAACGTTATTATATAGGAGAGAACCCGCAGGACCAGATTTGTCATAAACGCCGCCAGATAGCCTTCAAATCCGGATACCGCCAGGCTGGCATACCCGGAGGCGTTGTTGTTTTCTGCAAGCTGGGTCTTCAAAAGCTCCGGAAGTGCCAGGCTGTCAATGATCTTCGCCTGCTCGATCCGGGTGGGTTCCGTCTCTGTATCTTTTTCGTTTGAGATCTCTTTTCCGCCCTGCAGTCTGGAAAGATTTTTCAGGCTGAAAATATCTTCACATTTATCCTGCAGCACTTCATAGACCGGCGTTTTCTCTTTCAGGAAGCTGCTCACCGCAGGATTTGCAAAATAAACCAATGCTGCTGCCATGATAAGAAAAGCCATGGACATCAATGTCCGGATAAATCCCTTTCGCAGGCCCCGCAGAGCATATAAAAAGATAATAAGACCAACTATGATCTTCAAAACCATTGTACTCTCCATATCATTTCACCCTTATCAATTCTGTATGACCATTGCTGAGAACCATGTATTTTCCGAGTCCGGGAACGCTTGTCACATCCTCCACCGCTTTCTGATAGGTGATATCCACCCGTTTTCTTCCGCGGCTGGAATACACCTGAAAACCTTTTTCATTGATCAGAAGAATGTTTCCTTCCATCATTTTGGCTTTCCGGTAATCCATATTCAGATATTTTTTCATCGTACAGCGTCCATTCAGATTGTAAACCTTGAGTTTATACTTATAGTCCGCCTTATCACTTTTGAAAATAAAGCCGATCTTTCCTTCTTCATGAAAGCAGGTCAGGATCTCATCCTCGAAATCCACACTCACTTTTTCTTCCGGGATCTCTGTCCCCCGGCAGACACTGAAACCGTTATTTCTGAGGATCACCGCACGCTGCTCATCCACAAAGTATACGGAAGGCGCCACCACACCATCATAAGTCAGAAGGTTTACCTGATTGTTTTCCTCCGTCTGACCAATGCTGTCGAAATTATAAAAAGCCACCCTGGTTTTCAGACCTTTCTGATCCGGCCAGAGAAAAGAAACCATGATCTTCATCCCGTCCGGAGAAAGAGCGATATCCATAGGATAACCGGATTCTTTTACGGTTGTCCTCATTTTGGCGATCTCGCCGCCCGTTGTATCATAAAAATTGATCCAGGTGACTTCTTCCTCTGTGAGCACAGCTGCTACTACCCCCTGACGGGCAACCTTTACCTTTTCGATCGGAAGGAGTGTCTCAAACTGGCCTTTCTGTCCGTTTTCATCGAAAATATAAACAGATGTCCCCTGCTGGTCTGCCACTACCGCAGAGTTTTCACAGATATCTGCGATGGGACTCTGCATGCTGAACGTGCAGTTCCAGACCGTCTGTCCTTTTCCGTCAACACAGGAAACGCCATCGGCACTATATTTAAGCATCCGGCTGCCAAAGGCCAGATACTGGGTACCGGAGGCATCCGACTTTTCAAAGCTTTCCAGTACCGTGTAACTGTCCTCCACCCGGAGTATGACCACCAGACCTCCAGCCAGAACAACCAGCATGACCGTCAACAACAGGTACCATTTCCAGCCGTGTCCTGAAAGCTTTCTTTTTCTGTCTTTCATTTTTTCTGAAATCCCATGTAAAAAATTTTTTATCTTATTCATCCTCCACACTCTTTCGTACATTTACCTCTTTTACGCAAAAAACTGCGGTTTCAGACGCTTTTTCAGTATAGCACAGAGATTTTCCGCTGTCTATGGAAGGACCAATTTTTGCCCGGGTAAAATTGCGTTCGGGTTTGTGATCCCGTTCAGGTCGCAAAGCTCCTGGAGACGATCCGCAGAGCCATAATATCTGTTACAGATGTCCGCCAGCGTATCTCCGAACTTTACCGTATAAACTGCCTGGCTTGCACGAACAGGCGGCTGATCTGAGAGAGCTCCCGCTGACGCAGAGGCAGTCTGGCTGCTGTTTCCCTGTTGGTCTTCTGCCAAAGCGGACAGACCATGGTTCGTGTTCTGTCGTTCTGTCCCGGAAACGCTCTGCTCATTGCTGTCATTCTGCTGTGCTGCTTCCAGAACTGCCTGACTGCCGCCGTCTCCCTGCCGTTCTTCTGTGGACGGCGGATCGCTGGCAAGGTCCTGCCGTGTTTCCGGCGAGGCGGACGGATCACTGCCGGTATTCTGCTGCAGCGTTGCCGAGGCTGACGAAACGGCGCTTTCCTCCTGCTGCATCTCCTGACCGGAAGGAGTTTTCGCTTCTCCTGCAGCTTCCGTCTCCTTCAAAATCCCCGGGAGCAGCTCGGTTTCACCGGTCCGCCCGTCTATGACCAGCGTTTTTGTCTCTCTCTCTGTTTCTGTCACCCGGGCAGATACCGCAGCCCCTTCTGTCATCCGGGCCATGGTCTGCTCCATCTTTTTCATCCGGTCATAGTTATTGATCATGGTCACACCGATCACCAGGATCGTCAATACCAGAAACGTACTGGCTGTATACAGAAAATGCAGCGTCCGGATCTTCGGCGATGTTCTGCCGCGCTCCTCTTCCCCTGCATCTTCCCCCGCTTTTTCTCCGGCGATTTCTTCTGCTTTTTCTGCTTTTTCCTTTTTTTCTTCCATTCCGGTCTCTTTCCCGATCTCTCCAGCTTCCGGTACAGCTTCCTCTTGCTCATCACCTGCCTGTACTTCTTTTTTCCAGAAACTTCTTAACGGAAGAGAGACCGACGCTTTCCGTTCTGCTGCTTCTTCCTTTTCTTCTTTCTCCTCTTCCTGTTTTTTAGAGCCCAGGATCCTTCGGAAGCTTTGGATGGCATGATCCGATATAACCGCTTCTTTTTCCACTGATTTTCCCAGATTGCGGCTCACCAGATATTCCTGCATCTGCGGATTTTTCTCATAATAAATATAATGCCCCGGCTGTTTCTGCAGAAAACCATCCAGCGTCAGATAAACAGCCTCTTCCTGCTCCAGTTCATTATAGACGACAAGAACTGCCTCTCTTCCCGGAAAATGTTCTTTGTACACATGCATGTCTTCTTCATTTAATTCCTCCGGGATCTCTTCCGCCCGAAGAAACCAGCCGATCACCCGAAGACCCTCAAAGGCTTTTTCTGCTTCTGCCGTGACATAATTCCAGTTTTCCTCTGAAAAATCCCCCTCCGGTATTTCCACTGCCCCGCTGATAAAATAGCACCGGGCGCTGTGTATCCGCACCAGTTCTCCAAAGAGGACCGCACCTTTCACCTCTCTCAGATACGCCACAGCATAATCTTCCAGGTAAATCCGTTTTTCTTTCCCCGGTTCCCCGATCTGCCGGATATTTCGTGGAAAATCCCGTTTTTCCTTTTCTTTATTACTCATAGCCTTTCCACTCCTCTCTGCCATCCATGCTAAGCTGTCTCCCGTACTGTTTTTCACTGCATCTCTGATCGTACCACAAAAGATCCGCAGATTTTAGCAATTGGTGGAGGATGCCGCAAAAAACATTGCGACAGAAAAAGCGTTCTTTTTCCCGTATATTTTTTATCAGAAAGGATAGACTGTAACAAACACAGAAAGGACTTGTTTATGAAAACAGCAGATGCGATTTACTATATAGATTCCAGAAAACCGGAGGCAGAAGAACTCCTGAGCCTGCGCCTGTCACAGCTTCTGGCCCGGTATCCTCTGCCTCCGGTTTATCTTTGTATCGGAAGCGACCGTGTGACCGGCGATTCTCTGGGGCCCTTTGTCGGAACCCTGCTTCTGAAAAACCAGCCTGCGCTTCCCGTACTCGGTACTCTTACAGATCCCGTCCATGCACTGAATCTGAGAGATACCTTATGTTTTCTGTCTGAAAAATTTTCCGGCCACCCCGTCGTAGCCATCGATGCCTCTTTAGGCAGCCGAATGCATCAGGAATTTCTCACGATCGGATCCGGCAGCCTGGAACCGGGTGCCGGTGTGGATAAAATCCTTGGCAGTGCCGGAGATCTTTTTATCACCGGGATTGTTGCCCCGACAGGACCGCTTCCGCAGCTGAATCTTCAGACCGTACGGCTCTCTCTTGTCATGCGTTTTGCAGAATGCATTGCAAAAGCCGTCATTTCCTGCTGCCCCTATAAAGAGCCATTTCTAAAAGCGTGAAACAATCTCAGCGCTCAAGATCATTCAGCCACTGACGGCCGACCTCGATCTGGCGGCGCACTTCGGATGGCGCTGTTCCGCCGAAGGACATACGGGCATTGACGCAGGTCTTGATGCTGATGTCGCCCAACATCTCTTTTGTCACACGCTTGTCGATCGCCTGCAGTTCCTCATCTGTCAGATCCTCAAAATCACAGCTTTTGTTCTCGCAGACCTTTACCATATGGCCTACGATGGCATGTGCTTCACGGAAGGAAATGCTCTGCAATATCCGTTGCATTCAGAAAGCCTTTGCCCAGCTGCTTCTGGATCTGGTCCATCCGGAATTCTGTCTTATCCAGCATTTTTGCAAAAATATCAATGGTCGCCTTCCAGGTATCGATGGCATCAAAGAGGCTCTCTTTGTCCTCCTCAGACACAATGCCCTGCTTGCCAAGCATCGTTACATGAGCAATACTGCCGTCAATATCTTCATTGTACATTCTCTGATCAAAAAAGATCGATGCGTTATCCTTGTCTTTGTTTTATGATCGAATAATTATACGTTATATATGTATATTCGTCGAGTAAAATGCAAAAAATCACAGATGAATACAAAAAAACAGCTGCCATAACGTTTCATACAGCAGCTGTTTTTGTCATAATTATTCTGCGATCAGTTTATCCAGCAAGTCTTTCGCCATGCGGATGTCTTTTTTCTGCTCGTCACCGTCGATCTCACGCTCAATGGTGATATCGCCTTCGTAACCGATCTCTTTCAGTTTGGCAATAAAAGCGGGGTAGTTTACTTTACCCTGGCCAAGGGGAACCTCATCCCCCAGATGATGTCCGTCGGTCGGATATTTACCGTCTTTTCCATGGATTCCTCTGACATACTCACCGAAAACCTCCAGTGCATCTACCGGATTGGCTTTTCCGTACATGATGAGGTTTGCAGGGTCAAGGTTGATTCCGATGTTTCCTTTTCCAAGTGTCTTTTCAATATCCTGGATGGCACGTTTCAAAGTGACCGGAGTTTCCTGACCGGTCTCAAAGAGGAAGTTCTGTCCATTCTCTTTACATTTTTCCACGATGGCCTTGCAGGCTACAAGAACCTCTTCATATTTTGGATCATAAGGATTCTCCGGCATATAACCAACATGCGTTGCCAGATCCGTTACGTGGATCTTCTTTGCAAAATCAGAGCCTTCCATCAGCATTTTCATTCGCTCGATACGATAGTCGCTGGGTACCAGACCCAGAGTCAGCTGGCCTTCATAGAAATCCCACACTCTGCGGCCTTCCCATCCGCACCAGAATGCGGTTACATGAATACCGAATTTCTCAATGGCTTTGTTGATCTTCTCCGGCATGGTCTCATCATGCAGGGTCGGACGATCCCAGCAGACAAGCTGACAGCTTTCCACACCAAACTCCTTTAACTCGGTAAATTTTGCATCGATGTCTGTTGCACTGTCAAACTGAACCAAAACTCCTACTTTCATTTGTAAAATCTCCTCTCATACATCATAGTGTTGTATTAACCTTTTACTGCTCCTGCCGTAATTCCTCCAACGATATGCTTCTGCATCGCAATGAAGAAGATCAGGCTGGGGATCATGGACATTACGATACCGGGAAGGGCATGTTCCCAGTCAGCCGTCTGTGCAGAGAACTGCATGTACAGCGCATTCTGAATGTTCATGGCACTGGCGTTTCCCCCTACGATCAACTGGTTGGTGATGATATCATTCCAGGTTGCCAGTGTATCCAGTACGACAACTGTCGTCAGGATCGGTGTTAAAAGCGGAAGGACAATGCTGAAATAGGTTCTTATTTTTCCAGCTCCATCGATACAGGCACACTCCTCCAGTTCGATCGGAACATTCTTTACAAAACCATGGATCATGTAAACCGCCAGAGGCATGCAAAGACCGATATTGACCAGAATGTTTCCCATACGTTTTCCGGTCAGGTTCACATTTGCAACCAGACGGGTCAGGGTGATCATATACGACTGGAACGGAACCATCATCGGCATGATGATCAGCACAAAGCAGACTTTACTGAGCCGGCTCTTGGTACGTGCCAGCTTATAAGCTGCCATCGGTGCCATCAGCACGATCATGATCACAGTACAGAAGGTGTACAGCAGGGTGTTGCCGATCAGCATCGGAAACTTAAATTTCGTCCAGGTCTCAATGTACATGTTGAGACTCCAGCTCTTCGGAAGAGCCAGGAAATCCTGGATCATGTCATTGTACGGCTTGAAGGAGTTGATAAAAATAAGTACCAGCGGCATCAGCCAGAAAATAGAGCAAAGGAAAATGATAATCGTCAGTGCATTGACCTGTCTCAGATTCTTCGGTTTTTTATTCATTATGCCTCAACCTCCTTGCTCTTGGTGATCTTCATCTGAATAGCCGTTACAAGCAGTACAAATACCACAAATACAAGGGATTTTGCCGTAGCCAGACCATACTTGCTGTTCACAAAGGCTTCTTTATAGATATTGTAAGCAACCGATACGGTGGAGTTTGCGGGACCACCCTTGGTGAATACCATGATGATATCAAACAGTTTGAACGCAAAGGTCAGGGAAGTCAGCATACAGATGGAAACTGCGGGCATGATCAGCGGAAGTGTGATCTTTTTGAATACCTGAAAAGCAGTCGCACCGTCAATTCTTGCAGCCTCCAGAAGCTCTGTCGGAACAGCAATGATACCGGCAATATAGTTCACCATATAGAAACCAAGATTCTGCCATACAGCCATGATGACAACCACATAAAACGCCAGTTTCGGTGTACCAAGCCAGCTCCAGTTAAAAATATCCCAACCGGTCACAGTGTAAAGAGCTTCAAAGCCCGGACCAAGGATGAATTTCCAGATCAAGCTGATTGCAGTCAAACTAATGATATAGGGCACATAATAGAACGCACGTCCCACGCTGTTCACTTTATTCTCACGAGCCATGACGATTGCCACAGTCAGAGAGAGCAGGTTAACGATGATTACATAGAATATCGCAAATTTCAAAGTAAAACGGACACCTTTCCAGAAAAGAGTGTCATGAGTAAAAATCTTGATATAGTTGTCCAGTCCGACAAATGTCATGGACTTTCCTACACCGTTCCAATCAAACACCGAATAATACAGGTTCATTACAAACGGGATATCCGTAGCAAACAAAACAAACGCAACTGCCGGGAAAACAAACAGCGCAAAGACCGCCAACTCCTTTGCCTTCTTGTTGTTCTTCAAATCCATCCCCTCCTGAAGTCATTTTTTTCTGAACGTTATTACAACAAACGGGGGTACCGGATGTCTTATCATCCATGTAACCCCCATCCTTGTCAGTCACAGTACCGGATGCCGGAACTGCGGGAGCTGCTTTGCAGCAGAGCAATCCGCAGGCATCCGTTATGTTTAAAAAATCTTCTGATCACAATGTCAAGATAAAACCGATCAGCCGGCGGTCCAGAACTCCTGGAAGAGCTCGGTCACTTCATCTGCACTCATGTCGCCCAGCATATAGGACTGAATGTACGGCCCACAGGTATCGGTGTAGCTCTGCGGAGCGATGGTATGGATCCAGCCGTTGGTCTTGCCATCTGCAATATAAGTCTTCGCATCGTTTGCCAGCTTGCCGCTTACCGCCATATCGGTCTTCACACCAGGAACAGCGCCGACGCCCTCACACATCCATTTCTGACCTTCCTCAGAAGACAGGATGTACTCACAGTACTCTTTCGCAAGATCCAGATTCTCGGAATCTTTATTTACAATATAGGTCCAGTTACAGGAGGAAAGCAGAGTTGCATCATCCTCAGCGGAGCCTACCGGGAACGGCATGAAGGCAAGGTTTGCATCCGGATTGAAGGAATCCAGAGTAGACTGGCACCAGTCTCCCATATGGATCATGGCAGCTTCGCCATTTGCCAGCATGTTCTCAGAGGTCTCCCAGTCGATCTCAAGCGGTTTGTCCGGGCCATACTCAACAGTCAGATCCAGGAATTTGAAGAAGTTGCTCCAGTTCGGCATATCAGCAAAGGCCAGTTCACCGGACTCGATGGCTTCTACGGTACCTGCAGCATCTTTGGACTTATCCAGCATGAAATGGGTAGCCACCTGACCAAGTACCCATGTCTCTTTTGCAGCAATAGCAAACGGAGTAATGCCTGCATCTTTCAGCTTCTGGCAAGCCTCAGCCAGTTCATCCATGTTGGTCGGCAAAGCCTCGATGCCTGCTTTTTCGAAGCAGTCTTTGTTGTAGATCAGTCCCATATTCTCATAGGTCCAGGGCAGGGATTTGATCTTTCCATCGTCATCTCTTCCGGTCTCCAGTGCATCTTCATTGAAGAGGCTGGTCACATCGGTGTCATCGGTCCAGTCGTATGCGTACTCATAATATTTCTTTGCGGAGGTTCCGGACTCAACATCAAATACATCGGGAATATCACCGGAGTTTACACGGGACTGAAGCAGAGTAGCAGAATCGTTTGCTGCATGCTGTACTTCGATCTTTACACCAGGATGGGACGCTTCAAAAGCTTTTACCATCTCGGCATACTCATCCAGACCATAAGCATGAGCATCGAAGACTTTCAGAGTAACTTCATCGTCTGCAGATGCGATCACGCCGGTTCCGAGCATCGTAGTTGCGATCATTGCTGCAGCCAATACCATGGAAATTGTTTTTTTCTTCATAACAAATCCTCCTTATGAAATAAGTGAAATTTATTTTTTACCATTATAAATGGCAAAAGGTACCTGTTCAGTGTGTGTGCTTTGCCACATAAGCTTTGGCAGTTTCCAGTTCTTTGATCGCCAGTTCTACGGATCTTACACCCTCGGTCAGAGGAGCAATCTCTACCGGCTTGTCATCTCTTACACACTCCAGGAAATATTTGATCTCTGTATAGTACGGACCAAGGTTGGAAATATTGATGCCTGCCACATCGCTTTCTGCCTCATATTCACCCTTCAGCTCCGGCGTCTCGATCGCACCGTCCGGTCTGTAAATGATAAGAGAAGGTGTTCTGGCACTGTTGAAATCAATGGTAGCCTCCTCAAAGCAGGCACGGAAATCTGCATGGAATTTCACAGAAGGAGAAACATCCCAGATACCCTCAGCCGTAACAAAAGTATCTCCAAACTCATAAGAGGTGATGATCTGATTGATCATACCACTCGGGAATGCCGTTGCTTTTACATCAAAGCTGTCAGGCTCGCCCAGCATATACCGAAGGAAATCCAGATCATGTACATGCAGATCTAGAACAACAGAGCCACTTCTCTTCTCATCATGGAACCAGTCTTCAAAGCCCCATCTCACATCACCGCTGATCCGCTGCATCACCATGGATTTCAGTCTGCCGTATTTCTTTGTATCGTAGGCTTCCTTCAGGAATTTATACTCTTCAAAGGAACGCACTACCTGACCAACCATCACTTTCTTTCCGGTGCGTTTCTCCGCTTCCAGAAGCGTCTGGCAGTCCTCCTCTGTCAGGCATACCGGTTTCTCAACGAAAACATTCATACCCTTTTCCAGAGCAGCTACCGCATGACCTGCATGCAGATAACTCGGAAGACAGATATGAACAATATCCAGATCTTCATTTTTGATCAGGTCCATACCATATTCATAGGTTCTTGCATTCGGAAAATAAGCAGCTGCCTTGTCCAGAAATTCTTTTCTGCAATCAGAGAGGCAGGTAACCTCCACGCCCTCCTGCTCGGATAAAGCTCTCAGGGAAAGGTAATGAGTTGTTCCCATTCCCCCACATCCAATAACACCAATCTTCATCTTGTGTACTCCCTTCTATATTTTAGTCAAGTGGCTTTACTATCTTTTCAAAAAATAAAAGCAGGAACATCCAATTTTCTTCTTTCTGTCTGTTCTGCTCTTGTCATCTTTGTCTTAAGCACGAAAAAAGAATAGCATTTTTTAGATGGAGTGTCAATATTTTTTCTTGTTTTTTTGCTTCATTATGCATATTTCTGTTATATTTTACAAAATCAGTCTCTTGTTTCTGTGCATTTCGTATGTTTTCTTTTTTATTCCGACCGTCTGATTATTGTTTTTTTTATAATTGCTGTTATTTTATCTCCCATACAATCATTCTTTTCTTCGATTTGTTGCTTATTTTCAGATTTTTTCTGTTTTTTGATATTATTCTACTTTTTAGTGTTGTTTTATTCTGTTTATTGCAATATCTTTATTTGACAAATAAGCGGACGATATTTCCATTGCCGGATCTGTCTTTTTATGATAGGATAGCTTTAGTACAGAGGCTTGACGATCTAGCGATCGCATTTTTTCTAAACAGAACGGAGGTGAGAACTATATATGAAACCCGTCAACCAGCAACAGATCAAAGACATCAATATGAAGCGGCTCTATGCTTCCATCTACAGCACTCCCGGAATCTCCCGGGCAGAGCTTGCCAAACGGACAAAATTAAGCAAAACCACCGTCTCCACCCTGGTAGACGAGCTGATTGAAAGAGAATTTATCCAGGACAGCGGGATCGTGGAATCCACCGCTCTCGGTCGGCGGCCGAACAGCCTTCATATCCGCCGGAACAGTCATTACATCATCGTGTTTAACTGGTATGAAAACCAGATCTACACGCATCTTGTTGACATTGCAGGAACTTCTGTTTTTCAGGATGTTCGAATCATAGGCAAAGGCGGATCCTATGTCTCCGCCTCGCAGGAAAGTTTCCAGGAAGCTGTTTCTGCGCACTGTTCTCCGGATGAGATCCTCGGGATCTGTATTGTGATCTCAGCCATGATCGATGAGAAGCATAAAGAGATCTACTCTACCACCATCCACCTCCCGGAAATGGAGGGAACTCAGCTTTTTGCTTCCTTAAAGGATGCATTTCCCGGCTATCCGGTGGATCTTCTCAACGATACCGCCTGCTACTCTTATGCAGAAAAGGTTTACGGGAGCATCACAGAAAAGAATTTTGCTTTTATCAACTTCGGAAACCGCGGCATCGGTGCTTCTCTTTTTATTGATGGCTCCATGCTCGGAAAGGCCAGCGGCTCTTTCACACAATTCGGCCATTATTCCGTGGATCCGGATGGTCCTTTATGCGTCTGCGGAAACCACGGCTGCCTGGAGGCCCTGTTCTCAGAGCCAAGGCTGAAGGAGCGGATCTCCGAGTTCGGAGAGATCCCATCGTTAAGTTCCTGTTCGCAGGTAACTTTTTCCGATCTTGGAAAAGCAGCCACTTTCCGGGATCCCGTGGCTCTTTCCATGGTGGATGAGATTGCCAGAGAACTTTCTCTTGCTTTGGGAAACCTTATCTGCATGGTCAGTCCTTCTCTTATCATCCTGGGCGGAAAAATACCGGATCTCGGCGAGTATTTTCTGGAACGGGTGAGGGAAAATCTGAAGAAGACCGGATTCCGCCGTATGGTGGATAGCGTACAGGTCCGTTACTCCAGGCTCCAGAGTGATTCTTTTCTGAACGGAGCCATGAAATATTTTTTTGATATCCATTATTCTTTCACAGATAAAAATCCTTCAGGATTTTTTATCGGATAAGGAGGTTATTATTATGAAAAAACTAAAGATCGCCATCGTAGGCTGCGGAAGGATTTCCGTTTCCTATGCAGATTCTTTCCGCAGACTGGCAGATGAGATCGAGCTTGTCTATGCCGTAGACAAGGTTCCGGAGAGAGCGAAGCAGTTTGCCGATGAATTCGGCTGTGCCTGGACCACGGATTTTGATGAGATCCTGGACAAGGAGATCGATGTGGTACATCTTTGCCTGCCTCATTTTCTTCACCCTGTCATGGCTATCAAGGCCATGAAGGCAGGCATCAACGTACTGACGGAGAAGCCGATCGCTATTTCTCTTCAGGATGCAGACCGGATGCTGGCTGTTCAGAAGGAAACCGGTGTAAAGCTGGGCTGTATTTTCCAGACCCGTTATACCAAGAGTGTGGAAAAGCTGAAGGAAATGATCGCCCGCGGGGATTTCGGAAAGATCCTTACGGCCCGTTCCTATCTGACCTGGAACCGTCCGCTGGATTATTATGACGGCAGTGACTGGAAGGGAACCTGGGATAAGGAGGGCGGCGGTGTTCTCATCGACCAGGCCATCCACAGCATCGACCGGGTCCGTTATATGCTGGGAAGTGACGTTGAGTGGATCGATGGAAGCATCCATAATTACGCCCATAAGTTTGTAAAGGTGGAGGATTCTGCTGATGCGGCGATCCAGTTTAAAAACGGCTGTCTTTATAATCTGTTTGCCTGCAATATTTATGGTGATAATTCACCGATCAATATTGAATTCATTGGAGAGAAGGGGCGCTGCGGCCTGATACAGGATATGGGATATTATGATCTGGACGGCACATATGCAGAGATCCGGAATACTTATGAGACTACCAATGTGGGACCGGATTACTGGGGAAGCAGCCATCATATCCAGCTTCGTGATTTTTACCGTTCTGTCCGTGAGGATCTGCCGGTAGAGGTGGATGGACTTGAGGGCAGAAAGACGTTGGAGATGATCAAGGGTATTTATCTTTCTTCTATGAAGAGGGAGCGGGTTACGTTGCCTTTTGAGGATGTGGTTTATAAAGATGTGAATGTACCTGCGGAGAAATAAGATAAAATATTTCGCAGGACGTACCGCCGTCTGCATCCAATCGGCTTTCAGTTGCGGCAGGGCGAAATTTCAAGGCTTGCCGGAATCTGCTAAGTGCATTCGCAAAAATCCATAACTCGCTTCGCTCAGACAATGGATTTTTGTGAATAACACAGATTTCGGCAAACCAGAAATTTCTGCTCTGCCTCCACATGAAAAGCCGGTTGGAAGCAGACGGCGGTACTGTTTTCTGGATATATGAGAACTAAAAAAGCTGCAGTACCATCTTTTGATGGCTGCAGCTTTTTTGGGCTTGTCACCGGTTTAAACGCTTTTGTTGTGCAGGCACAAATGGTTTTTAACCTTCTGACACCGCTATGATCAGATCGCTTTCAGAGAAAATCCGTAGGAGAATTCTTTCTCGCTCAGCCGGTATTTGGGAGCCAGGTCGGGGCCGCAGCTGGCGGAGCCGATGCCGCTTACCCGGTAGTCGATGCGGACATTGGTATTGGAGGGCTCCAGTTTGTAGGAGTGGTCTTTCTCCGTGAGCTCTTCTTTGGTGTAGTGGGAGGTCTGAAATTCCACTTCTCCTTCGGTGCGGAAGGCAATGCCACTTCCGGCGGCCGGATCTGTGAGGGATACTTCTTTTACATGGGTATGGTTTCCGTTTTCCTGCGGCATGATGTAGGGAACATATTCCTCTGTCACGCTGGTAGTGAAACGGCCAACTTTTGCATGATGGCAGAGATCCTGATAGTTTTCTCCCGGTCCCATGCCGTAGTATTCCACTTCTTCCACAGCCGTGGGAAGGGTAAATTCATAGCCGAATCTCGGAAGCCAGATCGCCTTGGGATGTACTTTGGCATGAACGGACACGTGAAGTTCCGGATCACCATGATCCAGGCGGGAAACGATCTCGTAGTGAAGAAGCGGACTTCTGGAAACACCGGCCAGACTTCCTTCGCTGAGGATTTCAATTCCTTTTTCTGTTTCTTTCCAGGTGAAGGAGTAGCATTTATCAAAGAGGCGGTTCATATTCCAGCCGCTTAAATTATCTCCGAAAAGTCCCCAGTTCATCTTGATATGACGATCGTTATCCGTAGGCGCACGCCACACATCCAGATGAGCCGGCGCCACCAGAAGATTCTTTCCGTTTTTCAGAATCCCGGTAAGGGTTCCGTGTACCTTGTGGAAGGTATAGGCAAGAGAAGCGGTTTCATCCGCAACCGTCAGTGACAGTCTGTCTTCGCTCACTTTCCAGATTCCTTCGGAAACACTGCGCTCTGCAGGCACAATCTCTACAGGAAGCTTCTTCTGTACCATAGCAATCTCATAACCGGCTTCTGCCCACTCTGTCGCCTCTTTCTGATGAAGAGTCAGTGTCATATATGCGCCAAGCGTACAGGTCTTCGGCAAGGCCACCGGAAGGGTGATGACAGTCTTTTCACCTGCCGGAAGGTCCAGATTCAGCGTACCGGTAGCATTTTGAATACCATCCAGTTCCAGAGTCCATTTGAGATCATAATTTTTCAGATCTGTAACATAGTGACGGTTCCAGATCTCTACCCGGAGCTCGTTTTCCCCTGCCTCTTTCAGTTCTGCACGGAAAGGCTGGAAGACAGCTTTTGCCTCCAAAGATCCAGCCTTTACTTCTCTTTTAGCAGATACCAGTCCATCTACGCAGAAGTTGTTATCGTCAGTCAGCTCGCCAAAATCGCCGCCGTAGTAATATTTTCCGTCTTTCAGCACCGTATGGTCAGCCCACTCCCAGATACAGCCTCCGATCAGACGCGGATACTTGTCAAAAAGTTCCTGATAATCATTCAGGTCTCCCGGTCCGTTGCCCATAGAATGGGCATACTCACAGAGGAAGAGCGGACGACTGTCATCCTTTTCACCGTCTGCAATCAGATCGGAGAACTCCCGATACATGTGGCTCTCCACATCATACATCGTCGGCGTGTTCAGCATATTGGCACGCTCATAATGGATCAGTCTTTCCGGATCACGCTGTTTTGTCCAGCGGCACATATCATCATAATGACAGCCGTAACCGGACTCATTTCCGATGGACCACATGATGACGCTGCAGGAGTTCTTGTCCCGCTCTACCATACGGCGCATGCGTTCCATAAGAGCCTCTCCCCAGTCCGGATGGTCTGTCGGCCAGGTACGGTCATACATATGGTAACTCCAGAGCGTTTCTCTGGTAACAAAGCCGTGCATTTCAATATCTGCCTCATCTACCACATAGAGACCCAGGCGGTCGCATTCCCGGATAAATTCCGGTGCGGGCGGGTAATGGGAGGTGCGGACGGTATTGATGTTCAGTTTTTTCATCAGATAAAGATCTTTCCGGATATCCTCAAGGCTCATGACATGACCTTTGACCGGATCGGTGTCATGATGGTTCACACCTTTCAGCTGTACGGAAACGCCATTGATCAGAAGCTCTCCTTTTGGAGAGATGGCAATGGTACGAAAGCCTACAGGCACCGGAATGTATTCACCGAAACCTTCCAGTACCAGTGTGTAGAGGTTCGGAACCTCCGCACTCCAGGCTTTTGCATCGGGAACGCTGAATACTGTTTTTCCATCAACGATGGTCTGCTTCCGGATACATTCAGCTCCGTCATAAAGGCAGGCAGTGATCTCTCCCTCCGGAGCGGTCACTTTTACAGAAAGTTCTGTAAGATCTGCATGGACTTCTACATCCTGTACATGCTCTGCCGGGCGGGTCAGTGCATACACATCACGGAAGATTCCTGTCATACGGAAGAAATCCTGATCCTCCATGTAGCTTCCGTCACACCATTTAAGGACTTTTACCACGATCTCGTTTTTGCCCTCATGAAGATACGGTGTCACATCAAATTCCGCTGTACAGTGGCTGCACTGGCTGTAGCCGATCTCCTGCCCATTGATATAGAGGTAAAAACAGGGATTCACTCCTTCAAATACCAGATAGGTCTTTTTAGTAAGATCCGTACAGTCCAGCCAGGTACGATAAACACCGCAAGGGTTTTCATCCGGCACATAAGGCGGATCTACCGGATACGGATAGTTTACATTGGTGTAACAGGGCGGTTCAAAGCCCTCCATCTGCCAGTTGGACGGAACCGGGATCTTCCCCCATTCCGTGATCTCCTCCGGAACCTCATAGTAGGCGGGATAATAGTTGAAATCCCAGATTCCGTTCAGAAGATGAAATTCTCCGGATTTTTCTCTTTCTCCGGCCAAAGCCTTTTCCGTATTTTCAAAAGGAACATAATAGGCTCTCTCTTTTTCCCGGCCTTTTTCCAGGAAATGAGGATCCTGCCATTCACGACTGTTCATGTTCGATGCCTCCTTATTTTCTCTTGATCCACATACCATTGGTAAAATCAGGGATCGCAACCGGCTGGCCTCCGAGAGCGATGGACTGCTCTGCCAGAGCGGAAATACTCATCCAGGCTGCCAGGTCATATACATCGATGGGAACCTCGCTCTGATTCTGCACACTTTCAACAAAATCACAGAATACCAGCCAGTCCATGCCGCCGTGTCCTTCCTTGATCCCTTCAGCCATGTATTTTTTCCATACGGGATGCTCGTATTTTTCCCGGTATTCTTCCACGTTGCCCCAGTGTTTTTTCCACTCAAAATGATCCTTTGCATGCTCTTCGCCGTCAATGAAAAGAGACTGGTTGTCCTCAAAATACATACCTTTGGTCCCCTGTACGGTGAAGCCTCTGGAGTAGTATCTCGGAAGGGTTGTGTCCAGTGTCAGAAGGATCGTTTCCCCATTTGCACAAGTGATGATGGTATTTACCACGTCTCCCTGGCGGAACTCGGTGTTCATCAGCACTTCATCGTCCGCCTTGTTGTTTTTGATATATTCTTTCATACCTGCCGCCCTGGATGCCATGGCTGTCAGCGTCAGCATCCGGTTTCCCCGGTTGATATGAAGGACTTTTGCGATGGGACCAAGCTCATGGGTCGGATAGTTCTCCGTATTTCTGTGAATGTAGTTGTCCAGACGGTAATGACGGTTCTCTCTTCCGAAGGCAACTTCATCACGAAGGTCATGCTTATAGCCGCCCTCGCAGTGAACGATGGTTCCGAGAACGCCCATCTCAGACATGTGATAGACCATCATCTCATCCCGGCCATACACACAGTTTTCCAGAAGCATGACCGGCACACGGGTCCGCTCATAAGCTTCAACGATCTTCCAGCATTCCTGAACGGTATACGCACCACCAACCTCGCAGCCTACATATTTTCCGGCCTCCATAAACTCAATGGCAAGGTTCAGATGATTTTCCCAGGAGGTGCAGAGGATCACTGCATCTACCGTTTTCATTCCAAGAATTTCTTTGTAATCCTGTGTGATCAGCGGACGGGGCCGTCCGGCTTTCTCGATCAGTTCTGACGCTTCCTGACAGCGGTCTTCGTATCCATCGCAGACAACGGCAAACTCCACATCTTCATGATGCAGAAAAACGGTTTTCAGAAGACCGATGCCTCTCGCTCCAAGACCGATCAGACCAAGTGTTACTTTTTTCCCCATTGTAAAATCCTCCTATTTTCAGTTGCTGCGAACTACTCTGAAGCGAAGCTGCTCTTTCGAGACTGTCGCCCCTGTGGCTTCATCCTATCATATATATTTCACAAAAAGAATGTCACAACAGGCCTATTTTTTATAACATCGGATGCTTACTCTACCTCTGCGATGAGCCGGATCGTCTCCTGATAATCTGCTTTGATCTTCTCAAAGGCTTCCCTGATGCCTTCCGTGCCGCCGTTCCTGGTGATCTCCACAAGAACGCAGGTATCTTCAAAGAGCGGCTTCAGCCCCAGGTTGGCAGCCACCCCTTTTAACGTATGGGCCTGACGGAAGATCAGCTCCGCCTCTCCTGCCGCCATTGCCTCCTCCAGTGCCGCATAGGTCTTATCTGTACTGAATTTTTTCAAGAATTTCAAGACCAGCGCCTCACTGCCTGCCAGACGCTCCAGCACTTCTTCATAGTTTTGTCCGATGGTTTCATAAAATTCTTTTGCAGTCATGTTTTTTTCCTTTCCTGTGGCACATTGCCTGATCCGTAGCTTTCCTGATGCCTTCCGTTCCAGTCTCCTCAATGGAGCAGACGGAACTCCTGCCGGCGGCTATTTTCCTGAATTGCCACATCCGTTACATCTACCCGGGCCATTCCAACCCGTTCCAGTTCCTTTGAGATATAAAAAAGCTGATATTTTTTTATCCGGTGGATCCCCTTTTCATCGATCAGCTCCAGAAGAAAGCTGTAGCTGTCCTGCTTTTCCAGTTCTCTGCGGATATGATCCTCCTGAAGATTCTTAAGATACCACTCTCTGTTTTCTTCGTCCATGAAGCGTTCTGCGATCTTTCCGATCTCATCTGCGAAAATGCCTTCGTTCAATACATTCTCCCGGCATTTCTCCTTGACCTCCACCAGATGGTGTCTGCCTGTCTTCAGATCGATATCACAGATCAGATCATATTCCATTGCTGTCACCTTGCGGAGCAGAAGGTCTTCCATCTTCTGTTCCGTCACATTCAGTGTATAGAAGAAACAGATCACATCTCCGCTCTCCGGATTCAGGCACAGGCGGAAATCCGTGCTTCCGTAAAAAACCGTACCGTTTTCTCTTCTTCTCTGAAGCTCAAAATGATACTCTTCTTTTCCATTATAAAAATCCTGAAGAACCTGATCCCGCTGCATGATCTCACGCATGAAAACACCATCCGCCGGATCCACGGCGGAAGCTGCAAGCCGTTCGATGATGGTCTCAAAGCTTTCACCGACCTGCGTGGTCACCAGATCAGAAGTCATCACACAGTTTTCCATCCGGTCTGTGGTGAGATTGATCCGTCCCTGGGTTCCTCCTTCCGAGAAGGGCAGGCGGGTAAAGTAGCCCAGTTCCTTTTCATAGAGCTCTTTTTCTCTCTGTTCCCGCTTCTTATCCTCGGTAGCATCCAGGCAGACTGCCATCCGTCCTTCTCTGCCGTCCTCTGTCTCAATGCTGCAGCCCGTGTCATGGACCCAGATATAGGTACCGTCCTTTTTCTTCATCCGGTAATCGACCGAATACCGGTTCTGTTTATCCAGTTCTTCATTCACCTGCCGGCTGACCCGTTCCCGGTCCTCCGGATGAACCCCGTTTTCCATACAGCCATTTACATCCTTGAGAAATTCATCCCGGTCTTCGTAGCCCAGATAGCTGATCAGACTCTGATTGATAAAATAAACAGGAAAGCCCTTCTCCCGGTAACCGCCGATCATGCCGCCCGGAAGCGTGGTGTTCAGAAATTCCTGCTGCTCCTTGAAACGGTTTTCCCTTGCTATGTTATTCAGATATCCTTCATCTGCCCGTTCCCGCCGGAGCATCTTTTCTAACCGGAGCCGGAAGGTCTCGCCAAGCCTGGTGTCAGGAACATACTCGTCCGCCCCAAGCTCCAGAGCCTCTTTTTCTGTCTCCTCGTCCTCATCTCCTATGACAAGGACCGGTGTTTTCCAGACCTTTTTCTCCCGCTGGATGAGCTTCCACGCGGAATGTTCCTCCCTGCGGACTGCCTTCATGCCGACCAGAAAAGCAGCGATCCGGTTGCCAAAGCTTTCGATGTTCCGCAGGACTTCTGTTTCATTGACCGCCGCAACCAGCTCATAGCTGCCTTCAAAAAGTCTGCTCAGACGTTCCTGCTTCTCTTTCCGTTCATCCGCCAGAAGGAGGATTCCCTTTTTCTCCTTCTGTTCACCGGCAAGCCGGAAGTTCCGTTCCCTGTTCTCCTTTTTGACGAGCTGTTCCCGGAGCAGTTTTTCAAAATCGGCAGGATCCAGCGGCCTGGAAAGATAATATCCCTGAATGTAATCACAGCCCAGATCCTTCAGATGTTCCAGCTGTTCCTTTGTCTCCACGCCTTCCGCCACCACGCTCAGATTCAGCCAGTGCGCCAGACCGATGATATAACGGAGTGTCCGTCGGCTCTCCGGCATTTCCATCTCCGTACGGATAAACTGCATATCCAGCTTCAGGATATCCATGGGCATCCGGTTCAGCATGTTCAGAGAGGAATAACCGCTTCCGAAATCATCCATCTCGACGACAAAGCCTTTTTCCCTCAGCTTTGTCACCGTCTGGATCAGCTCGTCCGGATTTTCCATATAGACCGACTCCGTGATCTCCAGATGAAGCCTCTTTGGTGCGATCCCATACCGTTTTACCAGTTCCAGCAGGGTATCTGTCAGGTTTACGTTGTAGATATCTGCCCTGGAAACATTGATGGAAATATTGACCGGCTCCAGACCTTCCCGGTCCCACTGCTGCATCAGCTGGCAGACTTTTTCCCACACGTACTGGTCCAGCCTGGTAATGAAACCGCTTTTTTCAAAAAGAGGGATAAACACTGCCGGAGACTGCATGCCAAGCTCCGGATGAGACCAGCGCACCAGAGCCTCTGCATCGGAAAGCAGACCTCCAAAAGCCTTGTATTTCGGCTGAAGTTTTACCTGGAACTGCCCTTTCTCCAGCGCCTCTTCCATGCAGTCCAAGATCGCCTGCTCCTGAAGCATTTCATCCCGAAGCCTGTCATCATAAAAGGCAAAATACCGTCCATACTGTCCTTTGATGCTTCTGGCTCCCTGCAGCGCCCGGTCACACATCTGCTCTACGGAGATCTGTCTGTCATCGGTCACATAAATGCCCCATTTGATCACAATGTTGCTGATGCCGCATTTTTCTCTGACCTCTGCAGTGAGCTTCTCAAAAAGCTCATTTGTATAGCTTTCCTGATGTTCCAGCATGCAGACAAACTGGTCTGCATAAAAACGGCTGCAGATCCCATGCCGTTCCTTCACATGAGCATCGCAGACCTCCGCTATGATCTGAAGCACCCGGTTGCCGGTCTGCATACCGAAGGAATCGTTGAGCAGCTTGAAATTCTCTGCATCCGAGCAGATGATATCATAGGTCCTGCCCGGGTTTTCCTGAAGGATCTTTTCGGTCTTCTGACAGAAATATTCCTTGCTGTAAAGGCCTGTCGTCCGGTCCTTCCGGAACAGATGGAGCATCGCTGCGTTTTCCCGCAGATGGATCATGCTGGCCACACGGCCCAGGATCACCTGTGCCTTATACGGCTTGCTCACAAAATCCGTTGCTCCGTGCTCCAGTGCCTCAAGCTCGTCATTTTCCCCTTCGCTCTGCGTCGTGACGATCACCGGAATAGCCGCCAGGGCCGGGTTATTTTTCACCACATCCAGAAATTCGTATCCGTCCATCACCGGCATCCGGATATCCAGAAGGATCAGAGAGATCTGTTCTTTCTCTTTTTCCAGGATCTCAAGGCCGGCTTTTCCATTCTCCGCTTCCAGCGTATCGTACTCGGAAGATAAAATCTCCGCCAGAAGCGCCCGGTTCCATTCGTTGTCTTCAATTATCAAAATCTTTCTACGCAAACTCATCTTCTCTTTCCCTTATCTGTTTTTACTGCTGTCATTCTCTGCCTTGTACCTGACACGGTTTTCTCCCTTCGGATCGCTCCGTTTCCAGATAACCAGCGAAATTAATATTTTATTCTATCATATTTCATGCTTTCCGTCATCGAAAAAAGCAAAAAAATGTCTGTTTTCACAATTTTTTCCTGTTTTATGAACATTTCAATCAACATACGTTTAAATAAATGAACAAAAAAGATAAAATAATGAATGACTTTTTAACATGTTTGTGATATGATGCAGATAAACCACCTTCCGTTTTTCTACCGGAAGGTTTGATCTCCAAATGATCTATATGCAAAGGAGGATTTTCAAATGAGCACAATGGAAAACACAGAAGAAAAAGAACAGGACATCGTCAATCAGGGTGTCCACAACTACAGTGCCGCCGAGACCTACTGCCGTCCCGCAGAGCCCATTCTTCAGGAGAAGCTGGAATGGTTCCAGGACCAGAAGCTGGCTCTCATGATGCACTGGGGTCTTTACTGCGAACTTGGCATGGTGGCATCCTGGGCCCTGAGTGACAAGGACGCTGAATGGTCCCGTCACCAGGTCAACTGGACAGAGGACAAAGAAACCTTCAAGAAACAGTATTTCGGTCTGAACAAGTCCTTCAACCCCGTACGGTTCCAGCCTGAAGAATGGGCACAGATGGCAGAGGACTGCGGTTTCCGTTATCTTCTGCTGACCACCAAGCACCACGACGGCTTCTGTCTGTGGGATACCGCCTACACCGATTACAAGGTTACCGCCGAGGACTGCCCGTTCCACGAAAATGAACATGCGGACATCGTAAAATCCATGTTTGATGCTTTCCGCGAAAAAGGCATCGGTATCGGCGCGTATTTTTCCAAGGCAGACTGGCACTGTCCGGATTACTGGAATCCGGAGCTTCGCAAGGACGGTCTGACCTCCCGCGGTCCTTCTTATGATCCGAAGGAATATCCTGAAATCTGGAGCCGTTTCCAGGAATTCACCAAAAACCAGGTTCTGGAGCTCTGCCAGAATTACGGAAAACTGGATATCCTCTGGTTTGATGCCGGCTGGGTATGTAAAGCCAACGGGCAGGACATCGATCTGGGCGGCATTGTGGATGAAGCCAGAAAGATCCAGCCCTGGGTCCTCTCTGCAGACCGTACCATCGGAGGTCCCTATGAGAATTACGTGACACCGGAGCTTTGTATTCCGGAGGAACCTCTTTTTGTTCCCTGGGAGAGCTGTCTGACCCTTGGCGCCGACTTCACCTATGAGTACGGCGACCATTATAAAACGCCCCGCGAACTGGTCAACCTGCTCGTGAACATCGTGGCAAAGGGCGGAAACATGGCCCTCAACGTCAGCCCGCAGCCGGACGGCCGGATCCCCGTGGATGCACGGGAGAGCCTCTACGGTTTCGGCCAGTGGATGAAGACCTACGGCGAAGCCATCTACGGAACCAGAGTCTGCGCCCCCTACCAGAGCGGCAATCTCTCCTTTACCCAGAAAGGGGATACCGTCTATGCGATCCGCCTCTATCCCGTAGCGCAGGAATCTGTCGAATCCAGGATCTTTGTTCCCTACACAGGCAAGATCTCCGAGATCCATATGCTGGACAGTGGAAAAGAGGTTGCTTTCACGGAAGCAGACGGCGGTCTGACACTGACCGTTCCTGCCGGATATCGTCAGGGAAGTGCTCCCATCGCCCTTGTATTTGAAATGAAAAAGGCAGAGTAAGCGAGGCCGGATGCAGTATTTTGCAGAATTGCCCTGGCATTGAAAAAGAAAAACAGGCAGAAAACCAGATATACTCTGATTTCTGCCTGTTTTTTATTTGCTCATTTCGTGTTCGGATGATCAGCCTACCTGCTGAAGAAAATCTTCCTTCATGGTCTGATCCAGAATGGAGACGCATTTCTTCATGGAATGCTCAAATTCTTTTTCGTTGTTGTTTCTGAAGATGATGAGAGAATCCTTCGCACCCGGACGTTTGAGATTCTCCGGGATCTCAAAATTGCAGCCTGCGATGTATTCATCCCAGTGCTCCAGCTTCCAGGTGTCACGATCGGAGTTTCTTTCGATCATGCGTTTATGAACGATCTCCGGAGAGGTTTCCACCCAGACAACGACCAGAGTCGCATTCTTTTCAGCCAGCTTTTTCTCCAGATTTTCAATATAAGCCATATCACGGATCTCACGGGTAAAAGGTGCATTGATCAGCACCTTGTCCTCATAATCCAATGCTTCCAATGCCAGATCCACAACACAGTCATACTCATAGTCGCGGATGTTATCCTCAAAGAACTGACTGCTGCGATTGTATGGCTGATTTGCCACTGTAAAGATCTGCTTGGAAAGGGTGATCAGCGTATCCTTATCCAGATATACAACATGCTCCAGACGGGCTGCAAGTGCTTTTGAAATGTAAGTCTTTCCGCATGCGGGCGGAGAAGTAACCAGTATCAGTTTTTTAACCATTGTAATGTCCTTCCTTTTCTATAAATAGCAATGTCTCTTTATTTTCAGGCACTGCAAGATGTATGTCAAGGCAGATACTCCAGAACTTCCCGTGTCTGCCGCTTATCATGGTTATCGAACCGAAGCTTTCCAGCCTGTCTTCCATTCTCTCCGGATAAACCAGCTGTTCAAAAATATAAGGAAATCGTTTCCAATCTCATGCTTCTTTTGTTCTCGATAAGTTATAGCACTGGTTTTTTTTCCTGTCAAGTAGATGAAACCAGTTTTTTGTTAAATTTTTGTTAATCTGGCTTACAGAATCTCTCCGTTGGAAGCGATCACTTCTTTATAGAAGAGACCGGAGTCTTTCATGGTGCGTTTCTGTGTCTCATAATCTACATAGACCATACCAAAACGCTCGGAGTAACCGTACGCCCACTCAAAATTGTCCATGAGAGACCAGGCAAAATAACCGCGGAGATCTACACCGTCTGCTGCTGCTTTTTTGAATTCTCTCAGGTAACGGTGCATGAAGTCCACACGGCTGGCATCGTGGACTTTCCCGTCCAGAGCCACCCAGTCATGGGAGGACATCCCGTTCTCTGTTACATAGATCGGTTTCTGATAACGCTCATAGAGGAATTTCGGAGCCCAGTAGAGCACCTCCGGAGTCACCGGCCACTGGATGGCAGTCTTCGGGAAGCCCGGATAGCGGTCTACACGGACCGGATTGCCGTTTTCATCCGCACGGACGGGTACAGCATTATACACATTCTGACCGTAGAAATCCAGGGGCTGAGAGATCAGCTCCAGATCCTTCTCCAATGTCTTCGGGAAATACTGGCCAAAGCTCTTCATGATATCCTCCGGATACTGTCCTAAAAAGACCGGATCGGCACAGAAAGCCACATCCCAGCTTGCCGCACGGATGTCTGCCTCAGGAAGTGCAAAGCATGCTTTTCTTGCCGCCTCAATATCCTCCTTCGCATCTGTCGCCGGATAATACAGCGCGCCGCAGGGGGCCATTCCCACACCGACCGGACGGACTGCCGCCTCACGGATCGCCTGTACGCCGCGTCCATGGGCTTTCAGGACATTATGCCAGATGGTGAAATAATCATGCGGGCCAACCTTCAGGCCAGGTGCATGTTCACCGGTCACATAGCCAAGACCAACGGTGCACTGCGGCTCATTGAAGGTAAAGAAATGGCTGACGCGGTCAGAGAAATGGGCAGCCATGAGCTTCGCATACTCATAAAACCATTCCGGAGACTGCGGATTCAGCCAGCCGCCTCTCTGATGAAGGGCATAGGGAAGATCCCAGTGATAGAGGGTCATATAGGGCTCAATACCATTCTCGATGAGGCAGTTTACAAGATTATCATAATAGGCAAGGCCTTTCTCATTGACCTTTCCGGTTCCTTCCGGTAAGATCCGGGCCCAGTTTACAGAAAAACGGTAGGCCTTCAGGCCCATCTCCTTCATGATGGCCACATCCTCTTTGTAGCGGTGGTACTGGTCGCAGGCCACATCGCCTGTGTGGTGTTCATAGACATGACCGTCCTCTTTACAGAACACATCCCAGATATTCAGTCCCTTGCCGTCCTCGTAGGCGGCTCCTTCCACCTGATAGGAAGCGGTAGCCGCTCCCCATACGAAATCTTTTCTGAAGCTCATTTGTGTATGTCTCCTTTCTTATCCTAGACAGCTTTCTGTCCTCTTTTTCCGGAGTCAAAAGATCTTTTGACCCCAGCTCCTTTTTTATGCATAAGTATGATATACATCATAAACCCGGATCTCCGGTTTCACGCCAGGTACGACACCCTTCACCGGATGCAGCACCCGTTCTTTTCTGTCTGTCATTGCCAGCACGTTGGAATCCCAGATGATATCCTCATTGACACCCTCCACCATGCAGTAAGGTGCAAAGCTCTTCGCAGAAAGGGTCACGGTTCCGTCCTCCTGACAGGACACGGTAAGCTCCGGATCCTTCAGTTCCAGATGTTTCACGGGAACGAAGGTCTCAAACTCACAGCGCTCCTCGGTTCTGCCGGTTTCCTGATCGGTTACTTTGTATTCCATGGTCACAAATACCTGCTCACTGCGACCCTCGATGAGTTCGGAGAAATCCTTCGTGAGAAGGTCTGCTGCAGAAAGCGGAGCCACCGTTCCGGAAACGGTCTCCTCATAAAGCACCTGGAAATCCAGATCCTTCAGGCTGATCTTCATCTCTACAGCTGCTTCCTTCAGGCTCTCATTGGAGATCCAGAAGCCCATGGTATTGCCTTCTTTGCAGATGCTTCCTGCCACAGACTCATTGAAGACACGGGCCATATAGTGGAGTGCCTTATATCTTCCATAATAATCCATGCTGGACCAGGAAGCCACCGGCCAGTTATCGTTAAACTGCCAGTAAATGCTGCCCATGCATCTGCCGCGGTTTCTTCTCCAGTGCTCGGTTGCCACCTTCATGGCGTAGCCCTGCAGGATCTGACTTAAGAAGGTCAGGCCGGAAAGGTCTCCCGGATAGCGGAAGGTCTCGGAAAGATAATACAGGATCTTTCCGTTGGCTGCCGGGTTCTTCTGATGGCTCTCCATGACTTTGGAGAAGAGGTTCCTGTCTTTTTCCTCCGTAAATGTCTCAATGGTCTTGATGGAAGGCAGGGACTGGAAGCCAAACTCGGAGCAAAAACGGAAATAGTGGTTCAGATACTCACTGAAGGGCAGCTGGCCATGCCATACATCCCAGTAATGGGCATCTCCCCGGTTGTCATCGTTTGGCTTGTCAAAGCTTCCGCCTGAAGACGGGGAAGAGGGCCAGTAGAAGGTATCCGGTGCCGTCTCTTTCACTACCGCAGACAGAAGATATTCAAACTGGATCAGATAGTCTCTTTTCAGGGAAGGTGCATGCCCCTGCATCGCACTCCAGTCGGTCCATGCAGACTCCAACTCATTGTTTCCGCAGATCAGGGCAAGGCACGCATGGTTCCGGAAACGGAGGATATTGTCTCTTGCCTCTTCCACGATGTTTTCCTCAAAGGACTCTGTCAGATCGTAGATGTTGCAGGCGTACATGAGATCCTGCCAGAGAAGGATTCCGTACTCATCGCAGAGATCATAAAATTCATCGGAGGGATAATAACCGCCGCCCCAGATCCGAAGACAGTTGAAGTTTGCGAATACTGCCGCCTGCACATCTCTGAGAAAGACCTCTCTGGTCAGTCTGGAATAATAGCAGTCATCCGGAATATAGTCCGCTCCTCTTGCAAAGATCTTCTTTCCGTTGACGGTGATGGCAAATTCCTGTCCCCACTCATCATCCTCTCTGGAAACAGTCACCGTACGAAGACCGATGCGGTAAAGCTTCTCCTGTGCCGCTTCTCCTTCGCTCTCCATGATCACACGGACCGTATAAAGAGGCTGCTCTCCGTTTCCATGCGGCCACCAGAGTCTCGGCTCTTCGATCTTCACAACAGGATCACTTCCGAGAGAAAGCAGCTTTCCATCCGGATCCAAAACCTCGTAGGTCAGCGTTACGTTTGCATCCGCATCCTTTTCCACATCGGTGGTCATGGTCAGCGTTACCTGGCCTTCTTCGTGCTTCTGACGGATCAGCGTATCCAGAAGACGGGCTTTCTCATAAGTCACAAGCTCGATCTTCCGGAAAATACCGGCATCCGGAAGCTGAGGACCCCAGTCCCAGCCAAACATGCAGTGCGGCTTTCTGAGGTACTGGTTGCCCGGCATGGTACCGGTGTTGCACATATGGATCTCACGGCCTTTTTCCGGCTTATAGTCCTCGATAAATTTCAGCGGGGAAGCCAGATGAAGCTCCAGAAGGTTCTCTCCTTCCTTTGCCCATTCTTTGATGGAAAATGGAAAACGGCGATGCATGTTTTCCGTATGGCCAAGCTTATGGCCGTTCAGATAAAGATCCGCCACCGTATCGATCCCGTGGAAGACCAGAAGCATGTGCTCACTGGAAAACTCCTCCGGGCTTACGTTAAAGTGTCCCCGGATGTCAAAATCATTGCGGAAAAACTCCCGCACTTCATATTCATTTTCTCCATAATAAGGATCCGGCAGAACACCTTCCTTCACCAGTGTATCCATAGCGGAGCCCGGAACAGACATCCCATACCAGTTGTCGGTACCGGATACTCGTATTTCAAATGATTCCTTCAGTTCTCTTTTCATCGGTATATCCTTTCACATTTCAGACTTGCGGCCGTGCTTTTTCACAGCCCTGGAAACGGTTTCATTATAACAGATACCAGTTCTTTTTGCATCACTGTTTTTCTGTGATCACGCCTGTTCTTCATACCGGAACCAGGCCACATCCGCATAGTTTCTTCGGTCTTTCATATCCTGTACGGCAACACCTGTAAAGGCTCCGGTAAAGCCGTCTGCAAAATCATCCGAGAGAACAAAGGCATGGAGCAGCGGTCCGAGCTTCTGCTTCTCTCCCGTTTCGTCCAGCCAGAAAAACTGGACTTCATCTTCTTTTACGGAAAGAGAAAGTTCATAGGCCGGAAGCATTTCCCCCGGAAGTCCTTTTACCGGAACGGATGCCTCCCGTTTCATCTGGCCGTTGATCACCGTCATCAGGCAAAGCTCCGGTCCCGTCTCTCCAAGCGTCACATAAGCATAGTACTGGTTTCGCTCATCGTAGCGATAGATCAGCCCCGCAGCATGCTGAAAAGAGGTTGGAAGAAATTCAAAACGAACGGCTGCTTCAAAGGAAAGCTCCGTCTGCCGTCTCGCAAGAAGAGCCTGCTCATAACGGGAAAAAACGGATTCCCGGCCATAGATCCGAAGATAACCTTCCCTCTCGCGGATCGTCATCCCTGTATCGCGAAAGAAGATCCGGAGTGTCTGGAAATCCTCCAGAAAACTTTCATCCCGGAAGTGATACTCCTTTTTCAGCGGTTCACACCGGTTTTCCGTTTCCGAACCCGAAACGGCACGGAAGGTCTCTTTCGGAAAATGACCGCCTTCCTTTAGCTTCAGCCAGCCATCTTCCCAGACAACCTCCTGAATAGCCGTTTCTCTTCCAAGCGGACAGTAAAGCATACCCGGAAGATTTCTTCCGCAGAGATGAGCCAGGAACCATCTGCCATCCGGACTCTCTACCAGACTACCATGCCCCGCTTTTTTCAGGTAATTTTTGCCAAGATCCTTTTTTTCCAGAGCTTTTTCTGTCTCTTCCGGCTCCCGGCTGCCTTCCCAGGAAGTCAGGACGGGATGCTCCGGGCTGAGCTCATAGGGACCGGTAAGCGCTTTACTCCGTGCGAGCGTCACCGCATGGAACCAGCCAGTTCCGCCCTCGGCACACATCAGATAATAATAGCCGTCATGACGGTAGAGGTGCGGTCCCTCCGTACTGCCGATGGAAGAACCGGTAAAGATCTTTTTTGCTTCACCGGTCAGCTGCTTTTTCTCCGGATCGTATTCCTGAAGAAGGATCCCGGTGAACGGATTTCCTCCGGAAAGGACCTTCCGGTAATCCCATTCCATGTTGAGCAGCCATTTTCTGCCATCTGTATCATGAAAAAGAGAGGGATCAAAGCCGCTGGAATTCAGATAAACCGGATCGGACCAGGGACCTGTGATCTCTTTTGCACGAATCAGGTAGTTCGGCGTATCCATGACCGGAAATTCCCTGGCATCATGGACCACCGTATAGATCAGATAGAAATATTCCCCGTCATGGCTCAGGCAGGGCGCCCAGATGCCATCAGAAGCCTTTACACCCCGAAGGTCCATCTTGGAGTAAGTATCCAGAGGGGCAGTCAGATAATCCCAGTGTGCCAGGTCTTTTGAATGGTAGATCCGGACACCCGGAGCCCACTCAAAGGTGGATGTTGCAAGATAGTAATCGTCTCCCACCCGGATCAGGCTGGGATCCGGATGAAAACCGCGCAGAATCGGATTTTTTACCATAAAAACCTCCTTGAGACAGCTATACAAAGAGGGAGCCGTATTGGCTCCCTCAGGAAACATGGGATTCCGTATAGGAAACTCCGATTGTTTTGTAATTATATAAGATTTTATAGCCGGGGTTCAGAGCGATCTTTTCTCCAATCCCGGGATTTTTCAGAATGGTTTCTGCCGCATGGCGGTAGTCTTCTATGATAGAAACTCCCACTGACATAAGCATCCCCCTCACCCATCGCTTAGTGCTCTGCACACTTAAAGCGGGGGAATGCTTATCTGCGTTCAAGAAATCATTTTCCTGTCCGTCAAAACTTAATGGCAGTTCTCACTGCCAAAGTTTTCTGGTGGAATTTCTCCGTACCAACTGGTAAGGGAAGTAAAGTTTCTTTCTCTCATCGGCATCTTCTCCGAAAAGTGCTTCGTAGAACATTTCGCCCTGCCGGAACATCCGCACCGTCGAAAGAGGCGGATCAAAAATATCCGATACCGAATCATCGACACCAAAAACGGAAATATCTTCCGGCACCCGGATATTCAGTGATTTCAGATAACGGATCACGCCGATGGCGATGATATCCGATCCGGTGATGACTGCAGTCGGAAGGTCTCTGCTGTTTTCATAAATGCTCTTCATTCCCTCCATACCGCTCTCGGTACTGAAGCTTCCCTGATAGATGTAAGAATCGGGGATCTTCAGTCCTGCATCCTTCATGGCATCCTGATATCCCTTCAGTCTCAGCTGACCATTGGTATAGTCCTCTGCGTTTCCTCCCACATAAGCGATCCTTTTGTGCCCGTCGCCCACCAGGAATTCTGTGATATCTCTGGAAACGCTGTAGCTGTCAACGGTCACTGTTGTGAACTCACAGTTTTCTCCGGAAAATCCCTGGTTTCCAAGAACGACCGGACATGGAAATTCGTGAAGTTTTTTCAGGATCTCATTCGTCAGATGAACTCCCTGAAAAATCAGTCCGTCAATGTTCCGTTCCAGCATCCGATCCATAAGAACGAGTGCTTTCTTATTGTCAAAATCATAATCGCAGGCAATGACAACCTTGTTATGCTTCATGCAGACATCGCTGATCTGTTTTAAATGGATCGCCGTGATCGGGTTCCTCAGATCCGCTTCCAGAACTGCCACCAGATGTGTATTCTTGGTGACCAGGCTTCTGGCCTCCGCATTGGGTACGTAATGATATTTCTCAATACTTCTCATAACCCGGTGCTTTAACTCGTCACTTACAGCTTTTGAACCGTTCATAACCCTGGAGACCGTGGAAACGGAAACCTTCGCGTCTGCGGCAATGTCTTTGATTGTAACCTCCAATGGTTCTGGCTCCTTTCTGTGATAACGTTTTCCTATGTCAAGAATAGTAGCACATTCTTCATAAAAATTCAATGTGGTTTTTCTCTGTTTCCGTTATCTTGGTGTTTCTTCACAAAACAGTGCTGTCGGTTTTGTATAAAAACACAATAAAAAAGAGACCTCCGGAAAGGTCTCAAAAAATTGCTTTTTTCAGCTTTTCAGGAAAATTTTCCTGATCTTCGTTTTCTGCTCTCCAACAGGGAAAAACAGCGTTGGGGAATCTCAAAACCGAGAAGGATCCCTCCTACAATGGCAACTGCAAACTTGATAGAGGTCAATCCCTTGGCGGCCGCCAGATCCCAGTCGCTTCCCACCAGGGCCTGTGCCGTCTGATAGATCCCCATTCCCGGTACCAGCGGGAAGATCCCCGGGATCAGAAACATGGTCACCGGACATTTTTTCCGGACTGCAAAGATCCGTGAAAGGAACACCACGGTAAAAGCGCCGGCACAGACAGGGCCCATAAGAGAATCCACATGAAGCTCCAGTGCCCGGTAGACCAGCCATCCGGTTCCTCCTGCGATCCCTCCGCAGAAATAATACTGCCGCGGTACATGAAACATCAGTGCAAAGGCCATGGTTCCGACAGCTGCCGCAATGACTTCTTCGATCAGACGCAAAATCATAAGCTTCCTCCTATCCCGCACCACATCATCACAAGACCAACACCCAGGGCAATGCTGAAGATCACGATCATGGTGTCCAGAAGCCTTACGGAGCCGGAAATATAGTCCTGATCGGCAAAATCCCGGATCGAGTTGGTAAAAGCCACTCCCGGGATCAGCGGAAGCAGTGCCCCTACGGACATCAGATCCAGATGATGTCCAAACCCGATCCGGTAAAACAGAAGGGTCAGTGCCATGACCAGAGCGCCTCCGCTGGCATTGGCTGCGATCTTGGAAAGCCGCCCCCGGACCACATCCAGCACATAAATATAAAGGATCAGTCCTGCCAGAAAAGCAGCAAGAGAATCCAGTATGTCTCCTCCGAAAAGGAAACAGAAGGCGCCGCTGCCGATACCGGCTGCCAGAATCTGGTGCCAGCCCGGCTTTTGCGGCATTTTCTCAATCTCTTTCAGTTTTTCCAGAGCCTCCTCCGGTGTGAAAAATCCCAGCTCGATCTCACGCGACAGTCCGTTTACCGCATCGATCCGGTCTAGTCTGGCCCCGGCGAGCGGAATATGGCGCACCCGCACCTGATGATTGCTCCCAGCCACCTCTGAGGTGAGAAAAATACCATTGCTCAGCACAAAGGTGCTGACGTTTTCCAGCTCATAGGCACAGGCGATCCGCCGCATCGTCTCATCCACACGCGAGATCTCCGCGCCGCTCCGAAGAAGGATATCGCCGGCCATACCGGCCACCTCAAAGATCCGTTCTCTTTCTTTTTCTCCCATGTTCCCCCCATAGTCATACCCTTGAACGATTCTGGTTCTTTAAGAAAGCTCCTGCTTTTCTTCTTCCGGCACCACTTCCACCAGAACCACAGCAGAAGTAGAAGGAAGCGTCAGCGTCAGTTCCCCGCCTTCCGCAAAGTACTCTTCCGGCTCTGTCGTATAGCCCCAGCTGCCGGTAAGCATGACTCTTCTGAGCCGATTTTCGGAACAGACACCCGCCTGCCATACCGGCAGCATGAAGGTCTTCTCACCCTCTCCGTTATGAAAAGCCACGATGACACGTTCTTTCTCATCAAAACGGCCATACGAGATCACGTTATGCTCTCCGTGCAGAAATTTCAGAGAACCATGACTCAGAACCGGATATTTCTTGTGGATCCGGATCATTTCCCGGTGAAACTCAATGAGCTCCAGGTTTTCCCTTCCCCAGGGATATGTTCTCCGGTTGTCCGGATCGGTAAAGCCGCAGAGTCCGGCCTCATCTCCGTAATAAAGCGTTGGTGCTCCCGGCCAGGTCATCTGCATGACCACAGCTTCACGCATCACTGCCACATTGACCTGCTCTTCCGCTGCATGATGACCAAGCTGTGCCACTCTTCCAACGCGGTGGTTGGTCCTGGTCAGGAAACGGGAGTGGTCATGGTTGGACAGTTCGTTCATGGCAACCTGAAGAGACGGCGCCATAAAACTGCTCATATGGTGGCTCATGGCTCCTATAAAGGACTCGTGATTTCCCAGAAGATCCCCGCGGAACTCGTCACTGTGCTTCTCCATACCGGTAAAGAACCAGGTCAGCGGTTCCATAAAGGCATCATAGTTCATCACCGTATCCCACTGGTCTCCCTGGAGCCAGGAGCGGGCCTCTCCGTAATGCTCTGCCAGAATGATGGCATCGGGATTGGCTTCCTTTACGTTTTTCCGGAATTCCTTCCAGAACTCATGGTTGTACTCGTTGCTGAATCCAAGATCTGCTGCCACATCCAGCCGCCAGCCATCGACATTGTAGGGCGGAGACACCCATTTTCTTCCGATATTCATAATGTACTCTACAAGCTTCGGTGAATTTTCATAATTCAGCTTCGGCAACGTCTCGTGTCCCCACCAGCCGTCGTAATAAGGATTATACGGCCAGCTGTGTTCATTGTTAAATTTGAAGAAGCTGCGGTAAGGGCTGTCTGCAGATACATAAGCCCCCTTTTCATACCCCGGCTGGTTCTCGTAGATCCTCTCACGGTCCAGCCATTTATTGAAGGAACCGCAATGGTTGAACACACCGTCCAGAATCACCTTCATGCCACGTTTATGAGCCTCCGCCACAAGAGCAGCCAGAAGCTCATTGCTGGCCTTCAGATTCTCCGGATCCGTCACACGGCGGATATACTTGGAAGCATGCGCATTATCATTATCCCAGGGAGCCAGACATTCTCCTCCGTCATTGACGATCTTGCCAAGATGCGGGTCTACGGAATCATAATCCTGAATATCATACTTATGATTGGAAGGAGAGACAAAGATCGGGTTGAAATAGATCACATCCACACCAAGCTTCTCCAGGTAGTCCATTTTGTCCAGAACACCCTGAAGATCTCCTCCGTAAAATTCCCGGATCCCCATAAACTCCGGATATTTATACCAGTCCCGGACGCGTGAGGCTCCGTCTCCGATGTAATAATACTCCCGGTCCTCCACATCGTTCGTCGAGTCTCCATTATAAAAACGGTCCGTATAGATCTGATACATCACCGCACCTTTTGCCCAGTCCGGTGTCTTAAAGCCCGGCGCAATGGCAAAGCTGTAATACTCCTGCAGATCTCTTGAAACACCTCTTTTATTGTAAAAACAGCTGATCTTTCCAGCGCAGACCTCAAAATAATAACGGAAGATCTCCTCCGTCATCTCTACCTTTACCGTATAATAATCAAAACGGTCTACCGTTTTCTCATAGTCCATCAACAGCTTTCTGGAACCGCTGATCAGGAAAACGCGGTCCACATTATTGAGACCGGTCCGGAAGCGGATCGTTACCGTTTCCCCTGGCATGGGCTCCATCGGCTCCACATAATTGGCCGTCTCATCGCTGAATAAGGCATGCGGCTGAAAAACAGGCTGCATGGTCATCATATACCTCTGCACCTTCTGTAAATAATTGATCTTTTCCAGATTCATGGCTGCATTCCCCTTTCTTTCCTTGTACTATTCTATACCATCCCACCTGTTTACACAACCGGAAAATGATTTCCTTCCTGGGAAATACGGGAAGAAACCGTTTTCCTGACAGAAACGAGAAAAGCCAGCGGAGGGAACCGCTGGCTTTTCTCTTGGAGAAGGTATTTCTCTTATGGGGTGTAGCAAAAACTATATAATGTATTGGGGGGGTTTACGATTAGTATTATAACAAAAGAGTTCCGAGAAGTGTGCACAAACTTTAAAAAATCTCGGTTTTTTTTTATGCGTTCTCTACAAAAAGGCTTTCAAACTCTTCTCTTCCGATTTTTTCCTTTTCCACAAGAAGTGCGGCACAGGAATGCAAAACATCCATGTGCTCTTCAATGATCTTCTTTGCGTGAGCATAGGATTCATCAATGATCCGTTTCACTTCCTCATCGATCAGGGAAGCGGTTTCCTCCCCATAGGAACGGGTATGGGCCAGATCCCGGCCGATAAATACTTCATCCTCGTCCCCTCCGTAGCAGATCATGCCGACCTTTTCCGACATACCGTACTGCATAACCATGGCACGAGCCAGATTAGTGGCCTGCTTGATGTCCTGGGAAGCCCCCGTGGTCACATCGCCGAAGATCAGCTCCTCTGCGATCCGGCCGCCAAAAGAAACCTCGATGTTATGGAGCATTTTATTTCTGGTATTGAACATCTCATCCTTCTCCGGCAGAGGCATCGTATAGCCTGCAGCTCCCATTCCCGTAGGAATGATGGAGATGGTATGGACCGGTCCGACATCCGGAAGCACATGGAACAGGATCGCATGACCTGCCTCATGGTAGGCTGTGATCTTTTTCTCATGCTCGGAGATCACCCGGCTCTTCTTCTCTGCACCGATGCCGACTTTGACAAAGGAGCGGTTGATATCCGCCTGCTGGATAAAGCTTCTGCCAGCCTTGGCTGCATAAATAGCTGCTTCATTCATCAGATTCTCCAGATCAGCTCCGGTGAAGCCTGCCGTTGTCTGGGCCACCTGTTTCAGATCCACATCATCACCCAGGGGTTTGCCCTTGCAGTGAACCTTCAGGATCTCTTCACGGCCCTTTACATCCGGACGGCCCACACCGACCTTCCGGTCAAAACGGCCGGGACGGAGGATTGCCGGATCCAGGATATCCACACGGTTAGTCGCTGCCATGACGATGATGCCTTCGTTGTATCCGAAACCATCCATCTCGACAAGCATCTGGTTCAGCGTCTGCTCTCTCTCATCATGACCGCCGCCCATGCCGGTTCCACGGCGTCTGGCCACGGCATCGATCTCATCGATAAAAACGATGCAGGGCGCATTTTTCTTTGCCTCTGCAAAAAGGTCGCGGACACGGGAGGCACCCACACCGACAAACATTTCCACGAAATCAGAACCGGAAATACTGAAAAACGGAACGCCTGCTTCACCGGCTACTGCCTTGGCAAGAAGGGTCTTACCGGTTCCCGGAGGGCCGACCAGAAGAACGCCCTTGGGGATCCGGGCGCCTACCTGGAGGTATTTTTTCGGATCCTTCAGAAAATCTACGATCTCCTTCAGATCCTCCTTCTCTTCCTGAAGGCCTGCCACATCCTTAAAGGTCACTTTTCTGGCATCCGGACTGATCATGGTCGCCCGGCTCTTTCCGAAATTCATCATCTTGTTTCCGCCGCCGGATGACGCCTGACGGTTCATCATCATAAACATGACCATGACGACGACAACCATAAGCAGCATGGGGAGCAGATTATTCAGAAAAACATTTTCCTGCGGCACATCATGGATATAGCAGTTGACTCCCTGTTCATTCAGGTATTTCACCGCCTCATTCACATCCGGGACGTTGACCCGTGCCACATTACTGTCGGTCATATGCACATTCAGATAGCCTGTGGGAACCTGTGCATTCTGGTGAACCTCCACCTTTGCCACTTTTCCGCTCTCAACGGCAGTCTGCATATATTGATAGGTATAGGTCTCCGTCTGCAGAAAACCGCTGCGCAGAAAGAAATACGCCAGCAGCAGGACAACTGCTACGGATATATAAAGACCTACTCCTCTTGATTCTCTGTTCAAAGCGAATCTCCTTTCAGCTCTGTCATTTCTACTGTTCTACAACACCGATGTAGGGCAGATTCCGGTATTTCTGATCATAATCCAGACCATAACCTACCACAAATTCATCCGGGATATTGAAACCGGTATAATCCACCTTCACGTCAGTGACACGGCGCTCCGGTTTGTCAAGAAGCGTGCAAAGATGCAGGCTTCTGGGATTTCTCTTTCTCAGGATCTCCATCAGATAGCTTAAGGTTCTTCCGGAATCCACGATATCCTCCACGATCAGAACATCTTTGCCATCCAGAGGCTGATCCAGGTCTTTAACGATCTTTACCACACCGCTGGATTCGGTGCCTGCACCGTAGCTGCTGACAGACATGAAGTCCATGGTAACGGGAACCGTGATCCTCTTTGCCAGTTCACACATAAAAAATACGCCGCCCTTCAGCACGCATACCAGATGCACCTGCCGTCCGGCATAATCCTCACTGATCTTTCTGCCAAGCTCTGCGATCTTTTCATCTACTTCCTGCTCCGGCACCAAAACACGAATCTTGTCTTCCATTCTCTTAATCCTCCATCACTTGTACTTTTAAAACCCTGCTGGTTTTCTCTGTTACCTTGTAAGCCTCGCTGATCCGGTGTCCGACCACCCAAAGGATGTGGGAACCATCTGCCAGAAGGCATAACCGGTCTCTTTCTCCGGCCGGAATCTTCTCATCGATCAGATATTTTTTCAGAGTCTTCCTTCCGCCTGAAGCCGTGACGGTGAGAAAATCACCGCTTCTTCGGGGCCGTATTTGAACCGTACTCTTAATTGTATCATAATCAAACCATTTCGTATACCTGTTTTCCGGAATAATTTCGCTTTTATAAGGGAAAACCGATGCGGCAAACCGGTATTTCCCGTACCGGACGCTGCCCGGTATCTCCAGTTCCTCTGCTGCATCCGTCTTTTCTTCCGCTTTCCTTCCGGAAGCCTTTTTTCCTTTTTCAAAAACAAGCAAAGACCCTTCGGTATAAGCCCTGACCTCTCCCGGCAGATCCAGGCTGCGGCCGGACTGCTTTCCGGCAAGCTCCGCGATCGCAGCCAGATGAAGAGCAGAAACATTGTAAAGAGCATTCTCCGGTGCAAGTTCTCTCAGACAGTGACGGAGGATATAGGCTTTCAGTGCCTCCGGTTCTTCTAAAAAACCTTTTCGCTCCAGAAGGAGCTCCGTACCGCCATCCTCTGTCCGCCCCTTTCTTCGGCCGGTCAGCTTTTTCACCGCTTCTTCTGCCTGTGCCTCCAGGTAATCCTCTGCAAGAGCCAGCCGTTCCGCCGTTTCCGCCAGATGCTCACAGGTTCTCGGATTTAATTCTTCCCGCAGAAGGGGAAGGATATTCAGCCGGATCCGATTCCTTGCATAATCGGTTTCCAGATTGGAGGCATCTGTCCGGAAAGAAATGCCTTCTTCTTTCAAAAAACCCTCAATTTCTTCCCGGGTCAGACAGAGGAGCGGCCGGATGATCCTTCCCCGTACCGGACGGATCCCGGAAAGGCCGGAAAGGCCGCTTCCCCTGACCAGATGAAAAAGAAGGGTCTCTGCCTGGTCATTCCGGTTGTGCGCCACAGCAATCTTCGTTCCTCCGTATTTCTCACAGATTTCCTCAAATGCCTCATAGCGGGCACGCCGGCCGGCCTCCTCTTCGGAGCATTTCCATTTTCTGGCAAGCGACGGGACATCCCGATGAAAAATATGACAGGGAATCTTTCGTTCACAGCAGAAGTTTTCCACAAAGGCCGCATCTTCCATGCTTTCTTTTCCACGGATCCCATGCTCCATGTGGACAACTTCAACGGAAATCCCCAAAGCTTCCCGATATCTGTCCAGCAAAAAAAGCAGGCATATGGAATCCGCTCCTCCCGATACGCCTGCTATGACCCTGTCTCCTTCCTTAAGCATCCCGTTTTTCCGGATATAGTCCAGTACCTTTTCCATCGCTCTTCCTCCATTGTATCTTTTGCTGTAACTGTTTGCGCTATCCGCCCTCTTCATTCCCGGCTCAGCGTCTCCAGAGGCCTCCAACCAGCACGGTCATATCATCCTCGGCCTTTCTGCACCGGAGCTTCAGGACTTCTTCCAGGATATCCGCTGCCATCTCGGAAGCATTTTCCGTCGTTTCCTGCAGAAGGATTTCCTGAAGCCTGTCCTCTCCATGATTTCCCGGAAAGGCATCCAGGATCCCGTCGGAAACCATAATGAGAAAATCTCCCGGACGAAGCTGCTTTTTCGTGCATTCATAGTCTGCCTCCCCGATGATCCCCATAGGCATGCTGGTGGAGGAAACGGTTTCCACCCAGTCTCCTCTTTTGAGAAAGGTCGCAGCCGCCCCTACTTTAAGAAGCTCACATTCCCCGGTATAAAGATTTACCGCAGCCAGATCCATCGTGGAAAAACAGTTTCCATCCTTCAGAAGCATGACCGAATGGAGCATTTTTATGGAACTTTCCCTGTCAAAGCCCGCGTTGAGAAACTGCTCCATAAGCTCCACGGCCCGGCTGCTCTCCTGACCGGCTTCCGGTCCGGACCCCATCCCGTCGGAAATATTCAGAATCATTTCTCCACTGTCTCTGTGATAGAGTGCAAAACTGTCACCGGATACCACTTCCCCGTCCCGGGTCACACGGGCTGCCCCGCAGAGCATCAGATATTCCGGAGCCGGCATAAACATCACCGTGTTGTAATCCTGATTGATGACCATCCGGCTGTCTCTTGCCGGGATCATCCGCTCCCCGCAGGCGGAAGAAAGACAAGCAGCTGCCTCACGCATACCTACACAGCGTTTTTTTCCCAGAGCCCGCATGGTCACATAAAGCTCCCGGCAGCCATCGGAACGTTCTACCTTCCACATTTCCCGTACACCGATTCCATGAAGCTTCATCTGCACTTCAAGGCTCCGTCTTACCTGCGTATCCACCTCATCCACCTCATAGATCGACCCGGCAGCCCGCCGGATGATCCCGGCGATCTCCTGAAACTGGTCCATCATGAGTTTCCGGCTCGCCAGCAGACGGTTGGTCCAGCAAAGTTCCTGACGGGCCAGCTGGTATTTCAGGCGGATCTCACTTAAGAACCGGTCTGAACGGATGCAAAAAGAAAGGCGTTCCGGTTCTTCCTCTCCTTTTTCCATGGAGAAAAGCCGCTCATAGGCTTCCCGGAGTGTATCCTCCCGATGCTCGCTCCAACACCACTCCATAGCTTCGCAGTCCCGGCAGACCTTATAAGAGCTTTCTCTCAGAATCTCTTCTCTGTCCTCCCGTTCCAGATCCTCCTTCCGCTTCGGAAACTTCTGAAAGGTCTCCGACAGCCCGTCAAAAGCTTCCGCGTATTGATTCAGTTTCTGTCTGCCCGGATCGCGCACCGCTTCATTTCCCGGACCCTCCCGGTGTTCCTGATAAAAAACCTTCAATAGATCCAGGAGCATCCAGAGAATACTCACCAAAAGAACCGTGATCAAAAGCTCCCCCATAACAAAGCTCCTCCATTCAGAAAAATGGCAGAACCGGGCAGACGTTTCGGCCTGTCCGGTTCTCTTTTGTGCTCTGCTCTGTCAGAGAGCTTTGTCTCTTAATTCGATGGTTTGAAGATGATCTCGTCCTTGTAGACCAGTCCAAGCTTGTCCTTGGCTATCCCTTCTACATACTCCGTTGTATTCTTGTACTCTTCCAGCTTCTTTATCTCGTCCGTACGTGCAGTCTCACTGTCGATCTTCTGCTGCAGCTCTTCCTTCTGAGCCGCGTATACATTGAGTTTTTCCTTCAGTCCGTGGCTCTGCACACTGAGACTGACGAGCAGAATCATAACAATAAAACAGATGCTGCCCACGCCTCTGTTGCTTCCCCGTCTTTTTTTTCTTCTTCTATTCTGTTTCATCCGGACCCCTGTTTCTTTCTTTCGCCATAACTGTCTTTTACAGCTATCTTTTCACATCAACGTTTTTACATGTAATTCTCATTGTAACCCAATTCCATGCTTTTTTCAACGCTTTTCGGCAAAGAAAAAATGTTTTTTTCGACACTACATCAAAGACAAACGTTTCGCTTTTCACCACCCAGAAACTGGCGGTCCGATGGTAAAGCCACATGCCAAAAACAAGAGCTGCCAGAGAAAAGCCCCGGAGAGAACCCTGATTCCCCCGAAAGGACACACCAAAGCAGAAAATCCCGGCTACTGTCCAGAAAAAGAAATCCTCCAGAGACTGGAAAAAGCCGTTATGAGGGATCAGACGGCGAAGTACACGCAGCTGATCATAGGCGCATAAAAGAATCATTCCCGAAAGAAGCGAAAAAAAGAAAAACCAGATCTCGTGACGGATCACTCCGCTCATCCTACTGAAACATCTTCCGAAACAGAGAAGTACCCTTGTCTGCCTTTTTTCCCTGGCCTCCGGTGTAGGTCAGACTGTCGATCTTTCCGTCGATGTCCACCTCACCTTTTTCCAGAGTCAGCCGGCTGACATGAAGTTCCTCCCCTTTGATCATCAGAAGACCATCCTCCGTCCGGAGCACCACTTCTCCCACATCAAAAGAGAGCACATCCGATACCCCCGTGACAGTTCCGCTTCTGCGTCCCTCCATGGTTACCTTGTGTGCCCTCTTCATCTCAATCTGTTTTTCTTCCATAAAGCCCTCTCGGTATATGCTCTTGATAAAATATATGAGAGAGACGGGAGAAATATTCACAGGTACTGATACATTTCCTTTGCATCGTCTTTCCGGACGGTCTCCTGAACATTCAGCACTTCCACCTTTACCGCTTTGGTGCCAAAACCAATCTCCAGAATGTCCCCTGCCTTCACAGCAGCGGAAGCCTTGGCCGGTTTGCCGTTGATGGTGACTCTTCCGGCGTCGCAGGCCTCGTTTGCCACGGTACGGCGCTTGATCAGGCGGGATACTTTTAAAAATTTATCTAACCGCATGGTGCGTTCCTCCTTATGAAAAAATCGGAGGGCTTTTCAAGAAGTCCTCCGATCTGTTTCATTCTTATTTCTCGTTGATCATATCTTTCAGTGCTTTGCCGGCTTTGAATCTGGGAGCTTTGGAAGCCTCGATCTTCATCGGCTCTCCGCTCTGAGGATTTCTTCCCTCTCTTGCTGCTCTCTCAGATACCTCGAAAGTACCAAAACCTACCAGCTGGATCTTCTCACCCTTTTTCAGTTCTTCGGTCACAACGTCAGTGAAAGCCTTCAGTGCTTTCTCAGCGTCTTTTTTGGATAATTCGGTCTTGCTGGCGATAGCAGCAATTAATTCTGTTTTATTCATGGAAATATTCCTCCTCTGGATTTCTCTTCGTAACTGATCTGTTCTCTGCAGCTACTCTTCGTTGTAATCATGACCCTGCCTTTTCTCCCCGGCAAAGTTCTACGTTTACTTATAAACTGTTTTGGCCCTTTTGTCAAGAGTAATACGCCTGTTTTTACTGGTTTTCCGCATTCAGAAGACGGACCACTTCGCGGGCGGCAGCCGCCTCCGCTTCCTTCTTCTTTCTTTCATATTCTGCAGATCTTCCCTGCTTTTCTGCCTGCTTGATGGCTTCCCATCTGCCCGGGACTTCTTCCTTTTCCGGAGATGCTTCCGAAGAGAATACATGAGGATGGCGCCGGAGCATCTTCTCTCCTGCTTTCCGGATCACATCATCAAGGGAAAACAAGCCTTCTTCCTCTGCGATCTGACTCTGGAGCACCACCTGAAGGAGTACATCTCCCAGTTCTTCACAGAGGTTGTCCGGATCGCCGGTCTCAGAAAGAAGATTCACCGCTGCTACGGCCTCCGTCATTTCATGGATCATACAGGGCTTTAAGCTTCCATGCGTCTGCGCCTTGTCCCAGGGACAGCCTTTTTCCGGGTCCCGGAGCGCCCTTATGATCCCACGGTAATCGTCAAAGGTAAGCTTCCTGTCCATAGTCTTCCCCTTTTATCTCCTGTTTATGCCTTACAGCATCTGATGGATCATTTCCAGCACTTTTTCTCCCAGCGCTTTGGATTTTTCATCTGCATCCGCAAGAGAGGTTCCCTTCACTCCGTAATAGAATTTTACCTTGGGCTCCGTTCCGGAAGGTCTTACACAAAGCCATGCATCATCCGTAAGATCATAGTAGAGAACATTAGACTTCGGAAGTCCGGTCTCTGTGATCTCTCCGGTAGCCATGTTTCGTATTGTATCCAGCTTGTAATCTCTTGCAGAGGTCACCTGATAGCCGCCGATCTTGGCAGGCGGATTCTTCCGGAGAGTCTCCAGAATGGACTGGATCTTCTCCAGACCTTCAATTCCTTTCAGCGTGATTGACTGGATGTCATCTTTATAATAACCATATTTCTCATACATATCGATCATGGCATCCCAAAGAGTCTTGCCCTGTGTTTTATAATATGCGGCAGCTTCACAGAGTGCCATGGTAGCAACGATGGCATCCTTGTCTCTGGCGTGGGTACCGATGAGACAGCCGTAACTTTCCTCGAAACCGAAGAGATAGGTACCCTTTCCGCTCTCTTCAAAGCCAAGGATCTGCTGTCCGATGTATTTGAAGCCGGTCAGGACTTCGATGAAACGAAGGCCATAAGCTCTGGCGATCGCACCTGCCATATTGGTGGTAACGATGGTGCTGACTACTGCACCGTCCTCCGGAAGCTTTCCTGCTGCTGCTTTTCTCTGGCTGAGCTCATACTCCTCCAGAAGACAGCCGGACATATTTCCGGTCAGAGTATGATAGATGCCGTCTTTGTCCTTTACCCGCACACCCAGACGGTCTGCATCCGGATCGGTGGCAAGAACCAGATCTGCATCGATCTCTTTCGCCAGCTTCAGTCCCAGCGTAAAGGCCTCATCCGCTTCCGGATTCGGATAGCTCACAGTCGGGAAATTGCCGTCAGGAAGCTCCTGCTCTTTGACTACATGGACGTTGGTGAAGCCAAGCTCTTTTAACACTCTCCGTGCCGGGATATTTCCGGTTCCGTGAAGCGGTGAATAAACGATCTTCAGCTGATCCTTTTCCGCATCGATGGCATCCTGATGGATCACCTGGCTCTTCAGCGCCTCGATATACGGATCATCAATGTCTTTTCCGATCACCTGATAGAGGCCCTTCTCTTCTGCCTCTTTTTTCTCCATGGTATACACCTTTGCATAGTCTGTCACAGCCTTTACCTCAGCCATGATGCCGGTGTCATGAGGCGGTGTGATCTGTGCGCCGTCCTCCCAGTAAACCTTGTAGCCGTTGTACTCCGGCGGGTTGTGGCTGGCGGTGATGTTGATGCCGGCGATGCAATGCAGTGTGCGGACTGCAAAGGACAGCTCCGGTGTCGGACGCAGAGATTCAAACACATAAGCCTTGATGCCGTTGGCGGCCAGCACCGCCGCGGACTCCTTGGAGAACAGCACGCCCTTGATGCGGCTGTCATAGGCAATGGCCACGGACTGGGGCTTGCCCTCCGCGTGCTTGAGCAGGTAGTTGGAAAGGCCCTGAGTGGCCTTGCGCACGGTGTAGACGTTCATCCGGTTGGTGCCCGCGCCGATCACGCCCCGCAGGCCCGCGGTTCCAAACTCCAGCTCCCGGTAAAAGCGGTCGTTGATCTCGTCCTCCTGGCCCTGGATGGACTGGAGCTCTTCGGTCAAGTCCTGGTCATCCAGCGGCTGCTGCAGCCATCTTTCGTATTCTGTCATAGCAGACCTTCCCTTCCTTGCCCGGGGCCCAAAAGCCCCCAGGTATTATGCTTAGTTTTCTATGATTAAGATTACCATTTTTTGTGTTCCGTGTCAACTCGAAACAGGGCGTCTTTACGGGAGTTTTACAATGTTTGTCACAATGCCCTGGGGGGTGAGGTCCAGCGTGCCGTAGGTGGCCTGCCAGCCGTTGAGGGAGCCGGGGTTCATCATGTACAGGCCCTCCTCATAGTCCGTAAAG
>OLQE01000269.1_pt1 | contig 45357 bp, 41 predicted proteins | sample 1643161 | NCBI WGS metagenome assembly OLQE01 (sample SAMEA3136650, study PRJEB25190) | human gut metagenome
TTATATCCGGCCGGCGTATTTTTCAGCATCTTTTTTTCTTCCTGATAATAACGGATCTTATCCGCAAGCATCCGGTTATAAAGAAAACGACTGCAGCCGATTGTCTTCTCTATCTGGGTTATCTGTTCTTTATTTGGATAGATCCTTATTTTTACTGCCCGGTTTATCTTTCTCACCCTGACTCTCTATATACTGATGGATTGTTTCAACAGGTGCTATATTTCAAAGATTTCTTTTGTTCTCTCTGACATCTTATCGTCCAGCATCTTTCTGCCATATTTCATAACCAGAATCAAACAAAAACACTGAATGAGAATTATTATCTAAACTCATTATGTACACTCACTTATTGCTTATTTCGACCGTCCAAATTTCAAGAGCATATTGTTCTTTTTTATTATAATATATTTATTGTATCAGAACAAGTGTTTTTGCGATTTTTTATGAATTTGAGCAGATATGCTCGAATGTGCAATTCATCCCATCACCTATAGTGAGGGAATTCTTGCTACGGTTGTTAAAATAGTCCATATTCAGAAAGCCCTCAGATATAGACAAAATCTATAGCTGAGGGCTTTCCTGTGTCTTTGGTTATGTGTTTTCCTTATTCCGGAACCGGCAGAGTCACTGTGACAGGCTCATGCTCCAGTGCTGGAATAATTTTCTGCATCAGATCTTCAGTTGTGAATTTGAGACTCGAGGTATTAATACAGGGATGACAGCCGAAGTATGGCTCCTTCATGACATCTTCATCAATAAGAAGCTGTACTTTCTTCTCAGAATCATTCATCAGTCCCAATACACTGACGGATCCAGGGGTGATATCAAGATATTTCTCCATATATTCCGGTTTGGCAAAAGATAATCTGGCGGAATGGATCTGCGCAGAGAGATCTTTTGTCTTAAACGGTTTATCACCAGGCATCAGAAGAAGATAAAAATCCGTCTCCTGACGATTGCACAGGAACAGATTTTTGCAGATCGTGGTGTTGTCGCCAAGGGCGTGGTCAATTTCTTCGCAGGCTTCCATAGTCATAGCAGCCTCATGGTCAATACGCTGATATTGAACTCCAAGTTTGTCTAAAAAATCATAGACACGGATTTCTTTGTCCAGACGATTATCTGTATTCTCAGGTCTTCCCTTTTGTAATTCCATTTCGTGGTGCTCCTTTATTTTTTATTGATGAAAGTGTAATCCTTTTGTATGCGGATTGTCAACAAAAGGGCAGATATCCAGAATATTTTTCTGGTATCCTGTACATTCTACCACCTCCGCGGAATAGATCACCAGCACTCCAGCTCTCCCCACCTTATGATACCAACCGGTCTATCCGCAGCAGGAATATCATGTGATGCTCCATAGTACCCGCTATATATCCGCTGAAACAACATCTCATCCAACTGCATCTACTGCCAGCATCCCTGCATCCTGACATGGATTATTCCCCCATCCTATCCACAATGCTGTAGATACTTACATAGAAAGCCTCCATGGGGATAAAATGGTACTCACAGCAATGGAACTGCCGGATATCAAAGAGTTTAACAAAATCGGCTATTCAATAGCCGTAGTAGTTTATATACATAAGTTTATGCGCCCTTTCTTATCGACCTCTGCCGCATCTATAAGATACAACCAATCTAAACATAACAAAACATGGGACATATTGGAAAGGAATTCTGTTTTCGCACGATTTGCATTTTCTGCGGACCGGTAAGCCTCTTTCAGTGCCTGACGGGATTCAATCTCTGCTTTCTTCTCCTGTGTCACATCCATGGATGCCAGCAATACCTTTTCCAGCTTTCCATTCTTCCATTCCAAGGGAATATAAGAAGCGATTTTATAAGTCTTTTCATCCAGGCTGCAATATTCAAACTTATAAATATCATTTTCACTTTTCAGTTTTTTCCGAATATTATCCGGGGCTATCAGGATATCTATAGCTTCCAGTGTCTTATACCTTTCAAGAACCTGCATCTGAAAATCATGATAAAAGCCCAGAGGTTTATATATCATCTGTCCATTCAGGTTGTAGGACTCATATCTGTCATTTTCCAGATCGCAGACAACAAAGCGGTCAACCAGACGTACGATACTCTGAATCAGCTGCTCCATGGAAGCATTATCTGCTGCCATCTGCAGATGCCGTGCGCTCTCTACCTTTGCCTCTGTGATATCACGCAGAAAGATCATGGCATATTCTGAATCCTCTATTTCGCCACGTATGACCACATTGCGGACCCATCGTTCTTCTCCATTCAGAGTGATACGGCACTCCAAAGCCAATTCGGTTTCCAGACCCTTCAGCCTTTCTGCAATATAACCACGGTCGTAAAAAGAGGATACCGCCTTCTTATCTGTCTCCACAACATAGGAATCCACAAAATGCCGGATCAATTCATCCCACGTATGACTCTGTTCAAAGACGGTCATCAGGGACGGTTCAACCTTAAAGGTATCAAAAGTATTCGCTTCCAGATTCACATAATACTCGCACAAATCTGCTTTCGTAAAAGCCCGGTGGAAAGCAGCAGATTTTTGTGCCTGCATGATTTCTTTTTTCTCCGCATCAATGTTAATAAAAATCCCGGCAATCCTGCTGGCAGAACCATCCAGACGGCGTATTACTTCTGCCGATGCCCGAAACCACTGGTATTGATTATCCTTCATTCTCATACGATACTCTACCTGGTATTTTATCTGGTTCGTCTTATCCTTAATTGCCGCCTGAAGCTGCACCATTACTCTTTCTTTATCCTGTGGATGCAGAAGATCTGACCAGGATTCCAGTTTATTCGGAAAGTCCAGAGTGTCATGATAGCCAAGCATTTTTCGGAATTCATGACTCCAGTTTGCATTCACAATCTCACTGTTTTCGTCACAGTCAAAATACCAGAAGCCGGAACAGATAGCCTCATTGAGCAGTGCCAAATTTACATGATCCCAGTTGACCTGTACGGACATAACCCAGATCTGTCTGCCCGCCTCATCTGTCGCATCCTCTTTACAAAGCCGTACATTATTCACTGTACCGTCTGCTGCAAGGATCTGTGCTTCCCCTGTTCCGTGAAGCTGCAAAAAACGGTCTCGCTCCAGTATATCTTCCTCGTCATAAAAGAAGTTTCTCAATGAGCCTTTTGTCTGTTCCATGAAAGTATCGAATGTATATCCTGTACTATGCAACAGCAGATTATTCACAGACAAAATAGACAGGTTTTGGTCATAAGATCCTGTCATTATACCTACCCCGCCATTATTTTCCAGTGTTTTCTGTACGGCCTGTGATATGGCCTGTGTTTGTCCCGGTACAGTCCCATTTAAAGAATGTATTTTATCTTCATAATTTCCCATTTTATAAAAATCCTCACTCTGCTTTATGCATTCTTCATCCTGCGTTTTCATTTGCATACAGAACATTTATTCTATTCAGTTCTTTTACATATTTTGACACATAAAAAGGACACTAGCCAAAATCTCACCAGTGTCCCTGCTACATCTATTTAAAATCACATATCCATATAGTATAAAAGTTATCGGAATCTCTTCCGTTCTCATATCTTTTCTATATATGCTATGGAAACAATGGCAACCAGCTGACATGGTCAAGCTTTCTGACTTTAGTCCCTTCTGGCTTTGCGTCCCTGCTTTTCAACAAGTTTGCCTTGAAATATTTTTTTCAAAAATAAAATACCATGTAGTTTTCCACACGTCAATAATATTTTGGTGAAAATCTGTATATACATATTCTCTATTTCGTTTTGGTGAGTGTATGTTCGCTCAATAGCAAGTGTAAAGGTAATTTCCACTCTTTTGATGATAACTTTCTTTTTACTTCCGCTTCACTGTTCTCTTCTTCTTTGATGCTGTTTCTGTCCAGCAAAATAATAGTATTCATATTCGAATATTATCATTTCATCCTTTGTTTCGATGTATTTATGTAAGGCTTTGTGATCTTCCGGTGTTAAAACGAAAGAGTTTTTGCCCAAAAAAACGGCTTTCGAAGCTTTTTTCTCCGAAAACCGTTTTTTATATCCTTATTTCTTTTCTTCTGTTTCTTCAGAAGCTGCCACATACCGGTAGGGGCCTGTCGTGCTCAGCTCCGCCTGGGACACCAGGATCTGTGTTCCATCCTCCGGTGCCGCTTCCGGAACAACCAGGGTCTCAGGATCCAGATAGAGTGTTTCCAGTTTTTCATCTCCCATATGTACCACGCTGTAACGGGTGAAGTTTTCCCCGCTTACTTTCATGACATGATCATAGGTCACATTCACGGCATTGAGTTTCACCGGAGACAGCCCCATAGTCATATTGGAAGGATAATAGGGTGTATCACCTCCATAACAAATGCGGTCTCCATAGAGGATATCATATTCCAGCTCTTTCAGTTTTTCCAGATACTCCTCTTCTTCCAGCTCTCCGTTTTTCATCTGCTTCCGGCCGTTCTGATGGTAGGCATTGACCACACCATCGGTTATGCCAAGGGCGGAAAGGATTTCGGAACCTACTTCATAAGCCTGCAGATCACCGCCCTCAAAGGAGAGTCCTGTATTATCCCAGATAAAATAGCAGGTATCATAAATCGTTCCTGATTTCATCTTATCATCGGAAAGATCCAGACTGGGGCAGTGATCCCCGTACATGACCAGGATCGTAGGCTCTCTTCTTTTTCGAAGCATGTTCCAGAGATCTCCCACAAACTGATCCACCTCATAGATCTGATTTGCATAATAATTGATCTGATTCAGATAATCTTCATCCTCTATGACACTGCTTGCCGCAGTCAGATGATGTTCATATTCTGTTTCCGGATCGGAAGGATAGCTTCCGTGAGACTGGACGGCCACCGTAAAGATAAAATCTTTTTCTGCTGTGGAATCCAGAGCCTTTTCGACCTCTCCCGTCAGCACGGAATCCTTTGCCCAGTCCATAGCGGTATAAGCTTCCGGCCACATATATTCCACAGAGTCAAATACATCGAAGCCCAGATTCGGATAGACCAGATTCCGCTCGTAAAAGCTTCCTTCGTGATCATGAATGGCAAAAGATTTATATCCGTAAGGCTTCAGATCGTAGGCCAGGGATTCACAAGTCTTTTCCTTCAGGACCGTTTTATAAGGATATTCGCCGATCCCGAAATCATCGATATTCATACCTGTGAGCATCTCAAACTCCGAGTTTACGGTTCCTGCCCCTATGACCGGCATACTTAAAAAGCCGGAAGCACATTTTTCCGAAAGGCGTGTAAAGTTTGGCAGAGGATTTTCGGAAAACTCGACATCCTTCAGCCGGTTTACATCAAAGAAAGATTCCAGCTGGACCACAACAATGTTTGGACGGTTGGAATCATACTGCTCTCCGTCATACGCGGAATCATCGGTCAGACCTTCGATGGCCTCTGTGGAATACTCATCCGGCCGGCTGATCCCCACATCGATGAGACTGGCTCCAAAGCAGTAGAGAAAGCCGTTTTTCTTATAAGACTGGGAAAGCTCCCGGAATTTCGTCTCCAGAAGTTCTGTTTTCTGTCCTGCAAAAATCAGTCCCCAGGCAGCCAGAAACGTACAGAGGATCACCGTCACCGACCAGGAAAGCTTTCTTTTTTTCTTCACTGCCGGAATCCGAAAAGCGAGTACCGCAAAGACCAGGATCACAAGCCCCAGAAGGATCACAAGCGCTGCCAGAGCCATCAGGCTCAGATATTTGGAAGCCACATTGACACCGTCTTTTAAAAGCAGAAGATCGCTGCTGGTAAAAGGGGTCACACGGAAGGTCAGGATCACACCGTTGATGATTCCAAGAGTCAGCCAGAAAATGGTAAAAAGAAGCAGAATACTCTTCTGTTTCCTGAAAAGCAGTGCCAGAGAATAACTGCTTCCCACGATCAGCACATTGACCAGAAAGGCATACGGATGCTGAAAAAGGAACTGAAAGCCGCCGATCAGAGAATGACGGCAGATGCTCTCGATGACCAGGATCGTCACCACTGCCAGCAGTGGAAGCAGGATTGCCGGATTTTCCGGCAGCTGCACTTTTTTTAAAGACAACTTCTTATCTATTTTTTTCATAACAGGTACCTTATTTTTCCTCCAGAAAACGGCAGTGCTCCATTTCGGATACGCCACCTGCTCGTGCAGTGAATATTATATTTCTGCCACATTGACGACAACGCAGCAGATGCAAAATCAGACAACTCAAAGTGGCAGTCACTTCGTATTCACTGTACCAGTATCAATATAATAGATGTTTTTTCAAGAGTCAAGACCTCGAAGAAGGAATATTTTTCAGGATGAGGAGCCTGGTTCCGGGAAGCGCTTCCTCCGTTCCCAGCTGATTCCATTCCCGGATCTTCTCCGGTGTGGTAAGACAGTCCCTGGCAATGTCCCAGAGGGTATCCCCTTCCTGTACCAGATATCCCACGATGCCCGGCATTTCCTGGATCCTGGCAAGATCCAGTTCTTTTTCCCGGATATCCGTAAGAAAAGAACCTTTCTGTTCTCTGGCCGCAAAGGCATTGAGGTCGATCCCTGCTTTCACTTCGATCTCCTCACTGTCAACCATGGCTGCGGAGAGCTGCTCCAGCCCGGCATGAAGGCTGAACCGGCAGTGTTCTCCCGGATCTTCCACTTCAATGAGATGAGAAAACGGCACATCCCCTTCCATGACTGCAAAAGGCATGCTGTCATCCGAGGTCACATAGAGAATGGAAACCTCGACGGCTCCCTCCACCTGGATCCCCTGCTCCGTCATCCGCGCCTCGTCGATACGGACCTCCCCTTTGCTGTGACAAAACTGAAGCATCCGCGGTGCTTCCGGATTCATCCGCACCCGGTCAGAAGCACGGCACTTGGAAAAGTTCCGGCCTGCCAGGCTCTCATAACCTTCCTCTCGGCAGACCGGGATCAGTTCTTTTTCCGGCGTGTAAACATCGCTCAGGATCTCTACCGTTTCTTCTTCATAAAGGCGGATGTTGACATTCAGGACCGCCTCTGCCTGGATCATACGCTCCTCCCCGTCAGGATCCGGCACGGTTTCCAGCCGTACACCGGAAAGAGTGACCTCCACATCCGGGATCTGACCGGAACCGGAGCCGGAACACTCCAGACTCTGCTGGAAAGGAAGCGACGTTTCGATCCATTCCCGTGATTTTTTCTCCCCTTCTGTCTCATATAAGACAAAAAGGAACAATTCTCCCCGGATGTCGAGACTTTCTTCCTGGATCCGTACATCGACTCCTCTCAGTTCCACACTGTCCCACAGAAGTTCTCCGATATTTGGCTTGCTGGAGGGCAGCGCCAGTTCTTCTTTTACCCGGACGATATCCTTTTTGCGGACTGCCAGGGAAAGGGGTGTTATTTTTCTGCTTCTGGTACTGACCGAAGCTTCCCCGTGAAGCTCCACACCTGCCTGCACATCGTAGAGTTCTTCCAGCTCCGCTTCAAAGGAGACCAGCGCCTGCACGCTGAATTTCCGGGAATTGATCAGGCGTACCTTCAGATCCTCCAGTTCCGGCCGCACATCCACACTGTCACCTGCTGCCGCCCCCGGAAGCGCCAGTTTCTCTTCAAAAGGAAATTCTGCCCGGATACGGCAGAGTCTCCGCTCTTCTCCTTCGGATACATACAGGATATGTACCTCCAGCGTACCGGAAAGCTGCACCTGTCCTTCTACTGTCCTCGTCTCCTCCAGCCTCACTTCTCCACGCTTCTGGATCAGCCCGGCTGCATCCGGCCTTTTATCCGGAATGTTAAAATCTTCCGAAAGCGTCATCCGGCTCTCTCCGTACGCCTTCCTGCGGCTCATATGAATGTTTTTCTTCAAAAGTTCCACAAAAAAACCTCCCCTGCATCTTCGATTCGAAGTTCCTGCCGGTCCGGAAAAGATTTCCGGAAACCGTTATAGTGTATGCAGAAAAGGTTTTTCGTATGCCTTCAGTCAAAAAATACTTCCTGTTCCAGCCAGGGAAGTTTGATCACCACATACGGACAGGAGGATTCCTTCGGGATCTCTTCTCCTGCGTCCGGTCCCATGAGCGTGGAGGAAAAATGGATACCGTCCTCCGCAAGGAGCACCTGGTCCACAGCAATGCTGCAGCCTCCCGTTTCCTGTTTTCCGTACCCCCGGATGATATAAAGATATTCCCCTATCCGGTAGCTGATCATCATCTCGGACTCCTTGTTGGCATCCAGGATGCTCTTCAGTTCACCCGGAATCTCCTCCGGCGGGACCACGGTAAAATCAAGCTTCTCCCCCGTCACTTCTTTTTCTTCTGTCCGTACACAGCCTGCCAGAAAAAGCGAAAGAGCCAGGCTCAGTGTAAAAAGCTGGATAAGCCATTTTTTCAATGCTGCTGCCGCCTTGTCTTATCTTCCTTTCAGCATATGCAGGGCGGGAAGCTCTTATGAATGCGGTACTACAGCTTTCTCATAACGCTCCATCCAGCCTTCCGTTATGTTCCGGCTCTGGAATTTCACATCCTCCAGTGCGCTCACTGGCATGATGCCCAGAAGGGAATTGGTCACAAAACATTCCTCGAATGTCTTTACCTCTTCCGGCCGTATCCGTCTCTCCACCACCGGCAAGCCCTCTTTTTTTCCGGTTTCCAGCACCCACCGGCGCAGGATCCCCGGTAAAAGCCCGGAAGAAATCTCCGGTGTATGCAGCGTCCCGTCTTTTACAAAGAACAGGTTCGAGGTGGCGCCTTCCGCGATCTCCCCTCTGGTATTGAGAAAAACAGGTTCCTGAATATCGCTTCCCCGGACCGCCCTTTTTTCCAGAATGCAGTCTCCGTAGTTCAGCGATTTCCGGTAGATGAGAGGCGAAGTCTCGTTCCGCCGCACCTTCGTATAGGCCAGATGAAAGCCTTTCTCATAATCTGCGGGACCGTAATGGTTCTCTCTTGTGAGAAAAAGGATATTTTCCTCAGATGCCACGATCTTCAGCACTCCGTTTTCCGGGCAGTTTTTTTCTGCCAGGAGTTTTTCCACAGCCGCAGCGCTGTAGGGAAAAGTTATCCCCAAAAAGCGGCAGGAATCCACCAGGCGTTCCAGATGCCAGTCCAGAAGGAGCGGCCGTCCTTTTTTCACGGCAATGGTCTCAAAAAAACCCAGACCGAAAAAATAGCCCTCATCCACAGTAAACGTTTCTTTTTTTTCCATCCTTTTACTCCATGGCCCGAAGAAGGGCTTTCGCCTTCTGAAGGGTCTCCTCATATTCAAATTCCAGGTCGGATTCGCAGGTAATGCCGCCTCCGACACCCAGATGATACACGCCATCCTGATAAACTGCCGTCCGGATCACGATGTTCAGATCACAGTCACCGGAAAGAGACAGATAGCCCATGGATCCCGTATAAAGATTTCTGCTGCTGTGCTCCAGTTCATCGATAATCTCCATGGCTCTGAGCTTCGGCGCCCCCGTAATAGAGCCGCCCGGAAAGGCCGCTTCGATCAGATCCATGACCGTAAGCTCCGGTCTCAGATCGCCTTCCACGTTGGAAATGAGATGAAAGACGGTGGCATACTCTTCCACAGAAAAAAGCTCCGTCACCTTTACTGACCCCGGCACACAGACCCGGTTCAGATCGTTCCTCTCCAGATCTACGATCATGAGAAGCTCGCTTTTGTCTTTTTCCGAAGCCGCAAGCTCTGCCCTGAGAAGTGCATCCTCTTCCGGTGTCTCGCCCCGTTTTCTGGTTCCCTTGATGGGACGGGTGACCACATGATGATCCTTTACCTTCAGAAAACGTTCCGGTGAAGCTGCCACTACCTGAAAGTCTCCGTAATGGAAAAAGCCGCCGAACGGAGAGGGATTGTTTTTCCGCAGGCTTTTAAAAACGTCATAGGGCGCTTTGTCACTCCGGATCGCAAGCTGTCTGGTCATATTTGCAATGTAAATGTCACCTTCGATGATATAACGGATCATCCGGTCAATGGCTGCCTTGTACTCCTCGTGCGTAAAATCCGGAGTGATGGTAAGCGCTGCTTTCTCAAAGGTATCCTGATACGGTCTGACAGTTTCCCGTATCAAAGTTTCCACTTCTTCAACCGCCTTCTCCGGTTCCATGGTCTCCCCGTTGGCAGCTATATACACGATCTTTTTCTTTGTATCTTCGATCAGGAAAACATCATAAAACACCAGCACGGCATCCGGCATGTCCACACCGTTTTCGTGCCGGGTCTTCACCCCTTCTTTTTTTCTGCCGTATTCATAAGAAAAGTAGCCGATGGCTCCCGCAGTCAGGGGAAGCTCTGTCTGATTTTCCCGGTGGTGTTCTTTCAGATAGTTCCGCACATACGCTTCAAAGCCGGTCTTATTTTCCACCCCGTTGACGGTAAAGGTTTCTCCTTTTACCAGCTTCAGATAGGGCTTCAGTCCAAGGATCGAATATCGTCCCAGCTCATTTTCCAGGGAAGAATCCAGAAAAGCGATATCTTCTTTTTCATAAAAATTTCCACGTTCAAAAATCTCAGCAAGAGGTATGTATGGTTCAAGCGGTCTGATCAGCTGCATGTCTTTCCCTCCATTCCTCTGAGATCTTTACAAAATTTTCCAGAAGCTCATGCCCGTATTCACTGAGCACTGCCTCCGGATGAAACTGCACTCCGTACACGGGAAAGCTCTGATGTTCCACTGCCATGACTGCTCCATCCTGAGAACGGGCGGTCACTTTCAGACAGGCGGGAAGTTCTCCCTTTGCCGCAAGGGAATGATATCTGGTCACAGAGAAGGTTTCCGGAAGCCCGCGAAAGATCCCTTCCCCCGTATGGGTGATGGGTGTCACCTTTCCGTGCATGGGACGGGTTCCTTTTTCCACCCGGCCATGGTATTTCTCCACGATGACCTGATGGCCCAGACAAACACCTAAAATAGGGATTTCTCCGGCAAAGCGCTCCAGCAGCGCATGAGAGAGATGTGCCTCTGAGGGTTTCCCCGGTCCCGGGGAAATAATGATCCCCTCCGGCTGCAGCTCCTCCACCTCTGCCACTGTGATCTGGTCGGCTCTCTTTACCAGGATCTTCTGTCCCAGCTCTTCAAAATAAGCAGACAGATTGTATACAAACGAATCATAATTATCCAGCATAAAATACATGGCTTTCCTCCTTTTCTGGCTTAAACACTTGCTTTTTCCGAGTCGTTTATCCTTCAAGAAGGTCCGTAACTGGAAGTCTCTCTTAGCATACCTTTTTTGCCTTTTTCTGTCAACGCTTTCCGTCTTTTCCCTTGAATCCCGCTGTCCCATACGGTATACTGGAAGGGATAAAATATTTTTACCTTGTGCGGGCAGCGCCTGCACGGAAACGGAGGAAACATGATTCGTTTAATTCTGGTCCTGATCACTGTGGTGGCCTTTCTCATCCTCTCCATTCCGATCCTTGTGGTGGAATGGCTCATCGGAAAAAAGAACCCGAAGCTTCGTGACGAAAGCTCTCTTCATATCGTTCAGTTCATATTCCGGCTGCTCCAGTGGCTGGCAGGAATAAAAGTAACGGTCATCGGCGAGGAACATGTGCCGAAGGACATTCCGGTCCTTTATATCGGAAACCACCGGAGCTTCTTCGACATCGTCATCACCTACGCCCGCTGTCCCCGGCTCACCGGCTATGTGGCAAAGGACAGTCTGAAAAAAATCCCGCTTCTTTCCACATGGATGGAACGTCTTTACTGTCTTTTCCTGAACCGGACAGACATCAAGGAAGGACTTAAGACCATCCTCACCGGCATTGAGCAGATCAAAGGAGGAATTTCCATGTGTATCTTCCCGGAAGGCACACGGAACAAAAACGAGGATGAGACCAAGCTTCTCCCCTTCAAGGAGGGCAGCTTTAAAATGGCCGAGAAAACCGGCTGTCCCATCATCCTCATGGGCATGAACAACACATCCTCCATCCTGGAGGATCATTTCCCCTTCATCCGCTCCACCCATGTGGTGCTGGAATACAGCAAGCCCATTTATCCCAAAGAGCTTTCCAAAGAAGACCGGAAGTTTCTGGGTGCCTACTGTGAACGGCAGCTGACCGAGATAGTGACCCGCAATCAGAAGCTGGTATAAGTCGAAGTCCACAACACATTTACCTCATATTTTTCAGGTATCATACAGGATGGAATGCTCTTTCTACGGGCAGTTATCTTGTGAAAAAACGGGCCCGCCGCCCGTTTTTTTTCTTATCAAACAGGGAGGTTTTTATGAAAAATGCAAGGAATCTCATTCTGATCGTCGAGGACGATGAGAAGCTCCGGCGGACACTGGAGGATTTTCTCACTGCCAATCAGTTCGCCGTTCTCTCTGCCGAAGACGGAGAACAGGCCCTCACCCTCTATTATGCCAACAACCACCTCATCGATCTGGTCCTTCTGGACGGCATGCTTCCCGGACTGGACGGCTTCGAGGTCCTGAAAAATATCCGTCAGTATTCGGATGTGCCGATCATCATGCTCACAGCCCGGGAATCGGAGGAAGATCAGCTGACCGGTCTTACCAACGGTGCAGATAATTATATCACCAAGCCATTCCGTCTCCGCATCCTGAAGGCGCATATCGATGTTCTCTTAAAACGGAACAAACGGGACGCCCTGGGAGAACTTTCTGCCGGAAAGCTCCGGCTGGAGCAGGCTTCTCAGCGCGCTTTTGCCGAAGAGCTTCCTTTAAATCTTACACCAAAGGAATTTTCTCTTCTTCTCTATTTTATACAAAACCAGGATCTGGTCCTCACCCGTGAGGCCATTCTGGATGCCGTCTGGGGATACGACTATCAGGGAGATATCCGTACCGTAGATACGCTGGTCAAGCAGCTTAGGAAAAAGCTTCCGGATTCCTGCCCCTACATCCAGTCCATTTACGGCGTCGGCTATCGCTTTGAGGTGAATTATGAGTAAACTGCGTGGACAGATCATCCTTTTCATTGACCTTTTTCTGGTTCTCTTTCTTGGCGGAGCCCTGCTTTTCTACAGTCTTTTTGCAGAGGATCATTACCTGCTCCGCAAGAAAAGACAGATCAACGAAGCGTTTGCCTTTATCCGGAGCCTGGATCTCAACAACCTGGGAAACGAAGACGAGGAAGCCTTTCTTCCTCTGGAAGGTTCCTTTTCTGTCATCAACATCTGCGACAGTGATTTCCAGCTGGTCTATGCCTCCGGCTCCCAAAGCGGCAATTCCATCGTTCCGGACCGGATCCGCAAACAGGCTGCTCTCTATACGGAAGATGCCTCTGCTGTTTACTATCCCGAAGAAAATGGAAAGCCCGTTACTCTTCACGGCCTGATTCATCAGGATCAGCATCTTTTTTATGTCCTGATCTATGAGAATACCCGGGTGCTCCACGGCGGCATCCGCTATACCAGACAGGTACTGGGTGATCTGCTCCTGCTGGCTATTTTCCTCGGCACCCTTTTTGCCCTGCTTCTTTCCGAATGGATCACGCGGCCGCTGGCCAGGATCCGGCAGCTGATCCAGCGCATGATGCAAAATGACTTTTCCCGACGGCTTCCGGAACAATGCCGCTTCAACGAACTTGGGGAGCTTTCCAACGAGATCAATCTCATGGAGGGCAAGATCCAGCAGAACATCAATGACCTGAACAACTACAATTATCTTCTGCTCCGGCAGAACCGGGATATGGCCGAGTTTGAGGACATGCGGAAAAAACTGGTGAGCAACATCACACATGAACTGAAAACGCCTCTTGCCATCATCTCCAGTCAGGTGGAGCTTCTGCAGTATGAGTATGACGACACCAAAAAGGATTACTATTTTTCTTCCATTCTGGACGAGATCGACAAGATGAGTCTTCTTATCAGTTCCATCCTCCAGAATTCCCGGATGGAAAACCGCATCCAACAGGCTTCCCTTCACTGGACCAGCCTTTCGGATCTTCTGCAGGAGCTCACTCCAAAGTACGAAAGCTGGCTGTCTTCCATGAAGATCCATTTCACGGCCTTCATTGAGGAGGACTGCATGGCTTACCTGGATCCGCTGCAGATCGAACAGGCCGTCAATAACTATATGATGAACGCCACCCGTCACACGAAACCGGGGCGTTCCGTCAGACTGAGCCTTTCTTCCACAGATGACAGCTTTTATCTCTCCGTATATAACGACGGTCCGCGGCTTCCGGAAGCGGAGCTTTCCCAGATCTGGACCGGCTTTTATCAGGCTGGAGAAAAACGGAAAAACGGCTCTACTGAGATTGGGCTCGGCCTCTACATCGTCAAAGACATCATGAATCATCATCAGGGCTCCTGCGGTGCGCTCAACCGCGATGCCGGTGTGGAATTCTGGATGCGTTTTCCAAGGAATCCCCTGTGATCCTCATAATTCTCTCACAAAGCTTCTCTATAATCGACTTGTTTGGATAAAGGCAGGTATTTCCTGCATATCCGACGGATCAGAAACGGATACAGGCATGACTTTTGCTTTCGGCTGAAGCTCTGCCTGTTTGTGAATTGTTACAATTTGAGGTGCTTTTTATATGATCACAAATGTTTTGGAATATCTTGAAAATTCTGCTGCAAAATATCCGGAAAAGACGGCCTTTGCCGATCCGGCTTCCCATTGCTCTTACCAGGAAGCTCTCCAGGCCTCCCGCTCCATCGGAAGCGCGCTTCTTCCGTTCGGTCAGCGCCGAAGGCCTGCGGCCGTTCTCATTGACCGGGATGTTTGCAGCGTACTGGCCTTTTTCGGCATTGTATTCAGCGGCAATTTCTATGTACCCGTTGACCCCAAGCTTCCGGCAGAGCGGATCCGTCAGATCTTGAAGACTCTGGATCCTTTCTGTATCCTCGGAAGCGAAAAACAGCTTTCCGACCTCACTTCTTCCCTGGGAGAGACCGGAAACTACCCGCTGCTTTCCATTGAAACAGCTTTACAAACAGAGCCGGATGAAACTGCTCTCGAAAAGATCCGCAAGACCCATCTGGACACAGATCCTCTCTATACGATCTTTACTTCCGGCTCCACCGGTGTTCCAAAAGGGGTCGTCATCACCCACCGCTCTGTCATCGACCTGGTGGAACAGTTTGCAGTGGCTTTCGACTTCCAAAGTGAAGAAGTGTTTGCCGGTCAGGCTCCCTTTGACTTTGATGTATCTGTAAAAGACATTTATAATGTGATCCGGAACGGCTGTACGCTTGAGATCCTGCCACAGTCCTTCTTCGTTATGCCGAAAAAGCTTCTGGCTTATCTGACGGAACGGCAGGTAACGACTCTGATCTGGGCTGTATCTGCCTTAAGTGTTCTTGCCACCCTGAAGGTTCTGGACAAAGGAGTGGAGGCTCCGCTTCGGAAAATCCTGTTTTCCGGTGAAGTCATGCCCATGAAAGTGCTCTCCTACTGGAGAAAACATCTGCCGGAAGCCATGTACGTCAACCTTTACGGTCCTACAGAGATCACCTGCAACTGTACTTACTATATTGTGGACCGGGAATTTACCGAACTTGAAACCCTTCCCATCGGAAAGCCTTTCCCGAATACTGAGATCCTTCTTCTTACAGAAGAGCGAACGGAAGCTGCCCCCGGCGAAACAGGCGAGATCTGCGTCCGCGGCACCTCTCTGGCTCCCGGCTACTACAACAACCCGGAGAACACAGAAAAAGCCTTCATCCAGAATCCCCTGAACCCTTATTTCCCGGAAAAGCTCTACTGCACCGGAGATATGGGCTGGTTTGACAAGGACGGACTGCTTCACTTCGCTTCCCGCCGGGATTCTCAGATCAAGCATATGGGCCACCGCATTGAGCTCGGTGAGATCGAGACGGTCCTTCAGTCTCTTCCGTTTGTAGAAAACGGCTGCTGCATTTATGATACAGCTGCCGGAAAGATCGTCCTTTTCTATCAGAGCCGTGAAAATGAGGATAAAGCCATCCTCCAGGGACTTCAGAAGCATCTTCCCAAATACATGTGCCCTAACCGGCTGATCCATTTTGACCGGATTCCCATGAACAGCCATGGAAAGATTGACCGGGCAAGGCTGAAACGTGAATTTCTGACAGGAGGTGAGACTCTGTGACCTTTTCCTCTGCAGTCATTCTGGGGACAGGCTCCCTTCCACTGACCGTGGCCGCCGCACTGAAAACGGCAGGACTTTCTCCAGTGATCTTTGACACCGGGGAAAAGCCATCCGCTTTCCTGGAACGACGCTGTGAAAACCTTTCTCTTCCTTATGAAGCTCCAAAGATCCAGGCACTTTTTCAACAGCTTTCCGGGATCTCTGAGCCGACACTTCTCATAAGTGCCATCAATCCAAGGATCCTTCCTGCCATAGTCCTTTCCAATCCCTTCCTCACTGCCATCAACTGCCATCAGGCTCTTCTTCCCCGGCACCCCGGCCGGAATGCTGAAATGTGGGCCATTTTTGAGGGTGACAAGGAGGCCGGCATCACCTGGCATAGGCTTACTGCCGAAGTAGACAGTGGTGAGATCCTGATCCAGAAAAGCTTTCCTCTGACGGAAAAGCACACCGCTTATCTGGTTTTTCAGGAACAGATCCGTCTGGCAGGAGAAGCGTTCAAAGAACTTCTGCCTGGACTTCTTAACAGAACCGTAAAAGGGTGGCCGCAGCCTCTGATCTGTGACCGGAAGCTTCACTTTTCCAGAGAACTTCCTGCCGGAGGCTTTTTAAACCCGGACTGGGATGCCCGGAAGATCAGCGCTTTTCTCCGGTCCATGGACTATCAGATCCTGTCTGTTGTCCCGAAACCGAAGCTTCTTCTTGACGCAACCTGTTTTACCTGGAAAAAATACCGGATCACAGAAGAACAACGCTTTCCGGAGGGTATTTCTTTTGAGGACACCTCCCTCTGGATTCAGAAAGAAAACCATTTATTTGAACTTTGCAATTACAAAAAGGAGAATGTGTGAAATGAAAGAAAAAGTAATGGAAATTTTAAAAGAACTGAGACCGGACGTGGATTTTGAAAGCAGCCAGACACTCATTGATGATGGCATTCTGGATTCCTTCGACCTGGTCTCCCTGATCGGAGAGCTCACAGACGCTTTTGGCGTAGATATCTCTTTTGATGACATCGAACCGGAAAACTTCAACTCCGCCGATCAGATCGCTGCCCTTGTAAAAAGGCTGGAGGATGAGGATTAACGCTTTATGAATATGACCGTAAACTCACTGCCGTTTCTGGTATTTTTTACCCTGACGGCAGTGATCTATTACCTGTTTCCCAGACTGCAATGGGTAGTGCTTCTTCTGGCCAGTCTTGTCTTTTATTCTCTGGCCGGGGCACGTACCTTTCTCTGGCTGATCCTCACCATACTCACCACATATGGTGCCGTGCGCTGGATGGAGGCAATGGACAATCAGCTGAAAAAACGCCAGGCCGGAGAACTGAAAGAGGCTTCCCATGAGATCAAAAAAGCAGAAAAAGCCCGTACCAAGAAGAAAAAACGTCATGTGGCCGCTCTTTTTATCATTGTCAACATCGGGATCCTGGCTCTTTTAAAATATGGAAATTTCCTTATTGACAATGCCAACTATGTGCTGGGACTTTTCGGCATTTCCCCGGTAAACCGCCTGGGGCTTGCAGCTCCTCTCGGAATCTCCTACTATACTCTCCAAAGCATCGGCTACGTGCTGGATGTCTATAAAGGAAAATGCAAACCGGAACACAATATCTTAAAAACTGCCCTTTTTGTCTGCTTTTTCCCGCAGATGACGCAAGGTCCGATTGGTCGTTTTCCCGATCTGGCTCCTCAGCTTTTTGCAGTACATAAATTTTCATATGAAAATCTCTCCTTTGGACTCCAGCGTGTCCTCTGGGGTTTTTTCAAAAAATGCGTGATCGCCGACCGGATGAAGCCCTCCGTGGACGCCATTTTCCGCTCTGCCGACTGCAGCGGCATGACGCTTTTCCTCGGCTGTGTCTATATGGCCATCCAGATCTATGCGGATTTCTCCGGCTATATGGATATCGTAGCCGGCTTTTCCGAGGTGCTTGGTATCCATCTGATGGAAAACTTCAAGCGCCCCTTCCTCTCCCGTTCTCTCGGAGAATACTGGAGGCGCTGGCATCTGTCCTTAAGCTTCTGGTTCCGTGATTATCTTTTTTATCCGCTTTCCATCTCCAAACCGGCTGTCCGGTTCGGAAAATGGGGAAAGAAATGCTTCGGTATCCGTATCGGCAAGATTTTTCCTGCCATGTTTGCTCTTTTCATCGTGTGGTTTTCCACCGGTCTATGGCATGATTCCAGCTGGAAATACATTCTCTGGGGTGTTGCCAACGGTGTGATCCTTATGTCTTCCCTCTTTCTGGAACCTTATTTCCAGAAATGGAAAGCCTTTTTCCACATCCATGAAGAGTCTGGTGCCTGGAGGTTTTTCTGTCTGGTCCGCACGTTCTTCCTTGTAGCGGCCCTGAAGGTCTTTCCGGGCTCTCCCACCACCCAGGGAGTATTTGATACCGTCCGCCGGATCTTCACGGATTTCCGTCCTTCCCTGGCCTTTGAAGCCTGGTTCCCGAAGCTGGTGCCTCAGGATCTGATCTTTCTTGCCATCGGTCTCACTGCCATGCTGGCTGTGGACCTGGTACAGGAAAAACAGCCGGTCCGCGCACTCATCGCCAGGCAGAATACGGCGCTTCGCTGGCTTCTCTATCTGGGAGCCCTGGCCGGTATCCTTATCATGGGCACCTTTTCTATTTCCATGACAGGAGGTTTCGCTTATGCACAATTTTAAGAAGATCCTCCCAAGGGTGGCAGTGCTTCTTGCTTTTGTTTTTCTTCTGGAAGCCGGGATCCGCTTCCTCTATGAACCTTATACCCAGTACAGCATCTATGCCCGCCGGGAATACCAGTCTATGAAGGAGGAGGTAGACACCCTGTTCTGCGGCACCTCAAAGACCTATTCCGGCTATGATCCGGCAGTCTACGATTCCAGTACCGGTGCTGTGAGTTTTAACCTGGGAACAGGCTCTCAGCCGCTTGTGACAACAAAAGAACTTCTGGAGGATGCCTTTCGCGTCAGCCCTATCAAAACCGTTTATCTGGAAGTTTCTTTATCCACCCTGCAAAGGGGACGGAACGATTCTGCCCGTATTGGGGCCAGCGACCGCTTTGTGACACTCTTTGGAAAGCTTTCTTCTATTTTTCATGAGACCAGCTCCGGAGTACAGGTCCGGAAATTGCTTTACAGCACCCGTGTCACAGACTATTTTGATTTTTCCGCCGTGGCAGCCAATGTCTCCTACAAGCTTTCCGCGGAAAGCGGACAGGCTCCTGTCATGCCGGACAAGGAACCCCAGTATCTGGGACGTGGTTTTCTTAACAATGACAACGTGTACAGCGGCAAACGCTACACCGATACCAACATCACGATCCATTCCTGGAAGCCCCGTATCCACACGCAGGAAAACAAAGCTCTTCTGGATGAGATCATCACCCTCTGCCAGGAAAAGGGAGTCGAGATCATTCTGGTATCACCGCCCCTTCCCGAGGTTCTGCTCTCCCATGCCGGAGATATGAACCACATGCATGCCACTTATCAGGCCATTGCCGACAGCCACGGGATTCCTTTCTATGACATGAATTTCTATACCGAAAAAAATACGGTTTTCAACCGGGAGCTTTTCCGTGATATCGTCCATCTGAACCGGAACGGAGCAGAGATCTACACCGGACTCATCGCCGAGATCCACGAGAGCGGTGATGCTTACCCGACGTATTTTACCGAAGAATATATGGGTGAGGTCGCAGAACCTGCTGCCTGAGACCAGTCTCATCTTCCAGTTCTACCGATCCGGCTTGCCATAAAAAAGTCCACTGCCTGCTTTTCAAATAGCAGACAATGGACTTTTTTAATCTTATAAAGTCTGAAGCTTCTCCACAACCTTCTCAAAATGCATGCCATGGGAGGCTTTTACAAGGATCGTATCACCGGACTGTACCAGCCTTGGCAAAGTTTCAAGAAGCGCATCCAGCGTCGGAATGGAAAGCACTTCGCCGCAGCCGCCGCCCTCAAAAGCTGCTTCTGCCATATGGCGGCATCGCTCGCCCACACAGATCAAAAGATCAATGGCATTTCTGGAGGCATGAGTGCCGACTCCTGCATGAAGTTCCAGTTCATTTTCTCCCAGCTCAAACATATCACCCAAAATGGCAACCTTCCGTCCTTCTGCATCCATGAGGATGTCCAGAGATGCCATCATGGCCACAGGACTCGCATTGTAACAGTCATCCACGATCAGCATGCCGTTATGCTCGATCATATGGAAACGGCCGTTCAGAGCCTCTACCTTTTCAATCCCCCGCCGGATCTCTTCCAAAGAAAGACCAAGCTCCAGTCCTACAGCGGTTCCTGCCAGGGCATTCATGACCATATGGCGGCCCGGAAGAGGCACATGCACCTCTGTCTCACCTTCCGGTGTGTGGATCCTGCAGACCGTGCCCCGAAGGCCTTTGGAGACCAGCTCATCCGCATAGATCTCTCTTCCGGATTCCAGACCGAAGAAAACAGGCGTAATGCCTTTCACCTCATGGAGCGTGGAGAGCTTGTCATCGTCTCCATTGAGAACGATTTTCCCATCTTCCGCAATAAAATCAAAGATCTCTGATTTCGCCCGGAGGATGCCATCCCGGTCATGCAGAAATTCCAGATGACACTGGCCGATATTCGTCATGACACAGATATCCGGTCTTGCGATCTTGCTTAAGCGGTGCATCTCACCGAAATCACTGATCCCCATTTCCAGCACAGCCACCTCATCTTCCTCGGTAAGACGGAAGACCGTAAGCGGCAGTCCCAGTTCATTATTGAAATTTCCAAGTGTCTTTAAAACCTTGTATTTCTCGGAGAGTACTGAGGCGATCATCTCTTTCGTACTGGTCTTTCCCACACTTCCGGTAATGCCAACAACGCGGACAGACAGCTGCTGACGGTAAAATTCCGCGAGGTCCTTGATCGCCTGCAGGGTGGATGCGGTAAGGATATAGTTTCCTTCCGCCTCCGGAAGCTCCTGCTCAGACAGCACGCAGAGTGCACCTTTTTCAAAGACACTGTCCACAAAATCGTGACCGTCCACCCGTTCTCCCCGGATGGCAATGAAAAGACTTCCCGGCTCTGCCTTCCGGCTGTCTGTGGTGATGGAAAGAACCTCTTTGTTCCGGTCCTCTTCTTTTCCGTGATAGATTCCGCCGCAGGCAGCAGCGATGTTGGCAAGGGTCATGTTTTTCATGGGATTTTCCTCCTGCTTTTTTTGCAAATGTCTGTTTTTATCGCCTTACTGACGTCTTACGCGTAAAGATACCTCAATGAGTTTTTCACAGAGTTCGCCAAAATCCATACCAAGGACTGCTGCCTCCTGCGGAAGCAGACTGGTAGGTGTCATTCCGGGAAGGGTATTTGCCTCCAGACAATACATGCTGTGATCTTCATTCATCATGAAATCCATCCGCGCATAATTCTCCAGCTGAAGTGCATGGAAAGCCTTCACGGCATACTCCTGCATTTTTGCGGTATCCGTTTCGGAAAGCTCTGCCGGACAGGTCTCAATGGTGCTTCCCGCCTGGTATTTATTCTTATAATCATAGAAGCCCTGGATCGGTGCGATCTCAATGATCGGATAAGCAACTCCATCCACAACGCCTACGGAGAACTCACGACCCTTGATATACTGCTCCAGAACCACCACGTCATCGTAGGTGAAGGCTTCCTTTAAAGCTTCTTCATATGCTTCCTGCGTATGAACGATATAAACACCGACGCTGGAACCGCCGCAGCTTGCCTTTACCACACAGGGAAGGGAGAGTCCATACTCCCAGAGCTCTTTCACCGGCTCACCTTTTTTCAGGATCGCGCCTGCCGGAGTCGGAACGCCGCTCTCCAGAAACAGCTTTTTGGAAAGTCCTTTGTCCATGGCGATGGCACTTCCAAGGTATCCGCTTCCGGTATAAATGATACCCAGAAGATCAAAAGCAGCCTGTACCTTTCCGTCCTCTCCGTTCTTTCCGTGAAGTCCAAGGAATACCACGTCTGCAGTCTTGCAAAGCTCCAGAACCTTCGGACCGAAAAACTCCTTTCCGGATGCCTGCATCTCTTTGATCTTCGAATCAAAGCTTCTCATATAAGCAGCTGCGGCATCTACGTCGTATTCACCATCAAAAGCCGTCACAGGATCCAGGTTCTCATTTCCGCAGTAAACATCCACCAGAATCGCCTGATGGCCTCTCTCCCTTAAAGCCTTACAGATCCCGGTTCCGGATACGATAGAAATCTCTCTTTCTGTACTGGTTCCTCCTGCTAAAACTACAATCTTCATAATTTTTTCTGTCCTCCTGATTTTTCTGGTAACAGTTCAGAGCATCCGCGTGCAGACCTGTGGTCTGTTGTTTTTGCCGTCCTGAACAGCTGCCTTTTTTATACGGATCATACAGGGTCCTGTGTGGATATCGGTTTCTTTCTTACAGACACTCAGCCGGAAGTGAGACACCTCCGGCTGTCATTTCTTGTCTGTCAGTTGATGGTCACCACACCGTCCCCGTTGGAATCATAGCTTCCTGTGCTTTCATCCCAGGTCGTACCGTCCCCCGAAGCTGCCGCATCACCTGTTCCGGTACTGTCTGCTGTACCGTCCGTGCTGCCGGATGAAGCATCTGCTGTTCCTGCCAGCTCCGCTTCCACATTCCGGGTCTCTGCCGGCTGTTCATAAGCCTGCGCACCCTGCCCCAGGTTCGTTCCTGCATTATAGCACACAATGGGCGTTCCTGCATCAATATTTTCATAAATGGTCTTGGCATTGGCCCATGGGGTGTTGATACAGCCATGAGAACCGCTGCTCTGATAAAGATTTCCTCCAAAAGAATCTCTCCATTTTGCATCATGGATCCCCACTCCGCCATAGAAGGGCATCCAGAAATCCACCGGTGTCTTATAATCCTCCCCCTTCAGGATCGCTTTGGTCTCCTTGTAATACAGGGCGAAGATCCCCAGCGGAGATCCCATGTCCTTGCTGGTATTTCCGGTTACCACCTGCGTGTCTACCAGAAGCTGTCCATCCTTATAAAACCACATGCGCTGATTTGTATAATCGATCTCCACGTACGTATCTCCGACGCCGTTGGCTGTTCTGGCCACTCCCATTTTCAGCCACAGCGGCTCTCTCACCATAGATTCACCCTTCAGTAAATATTCCTTCAGCTTGGCCACCTCGGAAGCCTGATCCAGCTGCCAGCCGTAATCACAGCTGTTTACCGTGACCGTCTCTCCCAGAGCTGTCGTAAAGGCCACATCTTTTCCAAAGGTATCGTATTTTTCTGCAAGCCCTGCCACATAGTCCTCGATCTGCTCATCGCTGAAAGAGGCTTCTCCGCTCTCCGATACGGTCATCCAACTGCGGATCGTCGTGGAATCCAGCACTTCCCGGCTGTCTCCGAACGCATACGTTACAGACATTTTAGAATATTTCACCAGTGTCTGGTAACGGGCTACCAGGTCTTTATTTTCAGAGGTGATCGAAGGCTTCTCGTAGCAGTCTTCCGCTTCCAGATCTACCTCTTTCAGTCCCTGGCCGGCCGCTTCCGAAAGAAGCGTCAGTACTTTTTCTTTATTGAGGCGGTTTCCTTCCACCTCCGGAACCAGTTCATAGCCGGTGCCGTTTTCTTTGATATAAGCATCCTCCGGATCTGTAATACCGGACTCTTGAAAGCACTGGAGCTTATCCATGGCCATCTTCAGAAAATCTGCATCATAAGAAGTTTCCACTGCCATGGCATGATCCTCCGGATGAAAAAATGCATACATCCAGTTGAAGGAATTCTGCTCTTCCTGAAGTTCCTGCACTGCCCCTGTGGATACATAGGAAAAATCAATGGCAGAGCCGTCAATCACCTCTTCCTTTCCACCACGTTCGGCAATGGTGATCTGATAATCGGTGACTGAATCCGCGATCCTTTTTTCCACTTCATCCACCGTCATCCCGGAACAGTCCTCTCCATTGATATAGGAGCCTGGGAAAAACCGGTCCTTATAATATACGCCTACGGCCAGATAAGCCGCGGCCATGATCAGTAAAAAAATACTGACGATCAGAATAAATACACTGGATCTTCTGGATCTCCTTGTTCGTCTGGCTGATCTTGTCATATGCCTTTCTTATACCCCTTTTCTTTGGAATCTTCCCCTCATCTCTTTTATCCCCAACAGATGCCTGCGGATTGCTCCGCCGCAAAGTAACTTCCGCAATTCTACATTTCTCTATTGTAACATGTATCCAAAAAATGTAAATAAGCCTGCAACAAATTTCAGATTTTCTTAAGTAAACAAAAAGCCCGGAAAACCGGGCTTTTTGTTTACTCTTATTTTTCTTCGAGAAGCTTGTCAACGCTGACCAGCTTGACGCAGAGGACGAAGATCTCCACTGCCACTGCCAGCTCTTCCGGTGTCGGGTAGGACGGTGCGATACGGATATTGCTGTCCTGCGGATCCTTGCCGTACGGGAAGGTGGCTCCTGCCGGAGTCATGACAAGACCTGCCTCTTTTGCTTTTGCCACAATGGCCTTCGCACAACCAGGGAGCGCATCAAAGGAAATAAAATAACCTCCGCGCGGCTCCATCCAGGAACCGATCTCCAGATCACCAAGCTCACTCTTCAGACCATTTAATACGGTCTCAAACTTCGGTCTTAAGATATCGGCATGCTTTCTCATGTGGAGCACCATGCCGTGGATATCTTTGAAGAAACGCACATGACGAAGCTGATTCAGCTTGTCGTGACCGATGGTCTGGATGGTCATCTGCTGTTTGATGAAATCAATATTCTTCTTGGATGCGCCGATCGCAGCCACACCAGAGCCAGGAAAGCTTACCTTGGATGTGGAACAGAATTTGAATACCATATCCGGGTTTCCTTCCTGCTTGCAGGCCATAAGGATCTCGATGAGGTTGTCCTGCTTATCTGCATAGAGGTGATGAATACCGTAAGCATTATCCCAGTAGATACGGAAATCTTCTGCAGCCGGTTTCAGTCTTGCAAAGCGAAGCACCGTCTCGTCTGAGTAAGTGATACCCTGCGGGTTGGAATATTTCGGTACACACCAGATACCCTTTACTGCCGGATCATTGTTGACATACTGCTCTACCAGATCCATATCTGGACCGGTTTCCGTCATTGGGATATTGATCATCTTGATGCCAAAATGCTCGGTAATGGCAAAATGACGGTCATATCCCGGAACCGGACAGAGGAATTTTACCTCATCCAGCTTACACCAGGGAGTGCTTCCACACACACCATGGGTCATAGAACGGGCCACTGTATCATACATCACGTTCAGACTGGAGTTACCGTAAATGATGATATTATCCGGGGAAACCTCTGTCATATCTGCCAAGAGTTCTTTTGCTTCCGGAATACCGTCCAGCACACCATAGTTCCGGCAGTCTACACCAACCGAACATTTTAAATCTGTTGTGCTGTTCAGCACGTCCATCATACCCATGGACAGATCCAGCTGAGCTGCAGAAGGCTTACCACGGGACATATCCAGTTTCAGTCCTTTTCCCTTGATCTCCTGGAACTTTGCCTCCAGAAGCTCTTTTTCCTGTAACAGTTCTTCTCTTGACCGGTCTTTATATGCTGTCATTTTCGTCCTCCTCTATTGTTCTTCTGTGTCGTCATGCAAAATACAGTTGTGTGGTTCTCGCGTACTTTCCAGACACTCACTAGGTGCTATTTTAGTACGTTACCGTATTCACGTCAAGGTTTTTGTACCTCTCCAGACGAAATTTCAGCATTTTTTATAATGAGAAGGAACTTTTCCAAAGACATCTGGTCCTTTTTACATATCCGGTCAGAAAACTTTCTCAGATATAATCCTCTACCACGGACAGGCGGTTCTGCGCCGGAAAATACAGAAGGAAGAGTTCCTTTGCACTTCCTCTGTTTGTCAGGGTGAAATACTGATACTCCCCGTTAAAATTCACCTCATACCCTTTTGTGATCTCCATATCCCGGAGCAGTGCGTCTACTTTCCGTTCCACCAGCATATTCCTTCCCCTGTGCCAGGATACTGCTTTCTGGAGCGCTGCCGCATCCTGATAACGAAATACATGGTAACGGACTCCCTTTCCGGCAAAGCTGGAACCTGCCGCTTCATTATAGATCTCCCATTCTGCAGTAGGAAGAGTGATCCCCCACTCTTCACGGATCCCCCTGATATACGTTTCCTTCGGGCTGTATGCCTCAGAAAGTACTGCCATTGCCAGTATCAGGATCACACAGACTCTCAGCATAAAAATTCTTCGTCCCCTTATTATCATCATAACGCACGCCCCCTTTCCGTGGCTTTCCTGTTCCACCATTATCATAAAAGATTTCCCACACAAAAATCCGCACCGGCGTGTAAACAAGCTGTAAACAAAATCTTAGCTTTTTCCAAAGTGTATTCTTTTCGTCAAAATGCACGCAGACGGTGGCTTTTTCCACAAATATGTATTATAATGGCGCAGGGGGGAAATACATTTTTCATTTCTTTTACAAAATAGAAAAGAGAGGGTATCTGTTATGTTCAAGCAACATTCCAAAGTGTGGGCTGCTGTCTGTGAGTACGGCCTTATCACCATCGCGACTCTGATCATGGTGGTCGGTATTTATGTTTTCAAATTTCCAAACAACTTTTCCTTTGGCGGTGTTTCCGGTATGGCCGTTCTTCTCGCCAAACTGACTTCCATCACCGCCGGAGACTGGACGTTTCTTCTGAATATGGTGCTTCTGGTGTTGGGCTTTTTCTTCCTTGGAAGATCCTTCGGTATCAAGACGGTCTACGTCAGTGTCCTTATGTCCGTGGCGTTAAGCGGTATGGAAAAGCTCTTTCCCATGGCGCATCCGCTGACCACACAGCCGGTCCTAGAGCTGATCTTTGCCATCTTCCTTCCGTCTCTGAGTGCTGCCATTCTTTTTAATATCGGTGCTTCCGGCGGCGGTACGGATATCCTGGCCATGATCCTGAAAAAATATACCAGCTTCAATATCGGTTCTGCCCTGTTTGTGGTGGATCTTCTGATCACTGTGGCAGCCTGTTTCGTCTTTGATCCCACCACCGGACTTTTCTCCTTTACCGGCCTTATGGCAAAATCCCTTGTCATCGACGGTGTCATCGAGAATATCAACCTTTGCAAATACTTCACGATCGTCTGCGACGAACCGGATCCCATCTGCGATTTCATCCATGATGAACTGAAACGGAGTGCCACTATTTTTAAGGGTGAGGGAACCTACACGCACCAGCAGAAATTCATCATTCTGACGGTTATGAAGAGAAGCCAGGCCGTCCAGCTTCGAAATTTCTTAAAGCAAAACGAACCGGGTGCATTCATGATGATCACCAACAGCAGCGAGATCATCGGAAAAGGCTTCCGCGGTTTCAACTGAAAAAAAGAACAGCATTTCCGTTCAGAACGGATCTGCTGTTCTTTTTTACGTGGTCAGATTGTTTTTGATTTTCCCCAGAAGGAACAGAAGCTGTTCCACCTCTTCTTCGGTCATTCCTTTTACAAGAAATGTTTCCGTCTCATGAATGTGGTCCCGGACCTTATAGTAAAGCTTCTCTCCCTTTTCCGTGAGAAGAATCTTCTTCAGTCTGGCGTCCGTCGGGACAGAAACCCGAAGAATATAGCCCTTCTTCTCCATGATCTGAAGGATTCCCGTCACCGTTGAACGAGTCACATTAAAATCCCGTTCCAGATCCCGCTGGCAGATTTCTTCTCCCTTATGCTCATGAAGATAACGGACGACCCAGATCTGCACCGGACTCACATCTGCCATGTTCCGCTGACGCTTCTCTTCATCGATCTTTCTTCCGATCATATTGCTGAGGACATGGATTTCATGACCCACTTCTTTTTTTCTCCCCATGAAATCACCCTCCCTGTCTGTTTGGTCACAAACAATATAATGCGGAACCGGAAGAATGTCAAGCCTTTTTTGGCTGAAGATCGGCACTTCCAAAACCAAGAGGTAAAAGCTCCTTCAAAGTATAGATCTCATATTTTTCCGGAGTCCCCAGAAAAATCTCAAAGGTTTCCGGATCACAGAATTCCATCATCACCTGACGGCAGATGCCGCACGGGGCACAGACGGCACAGTCCGGTCCTTTTATGGCTTCCGGGCCGCCCATAATGGCGATCGCCTGAAACTCCCGTTCTCCTTCATAGACAGCCTTGAAAAATGCCGTCCGCTCTGCGCACACGCTGGGGCTGTAGGCTGCATTCTCGATGTTGCAGCCCTGATAGACCTTTCCTGCTTTCGTGAGAAGAGCCGCTCCCACATGAAAATGAGAATAAGGTGTATAAGCATGCTCCCTGGCCTCCATGGCGCCTTTGAGAAGCTCCACTGCCTCTTCCGAACGAAGTTTTGATTTTTCTCTCTCCATAAGTGATCCTCATCTTTCTCTTTAATCGGTTTCCTGTCGGTTGAAGAAGCCTTCCTGTCCAAGCTCTCCGACTTTTCCGGAACGGTTTTTGAACTGAAGCTCCGGATTTTTGATACTGACTCTCATGTTCGCCGGCACAGAAGAGGTGATAAAAGCATTACTTCCGATGACGGCTCCCTGACCGATCACAGTCTCACCCCCCAGGATCGAGGCTCCGGAGTAAACCGTTACATTATCCTCCAGAGTCGGATGACGTCTGGCATGGCGGAGACTCTGACCGCCTCTTGTGGAAAGCGCTCCTAGGGTTACGCCTTGATAGATTTTTACGTTTTTTCCGATCCTTGTGGTCTCACCTACAACCACACCGGTTCCATGGTCGATAAAGAAGTATTCTCCGATGGTGGCACCCGGATGAATATCAATACCGGTAAGGCTGTGCGCATACTCTGTCATCATACGGGGGATCAGAGGAACTCCCAGAAGATAGAGTTCATGCGCCAGACGGTTGACAAAGATAGCGTAAAGCCCCGGATAGGAAAGAATGATCTCATCCGTATTATAAGCGGCCGGGTCACCGTCATAGCCCGCCTGCACATCTGTCATCAGGATTTCACGTACTGCCGGGATCCTTGCCAGAAAGCGTTCCACGATGGCCGTTGCCTCCAAAAGAGCTGCTTCCTTGTTTTCCGGTGCATTTTCTTCCCGGTGCTGCAAAGCCCGGATGGTTTGTTTGATCAGATTGTAATGAATGTCCTCAAGAATTTCTCCCACATGATAGGAGAGCGAATTCTGCTTTAAATTCCGCGTCTCAAAATATCCCGGAAAAATGATCTTCCGGAGATTCTCCAGAATATCCAGAACGATGGCACGGTTGATACGGTTGGAAGAATCGATATTCCGGATCAGCGGATATTTGTCATAGCTGTCCAGTATCCCTTCCACAAGACTGTTTAGGGAATGATCTAAAATTTCCTCGGTCATAGAGCTTACTCCTTTTCTTTCTGCTTAATCCCCACCCATTTCTTATTGCTTTTGCATCTTTGGCGGCTGATTTACTGTGTAAATCACTTCTGTCTACGCTCCACTTCGGTCGGTGCAAAACGAACATCCACTGGATGTTCTGCACCTCATGTTTGGCGGGTCCCAAGTTCAAAAGCCTCATCGTGCAGGCACGAGCGGCTTTTTGAACTTTTGACCCTGGTATCATCATTATATGAAAAACCATATGACTTATCAACTCTTTTCTGCGGTGAAGAAAAAAAGAAAGCCATCTTCCGATCATCGAAAAATGGCTTACATACAGGAAATTTCAAATTTTAAAGCGGTAACCGACTCCCCAGATCGTCTCAATATACTGTGGTTTTGCGGTGTTCTGCTCGATCTTCTCACGAATCTTCTTGATATGTACCGTAACAGTAGCGATATCACCGACGGATTCCATGTCCCAGATCTCACGGAAGAGCTCTTCTTTGGTAAAAACATGATTGGGATTCTCGGCCAGGAACGTCAGAAGATCAAACTCCTTGGTGGTGAAGTTTCTCTCCTCACCGTTCACCCAGACCCGCCGGGCGGTCTTGTCGATCTTGATCCCCCGGATCTCAATGATGTCGTTTTTCTGCGCATTGCTTCCTACCAGCCGGTCATACCGGGCCATATGGGCTTTCACCCGGGCTACCAGTTCACTGGGGCTGAAGGGCTTCGTCATATAATCATCGGCGCCAAGCCCAAGGCCCCGGATCTTGTCTATGTCGTCTTTCTTCGCTGAAACCATGATAATAGGCGTGTTCTTATGGTTCCGTATCTCCTTGCAGATCTCAAAACCATCCATCTCCGGCAGCATCAGATCCAGGATAAACAGGTCGTACTCGGACTCCAGCGCCCTCTTCAGACCGACATCTCCGCGGGTCTCGGTCTCCACTTCAAAACCGCTCAGCTCCAGATAATCTTTTTCCAGATCCGCGATCGCTTCTTCATCTTCTATGATCAGTATTTTACTCATTGATAGGTACCTCCTGATATTTTCTAAGTACAAAATACATTACCGTTCCGGCTCCAAGCTTGCTGTTGGCCCAGATTTTTCCACCGTGATCCTCGATGATTTTTTTTACGATGGAAAGGCCGATGCCGCTTCCCCCCTTGGAAGAATTCCGGGAAGAATCCGTCCGGTAAAAGCGGTCAAAAATATTCGGCAGATCCTTGGCCGCAATGCCTTTTCCATTGTCCTCGATCTCTACCTGAATAAAATCACCCACGTCCCGCACACGGATACTCAGATAACCCTTGGGTTTATCCAGATATTTGATGGAATTGCCGATGATGTTATTGATGACACGCTTGATCTGCTCTGCATCCGCAATGACCAGCGTATCCTTGTCTACATAATTAAAATAGGAAAGCTCGATATTCTTTGACTCCAGCTCCAGCCCGACATCCTCCACACAGTCATCAAAGTAGTCGGATACATTGATCTTGCTGAAATTATAGGGGATGCGGTTCGTGTCGATCTTGGAATAGAAGGTCAGCTCGTTGATAAGCCGGTCCATATCATTGGCTTTATTATAGACCGTCCGGATGTATTTGTCCATTTTCTCCGGCGTGTCAGCCACACCGTCCATGATCCCTTCCATATAACCTTTGATGGCTGTGATCGGCGTTTTCAGGTCATGGGAAATATTACTGATGAGCTCTTTGTTTTCTTTATCATAGGCTTCTTTCTCTGTGTTGGAATCCCGCAGACGCTGGCGCATCTCCTCAAAATCCCGACAAAGCTCACTGAACTCGTCCTTGCCATCCACCTTCAGCTCAAAGTCCAGATCTCCGTCCTTAATATGCCGTGTGGCTTCCCGGAGCTTCTGCAGCGGCGTATTGATCCCACGATAGATCCAGGCCGACAGACAGGCTCCCGTCAGTACCAGGATCCCCAGAACGGCAAAGACCATATCCCATACCAGTCTTCGAAGCTCCGGCATGGTATTGCTCACGGAAGAAATGATGAAGGCACTTCCCTTGTCTCCGTCAGAAAAAACCAGATCCACCTGTTTTACATAAGCCTGTACATCCTGTGCGATGTAGGTTCCATCGGCCTTGTAAACGGAGGCGCCGTAGGAAGGAAGCTCCCTAAACAGCCTCAGACTGCTTTCCGAGCTTCCGCAATAATAAAGACTCTTATCTTTCCTCACGATCAGATAGGAAGATTTGTCTTCCAGCTCCTGATTCAGCGTCTCCAGATAAGATTGATCCAGATAGGCATCCGGATCTTCTTCTGCCTTGATGGACATTTGATCAAAAGCATCCTCTGTGGCCTCATTGAGTACCTGCAGGGTATTTGCCAGATTTTCATAACTGATATCCGTGATCCCCAGCTTGGTTTTCAGTGCATTCACCTGTACGTAACTGAAGCCGGCAAAAGCGATCACTGCCAGCATCAGCGGAACACAGGCAATCACAAAAAAAGCGGTGATCAGTCTTGTCTTCAGCCTCATTTTTCTGCCCCTTTCCAGTCTGCTATTCTCTTTGTTCATTTTAGCATACCTCTGCCTGTATTTCACCTAAACAAAAAGGATGAATTATGAAATTTTTATAAAACAAAGCCCCCTCTGTTCCACTTTTTAGCAAAAACAGAGAGGGCGATCATTCTTTTGTCTTACAGATATTTTTTCAGATCATCAACCTTGTCCAGTTTCTCCCAGGGCAGGTCCAGATCATGACGGCCAAAGTGGCCATATGCTGCAGTCTGATGATAGATCGGACGGCGAAGATCAAGCATCTTGATGATTCCGGCCGGACGCAGATCAAAGTTTTCACGAACGATGTCGGTGAGACGCTCGTCGGAAAGCTTACCGGTACCAAAGGTGTCTACCATGATGGAAGTCGGACGGGCAACTCCGATGGCATAAGACAGCTGGATCTCACACTTGTCAGCCAGGCCTGCGGCAACGATGTTCTTTGCCACATAACGGGCTGCGTAAGCTGCGGAACGGTCAACCTTGGTGCAGTCTTTTCCGGAGAAAGCGCCGCCGCCGTGACGGGCATATCCGCCGTAGGTGTCTACGATGATCTTTCTTCCGGTCAGTCCGCTGTCACCGTGCGGTCCGCCGATCACGAAACGACCGGTCGGATTGATGTAGAATTTTGTATTCTCATCCACCATCTCTTTGGGAAGGATCGGATCAAAGACATATTTTCTGATGTCCTCGTGGATCTGCTCCTGTGTCACATCCGGATCATGCTGTGTGGAAAGTACCACTGCATCCAGACGGACCGCTTTGTCATTCTCATCGTACTCTACGGTAACCTGGCTCTTTCCATCCGGACGGAGGTAGCTCAGAGTTCCGTCTTTCCGGACCTTGGTCAGCTGACGGGTCAGTTTATGAGCCAGCATAATGGGGTACGGCATATACTCCTCTGTCTCATTCGTTGCATAACCAAACATCATACCCTGGTCGCCTGCACCGATGGCTTCGATCTCTTCGTCGCTCATCTGATTCTCTTTTGCTTCCAGCGCCTTATCAACGCCCATAGCGATATCCGCGGACTGCTCATCAATGGCAGTGATCACACCACAGGTATCTGCATCAAAACCGTATTTTCCTCTGGTATAACCGATCTCGCGAACGGTATCACGAACGATCTTCTGAATATCAACATAAGCTTTGGTGGTGATCTCACCCATTACCAGAACCAGACCGGTAGTGGTTGCAGTCTCGCAGGCTACACGGCTCATGGGATCCTGCTCCAGAAGAGCATCCAGGATCGCATCGGAAATAGCATCGCACATTTTATCCGGATGTCCTTCAGTTACGGACTCGGATGTAAATAATCTTTTTTCCATCTTAACCTCCTTGGAAAAATGTTTGTTTATATTTTCTCTTCTGTCCTGTTTTTGCTTCTATCATGAACTTCTACAGCAAAAAAATGGTCCGCATAAGCGGACCACCTCATCTATGACAGGTTAATCCTCTTATTGTTCGATATTACTCGCTCAGGTTGGCACCTTCCTTCGAGGGGTTGCCGTGACTTCACAGATCCTATGTATCTCCATCACTCTGAATAAGAGAAAATATAAAGGTTTCTTCAGTTGTTTTGTCTCTTGCGTCTATTACCATACACCATTTCTGACCGGCAGTCAAGAAATATTTACGGTGACTGTTCATTTATATTTCCGGTCGAGAGTAAATCCCCGTCCACGGACTTCACTGATGTTCGAAATGCTGATAAATGCTCTGGGATCGATGCTCTGGATCGCCAGATTCGCCCCGTAAAGCTTCCGTGCTGTGGTCACGCAGAGGACTGCCATCTGCTCTTTGCGCAGATATCCGGTCTCCACATGAACGAGCGTCACACCAAGATCCATATCCAGCAACAGTTCTTTCCGGATCTCTTCATATTTATCAGAGATGACAAGAAGCTGTACCTTCCGTGCCCCCATTACCGTCACATAATTGACCATCATGGAGGAAAGAAATACATTCAGGATTCCATAGAGTACCTGATCACTGGTGGAAAAGAAGGCCTGCATGATCAGTACGCTGAAATCGCAGATATAAAGAGTAATGCCAACCGGGATCCCGAATTTTTTCTGAAGGATCAGCGGCGGAATATCCAGCCCTCCTGTAGAGGCACCCTGACGTACCACAAGACCGATCCCAAGCCCGATAAAAACACCTCCGTAGATGTCAGCCAGCAGAAGATTGTCTGTCAGATGCATAAGCCCGGGGACCCGCTCCAGTATATTCAGACATAAAGGATAGAAAAAAGTGCTCAGAATAATGGACATGGCAAAAGCCTTTCCCATAAAAAACAGGCCCAGAAAAAACAAGATACAGTTTAACACCCAGACCGCATAACTCAGACTGATCCCTGTAAATTTATGAATGGTCAGTCCGATACCAGTGGCTCCGCCCATAATGATCCCGTTTGGCAGCATAAAGCAGTTTACACCAAAGGCCAGGATAAAATTTCCCAGAAGGATCATGAAGAGCTTTTTCATCAACATTCGATTCATTTTTTTCTCTCCTTTTTTTCGTTACTCCCGATTATATGTTATTTTTCAGACCTTTGCAAACGACTGCAATAACGTGTTTTTGCAGTAGTGTTTTATCTTATGAAAGCACTTTCCCGGTTGCTTTTTCCTGGTACATCCCGTATACTGAAATCACAAAAGAATTCAGCGATCCCATGCAAAGGTTCGCTTTACACACAGGGAGGAAAGCCATGGATGTCCATGAGATCAGCAGGAACTGTAAAAGAACAGAATTTGTCGGTACAGCGGTACTGGACACCATTGGCTTATGTATTGCCGGTGTGGACGATAAGCTCTTACAGACCATGAATATCGGAACCCGGTATCATGCCCTGGGGCTTTTCAGCTCCCGTACCGGTGCAGCCGGCCAGCTTACCGCCATGGACGAAGCGGTAAAATCGACCGGAACAGAAATCCTCTCCATTGATTTTCCAAGAGATACCAAGGGATGGGGCGGGCACGGCAACTACATGGTCATTGGAGGAGACAGTGTCTCCGATGTGCGGGATGCCATCCGGATCGCCCTGGAGCTTACCAATCAATATGCCGGCGAGCTTTATATCAGTGAAGCCGGCCACCTGGAATTTGCCTATTCAGCCAGTGCGGGAAGTGTCCTGGAAACAGCTTTTCGGGCAGAACGCGGACAGGCTTTCGGCTTTATGGCCGGCTCTCCTGCAGCCATTGGTCTTGTCATGGCCGATACTGCCCTGAAGGCGGCTTCCGTCCAGATCGTCCGTTACATGACCCCCAGTCTCGGTACCAGTCATTCCAATGAAGTGATCCTGGCTCTTTCCGGCAGTGCCGATGCCGCAAAAGAAGCGGTCCTTTCTGCCCGTCAGATCGGTCTTGAGCTTCTCATTGCCATGGGCAGCTATCCTGAGATCCCGGGAACTCCTTATCTGTGATTTCTGTTTCTTATTTGGTAACAGTTCAGAACATCAGCGTGAGGAGTTTTTCATGAAAAAAATACAGCGTTCTCTCTTTCTTATACTCCTTCTCCTGCTTCTGGCCGGAGGAAGCCTTTATTTTTCCATACAAAATGCAAAACAGACTCCGATCTCTGTGCAGGAGATTCATCTCAATACCCTGGTCACGGTGACTCTTTATGGCACAGACCGGACAGAGCTTCTTGACGGAGCCATGCAGCTCTGTGATCATTATGAGAAGCTTTTCAGCCGTACACTTCCGGAAAGCGAGATCTACCGGCTGAATCACGGCGAGATTTCAGAGGTCTCTTCCGAGACTGCAGACCTCATCCGGACAGGACTTTCCTACGGCGAGCTTTCTGACGGCGCTTTTGATATCTCCATTGAGCCCGTTTCTTCCCTCTGGGATTTTACCTCCGGAAGCGGCCGGATTCCTGGACAGAAGGAGCTTGACGCAGCCCTAGCCCTTGTAGATTACCGCAAAGTCCATGTAGACGGTCAGACAGTCACCTTCGATACACCGGGGATGGGACTGGATCTTGGCGCCATCGCCAAAGGGTATATTGCCGACCGTATTAAGGATTATCTGAAAAAAGAAGGCGTCCGGCACGCGCTCATCAATCTTGGCGGAAACGTACTCTGCCTCGGTTCCAGACCGGACGGAACGGATTTCCGGATCGGGGTACAGAAGCCCTTCGGAGAAACTACGGAAATTCTCACCATCTGTCACATCTGCGACCAGTCTCTGGTCTCCTCCGGCACTTATGAACGTTTTTTCCGTAAAGACGGGCATCTCTATCATCATATTTTAAATCCCAGGACCGGTTATCCCTATGACAACGGTCTCACCGCTGTCACCATCCGTTCTGACAGCTCACTCACCGGAGATGCCTTAAGCACCACCGTTTTCGCCCTGGGGGAAGAAAAAGGCCTGGAGCTTTTGAACCGCCTTCCCGACGTGGAAGGTTTCGTGGTACGGGAGGATCTTTCGATCCATCCATCAAAAAATTTTTCATAAAAAACACAATCACATTTCTTTCTTTTTTCTTTCACAGGACCAACACATTTTTCCCGTATAGTTAGGTCATCAAAACTGCTTCCGAACCCTTGGAAAGCATTTAAGGCTTTCAGGAAAGCGGAAAAGCCTTGGTTCCGGAGGCGTTTTGAAAACCAAAAACTGTTTGGAACGCTCCGGCGTTCTCATCGAAAGGTACGGTGAATTTTATGAAAAATAAATACGCAGCAATCGCATTAGGTCTGGTCCTGACCCTTTCTTCCTTCCCGGTCTATGCGGCAGAAAACACGACAGAAACCACATCCTCTGCGGAAGAAAACGGCAACGCCGCTGAAACAGAGGAAAACACACTTCTCGGCCAGGTCACTGCAGTCAATGAAGATTCCTTCACCATTGCACTTGGAACCAGAAAAGAAATGCAGGCTCCCGACGGCGAAGGTGGCGAGCAGCAGACGCCTCCTGACGGCGAGGACGGCGGTCAGCAGACTCCTCCCGACGGCGAGGACGGCGGTCAGCCTTCCATGCTGGATCTGACCGGAGAAGAACAGACCATTTCCGTAACTTCCGATACCATCATCACCAGACAGTCCATGCAGGCTCCCGGCGGTGAGGGCGATGAACAGCAGACTCCCCCAGAAAAACCGGGGAAAGCTTCTGAAGATAACGGCACTGCTCCTGTTTCGGACGAAAACGCCGAGTCTCCCGATGACGACACTTCTGAGACTGTCACGCTCTCCGATCTCCAGGAAGGAGATATCGTAGCTGTTGAATTAAACGACGACGGAACTGCTGCTTCTGTCATCATCCAGTCTATGAACATGGGTGGCGGCATGGGAGGTCCCGGCAGTCAGTCTCAGGGAGTAGACAGCTATACAACTGTCAACACCTATTCGGAAGATACTTCTCTTGACGGAGATTCCATTGCGTCTTCCGGAACGGATGAAAATGCCATTCTGATTGACAGCGGCGCCAGTGTCAGCATCAAAAATGCCACCATCACCCGCAATTCCGAAGAAAGCACCGGCGGCGATGATTCCAGCTTCTACGGAGTGGGTGCTGCCGTCCTTACCACAGACGGAACTGCTTCCGTAAGCAACAGCACCATCACTACCGATGCAAAAGGTGGAGCCGGTCTCTTCGCTTACGGCGATGGAACCATCTATGCGGCTGACAGCACCATCACAACGCAGCAGGATACCTCAGGCGGAATCCATGCTGCAGGCGGCGGTACGCTTTACGCCTGGGATCTGGATGTGACTACCAGCGGTCAGTCTTCAGCAGCGATCCGCAGTGACCGTGGCGGCGGCACCATGGTAGTTGACGGCGGCACCTATACCTCCAATGGCGTTGGCTCCCCTGCTGTTTACTGCACAGCTGACATTGCTGTCAACAATGCCACGCTCACAGCCAACGGTTCTGAGGCAGTCTGCATTGAAGGTCTGAACTCTCTTCATCTGTTCAACTGTGCACTCTCCGGAAATATGGATGACGATGACCAGAATGACTGCACCTGGGGCGTTATCGTATACCAAAGTATGTCCGGTGACTCCGAGATTGGAAACAGCACCTTCCAGATGACCGGCGGCACTCTGAAAACAGGAAACGGAGGACTTCTCTATACTACCAATACCGAGTGTACTCTGACTCTGGACAGTGTAGATATCACCTATGCTCCGGACAGCGAATTCTTCCTCCGCTGCACCGGAAACGATAACCAGCGTGGCTGGGGCCAGACCGGAAGCAACGGTTCCGACTGCCTCTTTACCGCCATCAATCAGGAGATGCAGGGTGACGTGATCTGGGATTCCATCAGCGATCTGGACTTCTATATCACGGACAACAGCGTCCTCACAGGTGCTTTTGTAGATGATGAGACCTATGCCGGAAACGGCGGAAACGGTTATTGCAACGTTTATCTGGAAGAAGGCTGTACCTGGACGGTAAGCGGAGACAGCACCGTCACTTCTCTGGAATCAGAAGGAGACATAGTCGATACAGACGGAAAAACCGTTTCTATTATCGGTACCGACGGAACGGTCTATGTCGAAGGAGACAGTGCTTACACGATCACAACCGGAAGCTATCACGATTCTGTAGATCTTGGCGGTGCCACTGCTGAAGCAAGCTGGAGTGATTATGAAACAGAAAGACCGGAGACTCTTTAAAAAGAGTTTCCGGCTTTGAAAAAAATCGGATAACAGCTATAAGAAAAGGAGCTTCTGCCGCACCCAGCGGTAAAGCTCCTCTTTTTTCATCCAACTCTTAATTTAAATTTCTGGATCTCTTTCTCGGAAGAAACTCTCTCGATCTCAGCTCCGAGGCTTCTCAGCTTCTCTTCGAAGCACTCATATCCTCTCTGAATATAAACAATATCATCGACAACCGTGATTCCTTCTGCTGCCAGTCCTGCGATCACAAGAGCTGCTCCTGCTCTGAGATCCGGTGCGCTGACACGGGCTCCGGTAAATTTCTCCACACCGGTGATGATGGCACTGTTTCCTTCCACCTTCACATTGGCTCCCATGCGGGTAAGCTCATCAATATATTTGAAACGGTTTTCAAAGATACTCTCTGTTACAATACTGGTTCCTGCAGCAAGTGCCAGTGTCACGCCGATCTGCGGCTGCATGTCTGTCGGATAGCCGGGATACGGCTGCGTCTTCACATGGGTATTTCTGAGACGCTTGGATGCAACCACGCGAACCGCATCATCAAACTCTTCCACCTCACAGCCGATCTCTTCCAGCTTCGCGGTTGTCGCTTCCAGATGCTTCGGGATCACATTTTTCACCATAATGTCACCCTTGGTAGCTGCTGCCGCAAACATAAATGTTCCTGCCTCGATCTGATCCGGAATGATGGAATATTCCGTGCGGTGAAGCTTCTCCACACCACGGATACGGATCACATCGGTACCTGCACCCTTAATGTTCGCTCCCATGCTGTTCAGGAAGTTTGCCACATCAACCACATGCGGCTCACGCGCAGAGTTCTCAATGATGGTATACCCCTCTGCCATAGAAGCTGCCATCATGATGTTAATGGTCGCTCCCACCGATACAGTATCCAGGAAAATATGGCTTCCCCTCAGCCGTTCTGCCTTGGCAACAATGGCTCCGTGGCGGATCTCCACCTCAGCCCCCAGAGACTTAAAGCCCTTCAGATGAAGGTCGATGGGACGGCTTCCGATGTTGCAGCCGCCCGGAAGGGGAACTTCTGCTCTTTTGTACTTTCCAAGCAGGGCTCCCAGAAGATAATAGGAAGCTCTGATCTTTTTGATATACTCATAATCAACACTGCAATCACCGATCAGAGAACCGTTGATCGCAACCTTGTGACGATCCAGCCTGTCCACCTTCGCACCGATTCCGGCGATAGCTTCCAGTAATACGTTGATGTCCTGAACATCCGGAAGATTATCGATCACAACTGTCTCATCTGTCATGATCGCTGCTGCCAGGATACCCAGTGCTGCATTTTTCGCACCACCGATCTCCACTTCACCAACCAACGGGTTGCCACCTTTAATTATATATTGATCCATAAAGACACCTCAAATATTCTTTATACTGTTCAGAGTCAGGCAGATCCTCCCTGCCATTTACCGATAAAAGCCACCGCATGTAAAGGAAGCTTCTTCCTGTGTTTTCAGGACTCCTCTTCTCATCTTCGGTGGCACTCTTATCTCTGCTTACGCATTGAAACTAATGCCTATTATAGTCTTTTTCACCCTGTTTGTAAACAAAAATTAAGATTTCGTTGATTTTCGCTTGAAATCATAATATTTTCTTAAATTTTTGAGCCGCTTTTTGTGCATATCTTCCTGTTTTGAAACGATCAGCCCGCAGTTTTATAGGCATATTATACTTATTATTTGTCTTATCAAGAAATCTGTTAAGTTTTTAAATAATCAGATATCACACCTCTTTCAAGGCCTGTACCACCAGTTCCACCGTTTCCCGGATTCCTGCTTTTTCTTCATCCACTGTCAGATGCGCATATTTTTCATAAAGCGGGGTACGCTCTTCATAAAGGCTTTTCAGGGTCTGCCCTTCCTTCAGCACCACTCCTCTGTCCTTTAAGTTTCCAAGACGCCGGACCAGACTGGCATAAGGAAGCTTCAGATAGACGACCGTTCCGATTCTGCTTAAATGCTCCATTGCTTCTTTTCCATAGACAACGCTGCCGCCGGTGGCGATCACACTATGCTCCGGCTCCAGTTCGCTGTTGATCTTATTTTCTACCGCCAGAAAGCCATCGATTCCTTTTTCTGAAATAATCTCATGTAAAAGTTTTCCTTCTGCCTCCTGGATTACCAGATCCGAATCAATAAAACGGTACCCGAGCACCTTTGCCAGAACTACACCAACGGTACTTTTGCCGGATCCCGGCATTCCAATAAGAACGACATTTTTCATAAAAATCTCCTCCTGATTTAGTTTCCGATGATACTTCCATCGGTGGCATTGATGGTCATATAGCTGATCCTTGTCCCTTCATTTACACCATAAGCCTCCGCTATCGCTCCGGTGGCAGTCCCGATAAAGCTCCAGGCCGGCACCAGAACGCCTGTATACACATCCTGCCCGTTCTCCGTTGTGACATTGGTATCCTCCTGCAGAAGTTCCTTGCTGATGACACGGACATAGCCAAGCCGGACCTCAGAGATATTCAGTTCTCCTGCCAGGAGCCCGGTTTCTATGGTAAGACTGCCTTCCAGCATTTCCTCGAAAATCTGAGAAATTTCTGAAAAAGGCAAAAGGAACACATAATCATCCTGCCAGTCCTCGATTTCCACCGGCGCCATCCAGGAAAAGGAAAGAAGACCATCTTTCCCATAGACTGCACGGATCTCCTCTTCCGGCCACTTCATCAGGCCGTCCTCCTGGATCTCACAGTATGGCTGGTCGAAAAGCCGGATCACCGGAACACCATCCACCATTCTGCAGTAAGTAAACTGCTTCGCCGGCTCTGCTTCCGACTGCTGGCAGGTCTCATCCAGATAATTCCACCAGAAAACCTTTTCATCCTGGACTTCCCAGAGTTCCGTCTGGTCCAGTCCAAGCGCTTTCATCAGCTCTTTTCCCTGCTTCTGAAGATCCACCTCTGCCAGATTGTATTCATGGAATCTGGTCCGTGACAACAGTTCATCACTCTCCATAACCAGCTTTTGCTGATCCTGCATGGAAAAAACATCGCCATACGCAGAATCCAGACGAAAAGCGATCGGATTTCCCTCATCCATATGGTTCTGCAGGTTGTAAGAATACAAACCGTCTTCCTCTGCAGCCATGCCATAAAACTCCTTCTGTCCGCCAAGCTCCGGTAATTCCTTTTTTTCCAGAGTCAGAGTATCCCCGATGCTTGCAGATAGCTCCTCACAGACCATGGAAAGCCCCGCTATCTTCAGCTGTTCTTTCCAGTCTGTCTCCTTCTCCACTGCTGCATGAAACAGCTCTTCCAGTGTTGAAAAATCCTCTGTGCTATTAAAATAGAAGGTTTTCTTTCCATCTATAAAATCCAGAAAAAGAGCTTTACAGGCTTCATATCCATCCGGTACTTCCGGCTCCGCCAGCTGCGTCTGCCCGGAATAAAGCTCCTCACAGGAGCTTTCCTTTTCTTCCTTTTGAGCTTCCGTGAAAGCGTCCTGACGGCCTTCTCCGGCTCCCATGGTAAGCTCCACTTCTTTTTTTTGCAGTTTTGCCTGCTCAGCATTCCGGTCGACACTGCTGTTTTCCGGAGCTTCTATTTCTGTTTCGTCATAGCCTTCTTCCTCATACGTTTCCTGCTTCAGCTCATAGAGCGTACTGTCTTTTAAAAATGTGTTCTGAAAATGCTGCAGATCCTCCGTTGAAAACGCCCGGCTCCTGATCTTCTTCAAGCGGATCCCTTCCACATCGGGCACAATGACCCTGGCATTGGCTACCAGGCGGAAATTACTGAAATCCTTATCACAGAGATACCGTACCGGTGCCTGCACCTGTTCCTGTACGCTCGTCTCATCTCCCTGGCTTAAAAGCACACTGTCCTGCTCCTTTTTCGGAACCACCACCTGGAGCGCAGAATTCCGGCTGCATCCACTCAGCAAGAGACTCCCCATAAGAAAACCCGTCAAAAGCATTCTTCCTTTTCTCATTTAGTTCTCCTCCTGAAATATCACACAGATCCTGGTCCCTACTCCCACCGTGCTCTCTATCAAAAGCCTTGCTCCGTGGATCTCGGCGATCTTCTGGCAGAGCGCCAGTCCCATACCGATACCCCCTGCCTTCCGGCTCCTGGATTTATCTACCATATAAAAAGCTTCTGTGATCTTCGGTATTTCTTCTTTCGGGATCCCTTTTCCGTGATCCTGGACCCAGATGCAGCCTTTTTCCCCGTGAAGTTCAATGACAGAACCTTCTTCGGATGCCTTGATGGCATTGTCCAAAAGATTCACCAGGAGGCTTTCCATCAGATCCACATCCATGCAGTATTCCCAGCTTTCGGAATAGATTCGAAGTTCCATCCCGGAATCCTGCATATGGTACCGCTCCAGGTCAGCCACCTCCTGGATCAGCTTTTCCACCGGATACGGTTCCTTATGGATCCGGTCCTCATCATAAAGACCAATGAGTGTCATCATCTTTCCGGAAAGGCGTTCCAGCCTGCGGCACTCGGAATTGATATGCTCCAGTGCTTTTTTCTGCTGTTCTTCAGAGATCTTCACATGAAGCAGCGTATCGGAATAACCGATGATAGAAGTCATCGGCGTCTTCAGTTCATGCGTCAGGCTTCCCAGAAGCTGACGGCGGTGTTCCGAAACGGTTTCCAGTTCCTCCATCTGCTCTTCCATTTTATCTGCCATCCGGTTAAAGGCCACGCTCACCTTTCCGATCTCATCATTCCTGCGCACCCGGCAGCGCCGCTGCCAGTCGCCCCGGCTGATGGCACCAGCCGCATTTTCCAGCTCGGCCAGCGGTTTTAAAACCATCCGTACCAGCCAGAATACAATATCCACGGCAAAGAAGATCACCACCAGATAGACCAGGATAAAAAGCCACATCTGCTTTGCCATTTCCTCATAAATACCGGAAATATCTTTTACCAGGATCAGCTGAAACTTCAGATTTCCCTTTTTTTCTGTTTTCAGGGCCTGTCCCATGACAAGAAGGTGACGGTTCTCCGTCTTCTGGAGCACATATTCCGGATCTGTCCCGGAAAACCGCTTTTCTTCCCCGCTTACCAGCATATATCCGGTGAGGTTCACTACTTCTTTTCCGTTTTTCAGCAGGATATAGTCTGTTCCGCCGTATTTCTGCACGGTATAGTTCAGAAATGATTTTCTCGTCACCTCACTGAACCTGGAAAGCGGGTTGTTGTTGATCTCCTGCGCGATCACATAGGCATTGACCTTTATCTGCTGCTGGTAGCTGCTCACAGTCTGGTTCAGATTGTATTTCCAGGTTTCATAAAGCATACCGCCTCCGAAAATCCCCATGGCCAGAAAAAGCACAACGGCCGTCAGAAGGGAAATTTTCTTCCATAACTTCATTTTAATCCTCCAGACGGTATCCGATCTTCGGAATCGTCTTGATCACATCAAAAAGTTCCAGTTTCTTTCTGAGCTGACCGATATGGACATCCACCGTTCTGGTCTCCCCAAGATAATCGCTGCCCCACACCTGATTTAAAAGCTGCTCTCTGGTAAAGGCCATGTTTTTATTTTTCGCCAGAAGCACCAGAAGATCGTATTCCAGCGGTTTCAGGCTCACCTCTTGTCCGTCCCTGGTCACCTGATGCTCGTTCAGATTGATCTCCACCGTTCCGACCGTGATCCGGCTGATCTGCCGTCCGGTCCGCTCCAGTACTTTTTCCACCCGTACAAGAAGTTCCAGCACCTCAAAGGGTTTTACAATATAATCCTCCGCACCGGAGCGGAGGCCTTTGATCTTGGATCCCACATCGCTCTTTGCCGTAAGATAAATCACCGGGATCTTCGCTTCCTTCATAAACTCCATCAGTTCAAAGCCGTCTTTTCCGGGAAGCATCACATCCAGAAGAGCCAGATCAAACTCCCGGTCTGTTTTCAGAAGCTCTTCCACTTCCTTTCCATCAAAAAGTGCCTCCGTATCATAGCCCGCCACTGTCAGATTCATGCAGATCAGCTCGGAAATGGCAGTGTCATCCTCTACGACCAAAATCCTGTTTTTCAAAGCATTCCCTCTTTTCTATTTTGCTCCACTCCAGTTTTTCAGCTCCTGATAAAGCCGTGCAATGGGAAGCCCCACAACATTGTTATAGTCTCCCTTTATCTCTTTTACAAAAACAGCCGCCTTTCCCTGGATCCCATAAGCCCCCGCCTTGTCCATAGGTTCACCGGTAGCTATGTATGACCGGATCTCTTCCTTTGTCAGAGGATAAAAAGAAACGTCCGTCCCTTCGGAAAACGTCCTGCTCTCCTGCAAAATACTGCCGTTTTCTGCTTTTTTCAGCCGGATCAGTGTTACTCCTGTATACACCTGATGCGTTCTGCCGGAAAGCTCCTCCAGCATCTCTTCCGCTCCCTTTTCATCTTTCGGCTTTCCAAGCTTCTTCCCATCGATGGCCACCATGGTATCTGCTCCAACAAGGAGGACCGATTCCTCTGCAAAGCCCTGTCTCGTTATCTCTTCTGCCACAGCTGCTGCTTTTCTCTCTGATAATACTTCCACCATCTCGCCTGGTGTTTCCGTTTCTATCGTCTCATCGGCCTCACTTACCAGAACTTCAAAAGCAAAGCCGGCCTGAGCCATAAGCTCCCGTCTTCTCGGAGAAGAAGAAGCCAGTATAATCTTTTCCATATTTCAAACACTCCATTTTCTTTCTGTCAAAATTTTCCTGCGACTTTTCTCCGTCCACACGAAGCTTCGCAAGGTCTACATCATTTTATCATGCTGTGCTTTTTTTCACAAGACAGATGTTTGTCTTTCTGCTGCGGACATATTAATTCTGTCTTCCGTAAAGCGGACATTCGCAATCCGCTTCGCTACTTGCTCATGAACGCAGTCGCTT
>OLQE01000276.1_pt1 | contig 44707 bp, 34 predicted proteins | sample 1643161 | NCBI WGS metagenome assembly OLQE01 (sample SAMEA3136650, study PRJEB25190) | human gut metagenome
AGCCGAGCAAGACCCCCGAGGGCATCGGCAACTGGCCGGTGGCCCCGCGTCTGCTCGAGGACATCTACACCGCCGCCGATGCGGTGGTTTTCGGCGACCTGATGATCACGCTGCTGAAGAACGCCGACCGCGTGCACGCCGCAAGCCTCGCGCAGCTGGTCAACGTCATCGCCCCGATCATGACTGAGCCGGGCGGTCCGGCCTGGCGTCAGACCACGTTCTACCCGTTCTCCCTGACCGCGCGCCTGGCCAAGGGCGGCACCGTGCTGGAGCCGAAGCTGGCCGCGGACGCCGTGGATACGCCGCGCTTCGGCGAGGTCGACGGGGTGAACGCCGTGGCGGTGCGCTGCGCTGACGGTTCGCTCGCCGTCTTCGCGGTCAACCGTTCGCTGGATGAGGCCTCCGAGTTCGAGATCAAGCTGCCGGAAGGCGCCGAGGTCGCGTCCGTGGACGCCCGGACGCTGCACGACGACGACCTGTTCGCCGCGAACACGCTCGACGACCAGAACCGCGTGACGCTGCACGCCAACGAGTCGGCCGCCTACGACGCCGAGACCGGCACCGTCCGCGTCTCGCTGCCGCCGGTGAGCTGGAACGCGCTGCATATCAAGTGACATGACGGGCCGTGCGATCCGTTCGGCAAGGACGGATCGCACGGCCTCGGCTGTCCGGAGCCCGCACGATGGAACGGGTTCCGTGGGGAAAACACGTTATGCTGGAAAACAGGCGGGCGTTCCGGGCTGACTGCGCGGACCATGCCCGATGGCGCGACGAGAGGGGTGCCGTGGCGAAGCGAGTAACCATCACCGATGTGGCACGTGAGACGGGAGTCTCCATCAAAACGGTGTCGAACGTGCTGAACAACACCGGCAGCATGCGACCGGAGACCCGCGCGCGCGTTCAGGAGGCCATCGAGCGTCTCGGATATCGGGTCAATGTGTCGGCCCGCGCCATGAAGACCGGCGGCACCCAACTCATCGGCTTGGCGATCAGCGATTTCTGCCAGCCGTTCATCCCGTATCTTGCCAACAGCGTGGTGACCGCGGCGCGGGCCCGCGGCTACGCCGTCATCACCGACACGTACAGCGGTGCCGGCGGTCTCGAGCAGGTGATTCCGGAGACGAAGAAACTCGCCGCGGACGGCTGGATCTTCTTCGTCGGCTCGCCCGACGACATCAGCGCTTCCGTGCTGAAGCAGCCCTACCCGTTGGTGGTCGTGGGCGATTACGATACGCGTGGGTTGACGGATTGGGTGACGATGCCGAACGTCGAAGCCGTACGCACGGCGGTGGGGGCGCTGCTGGATTCCGGATGCCGGCGCATCGCATTGATTGGCGGCACCGCGGAGAACGCTTGTCCGGATGTGGCGGATGAGTCGCTGCCGGAGACGACCAGCACGCAGCGTACGCGTGGGTATTGCCAGGCGCATGAGGAGCGCGGTCTGCAGGTCGATTGGCGGCTGGTGCGCAACGCCACATGGGTGCAGTCCGGCGGCCGTGATGCGGTGGCGCATCTGCTGGACGATGCGGACGTGCCGATGCCCGATGCGATCATGTGCCTGAACGACGCGTTGGCGATCGGCGTGATCCACGAGCTGCAGCGGCGCGGCGTGCGGGTGCCGCAGGATGTGCAGGTCGTCGGTTTCGACAACGTGCCGGATGCCGAGTACTGCATGCCTGGATTGACGTCGATCGATCCGCATGTGGATGATTTCGCCCGGCATGCGGTGGATATGCTGATCGCCCGCATCGAGGGGTCGGCCGCGCCGGCTCGCAAGTACGTCACCTCGTTCGATCTGGTTCGCCGCGCGTCCACGCGTTAGGAATCGCTGCGTTGGATGTTCCGCCGGCTCCGGACGCGAGGCCGCACGGTTGGTATACCCGGGGCCGGTGCACCAGAGCACCTTGCCCACCCAGTTCGCGCAGGTTGCACCTTGGCACGCGGGGGGCGGTGACTGGGCCTCCCGGATGATTCGGGGAACCGGGAGACGGAAAAGGAAACGCCGGACCGTGAAAGCGCCTGTCGGCGCAAACGCCGCTCGTGGCGGCAACAAATGGAGCCCGGGGCTTAAGCACGGCCCGACGCGACTTTTCATTGTACCGGTTCGGCTTCCGTGCCACGCCGTGCGCGAGTCTGACCGATTTTGGTTTTTCAGGGCTTAACGGACGTGCGAGCGTTCACAGCCGAATGGTTGTTGTCGGTTGAGGTCGGAAAAGACAAAAGATGGGGGATGAGGGGTCCGCTACTCGAGCTTGCCGTGCCGCCAGAGCGTGGCCCCGTGGCGGAACACTTTGGCGGTGCTCAACAGGTTGCCTGCGGTGTGCAGGAGTCGCGCGGCCGTGGTACGCGTCGTCTTCTCCTCGTCCGAGGCGGCGTCGGGGCCGTATTCCGCCACCATGTGCCGTGCCTGGAGACGTAGGCCGTTGGCCACCACGTCGGTGAACGCGGCGGCGCGGTCCAGCGCCACGGCGAAATCACCCGTGAACGCACCCGCCAGAATCGAATCGGCGGTGGTCTCGATATCCTCCTCGGTCGGCGCCTGGTTCACCCCCGCAATCGCCGAGGCTGAGGTCACGGTCGGCTCGCCGAGCCGCCACAGCCGCGCGATCGCCGCTTTGTGGTCGCGCATCCAGGTGCGCAGCAGATACAGCCGCCACAGCACGCCCGGCAGTGAATCGGGTTCGGCGTGGCTCCACAGTTCCGCGATGATATCCACGCCCTCATGGTCGACCAGGGTCAGCACGCGTTCGACCACGGCCGGGTCCTCGGTATGGTGCACCCGGTCGAGCAGCGCGGCCGCCGAGGTGTGGCTGAGCTCGCGGATCGTCTCCGGGTCGGAGCCTCCCGCCAGCCCGTCCAGGATCGCCGAACTGAGTTGTCCCGGGCGCGACGGCCTCGCCCCGCCCGTGGATGCGGCGAATCCGGAGCGGCTGGGCAGGATCGAGCCGGAACCGTAGTGCAATGCGCTAGTAGACAATGGGTGCCACCTTCTGGATGTCGATGATGTGTGGGCCGGCGGGGGAGCTGACGACGTGCAGCACGATCGCGTTGCCGGTGGGCATGTACGGCGATTTGGCGATGAGCCGTTTGCCGAGGATCTTCGTGGTGCACATCGCGCGCAGGTGTTCGAACATGCCGCCGATGACCGGCCGGTGCATGCAGATGGCCGTGTTCTGCCGGTTGTCGAGGGCGGCGTCGATCTCCCGCCGGAAGCATCGCCATGCGGCACCGGGGTCCTCGGCGAAGGCATCCTCGGTCAGTTCGTCGATGTGGATCATCGGACGGTCGGTCTGCCAGGAGAGCACCTGCAGGGTTTCCTGACAGCGCATCCACGGCGAGGTGGCCAGACGCGTCGGGTTGTAGCAGGCCAGCTCGCGGTTGAGCGCGAAGGCGTAGGCGGCGCCGCGCGGCGTGATCGGGCGGTTCGCGTCGGTGCCCTTCCACACCTTGCGGGCCTCCGCCTTGCCGTGGCGCACGATGATGACGGCCTGCGACCGTGCCGCGCCCTCGCGTACGCGGTCGGCGAAGATCGCCAGCAGGTCCTTGTCGGTGGAATGGGTGAGCTTGCGTCGGGCCTCGCGGACGGATACCCAGACGATGCCGTCGATCTCGCCGACGTCGGCGCGGTGCACGGGGCCGAAGGCGTCGATGAGGTGTTCGGCGGCGACCGCGTCGATCGGGCGTGCCATCCAGAACATCACGTGTTTGCTATCCACGGTGCGGTCCTTGGAACGGCGCGTCTTCTTGCCTTCCTCGGACAGCGGGTACTCCACCTCGCCAAGGTAGGGGCCGAGTTCCACGGTGATGCCGGTCTCTTCGCCGAGTTCGCGCACGGCGGCGTGGCGATGCGATTCGTTGGGGTCGAGCTTGCCCTTGGGCCAGCTCCAGTCGTCGTACTTGGGCCGGTGCACGATGCAGACCTGCAGATTATCGAGGTCGTCGGTGCATGAGGCGACGTCCGCCTCCGGACGCCAGCGGTACAGGATGCCGCCCGCCGCCTCCACGACTCGTCTGACTTTGTTGCCCATTCCACTCATTGTAGGTCACTCCCGGTTGCGGCTACGTAGTTTTCTCGAGAAACGACGATGGCCGACCCCGTGGGGCCGGCCATCGTGCGAGTTGCGGGTCGGATGTCAGCTATTGCCGCGCGGACGGCGCTGATGCCGCTTGATCAGGTAGTCCTGGCTGTCGACCAGCGGGCGTCCCTCCTCGTCGCGGGAGTGGCGGATATACGTGCCGTCGGGCTGCATGTGCCACGAGGCGGTGCTGTCGGCCATCTGCAGGTCCACGTAGTTGATCAGCTCGTTGATCTGGTCCGGGTCGGTGATGCGCACCAGCGCCTCGACACGGCGGTCCAGGTTGCGGTGCATCAGGTCGGCCGAGCCGATCCACACCTCCGGGCCGGAGACCGGACCCTCGCCGATCTGCGGGCCGTCGGAGTTGCAGAAGGCGTAGATGCGGCTGTGTTCCAGGAATCGGCCGAGGATCGAACGGACGCGGATGTTCTCGCTCAGTCCGGGCACACCCGGCTTGATCGCGCAGATGCCGCGTTCCACAATGTCGATCTTGACGCCGGCCTGGCTGGCGCGGTACAGCGCGTCGATGGTCTTCTCGTCCACGATCGCGTTGACCTTGATCTTGATCCAGGCCTCCTTGCCGGCGCGTGCGGCGTCCTCCTCGCGGCGGATGCGCTGGATCAGTCCGGTGCGGATGGTGCGCGGCGCCACGAGCAGACGGTGGAAGCTCGACTTGGGGGCGTACCCCGACAGCTGGTTGAACAGGCGGGTCAGATCCTGGCCGACCACCGGGTCGCAGGTCAGCAGGCCCAGATCGGTGTACTGGCGGGCGGTCTTCGGGTTGTAGTTGCCGGTGCCCACATGGCAGTAGCGCTTGAGTCCATCGGCCTCCTGGCGCACCACCAGCGAGATTTTGCAGTGGGTCTTTAGGCCCACGATGCCGTAGACCACGTGCACGCCGGCCCGTTCGAGCTTGCGCGCCCAGGCGATGTTCGCGTCCTCGTCGAAGCGGGCCTTGATCTCGACCAGCGCCAGCACCTGCTTGCCGGCGTGGGCGGCGTCGATCAGCGCGTCGATGATCGGGGACTTGCTGGAGGTACGGTACAGCGTCTGCTTGATGGCCAGCACCTTCGGATCGGCCGCGGCCTGCGCCAGGAACGCCTGCACGGAGGTCGAGAACGAGTCGTAGGGGTGGTGCAGCAGGATGTCGTGCTGACGGATCGCCGCGAAGATGTCCTGCGCACGGCTGGACTCGACCTCGGCGATCTGGCGGTTCGTGGTCGGCACGAACGGACGGTACTTCAGGTCCGGACGGTCGATGCCGCCGAGCTCGAACAGCACGGTCATATCCAGCGGGGCGGGCAGACGGTAGACCTCGTCGCTGGTCACGCCGAGCTGGTCGGCGAGCAGCTGCGAGAGGAACGGGCTGGTCGCGTCGGAGATCTCCAGACGGATCGGCGGTCCGAAGCGGCGGCGCAGCAGTTCCTTCTCCATCGCGTTGAGCAGGTTCTCGGCGTCGTCCTCCTCCACGTCGATGTCCTCGTTGCGGGTCACGCGGAAGGAACGGGCCTCCTTGATGATCATGCCCGGGAACAGCGATTCCAGGTGCGCGATGATCAGGTTCTCCATCGTGATGAATCCGTAGCGCTCCTCGGCGCCCTCCTCGTCGGTGCGGTCGTCGACCGGCACCAGGCGGTTGAGGTTGTCCGGGATCTTCACACGGGCGAAGTGCGACTTGCCGGACGTGGGGTTCTCCACGATGACGGCCAGGTTCAGCGACTTGCCGGAGACGTACGGGAACGGGTGGGCCGGATCCACGCCCAGCGGGGTCAGGACCGGGAACACCTGCTGGCGGTAGTAACGGGAGAGGCGCTCCTGCTCGGCGGTGGTCAGCTGGTCCCAGTTGAGCAGCACGATGCGCTCGTCGGCTAGGGCCGGCAGCAACGTATCCACCACGTAGTGGGCGTGCTCGTCCTGCATGACGTGCGCCTGCTCGCTCAGGGAGCGGATCAGCTGGCGCGGGCTCATGCCGCTCGAGGAGGTCACGGCGATGCCGGTGTCGATGCGGCGCTTCAGGCCGGCCACGCGGACCATGAAGAACTCGTCCAGGTTGGAGGCGAAGATCGCGGCGAAGCTGGCGCGTTCGATCAGCGGCAGGCTCTCATCCTGGGCGAGCTCCATTACGCGCCAGTTGAACTTGAGCCAGCTCAGCTCGCGCTCGAAGAAGCGGTCGTCGGGCAGCGGGGCCTCGCCGTCGCGAGCCTCGCGTTTGTCGTCCTTATCGGTTTCGGCGATGTGCTCAGCGATTTGGCTGCGCAGGATCGCCTTCGATGATGCGTCGAATATCTGTGCCATAGCTCTCTACTTTAGAATGACAACGATTGCGGCGCACGCGAAATCACAAGAATTTAACCTCTGTTTACATAACATGTCGCATGGCGGGCATAATCGGGCGTTTCCGCCGTGAATGGCGTTCGCACGCGTCCGCATGGTGGGATGCAGGACGTCCCATTCCTCGTCCTCGACCAGCTGGTTCGCGCGCGTCTTCACGGTGGGATGTCCCCGCCGTGGCCGGGATGGTGTCCGGATGGTGGCCGGATGCGTGGGTGCCCCATGCCTGACGTTGGGTCGGGGCGCCGTGCGGCGACACGCCGCCGGGGTCGGGGAAGCGCACAGGAACGAACAGTAAACCCGTTCGATGATGACGCGAACCGCCATGGTCGAGATGATTGTGTTCGTTTGCCGCACACTTTGGCAAAAATGCGCACATTCGACGATTGCGGGTTGCGGTCACGCCCAAGCTGAGCATAATGGCAAGTACAAGGACAACTTAACAGGTGGAAGCCCACAAAAGTGTATGGTCACAAAGGACTGTTACGTTGGACGGGCATTGGAAAGACTTACCGTTACAACGATGATGTTGTGTTGCGATTCCACCGCGTTGGACTTGGCGAAAAGACCCGCTTTGGCGGGTCTTTTCGTATTGTCCGCCGTCTTGCGGATGGGGATAACACGCCGGGGGTGTGGATAACCGCCGGCGTTCGACCACATCGCCCCAGCGGCCTTGTCCGCGCGCTCCGCCGGCCGTTCAATCGTCATATGTCCACGAAACCCACAGCATATCCAACAGTCGGTGGCCGTTCGACGGGCCGCCGTGGCACGTCGTCCGTCGCCGTCGCGCCGTCGCGTGCCCCCGTCCGGCGTCCGGCCGCACGCCGTTGCACGGGTGCCTCCGCGGGCCCCGCGCTCGCCACCGCCACGCGATGCGCCAATCTGGTGACGGTCGCCGCAGCCGGCGGCGGCATCGGAGCAAGCACGGTGGCCGCGCTGATGACGGCGGAACTGGACCGTCGCAATCGCCGTTGCGTGCTGGTCGACGCCGATTTCGACGCGGGCGGCATCGACGTGCTGCTCGGATTGGAAGGTGAACCGGGCGTGCGCTTCGAGTCCGTCGATGCTCCGCTCGGCAGCATCGACGGGCGCTCGCTGAACCATGAACTGCCGCATTGGGGGCATGTCGGCGTGCTGGCGTTCGACTCATGGAACGGTGCGGCCCCCGATCCTTGGCAGGCCGGCGCCGTGGTGCGCGCGCTGTGCGAAGCCAATCGCGTGGTCATCGCCGACGTCGGGCGAACGCCGGCGTCGGTGCGGATACCCGATCTGGTGGCCGGGATGTCGGTGCTGGTGTGCGAACTGTCGGTATTGGGACTGGCCCGCGCGCGGGGATGGCTCGACCGGGCGGCGGGAGATACCGGCAAGGACGTGATCCTGGTCGGCGTCGAGCCCCGCGGTTCGGCTGTGCGCGGCGCGGTGAGCGTGGCCGAAGCGGAGGACTACCTGGACCGGTCCGTGGATGTCAGCCTGCGGTATGACCGGCGTCTGCACGGGGACATGCTTGCGGGGCTGGGCATTCGAACGTCGACGCGCCATAACCGTCGCGCCATCGGGGTGCTGGCCGATCACGTCGAGGCGATGACGTTGGCGGGGCGGGACGATGACTGATCGGCTGATGTTGGGGCCGCTGGAGGATCTGGCCCGTGACCCCGCGGTCACCGACGTGGCGGTGACCTGCGACGGCCGTGTGTGGGTCGACGCGGGTGACGGTATGACCGAGTTCCATCCGCGCATTGCCTTCCGGTCGCCGCAGACGGTGCGTGACTACGCCGTGCAACTGTGCGCGCAGCTTGGCCGGCGTCTGGATGACGCCTGCCCGATCGCCGACGCGTCGACGGTCGGCGGCGTCAGGGTGCATGCGGTCATCGCGCCGTTGGTGCCGCAGGGCGCGGCGATCTCCATCCGATTCCCCGAATGCGGTGTCCCCAAACTGGCGGCGTTGGCCGTGCGCGGCCTGATGCCGGGCGCCTGGCTGCCCGTGTTGCGCGCGTTGGTGGCCGCCCGCGCGACGATACTGATCACCGGCGGCACGGGCAGCGGCAAAACCACGCTTATGAGGGCGCTGCTGGCGGAATGCGGGCGGCGGGAACGCATCATTACGGTGGAGGAGGTCCGTGAACTGGGCGCGCTGGGCATCCCCGACCATGTGTCGCTGGTCTCGCGCGAGGCGAATGTGGAGGGTGCCGGCGCGGTGGGGTTGCCGGAGCTGGTCAAGGCCACGCTGCGGATGAGGCCGGACCGTGTGGTGCTGGGGGAGTGCCGGGGCGAGGAGATTGCCGACCTGCTGCGCGCGTTGAACTCCGGGCACCATGGCGGCATGACCACGCTGCACGCCGACGGCGTGGCCAGGGTGCCGGCCCGCCTGATCTCGTTGGGGCTGCTGGCGGGGCTGTCTCCGCAGGCGTTGGGTATGTTGGCCGCCGGCGCGTTCGACGTGGTCCTGCATCTGGAACGCAACCGGGGCGTCCGCCGTATCGCCCAGATCGGCTGCCTGGCTTATGACAGGGGCAGCCTGGTCGGCGTCCCGCTGGCCGTATGGGACGGCACTCGTGCGGCGTATGGGCAGTCATGGGCGCCGTTCGTGCGGCGATGGTGCGGTGGTCCGCCATGACGGGAACTGTGGCGGGGATGTTCTGGTATGCGGTGTTCGCGGCGGCTGGCGCGGCGGCGTTGATGCCGGCGCCACGCGCGCGGCGGTCGATGCTCCGCGGAGCGTATGGAGGCGCGGCTGCGCGGGAGCGTTGCGGCATGGCGGCGCTGCTCGCATCGGTGTGTGCGCGGCTGCGCGGCGGGGGTACGGTGACGGAGGCGCTGGAACGGTATGCAGAGCGGCCGTTCGCCACGCGGACAGCGACGCTGCGGCGTTGGCACGGTGTGCTGGAGCGGGTGCGGACCCGTGATGAAACAACGGCGCAGGTGCGGGTCGTGGCGTTTGAGGCCTATGCGGCCTGCCGGTTGAGTGAACTGTCCGGATGCGAGACGGTCCGCTGCCTGGAGGTGGTCGCCGCCGACTACCGGCGGCTGCGTATGACCGAGGATCTGCGCCGCAACGCCTTCGCCATGCCGCGGGCCACGGTGCGTCTGTTGTCGGCGTTGCCGTTCGTGACACTGGGTATGGGGATGCTGCTGGGGGCCGATCCCGTGGCGTTCCTGTTCGGTTCCGCCGGCGGGGTGACGTGTCTGTTGCTGGGGGCGTGTTGCTATCTGCTCGGATTGGCATGGCTGCGCATTCTGCTGGCCGATTCGGGGGTGCGGCGATGATCGGTTGGGCGTTGGGGGCGGCGATGGCCGCCGCGGGCTCGGTATGGGCGGCGACGGCCCCATGCCGGGCCCATCCTGCGTTGCGGCGCGCCGAACCCTCGTGGGACGTCATCCCCTCGCCGACGTTGGTGCTGGGCATGCTGGCCGTCGTCATCCGGCAGGGGGCATCTATTCCCGCCGCGTTGGACGAGGTGGGTGCGGTTGTCAGCGGCGGGCTCGGGCAGGAGCTGCGGCAGGCCGCGGAGTCGTTGCGGCGGGGGCATCCATGGCGGGGGACATGGTCGATTCCCTGCGACGGGGAAGGGCGTGACGGGGCATGCTGCCGTGCGATACGCGACGCATTGGAGGATGCATGGGTGCACGGCAGCTCGCCGGTGGAACGGTTGCAGGTGGCGATCGAGCGGTGGGACGCGGACGAGCGCGCGACGATAGAACGGCATGCCGCCGGATTGTCCGTTCGCCTGCTGATGCCCACGGGGCTGTGCTTTCTGCCGGCGTTCATCGGTATCGGCGTGATCCCGTGCGTGGTGTCGTTTCTGGCGTGACCCCGCCGGGCCGCGGTCTCGCCACCGCTCGATCGGCCCGGACTTCGTTTCGGGGCGGGGCATCGGCATGGAGCGGGACGCGATGGTTCCGTTGATTGCGGCGCGACGTATGCGTTTGCTGCCGGGGATGGGCGGTGGATGACACGCCGGGGATGTGGATAACCGCCATCGTTCGACCACATGGGCAGGAATGCTCCCCGCCGCGCGCCGCGATGGCGCATAGTGGAGTGCACCTGGTCAGCCGGCCGGGGAACATCGGATGAAAGGGGAACATCATGGGCAGGACGATGGGTGCCGTCGGCATGCGAACGCCGATGAGGCAACGGGCTGCGGAACTGCGGGAACGGGCGATGCGCCGCATCTGCGTGCTGGACGCGCGGATGCGCACATTGGCCGAGGAACCGGAGGAGGGCGCGGCCACCGCGGAATATGCGGTGGTGCTGGTGGCCGCCACGGGTTTCGCGGCGCTGCTGGTCACGCTGCTGAAATCCGGCACGGTCAAGAATCTCTTGACGGATATCGTCAAGCAGGCGTTGAGCGTGGCGTGATGGGGCGCGGGAACGGGCCGGCACATCGGCGTGCCGGCCCGGGGCAGGCGGATACGGGAGCGGTCACCGCGGAGTTCGCGGTGATCCTCCCGGCCGTCATCCTGATCATGGTGGTGCTGCTGGCGCTGGTGCGTACGGTGACGGTATCCATGACATGCCAGGATGCCGCGGCCGTGGCGGTACGGGAGTTGATCGTCGTGGCGGACGGGTCCGATCCTGTCGGCGCGGCGCAGGCCGTGGCGGGATCCGGGGCGGACGTGTCGGTGCAGCGGGGAGGCGAAACGGTACGGGTCTCCGTGTCATGCCCGGTGCTGCCCGATCCGTTGGGGGTGTTGCCCACCACGGTGACGGCGGATGCCGTCGGGGTCGTGCAATAGCGCATATCGGATGGTTGCGGACGAAAGGGGAAGACGCATGGACGGATGGATGCGGACGCGGATGCCGCGACTCGTCGGTGGTCGTGGTCGCGGTTGGGGCGATTGCGACGAAGGGTCGGGCACCATGGCCGGTGCCATGCTGGTCATGGCGGTCGCGGTGCTGATGGGTGCCGCGGCCGCGGGCGGGGCCGTGCTGATCGACGCCGCCAAGGCCCGCGGCACGGCCGACACGGCTGCGGTATCCGCGGCGCAGTCGCTGCTGCAGGGGAACGCCGAACCCTGCACGGTGGCCGGCGTCATCGCACGGACGCAACACGCGACGTTGGAGACATGCGCCGTCGAGGGCGAGGATGTGCAGGTGACGATACGGTTGCCGACCACGGTCCCCATCGTGGGATCGGTGCGGGGGAGCGCCCGTGCCGGACCGGTGTCCTGCGAATCGTCATGAAACGGTGGCGCACGCTGCAGCCATCGGATAAGGTGGCGATATGGCAGAAACGATCAGTACAGTGGCGTGCATCGGCAATCCCATCGCGGATAAGGGCCATGGCGAGGCGGCCTACGAGCGGGTGTTCGACCTGCTCGGTCGCCGCGGCCGGGAATACGGGTTCGCGGTGATGGACCTGACAGGGGCCAGTTTCGAGGAATCCCTAAGCAACGCTCGGGCTCACGCGCGACTCTATGACGCGCTGGTGGTCGTGGGCGGTGACGGGATGATCGCCTTGGGCGCGAACGCCGTGGGCGGCAGCGGCAAACCGCTGGGCATCGTGGCCGTGGGGTCGGGCAACGACTTCGCCAGAGGGTTGGAACTGCCCGTGAACCGGATCGAAACCGCGGTCGAGGGCATCGTCGGTGCCATCGCTTCCGGCAGCAGCCTGGACGTGGACATGGGGCATGTCGTAGGCCCCGGCGCGGCGGCCGATGCCGGTGAGACGACGCCGATCGACCGGTACTATGCGGGCATGTTGTCCTGCGGCGTGGATGCCAGCATCAACGACCGCGCGAACCATTCGCATCTGCCGAACGGTTCACTGAGATACCTGGCGGCCGTGGGCGTGGAACTGACACGGCTCAAGTCGTACGGATACCATATCCGGGCCACGCTCGCCGACGGCCGTGTGGACGAGCGGGACATCGTCTCGCCGCTGCTGACCGTGGCCAACTCGCGGCATATCGGTGGCGGCATCGAGGTCTCGCCGTACTCGCGATTCGACGACGGCCTGCTGGATCTGGTGTGGCTGGACCATATGCCGAAGCTGAAGGAGCTCGCCCAAATCGTGCCGAACATCTACAACGGACGGCTGCTCGCGCATCCGCTGTTCGGCTGGCGGCGCGTGCGCGACGTGGAAATCTCCCGCATCGACGGCCATCCGGTGCCGCCCGTACTGATGGCGGACGGCGAATACGTGGGCGAACTGCCCGTGAAGGTGACGGCGATGGATCGCGCGCTGCGCGTGCTGGTGCCTCCCGCGGTGGCCGACCAGCAGCTGCGCCGGCTGGATGACCGGTCCTCGGTGTGCGTGCGCCGGGACGGCCGCGATCTTCTGACCGGCGAATTCCGGTGAGGCCGTCGCCGCACGGCGGCCGGCACCGCGGCGAGCCCCGCATGGCGGTGCGTGCGGAGGTGGGCCGCCACCTCGGCGCGTTCCCGTCGGTGGGGTAATGTGAACACGCTAGAGATTGAATACGGCGGCACGGGGAAGTGAAAGGCAGGCGGCCATGGCACTCGCACTGTATCGGCGGTATCGTCCGGACACCTTCGAGGGCGTGATCGGGCAGGATCAGGTCACGGTGCCACTGATGCGCGCCCTCGACCAGGGCAAGCTCACCCATGCGTACCTGTTCTCCGGGCCGCGCGGCTGCGGCAAGACCAGCTCCGCCCGCATCCTGGCGCGCTGCGTGAACTGCGCGCAGGGGCCCACCTCGCATCCGTGCGGCGAATGCGAAAGCTGCAAGGATCTGGCCACCGGCGGGCCGGGCTCGATCGACGTGGTGGAGATCGACGCGGCCAGCCACAACGGTGTGGACGACGCCCGCGAATTGCGTGAACGCGCCGGATTCGCCCCCGCGCGCGACCGCTACAAGATCTTCATCCTCGACGAGGCGCACATGGTCACCCAGCAGGGGTTCAATGCGCTGCTGAAGATCGTGGAGGAACCGCCGGAACATGTGATGTTCATCTTCGCGACCACCGAGCCGGAGAAGGTCATCGGCACCATCCGCTCGCGTACCCACCACTATCCGTTCCGTCTGGTGCCGCAGGAGGTTATGGGCCCATATCTGGAACGCATCTGCGAGCAGGAGGGCATCAGACCGGAGCCGGGCGTGCTCAAGCTGGCCATGCGCGCGGGCGGCGGTTCGATGCGCGATACGTTGTCGGTGCTCGACCAGCTGATGGTCGGTGCCGTGGACGGGGCGATCCCCTATGATTCGGCCGTCGCGCTGTTGGGATTCACCCCAGAGGCGCTGATCGGCGAGGCCATCGACGCGGTGGTCGACCGGAACGGCGAGGCGCTGTACGCAGTGGTGCAGAAGGTCGTGGTCGGCGGATTCGATCCACGCCGGTTCGTCGAGGACCTGCTGTCACGCGTGCGCGACCTGCTGGTGCTCACGTTGGGCGGCGAACGCGCCGAACATGTGCTGGGCGACGATGCCGCCGAGGACATGGACCAACTGCGCCGTCAGGCTGCGGCGCTGAATCTTGCGGAACTGACGGCGATGGCCGAGACGATCAACACGACGTTGGGGGCGATGTCCGGTGCCACCTCGCCGCGTATGCGGCTGGAGCTGCTGGCCGCGCGCCTGCTGGCCGGACGCGAGCAAGGGACCGCGCCCGCCGCGCCCGCCGCCGCGCAGCCGCAGAACGCCGCCGATACCGGCCAACAGGCCGCCCAACCTGCGGCGCGTGTCGGATTCGCCGGTGCCGCGCGCAACCGCAAGCCCCAGACGCCCGCAAGCGGGCGGTCGTCCGTTGCGGCATCACACGAGGTTGCTGCCGCGGCTGCCGCCGCCGGCACCGCGTCCGCCGCACAGGCCGACGGAGGCTCGGACCAGGCCGGTTCGGGGCAGTCGGCGGACCACGGCGTCGCCGAACAATCCCAGTCGGCCGATGTGCGGACGCCCGAACAGAAGTGGGAGGCCGTGCTGAAGGCGCTGCCCGAGGAGATCCGCGAGTATGTGGACCGCAGCAAGGTGCCGACCGTCGCCTATGCCGTGGATGCTTCGGGGAAGGGTCGCCTGTCGATGACGTTCGACAGCGCGCTGAGCCAGCACGCGTTCTCGCTGGCGGTGGCCACCGACGAGGAGCATAGCGGCAAGAAGGCCGCCAACGTGGTGCTGGAGGAGGTGCGGCGCACCTTCGGACCCCGCACGATGATCGCGCCCACGGGCACGGCCGCCAACGGCGAGCATGTGGTGCCGATCAAACGGCTGAACCCCGAACAGGTCAAGCAGATCAAAACCCAGATCCTCATGGCCAAGGCCGGGGCCGCGGCGGCGGGAACGGCGGCCATGACCGCCGGACGCGCGGCCGCCGAGCCGGGCGGTCATGCGGCCCATGACGGCGGGGATCCCGCCGAGCCCGACGACGCCAGTCACCGAGGCACGTCGGCGCAACTGGCCGCCCCGGCACCTGTCGACCAGCTGCCGGCCGATGATCCGTGGGCAACGGAAACGCCCCGGCATCACGGCACCACGAAACCCGTTGCCGAACAGTTGCCCGATGACGACCCGTGGGCGCAGCCGGAGCCTGCCACCCCCGTCACTCCGGCGCCGGAACGGCACAAGCACGTCGCAGTCCCCGACCTGAGCGATGACGACGATCCCTGGGCGCAACCCCCGCCCGCACCGCAGCCCGTTGCCCAGGCCGTGCCGGTGACGTCCCCGGCGTCGGCCGGTGCCGTGGTCCCCCCGGCATCGCAGCCTGAAACGGGGCATCAACGGCATTTCTTCGCGGGTGCCGCCGCCGAACCTCCGGTGGCGGACGACCCGTGGGCCGCAGAGCCGGCCGCCGCAGCCGGCGCGCAGGAAGCGGTCGCACAACCGGTGTCGCAGGTCGACCCGGATGAGGACGAGTACTCGTTGAACGACGAATCGTTGGGAACGGCCACCGCGTTGAGCGTGGACGAGCTGACGAAGATGTTCGAGGTCAAGAAGATCGAGGAGTTCGCCGCGGACGATCCGAAGAACCCGAGGAACGCGCAGCCGCCCAAGCACGGCATGGGCTGAACCGGGATGAGGGAATGACACGAAGGGAGCGGAACGATGGCATTGGTCTATGACGGCGCGATCCAGCGGCTGATCGACGCGTTCGCGAAACTGCCCGGCATCGGGCCGAAGGGTGCGCAGCGCATCGCGTTCTACCTGCTGTCGGCCGCAAGCGAGGAATCGCAGGAGCTGATCGACGCGATCGACGAGGTCAAGACCAAGGTGCGGTTCTGCGAGGTGTGCGGCAACGTGTGCGAGACCAGCCCCTGCCCGATCTGCGTGGATCCCAGGCGCGACCGTGGCGTGATCTGCGTGGTCGAGGAAGTCAAGGACGTGATGAGCATCGAACGCACGCGGACCTTCCACGGCCTGTATCACGTACTCGGCGGCGCGATCAACCCGATGGCCGGCGTCGGACCGGAATCGCTGAACATCACCTCGTTGCTGGAACGCCTGAAAGGTGACGACGGCGTGCGCGAGGTCATCCTGGCGCTGAATCCGAACGTCGAAGGGGAGGCGACCACCAAATTCCTGTCCGCGCTGCTGCGGCCGTCGGGCATCCAGGTCACGCGTCTGGCGAGCGGCCTGCCGGTGGGCGGCGACCTGGAATACGCGGACGAGATCACGCTCGGTCGCGCGCTGGAGGGACGCCGCGACGCCTGAGCCGTCCGCATCGTGGGCGGATTCGTCGCGTAGCGCCCCTTTCTCCCCCGTATAATCGTGCCGCCTGCGTAGAATCGTGGACGGAATCACGCAGAGGAAGAATGGATCAACAGTGGCTCTCATCGTGCAGAAGTACGGCGGCTCATCCGTCGCCGATACCGAATCGATCAAGCGCGTCGCGCGGCGCATCGTCGAAACGAAGAACGCCGGCCATGACGTGGCCGTGGTGGTCTCCGCCATGGGCGACACCACCGATGACCTGATCGACCAGGCGCTCAGCATCGACTCCAATCCCCCCTCCAGGGAGATGGACATGCTGATGACCGCGGGCGAACGCGTCTCGATGAGCCTGCTGGCCATGGCCATCCATGCGGCGGGCTCGCACGCCTACTCGTTCACCGGCTCGCAGGCCGGGTTCATGACCGACGCCCAGTTCGGCGCCGCCCATATCAAGGCCGTCAAGCCCGATCGCGTGCAGCGCGCGCTGAACAAGGGCAGCGTGGCGATCGTGGCGGGCTTCCAGGGGGTCAACGAAGGCGGCGACGCCACCACGCTCGGCCGCGGCGGATCCGACACCTCGGCCGTGGCGCTGGCCGTGGCGCTGGATGCCGACATCTGCGAGATCTACACCGACGTGGACGGCATCTTCACCGCGGATCCGCGCATCGTGCCGACCGCGCGCCGCATCCCCGTCATCGACTACGACTCGATCACCGAAATGGCATCCTGCGGCTCCAAGGTGTTGGCCCTGCGCTGCGTGGAATACGCGCAGCGGTTCAAGATGCCGCTGCATGTGCGCAGCTCCTTCTCCCATCGCCCGGGCACGCTGGTGGTGCCGGACGGCGTGGACCCCCGTACGCTTCCCAACATCGACTGACAACAACCCACCATCGGATAAGGCGGACCAATGAACGATAACGACAACAAGTCCATGGGCGATCTGTTCCCGGACCTCGGCCCGGAGGCCCCGGTCATCTCCGGTGTGGCGCATGACCGCACCGAGGCCCTGGCCACGCTGCGCGGCGTGCCGAACGAGCCGGGCATGGCGGCCAAGGTGTTCACCCAGCTGGCCGAGGCCGGCGTGAACGTGGACATGATCGTGCAGGCCGGCGCCTCCACCGGCACCGCCGACATCTCCTTCACCGTGCCGGAGACCACCGTGCGCAGCGTGCAGGAGGTGCTGGAGGTCAAGCAGGACGAGCTGGGCTACCAGGCGTTCGAAATCAACAACAACGTCGGCAAGGTTGCCGTGGTCGGCGTCGGCATGAAGACGCATTCCGGCGTGGCCGCCAAGTTCTTCAACGCGCTGAGCGAGCACGGCATCAACGTGCTGATGATCTCCACCTCCGAGATCCGCATCGCCGCGCTGGTGCCGCTGCCCGAACTCGACGACGCGGTGCGCGCCCTGCACACCGCCTACGGGCTGGACGCCGACCGGATCGAAGCGGTCGTCTACGGCGGCACCGGCCGCTGAGGCGTTTGCATCATAGAGAAGGACCCCCTGATGGATACCCATCAGGGGGTCCTGTCGTATGCGTGCTACTTGGCGGCGATGTAGCCCAGCGCCTTGAGCATCTCGGCGCTCTCCAGCGCGCCGCCGGCCGCGCCGCGCAGCGTGTTGTGGGCCAGACCCACGAACTTGAAGTCGAACAGCGAATCCTCACGCAGACGGCCGATGGACACGCCCATGCCGCCTTCATAGTCCACGTCGAGACGGACCTGCGGGCGGTCGTCCTCGGTCAGGTACTGGATGAACTGCTTGGGCGCATGCGGCAGCCCCAGCCGCGCCGCCTCGGACGTGTAGTTGACCAGCCGGTCGATGAGCTCGTCCTTGGACGGCTTCCTGCCGAAGTTGACGAACACCGTGGCGGTATGGCCGTTGAGCACGGGCACGCGGATGCACTGCGAGGTGATGCGCAGCGGCCCCTCGAACGGCACAATCTCGCCCTTGGCCTCGTCCACATGGCCGAACACCCGGAGCGGTTCGCGCTCGCTCTTCTCCTCCTCGCCGGAGATGAACGGGATGATGTTGCCCTCCATCTCGGGCCAGTCGGCGAAGGTCTTGCCGGCGCCGGAGATGGCCTGATAGGTGCTCACCACCACCTCGCGCGGCTCGAACTCGCGCCACGCGGCCAGCGCCGGCGTATACGCCTGGATCGAGCAGTTGGGCTTGACCGCGATGAAACCGCGCTCGGTGCCCAGACGGGCCTTCTGGTACTTGATGACCTCGTAGTGTTCCGGATTGATCTCCGGCACCACCATCGGCACATCCGGGGTCCAACGGTGCGCGGAATTGTTGGACACCACCGGGGTTTCGGTCCTGGCGTACCGTTCCTCCAGCGCGCGGATCTCGTCCTTCGGCATGTTCACGGCGGAGAATACGAAATCCACTCCGGCGGCGACCGCCTCCACATCCTCGGCATCCTGCACGACCATGTTCTTGACGGAGTCCGGCATCGGCGTCTCCATCTTCCAGCGGGCGCCCACGGCCTGCTCATAGGTCTTGCCTGCGGAATGGGCGGAGGCGGCAAGCGTGGTCACCTCAAACCACGGATGGTTGTCGAGCAGCGTCACGAACCGCTGGCCGACCATGCCGGTCGCGCCGATGATGCCGACTTTGAGTTTCTCGGACATATCTCACCTCTGGAATCATGGGGATGACGTGCCCCTCATTGTAGGGGACAGCGGGAACTTCGCTTTCCGCCGCTTCCACATGCTGGCCGCAGGTGCGGCGTTGTGGAATACTGGAGGCATGTCGAAGGCATCGGAAGAGGCGTCGAGGCAGCTCGACCGGATCGTGGCGTTGGGATACCCGGACGTGGCCGATATGAGCGAGGCCGCGTTCCGCGCGCTCGCCCGCCCCCTGATCGCGGCGCTCGAACACAGCGACCTGGGCCGCAACATCCTGCTCGTGCCCACGCGCGAGCTGGTGTCGCCGGAATCGCTGATCGCGCGAACAAGCATCAACCGCATGGCCGGATTCACCACCATGCCGCCGCGCGACATCGCCAGCTTCCTGCCGCAGGACGGGTTCACCCCGCCCGAAGGACCGTTCTACCTGGTCGTCGATCCGCATACCGGCACCTGCTACGTGAACCGCGAGCCGGATGTGGCGCGCAAGCTCATCGACTCCGACGAGCGGCTGCCGCTCACGCTGGAGGAGGGGCTCGCCATCGCCACCCAGCATCCCGAGTGGCTGCTGGAGAAGAACGGGTTCAACCTGCTCGGCTCCCGCAGCGCGGACGGACGCGTGCCCAGCATCTGGATGAGCCAGAACGCCCCTCGTCTGGGTGCGGTCTGGCCCAACTCCCGCCACACCTGGCTGGGCAACGCCTACTGCGTGGCCCGCCGCGGCGTCAGCCTCTTCCCGTGAACCCGACCGCCCTTCGGTGGGCTAGCGCCGTGCCATCCGGCGAATCAGGGCGGTGATTCCGGCTATCGTGGCAGTCGCAAGCCCCGCCAGCGTGGCGAGCACCATCGGACGTCGCAGCTCGTTGCGGATGCCGATGGCATCGGTCACGCAATGATCCTCGAAGAACACGCGCACCTCGTTGCGGGAATACCTGCCGATCAGATCGCCCCAGGTCAGCATCCGCGTCTCGTATGCGGACGGATCGGACTCGTGGAACTCGAACAGCCGCACCCCGCGCAGTCGTGATTTGGGACCGTAACTTTCAAATCCGCAGGTCGGCGCGTACCCCAGATCCATGCCGTGGACGTGCCCGACGAACGCGTTCTTGTGGTCGTGGCCGCAGAACAGGGCAAAGTAGCCGCCTGCGTCGCACATCGTCTCAACCTGCCCCACGTTGTCGTCCGGGCAGGCAATGGCCTCTCCCAGGTAGGAACCGGCACGGCAGAGCGATTCGTTGAGCACGTAGCAGCGTCCGGCGTGCGTGCGGGCGCCCTCCACGGCGTTGGGCGTCCACGCCGGCACTTCGGTAAGGCAATCGTAGAACTCCTGCGGAGGGATGTGTTGGAACGCGATCGCCGGTACCGGTCTACCGTCGCCGTTGCGTGCGGCAAGCTCCTGCTGCACGCCGCCCAGCCATGCGATCGCTTCGGGGGAGGGCGTGCCATAGCCGTCTGCGTCGGCAAGATCCAGGCCGCGCGAGTTGGCGGCGTATGCCGGGTATTCGGCGTCGTTTTCCTCGGGGGTGCCGGCATAATCGCCTGAGTTGACCATCATGACCGCCATGGCGGCACGCCCCGAGCCGTCCGATGCCTCGATCGGCAAGGCGAACGTGCCCGGCTCCACTGCCAGCGTGTCCGGCGTCGCCCGCGTGTCGGGATTCATGCAGCCGGGGAACTCCCGGTACATGTCATCCTGGGCGTCCACCAGGATGCCGCACTGGAAATCATGGTTGCCATAGGTCACGGCGAATGGTACGCCCGCATCCACGATCGGCCGAAGGAAGGCCTCGAGGGTCTGGCGCACCTTGCCGGCCGTCTCGTCCATGAGGGCGTCGATGCTCGGCGGTTCGGTTTCGGTGAGCAGCGCGGGCGGGGTATGGCCATGCTCCTCCAGGCGGTCGGCCAGGCGGTCGGCCAACTCGTCGGCTTTGGGATACTGCCGTTTGACACCGTAGAGCTTCGCTTCGATTTCGGTGATGAGCCGTACGCGCGCCCCCGGTTGTTCGCCGCGGCGGCGCAGGAACGTGCTGATGTATGCCGGGTCGTAGCCGCGGATCTGGTCGCCGGTGAGCACTACCAGATCAGGCTTGGACTCGCGGATGGCGGCTTCGATGAGCCGGATCGTGTCCTGATTGACCTCGGGCTTGTCTTGGATGTCGGCCATCTGCAGCACGCGGAACGTGCCGTCCTCATTGAATCGCAGCGTCATAGTTCCACTGTATCCGTAGTGACCGAAACACGGACCTTTCAAGTGTCGTCGAATATCGGTGACTACACTGATGTATACGTATGCCCTAACGTGCGTTGGGGCGGCGAAAACCCATACGACGGTCCGCCATGAGGGCGGCGCTACCAAGCAAAGGAGGAGAGATGGGTCAGGATCAATCATCGGTATTCGATCTTGCGGCGGTGGCCGCCGCATCCAACGGAGGGAACAACGACCCGCTGCTGCCTCCGGCGCGTTTCATCGGCGAACCCCAGAAGCCAAGCAAGATGCCGTACAACAAGTACGTGGCGTATGACAAGCAGGTGCCGTTCGACTATCCGGAGCGCACGTGGCCGGGCAAGCGTCTGCAGCGCGCGCCGCGCTGGTGCTCGGTGGATCTGCGCGACGGCAATCAGGCGCTGGTCAACCCGATGGATTCGGAGCGTAAGCTGCGCTTCTGGAACATGCTGATCTCGATGGGCTTCAAGGAGATCGAGGTGGGCTTCCCCTCGGCCTCCGAAACCGATTACGACTTCATCCGTCTGCTCATCGAACGTGAACTCATCCCCGACGACGTGACGATCGTGGTGCTCACCCAGGCGCGCGAGCATCTGATCCGCAAGACCTATGAATGCCTGCGCGGCGCCAAGCGCGCGGTGGTGCACTTCTACAACTCGGTGTCCGTGCTGCAGCGCGAGGTGGTGTTCCGCAAGGATCGCGCCGGCATCAAGAAGCTCGCCACCGATGCGGCCGAGCTGTGCAAGGAGCTGGAGGGCGAGGCCGGCGAGACCGAGCTGTACTACGAGTACAGCCCCGAATCGTTCACCGGCACCGAACCGGAGTATGCGGTCGAGGTGTGCAACGCGGTGATCGACGTGATCAAGCCGACGCCCGAGCACAAGATGATCATCAACCTGCCGGCCACGGTGGAGATGACTACGCCGAACGTGTTCGCCGATGAGGTCGAGTACGTCTCGAACCATCTGCAGGACCGCGATTCGGTGGTGCTTTCGCTGCACCCGCACAACGATGAGGGCATGGCCGTGGCGGCCGCCGAGCTGGGCATCCTGGCCGGCGCGGACCGCATCGAGGGCTGCCTGCTCGGCAACGGTGAGCGCACCGGCAACGTGGATCTGGTCACGCTGGGCCTGAACATGCTCACCCAGGGCATCGACCCGCAGATCGACTATTCGAACGTGCCGGAGATCCGCAAGACGGTCGAGTACTGCAACCAGATCAAGATCTCCGAGCGCCACCCGTACGCGGGCAGCTTCGTGTTCACCGCGTTCTCCGGATCGCACCAGGACGCGATCAAGAAGGGCCTGGAGGCCCGTCAGATGGCGGCCGATCGCGCCGGCGCCAATCTGGAGAATTTCGTGTGGCTCGTGCCGTACCTGCCGATCGACCCGAAGGACGTCGGCGGCAGCTACGAGGCGATCATCCGCGTGAACTCCCAGTCCGGCAAGGGCGGCATGGCCTACCTGCTCAAGACGAACCACAACCTCGACCTGCCCAAGCGTCTGCAGGTGGAGTTCGACAAGATCGTGCAGAAGTACGCGGACGAGACCAAGAAGGAGGTCAAGGACGCGGACATCTGGCGTCTGTTCAAGGACGAGTACCTGCCGGTCGAGGAGACGGGTGCCACGGCCGCCGGTGCGATCGTGGGCGACAGCCATGACGAGACGCTTGAGCAGTGGGGCCGCCTGAAGCTGCTCAAGGTGCAGGTTTCCTCCGGCGAGGATGGCTCCGACACCGTGCTCAAGGCCAGGCTGCTCGACCGCGGCGTGAACGTGGGCGTGGACGAGCCGGTCGAACGCGAGCTGATGGGCGTGGGCAACGGCCCGATCGCCGCGTTCATCAACGCGATCGCCGCCATCGACATCAATGTGTCGGTGATGGATTACGTGGAGCATACGATGACTGCCAGCACGGACGCCATGGCCGCCTCCTACGTGGAGTGCGAGATCGGCGACGAGGCGGACACCACGGTGATCTGGGGCGTCGGCATCGATTCCTCGATCATCACCAGCTCGCTGAAGGCCATCATCTCCGCCATCAACCGTTCGATGCGCTGAGCGGTTCCGTACGTGCCGCCGTCAACGGCGGCGCGCCAAGACTCCTGAAGGGTCCCGCAGCTCCAATGGCTGCGGGACCCTTCGTTATGTCCCTGTCTGAAAACCGGGGAACGGTAACAGGCGCGATCGTGATGATCCGCCAATGCCGGCTTCGCACATACTTACCACTTACTTACCACATCTGGTAAGTAAGTGGTAAGTCAAGTGGTAAGTTGCCACGTGCAACGGGCTATCGCTTGAGTCGGTAGCGTTGTTTGGGGCTTCGCGCGATGTGTGTCGGCTCGATGACGTCGGCCTTGATAAGGCGATTGAGATGATTGACAATGGCCGACCGTGAGAGTCCTGAAAGCTCCACGAGCTCGCGGGTGCTTGCCGAACTTTGCTCGTGCAGCAATGCGATGATGGCCGTTTCGACATCGTCCGAGGCGATGACTCGGCGTTCGCTTTCGCTGACGCGACGTTTGGCGAACGTCAACGAGAAATACGTCAGCGTATTCGACGGTTCGGGCGGCGGCATGAGGGCTTCCTGCAGCTCCTCTTCGATTACCTGATAGCCTGTCCCACGGTTCTCCACCACGTACCCGCCCCCGGGGTACGGGGTGGTCTCCAATATGTTGGAAAGGAACTGGTTGCGCGAGGCGGAAATGCCGGCATGCCCCAGAGTCTCTATGGTTACATTGCCGAACAGTCCTCCCGGATTGAGGATTTCCAGACGGTCGAGATACATATTCACCTGCACCTGCGAACCGCGTGTATCGGGGGAGTAGTCGCGGTGCATAAGAGCGTTGGCTATGGCCTCTCTGACCGCTTTATCCGGATAATCGGGCACATCCTTGCGGAATGCTCCGTCGATGATGGCACCGGTGCGCATGTTCTTGACCACTGCATTCACGGCATCGTCAATCATGAGGGGAATGGGGCCCACCAAGGTCTGTGCGTCGAGGAATCGTCTGCCGTCGGACGTGGTTTCCGCCTTGGTGGTGCCGGGGAACACGGTGAAGGTTACGTTCAGGCGTGGGAAGAATTGTTGGGGGAATATGCCCAGCGACATCAGTCCGCCGAGAGTAGGGCGGAGCATGTCGCCGTCGCGGTGCACAACGTGCATGCTGGTAAGGATGGTTTCATCGTCCCTCGACGCGAACACCCGTGGGTGCAATGCGCGTTGCCGCGCGATGAACGCGGATACCAGATCCCTGTTGAGGTCGTCGAGCGTGGCGCCTGTAACGATTTCGTCGTCATAGGTCGGCTGGGTGTGTTCCTCGATAAGGCGGTCGATTTCATACTGGGTGAGTTTGCGGTCGCCGTCTCCCGTGCGGATGTATGAGCCTTGATACCGCCCGCGTGTGGTCACGTAGCAGGGTTTGTCTTTCTTGGACATGGCCGGTATCTCGGCAACCAGGAGATTGATGCCCTCGAAGGGCAGGATTTCGGTGATGGGCCGAACCGGAGGCGTCATCTTGGCGCAGGCCGCAGCCAGCGATTCCTGCATGGCGGTGGCGTTGAAGTTGCTGACCGGCGTAAAGCCGTTCTTCTCCGACAAGCCGAGAATCAGTGTACCGCCGGTGCCGTTGGAGAATGCGGACAAGGTCTCGACGACGGACTCCGGAAGTTTGGACGACGCTTCCTTGACTTCACACGTTTGGGTGTCGTTGCCGATCTGTCTCATATGTGCGATGAGTTGTTCAAGATCCTCGGTGCCCATGTTGTCTGCTCCGTGTTCGTTGCCTCTTGGTGTTTCAGCTTACCACTTAACTTACCACTTACTTACCACATCTGGTAAGTAAGTGGTAAGTAAGTGGTAAGCTTGCCGGAATCGTCGGATGCAATGATGCATCGAGAGTCCTCGTATGTTCCGGTTTCTCGACTGTGCGTTGCGAACTCGGGTGCACTGGGGGTGGTGTTGTTGCCTGTCGGCCGAGTTTGTCGTGTGTTTTGCGTTCTGCTGTTGGTTGCGGATCCGCAACCAACAGCAGAACGCCGCGTTCATCTGCTCGCCATGCCTGAAAACCGGAACGACGACGGGCATAATCGGGAACAAATGCGGGGGATAATGGTGGGCATGGGCAATGTCAGTGTGGTCATCACCAGCTACAACCAGAACGAGATGATTCGCGAGGCCGTCGATTCGGTCCGGCGGCAGACGCTGCGTCCGGATGCGATCATCGTGGTGGACGACGGGTCGACGGATCCGGCATCCGTACAAGTGCTGGACGAACTGGAACAAGCGGACGACATCACCGTCGTCCGGCAGGGGAACGCCGGACCGTCCGCCGCGCGCAACGTCGGCATCCGAGCGGCGCGGACCGAATGCGTGACCGTGCTGGACGGCGACGACCGGCTGCTGCCGACGTTCCTGGAGACGACGGTCGGTCTGTTGGACGGCGATGCGTCTGTCGTCGCCGCGTCCGGCTGGCTGCGGACCTTCGGTGTGCTGGATGCGGTCGTCAAACCGACCGGCGGCACGATCGCCGACTTCCTGTCGCGCAACGCCTGCCCGGCGACGTTCACGTTCCGGCGAACCGTCTGGGAAGCATGCGGCGGCTACGACGAGTCGATGCGCTCCGGATTCGAGGACTGGGATTTCTGCCTGTCGTTGCTCACAGCCGCGGCAACGGCGGCGGACACAACCGCGACCGGACAGGAGCCCCGCATCGCCATCGCCCCCGAGCCATTGATCGAATACCGCACCGCGCCGGCAACCCCGAACATCACCAGCATGACCACGCGTCTGGAAACGATGCGCTATCTCATCGACAAGCACCATGCCGCATACGCCGCCCATCTCACGGATGCGCTCCTGGGCATCGAGGCCACGTCGATCGCCCGGCTCAACCTGTGGGAGCGCACGGTCCGCGAACGCCCCGCGTTGCTGGAGAACCAGCCGGATTCGCGCGCCTTCATGGCCTCGCCCACATACGGCGACGGCGGTATGGCCGCCGCCGTCCGTCTGCGCTCGATGGCGTAAACCGCCTTCCCAACCTCTCCAACCTCCCCATCCTCCTCACCTCCATCCTCCCCAACCTCTCCCGTCCTCCCCAACACGCCCGGCCTCCACGGACTCTGACACTTTTGTGACTCTGACACTTTCGGAGATTGGCGGAATACCGCCGTTCTCCGAATTAGATCACGGTCACGATGCATCAGAGTCCGCACAGGCCGGGTGTGTTGGGAGGTGTATACGTCTGCCGCTGGTGGACAGCCACGGCAATGCAGAGGCCGGGCGTGTTGAGGCGGTGTGGCTCGTTGAAGGCCCAATCGCCATGTTGAGTTCCGCAAGGCGGACTGTGATTGATAAGAACGATGCGGATGCCTTTGACGAGAAGAAGGCATCCGCATCAGGTGTTGGAGGGGAGGGGCGTCGTCACGTCAGACGTGCGCCCCAGATGGTCCGGTTGCCGCCGATCGCGGAGAACGTCAGCGTCGTGCGGCCATCGGTCTCGCGCGGCAGCTCGGCGAACACGCCGGTGTAGGTCACGCCGTCGAGCGTGATTGCCATATCCATGTCGCAGCAGCGCACTCCGGTCGCCCCGCCCGCGCCGAGCATCCGCCAGGTGCCGCGCACGGCCGGACCGTCCGTCGAGCGCGGCAGATTCGCGTCCGGGGTGTCGAAGAACGAGACCACGCCACCGCTGGTCACCCGGCCGTCCGGCTGCAACGTGATCGTCTCCGGGCGGTTGATGCCGACGAACTCGCCGTCGGCATCGCGCTCGCCGTTGTAGAACGTGTGCGGGTCGTGACGGACCAGCTCGTAGTCGCCCGCCAGATGCGTCGGAAGCATGGAGGCGTCCGAGCCCGCCGTCGGCATGGAGCCTGCTGTCGTGAACGTGGATTCCGCCGACGGCATGGTGCCGACGGAATCGGATGCTGCGGCGCCGTCGTTCTCCGCGGTCGGGCGCGGCGGTACTGCCACCTGCCCGCGGTACTCGTACGGCGCGGCCACCAGCCAGCCGTCCTCGGTCGGCAGCAGTTCGCGGATATGCGTCTCGTAATCCTCGCCTTCGCGCCCGATGAACCGCGTGTGGTACGTCAGAAACAGCCGGCCGTCGCTACGGCGATGCAGCACCGAGTTGTGCCCCTGCGAGACCTCGACCGTGTCAAGCGTGGCCGGGCCGCCGCTCCACAGCACCGAGGACGTCAGGCGCACGCCGGTGTCCTTCGTCAGATTGTCGGGGATCTCGCCGGCGGAGATCGCCGGATTCCCGTTCTGGTCCACGTACGGGCCGAGCAGGTGCTTCGAACGGAAGATGCGGATCTGGTAGCCGCCGGTCGTGCCCAACCAGCCGTAGGAGAGGAACAGGTACCACCAGCCGTTCTTGCGCACGAAATACGAGCCTTCGCCGGAGTTCCAGTAGCCGCCGGCCACCTTCACACCGTAGTACGGGTCGGAGGCGTCCTTGACGTACGGATAGGTGGCGTCGTAGTCGCGCAGGCCGGTGGCCGGATCCAGCTTGAACATCCAGATGCCGCCGAACCAGGAGCCGAAGCTCATCCACATCTCGCCGTGCTCGCACAGGATCGGCGCGGCGTCGATGGCGTTGATGCGCGTGTCCTTGAGCGAGAGGTACCGGTCGGGCAGGTCGCGGGCGGCGTCATCCCCGAGCGCGCGCGGCACGTCGGTGTTCTCCACGTTCGAGGCGTCGAACCCCGAGTAGACCACCGGGCCCACGTAGGTCCAGTCGCCGTCGAGCCGGTCCGCGGTCAGCAGCACGATCACCGAACGGAACTCGTGGCCGTTGACGGACAAGTACATGCACCACTTGCCCATCGCGGGGTTCCAGATCACATCCGGCGCCCAGGTGTTGCCGTTGAGGTCCGGGTTCTCCGGCTGCTTGGGCCACGCCTCCCAGATGTTGCCGAGCACGGATTCGGGGTTGCGGCTCAGGTTGTTCTCGAACCGTTCCCAGTGCACCAGGTCGGTGCTGCGGGCGCAACGGCGGTGGGTGCCGAAGATGTAGTACGTGCCGTGGTCCTCCACGATCGCCGGGTCATGGATGGCCACGCGGCCGGGGGCCAGGGGGTATTGGGGGAAGGCCATGGTTGCTCCTTACTGCTGTGAACCCCAGATGCACAGGTTGTCGCCCAGGGCGCTGAAGGTCATGACCTCCTTGCCGTCCAGGTCGCGCGGCAGCTTGGCGAAGTCGCCGGTGTAGGTCACGTCGCCGAGCGTGATCGTCATCTGGTTGGACCCGTCGGCCGCCTCCCAGGTGCCGGTCTGGTCGCCGGAGACGGTGCCGTCCTCGTTGAGTGTGATGTTCACCGGCTTGTTGACGCCGCGGTAGTCGGTGCTCTCCTTGTCGGTGACCTTCTTCGGTCCCTTGAAATAGGTGCTCTTCTCGTGGGTCACCAGCTCGTAGTCGCCGGCCAGGTCGGCGGCGTCGTAGCCGGCGGTGTCGGCCTTGGTACCCGTGTATTCGTACGGCGCGGCCACCAGCCAGCCGTCGGCGGTAGGCATGAGCTCGCGCACGCGCACCTCATGGACCTCGCCGCGGTCGGAGAAGCGGGTGTGGTAGACGATGTACGCGGTGCCGTCGTCGTCCACCAGCACCGAGTTGTGGCCCTGGGAGACCTCGATGTCGGCGTTGTCGTTGCCGCTCCACTGAATCGAGCTCATCAGGCGGATGCCCGTGTCGCCCTGCCAGTTGTTGCCTTCGGCGCTGGTGGCGACGGCCGTGTTGCCGGCCTGGTCCACGTACGGTCCGGTGATCGAGTCGGAGCGGAAGACGCGGACCTGGTAGCCGCCGGTCTGCTGGAGGTGTCCGTAGGAGAGGAACAGGTACCAGTGGTCGTTGGTGTGGGCCAGGTACGCGCCTTCGCCGGAGTTGCCGAAGCCGCCGGCCACCTTGATGCCGTAGTAGGCGTCGGACTGGTTCTCGACGGTTTCATAGGTGGCGGTGTAGTCGCGCAGACCGGTGGTCGGGTCGAGCTTGAACATCCAGACGCCGCCGAACCAGGAGCCGTACACCATCCACATCGTGCCGTCCTCGTCGGTCTTGACGGTCGGGTCGATGGCGTTGATGCCGGTGTCGCTCTGCGACTGGTAGCGGGTCAGGTCCGCGTCCTCGCCCAGCACCTGCTCCACGTCGGTGCGGTTCACGTTGACCTTGGTGAATCCGGAGTAGACGACCGGGCCCACGTAGGTCCAGTCGCCCTCGATGTCGTCGGCGGTCAGCAGCACGATCACGGAGCGGTAGTTGTCGCCGTTGACGGACAGGTACATGCACCACTTGCCCATCGTCTCGTTCCAGAACACGTCCGGCGCCCACATGTTGCCCTCGACGTCCGGGTTGGTGGACTGCTTGGACCATTCCTCCCAGATGTCGGCGAGGATCGTCTCGTAGTCGGTGCTCAGGTTGTTCTCGAAGGTCTGCCAGTTGACCAGATCGGTGCTCTTGGCCCACGCGCGGTGGGAGCCGAAGACGTAGTAGGTGTCGCCGTCCTTGACGATGGACGGGTCGTGCGAGGAGACGCGCTGGATCTCGGACGACGAGTCGCCGCCCTCGCCGGCGGATTGCGTGCCGGAGCATCCGGCGAAGGCCGTGACCATCAGTGTCATGGAGGCGATGGCCGCAGTGATTCGACGCAGTGTGGTGGATAGTGACATGGGCTTCTTCCCTTCCCGGCCGCTGCTGCGCGGCCTTGTTCCGCATCGTTGCGTGTCGTATATACAACGATGTAATACACTATACTGTACAACGATGTAAAACATGACACAACTGAAAGGGTCTCCACCATGGCCGGTACGTATTCCCTGCTGTGCTACACGCGCAAACCCACCAAACGCGAGGAGGCGAACAACGCCGACATCGCCCTGAGCATGCACCTCGCCCTGCGCTCCCACATCGACAGCGTCTGGACGCCGCTGAACGAGAACTACGGCATCCTGTTCGCCGCGGGCGTTCCCGCCGCTTCCGTGCCTGCCTCCGCCCGCCGCGCATGCACCGCCGCCCGCCGGTTCAAGGCCGACCGGTTCGATGCGCCGCGTCCCGCCAGCGCCGCCGCTGCCGTCGACGCGGTGATGCCGGACGTCGACATCGTCCTCAAAAGCCTGAAGGACCCCTATCTGTTCCGTCTCAAGGACGGCCGGTTCGCGGTCGCGGCCACCCGCACCACCCGCGGCGGCGACCCCGACGGCTCCGAGGCCTCCGCGTTCCTGCTCACGGTCAGCCGTGACCTGACCTTCTACGACCAGCTCGGCCTCGTCCGTCTCGACACGCTCGCCGGCGTGCACCACCCGAGCGTCGCCTACGACGCGCAGGCGGAACGTTACGTCATCCGTTGGCGTGACGACGAGGGCCGCGCGCTGTACGCGGTCGTTGACGACATCGAATCCGCCGTGGCGGACACCGTGCCCGTGGCGGGGATCGACCACGATGCGGCGCCGGCCGCGTCCGGCTCGGACGAGGATGCCGCCGTGCGCTTTGGCATCCCCGACGTGGTGCCGGGCAACGTCATCACCGTCAGCGACGTGGAGGCCTCCCGTCTGATCGAACGGTTCGGCCGCGTCTACAACACCGGATCCTCCGCCCCCACGTGCAGCCTCATGGCCTCGCTGCGCGGCCCGGAGGCGCGCGAGGCGGTCCGCTGGTTCGCCGACGTCCGCGCCGACCTGACCTATTCGGACGGCTCCAAGGCCACCCGCGCCGTCGACTGGGATATGGCCGCGCTCGAACGCCTGGCCGACGACGCCGCGGAAGGGCGGCTCAAGCCTGGCGAAAGCCGCGCGATCCGCGGCCGTATCCGCCAGACCACGTACCCGGTGCCGTTCGCCGTGGAGCGCGCCGACCCGTCGGTGTTCGCCTGGAGCTTCAACGGCAAGCCGATGTTCATGTTCATCGCCACCGAGGATGCGGACGGCAACTGCATCGACCCGCGTGACGGCCGCACCCACATGCCGTTGCGCGTGGCCGACACCATCGAGGGGCTGTCTGACGCGGCCGGCGGTTGCGAACGCGAGATCGACCTGCTGGTGCGCGGCGACCTGAACTCCGAGGGCCGGGCGATGACCGGCTGCTTCTGGGCACCGGAACTGCACGTGATCGCCGGACGGCTGTCCATCCTGTTCATGCCGTGCTTCGACGGCGAGGCCACGAACGCCGACGGCACGTCGAACGACCGCGCCGGCAAGCCGGACATGTGGACCGGCCGCTGCCACATCATGCAGCTGAAGAAGGATGAGGCCGGCCTGGACCTCGACCCGCGTGACCCCGCCAACTGGACGGTGCCCGAGCCGATCCTTGGACCGGACGAGGACATTCTCAACCCCGTCCAGCTCATCTCCCTCGACATGACCGTGATCGGCGACTCCGGCAACTGGTACTACGCCTGGCAGCAGGTCGGCAGCGTGTGGATCGCCCGCTTCGACCCGTCGAACCCGGCGCGGCTGACCAGCCGGCCCCGGCAGATCGTGGTCCCCGAATTCGCCTGGGACAACCTCATCGCCGAAGGGCCGAACGCGGTGGTGCGCGACGGCCGCATCTTCCTGATTTACTCGGGCTCGTCGGTCGGCATCGACTACACCACCGGATTGGTGACCGCTCCCGCCGGACAGGGTGCGGACCTGCTCGACCCGGCCGTGTGGACCAAGCTCGACTACCCGCTGCAGAAGTCGGGCCTGTACAACGGCGAATGGCAGCTCGGCACCGGCCACGGCATGTGGTCGCGTGACGAGGACGGCAACATGATCTACGTGTTCCACAACGCCGAATACGAGAACGGCCGCTACGGCGGGCGCGACGCCCAGGTGCGGCGCGTGCACTGGTCCGCCGAGGGCATGCCGCTGCTGGACGTGGAGACCCGCGAGGAGCTCGACCCGGCGTATGCCGAGGTGATGATGGAGGTCACCGTGGCGTGACCCCTGCCCGGTCCGGACCGGCGAATCGGCCTGACTCCCGCGGATGTTGCGCGGGGTCAGGCCGATTGTCTATCGTTGTAGGGGGAATGGGTACGCGGAAACGGAGGCACCGATGGCTCGCAGGGAGAACGATCACGCCGTAACGATGCGGGATGTGGCCGAGGACGCGGGGGTGTCCGTCAAGACGGTGTCGAACGTGGTGAACGACTATCCGTTCATCTCCCAACGCACGCGTGACAAGGTGATGGCCTCGATCAAGAAGCTCGGCTATACGGTGAACGTGACGGCGCGCAACCTGCGCACCGGGCACACGGGGATCATCGGTCTGGCGGTGCCTGATCTGGTCATGCCGTATTTCGCGCAGCTGTCGTCCCTGGTGATCGAGGAGGCCAAGAAACTGGGCATGCGCGTCATCGTCGAACCGACGCTGTATTCGCGCCAGGGGGAGCTGGAGGCGTTGCACGGCACCCAGCAGGCCATGCTCGACGGGCTGATCTTCAGCCCCTTGGAACTCGGACAGGACGATGTGGCCGAGCTGGATGTGGACTATCCGCTGGTGCTGATCGGCGAACGCATCTTCACCGATAAGGTGGACCATGTGGCCACCGAGAACGTCGAGGGCGCCAAGCGCGCGACCAAGTACCTGCTGCAGACCGGGTGCCGGCGGTTGGCTGTGGTCGGCACGCATCCGGGGGAGAAGGTCGGTTCGGCGGCGCTGCGCCTGCAGGGGTATCTCGAGGCGTTGGAGGAGATGGGCATCCCGTTCGACGAGCGCCTTGTGGTGCCGTCGAAGATGTGGCATCGTGACGACGGTCTGCGCGCCATGAACACGTTGCTGGATTCCGGCGTGGTGCCGGATGGCGTGGTGGCGCTCAACGACATGCTCGCCTCCGGCGTGATGCATGCGATCCAGATGCATGGGCTGCGCATCCCCGAGGATATCGCGGTGATCGGCTTCGACAACTCCGACGATTCGCAGTACCTGACTCCGGCGCTGACCACGATCGCGCCGGGATTGGAGGCCGTGGCGCGGCTGTCCGTGCGCGTGCTGCGTGACCGGATCGACGGGGTGTCGCCGTTCGGCGCGCCCGAGGGCACCTCGGTGTTCCGCAAGGTGTCGTCCACGCTGGTGGTGCGCAACTCCACGCGCCCGATCCCCGACGGCGGTTTGCGGCTGTAGGGCGAGGCGGCGTGGGCCGGCCTTGGCGCATGCGGCGTGAACGGGATGGCGCATGTGGCGTGAGCGGGCATTGGCCTGCCTGGCGCGCCTCTGGCCTTTTTGTCGCAGCTTGATGGTGCTGCTGCGTCAAATGGTTCAGTTGGGATGGCCAATCTGGTCCTTTTGCGGCAGCATGATGGTGCTTGTGCGCCAGAAGGTTCAGTTGGGAAGGCTGGACTGGCCCTTTTGCCGCAGTTTGATGGTGCTTGTGCATCAAAAGGTCTAATTGGGGTGGGTGAACTGGCCCTTTTGCAGCAGCCTGATGGCGCTTGTGCATCAAATGGTCCAGCCGATAGGTCGGGTGCCCGCCGGCCCGGGTCGCAACACGCGGAGCGATTTGTTCCAACGATGTAAATCAGCTATATTCAACGATGTAAACAACGAAACCGATGGATTGATGAGGTTGAAACAATGGCTGTTTACAACAATCCGATCGTGCTTCAGCGTGCGGACCCGTGGGTGCTCAAGGTCGACGGCGAATACTATTTCACCGCGTCCGACCCGGAGTACAACGTCATCGCGATCCGTCATGCCTCCGCGATCAACGACCTGCAGAAGGCCCCCGAAACCATCGTGTGGCGCAAGCATGAGTCCGGCCCCCAGAGCAAGTACATCTGGGCTCCGGAGCTTCACCGCGTGAACGGCGCGTGGTACATCTACTACGCCGCCGCCGAGCGTGAGTTCGAACCGAACGGCATGCCGACGCACCGCATGTATGTGATCGAGAACACCGACGCCGACCCGACCACCGACAACTGGGTGGAGAAGGGCCAGGTCGTCACGCAGTTCGACACGTTCTCGCTCGACGCCACCACCGAGGTCATCGACGGCGTGCAGTATCTGGTCTGGGCGCAGAAGGATCCCGACATCCCGGGCAACTCCAACCTGTACATCGCCAGGATGAAGAACCCGTGGACGCTCGACAGCGAGCCGGTGATGCTGACCAAGCCCGAGTACGACTGGGAGTGCATCGACTTCCTGGTCAACGAGGGTCCGGCCTTCCTGTTCCATGATGACAAGATCTACATCACGTACTCGGCCTCCGGCACCGGCGTGCCGTATGCCGTCGGTCTGCTGACCGCCGATCGTGGTGCCGATCTGCTCGATCCGAACAGCTGGACCAAGAGCCCGGTGCCGGTGTTCAAGACCTGCGCCGAGAACGGCCAGTACGGTCCCGGACACAACTCGTTCACCAAGAGCGAGGACGACAGCGAGGATCTGATGATCTATCACTGCCGCAACTACACCAAGATCGAGGGTGACCCGTTGTTCGACCCGAACCGTCACGCCCGCGTCGGTGTGGTGCGCTGGACCGAGGATGGTCCCGACTTCGGTGTGCCCGCCCCCGATGACGTGTGGACACCGACCTCGACCGAGGTGCTGCCCGCGGACGGTGGCCCGCTCGCCGGCACTCCCGTCAATCACGACTGATGTCGCCGCCGGGCGTCGTCCCGGCGGGGCATCCGCCCCCTCAGGCCTTGTTTTTCAAGGCGTGTCGCACAATTTGTACAACGATGGAAATCGCTGTACAATGCATATTACAACGTTGCAAAAAGCGCTGAGGCTACAGCAGCAGACAACGGTGTTGTAAGGCGCAAAACCGTCCGTTCGGTGGATCGCAAGCCGATGGGATGGTGATATGGCCTGGCAGCTTTGAGCAGCGTCGATACAGTTCTGGTATCAATCCAGGAGATAAGGAGAAATCCATGAACATGAAGAAAAGCCTCGTCGCCGGCGTGGCGCTGACGATGGTCGCCTCGCTCGGCCTGGCCGGTTGCGGCTCCAACGGCGGTGTCGAGAAGACCGAAGACGGCAAGATCAAGATCACGATGTGGCACGGCTTCTCCGAGGCCGACGGCAAGACCCTCGAAGGCATCGTCGACGACTTCAACAACTCGCAGGACGAGTACTTCATCGATGCCCAGCTGCAGCCGTGGTCGACCATCGGCGAGACCATGGTCACCAAGGTCACCTCGGGCGATGGCCCGGACTTCGTGACCACCGGCGCCGACAACGGCCAGGGCTGGTCGCTGGACGGCACCTTCCAGTGCGTCACCGACTTCTATGACGATCCGGAGAACGAGACCGAGAACTACATCCCGAACGTCGTCGACCAGATCACCTTCGACATCGACGGCTCCGAGGAGAAGTGCGCCGTTCCGATGGGCTACGCGCCGACCGCCGTGTGGTACAACACCGACATGTGGGCCGAGGCCGGCCTGACCGAAGCCGACATCCCGACCACCTGGGACCAGCTGCTTGAGGTCGCCAAGAAGCTGACCAAGTCCGACGGCACGCAGTATGGCATCGCCCTGCCCGATCTGGGCTGGGGCTCCTTCCTCAAGGGCAACGGCAGCGGCGTGTACACCGTGGACGGCGAGGTCTCCATCAACACCCCGGAGAACAAGGCCTTCCTGGAGAAGATGCGTGACTTCTACAAGGGCGGCTACACCATCGCCGGCATGGACGAGACCGCCGCTCGCGAGTCCTTCGAGTCCGGACAGTCCGCCATGGTGATCGTCGGACCGTGGGAGGACCAGGCCGCCACCGACAAGGGCATCGCCCACGACCTGTTCCCGGTTCCGGCCGGCGAGGGCACCTACGTCTACCCGGACGGCACCTCCGGCTCCAACACCGGCTCCACCGGCCTGTACTGGTGGGTCACCTCGCAGGTCGGCGATTCCGAGAAGCTGCCCGGCATCTACGAGTTCTTCAAGTTCTACAACAACCATGACAACCAGGTGACCTGGTCGCTCGGCTCCGCCTACCCGCCGAACAACACCACCGTCACCGAGGAGGAGCTCTCCGAGCGTCCGCTGATCGCGAAGATCGCCCAGTACACCGACCAGTCCTTCATCGCCGTGGCCGGCCTGAAGGGTGGCTTCGGCGACATCATCGCCACGATCGACACCCTGACCTCCAACACCACTCGTACCGACGACGACATCCAGACGATGCTCGACGAGGCCGAGACCAAGATCCAGGGCTACCTCGACGAGTACGCCGAGTAATCGCCCCCCGGATACCCCAACATCGCGGTCCGGCCCATCCGGATCGCACCTGACACGCAACGGCCGCCGACGGCGCTCCGCCAGCCGCGGCCGTTGCCGTGCCTTATCCCGTTCCATCCAGACAAAGTCGTTTACTGGAGGAGTGCATGACCACCGCATCTTCTAAGGCGAACAAGCACACCGCAGTGGCGCATCAGAACAAGAAGGCCATCGCGCGCCGCAACCTGCGCGTCGGCCTGACGTTCACCGCCCCGGCCCTCATCGTGCTCGCCATCTTCGTCTTCTATCCGGCGATCAAGACGTTCATCACGTCGCTGACCACCGATCGCATCAACCGTTCCGGCAAGTTCGTCGGCTTCCAGAACTACATCGACCTGTTCCAGAGCGACGATTTCTGGACCGATGTCATCAACACGCTCGTCTACGCGGTGCTGTACGCGCCGATCGTCGTCATCGTCGCACTGGCGTTCGCGCTGCTGCTCAACCGCAAGGACCTGAAGTTCGTCGGGTTCTTCCGCACCTGCATGTTCCTGCCGTTCGTCATCTCCCTGACCGTGGCCGCCATCGCCTGGCAGTTCATCCTCTCTCCGTCCCTCGGTCTGGTGCCCTACTGGCTGGACCAGCTGTTCGGCATCGAGGGCCTGAACCTGCTCGGCACCCGCGAGACCGCCATGGCCACCATCGTGTTCATCACGGTGTGGAAGAACTTCGGCTACTTCATGGTCATCTTCCTGGCCGGCCTGCAGGGCATCTCCGCCGAGCTGTACGAGGCCGCCAGCCTCGACGGCGCCAGCGCCTGGCAGAAGTTCCGCTACATCACCCTGCCGGCCCTGCGCCCGACGTTCAACTACGTCGTCATCTTCGGCCTCATCGGCTCGTTCCAGGTCTTCGACCAGGTCTTCATCCTGACCTCCGGCGGCCCGGCCCGCGCCACCGAGACCATCGTGTACCGCATCTACACCGAGGCGTTCGGCAACGGCAAGCTCGGCTACGCGTCCGCGCTGTCGTACGTGCTGCTGATCATGACGCTGATCGTCGGCCTGATCCAGCTTTACACCAACGCCAAGCATGAGAGGGAGGAGATCGCATGAGCTCCGTAACCATTTCCGCTGCGCAGGAGGCCGAGAACGCGCGCATCAACGCTGAGAACGAGCGCCTGCGCCGCCAGGCCACGCGCCGCCGTCTCATCGGTCTGGGTTTCAGCTACCTGGCGCTGATCCTGGTCACCATCCTGATGCTGTTCCCGCTGATCATCGTCGTGCTGGTCTCGTTCACGCCGAACGAGATCACCCAGACCTGGCCGCCGAAGCTGATTCCGAGCGCGTTCACCCTCGACAACTACACCGATCTGTTCGGCCGTCTGCCGATCGGCCGCGAGCTGCTCAACACCATCGTGTTCGCTGGCGCCGTGACCATCATCTCGGTGTTCTTCGACTCGCTGGCCGCCTACGGCCTGTCCCGCGTGGACTTCAAGGGCCGCGGCGTGCTGCTCGGCGTGCTGATCGCCACGATGATGATCCCGGGCATGGCCCTGCTCATCCCCGTCTACAAGCTGCTGGCGGACATGGGCCTGGTCAACAGCTACCTGGGCATCATCATCCCGCGTATGGCCGATGTCGGCGGCATCTTCCTGCTGCGCCAGTTCTTCATCTCGATCCCGAAGGACCTGGATAACGCGGCCCGCATCGACGGCGCCGGTGAGTTCCGCATCTTCGCCCAGATCGTCCTGCCGAACTCGATCCCCGCGATCCTGACGGTCGGCATGTTCAACTTCATGGGCAACTGGAACGACCTGCTCTGGCCGTTGATCATGACCTCCCGTCCGGAGACCCGCACCATCACCGCCGGTCTGGCGATGCTGACGGGCCACGGTTCCTCGGTCACCCCGTACGGCGTCGTGATGGCGGGCGCGCTGATCTCCGCCCTGCCGCTGCTCATCGTGTTCTTCTTCGTCCAGAAGAGGTTCGTCGAGGGCATCGCGATGACCGGTATGAAGTAATCCTTTTCCCTTCCTTTCCTCCTTCCGATACCGTTGGGCCGGTGTCGTCAGCAATGACGGCACCGGCCCAACGGTTTACTAGGGTGAGGCAATTCACTGTTTGGGCCTTCGCAAAACCGTGAATTGGGGCGGTCGCTACGGCAGCGAATCGGGCGCGCTGGATTCGCGCTCCACCAGCCTGGACGGCACCACCACTTCGGCGTATCCATTGGGCCCCGCCTCTTCGGGCACCCGTCCCTCGATGCGGTCGCAGAGCAGTTCCAGCGACATCCGTGCCACTTCCCGCAGGTTCGGATCCACGGAACTCAGCGAGGGGGAGAGATACTGCGAATCGGTCGAATCGTCGTAGCCGATGACCTTCACGTCCTGGGGCACGCAGATGCCGCGGCGCGCCAGTTCCTGCATCGCGCCCATCGCCAGCAGGTCGTTCATGCAGACGATGCCGTCGGGGCGGATGCCGCCGTCCAGCATCCGGGCCACCGCGTCGGCGCCGTCCGGCTGGTACCAGATGACCGCCGGGATCTCAAGCGCCGGATCGTTGGGCAGCCCCGCGGCGGCCAGCGCCTGCCGGTACCCCTTGAGGCGGTACGGCGACGAGCCGTAGTCCTGCTCCCACTCGTGCACGCCGATGATGGCGATGCGCCGGCATCCGAGTTCGATGAGTCGTGCGGTGGCGTTGCGGAAGCCGGTGGTGTTCTCGGTCAGGACGCGGTCGTAGGTGTCGAGCCGCAGGTGCTCGCCGATGATGACGAGTGGGTAGTCGACGTGGATGTCGGCGGCGTCGCTGGTGTTCAGGTGCAGCGGGCTGAAGATCAGACCGTCGGTCAGGGTGCTGAACGAGCCGTGGAGCACGTCGAGCTCGGTCTGGCGGTCCACGCCGGAGGGGTTGAAGATGACGTGCTTGCCCCGGGCCCGCGCCTCCTCCATGACATACGCGGAGAGTTCGGCGAAGTAGGGCATCCGCGGGTCGGGGATGGACAGGCCGATGATGTTGCTGTGCCCCTGACGCAGGTTCTTGGCCGTCATGTTGAGCGAGTAGCCGAGTTCGTCGATGGCGGCGAGGACCTTGGCCCGCGTGGAGTCGCGGACGAACGGGTAGTCGTTGACCACATTCGACACGGTTTTGACCGAGACGCCGGCGAGGCGTGCCACGTCGTGCATGGTGACGTGTCGTTGCTGTGTCATGGACGTCTCCTCGTCGTGACGGTGATGCGTGGTGTGCGATACCGCTACAGTATACGGTGCGCGGTTGTGATTATGCTGTAGCTTCGCGTTTTTTCAACGTTTATATCGTTGCAGTGATTCTCGCTGCAACGATGGAGAGACGCGTGTCGCATCGTTGAACATCACGAGTGCGTCGTATAATAGTACAACGTTATATCTATCATCGTCCCACCTCGCAGACGGGAGAGCGCCTATGGAAGCACAACCAACCGACCCCTACGGCTACCTGCTCGTTCACTTCCTCGAAGACCCGGACGGCTACGCCGAACGCATCTACATGGATCTGTCGGACGGCGACAATCCGCATCGTTGGATCCCCCTGAACGGCGGCGAGCCGCTCCTGACCTCCACCATCGGCACCACCGGCGTGCGCGACCCGCACATCACCCGCAACCCGGAGACCGGCGTGTGGACCATCGTCGCCACCGACCTGCGCGTCTTCGGCGGCGCCGAAGGCCTCAGCGGACGCGAGATGTCGTCTTGGCACCACTGGACGCGGCACGGCAGCACCGATCTCATGGTCTGGCAGTCGGAAGACCTGATCCACTGGACCGGCCCGCATACGCTCGACGTGGCCCGCCGCCCCGACGGTTCGCGGCTGGAACTCGGCATGGCCTGGGCCTGCGAGAGCCTGTGGGTGCCGGACTACTATCCCGAGGGGCATGACGGCGGCCGCGGCGCCTTCGTCATCTACTGGTCGAGCACCGTCTTCCCCGACGACGACCGCGACCACACCACCGCCGACGTGCGCCCGAAGGTGCTGTGGGGCGTGACCCGCGACTTCACGCAGGACACCTACGAGTACGGCGGCGTGTTCATCGACACCGGCGGCGACTCGATCGACACCACGATGATCCAGCGCCCGCTGCCCGACGGTGGACAACGGACCTACCGCATCACCAAGGACAACGCCTTCGGCAACGGCATCTGGATGGATTCGACCGACGCCCCGCGCTGGTGGGAGCCGGGGACGCCGTGGACGACCGTGCAGACCCGCATCGGCGCGGAGTACGCGGTCGGCGGCGACCCGGGCGGCGTCGAGGGGCCGGCCGTGTTCGCTTCGCACAGTGCCGACGAATGGTACCTGTTCGTCGACGTGATCCCGGAGATCGGATACCGGCCGCTGGTCACGGACGATCTGGACGCCGGTTGGCGACCGTTGCAGGCGGAGGACTACTACCTCTCGCCGCACACCAAGCATGGCGGCGTGATCGGCCTGACCCGCGCCGACTACGAGCGGGTCAGGGAAGCGTTGCTCTGATACCGGACTCTGACACAATGAGGCGGGGCCATCCCGGAGAAGGATGGCCCCGCCTCATCATATGTCGGTATGGACGCGGGAATTGTACTGGCACAGCCTCTGATATGCAGGTGCCATATCAGCATCGGTTACGGTACATGGCGACAACCGGCAGCGGCTACTATGATTGCTCGGAATCGTCGTCCGTCTCGCCACCTTCGACTTCGGACCCGTCTCCGGACTCCTCTCCGGCGCCTTCGTTGCCGCTTGTGTTGCCGCTTGTGTTGCCGCTGCCTCCGCAGGATACATCGTTCGGATTGTTCTGGCAGTATTCCAGACGTTCCTGTTCGGCCTGCTCCTGCTGGCGCCGTGCTTCCTCCTCGGCTTGACGCTGGGCCTCCTCTTCGGCCTGGCGCTGGGCCTCCTCTTCGGCCTGGCGCTGTGCCTCTTCCTCGGCCTTTCGCTGCGCCCCCTGCATCTGCTGCAGGGTCTGGGAGCCCAGGCCCCACGAGCCGTCGGGGCCGCCGACCTTGCCGTGGTCAACCGCGTTCGGGAAGGTCTCGTTGTCGGTGCCGGCCAGCGCCTGCGTCATGTACTGCGTGAACAGGTGCACCGGGTAGTCGCTGCCGCCGCTCCATCCGCCGAATGCGGGGACCTCCTGCGGGTTGCCATTCGCATCCGGGTACCACATGGCGAACACGCTGACCACGGACGGGGTGAACCCGACGGCGCTGGCCGCGTAGGAGTCGTTGGCGGTGCCGGTCTTCATGGCCAGGTTATGCCCGACGGCCAGGGCCTCGGTGGCGGTGCCGTTCTGCACGGTGCCGGTCATCGCCTTGGTGACCAGCGCGGTGTCGTTCGCGTCGAACACCTGCGTGGTTTCGGTCGGCGCCTTGTAGATGTCCTCGCCGTCGGTGTTCTTGACGGAGGACACGATGTGGATGTTCGGACGGTTGCCCTGGTTGGCGATGGTGACGTACATGCGCGCCACATCCTTGGTGGTCAGCGCGTTGTTGCCCAGAACCGTGAAGGGGTTGGTGCCGTCCAGCGCGTCGCTTTCGGCGCCCGCCTCCTTGGCTATCTCGGCGATGCGCTGGGTGCCGAGCTTGGCCTGCACGTCCATATAGACGGTGTTCAGCGACTGCGCCGTGGCCGTGTACAGGTTCACGTTGCCGTAGCTCATATTGCCGAAGTTGCCGACCGGGTCGGCGATGCCGTCGAACTTGCGCGGCGAGTTGCCGTTGAACACGGTGTCCAGGTTCACGCCCTCCTGGATGGCGCCCAGCAGCGCCATCGGCTTCATGGTGGAGCCGATCTCATACACCGATTGCGTGGCCTGGTTGAGCTGCTTGGTTAGGTAGTCCTCGCCCGCGTACACGGAGATGATCGACCCGTCCTTGGCGTTGACGGAGATGCCGCCGAATTCCATGCCGTCGGGGATGACGCCCTGCATGCCGTTCTGCGCGGGGCTGACCACCGAGTACATGAGATCCTGCTTGGATTTGTCGATGGTGGTGACGATGGCGTAGCCGCCGGTGTCCAGCTGTTCGGCGCTGAACGTGCCGTCGCCGGTCAGCTCGTCGCGCACCATCTGCAACAGGTAGCCGTTCGCCCCCTGATAGGAGTTCTGCTGCGTGTACTCGATGGTCTGTGGGAACTGGACCTCCTGCTGCTCCTGCGCGGTGATGTAGCCGTCCTCCTGCATGATGCGCAGCACACGCGTGAATCGGGCCTGCGCCTGTTCGGGGTCGACGGCTGGATCCCAGGACGACGGGGAGGGGATGATGCCGGCGATCATGGCCGCCTCCGGCATGGTCAGGTCCTTGGCGTCCTTGCCGAAGTAGGCCTTGGCCGCGGCCTGGATGCCGTAGGTGCCGCGTCCCAGATAGATGGTGTTCATGTAGTTGCACAGGACCTGGTCCTTGTCCTGCGCCTGCGCGATCTTGAGGGCCAGGATGGCCTCGCGCGCCTTGCCGAGGTATGAGGTGGTCTCGCCGAGATAATAGCGCTCGGCGTACTGCTGGGTGATGGTCGAACCGCCCTGCCTGGATCCGGTGGTCAGGTTGTTCCAGAACGCGCGGGCGATGCCGACGAGGTCGATGCCGCGGTTGGTGTAGAACGACCGGTCCTCGGAGGCCACGACGGCCTGCCCCACATAGTCGGGCAGGACCGAGCAGTCGATGATCTCACGGTTTTGCTCCGAGAACGTGCCGATGGGGGTGGTGCCGTCGGCGTAGTACACCGTGGTGTTCTCCGCCACGGCGATCGATTCCGGCTGGGGGATCTCGGTGGTGGCGTACAGATACGCGAACGCGCCGATGCCGAGCGCCAGCAGGGCGCCGATGATGCCCAGCACCCATTTGAGGATGAGGTGCTTGCTTTTGCCCTTCGGCTTCGGGCCCTTCGAGCCGTGCGAACGGTGGATGCCGCCGCCGAAATGGCGTGCGGCCGGCGTGCGTTTGGCGGTACGAGTCTGTGAAACCATAAAGTCCAAGGTAGTAGCCGCCCCTGAGAATCCGCGGCGCTGGAAGCGAAAAACGGCTTATGGACGCGGTTTTTCCGCCGAACCCTCACAAATGGGCGGATGGCTGCGGACTGGCCAAAATCACTGCATGCTGTCTGGGAAAATGGTGGGAATCCGGGATGCTGCGTCATGTCGGTGCGGTGGCTGGGTAAGCTAGGACGGTGATATTGGCAATCACACTATCAAGTGGACAGAGAGGTTTTTGATGAGCATTCGTGTGGCTATCGCCGGCGTGGGCAACTGCGCCTCGTCGTTGGTGCAGGGCGTCGAATACTACAAGGACACGGCCGACGATGAGAAGATCCCCGGTCTGATGCACAACAACTTCGGCGGGTACCGCGTGCGCGACATCGAGTTCGTCACCGCGTTCGACGTCGATGCGCTCAAGGTGGGCAAGGACCTGTCCGAGGCGATCTTCGCCTCGCAAAACAACACGATCAAGTTCTCCGATGTGCCGGATCTGGGCGTGGAGGTGCTGCGCGGCCCGACCTATGACGGTCTGGGCGAGTACTACCGCCAGATGATCGACGAGTCGGACGCCGAGCCGGTCGACGTGGCCGCGGTGCTGCGCGAGAAGCAGGTCGACGTACTCGTCTCATACCTGCCGGTCGGCTCCGAGCAGGCCGATAAGGCGTACGCCCAGGCCGCGATGGATGCGGGCTGCGCGTTCGTCAACTGCCTGCCGGTGTTCATCGCCTCCGACCCGGAGTGGGCGCAGAAGTTCCGCGACGCGGGCGTGCCGATCGTCGGCGACGATATCAAGAGCCAGGTCGGCGCCACGATCACCCACCGTGTGATGGCCCGTCTGTTCGAGGACCGCGGCGTGCGCCTGGACCGCACCTACCAGCTCAATGTGGGTGGCAACATGGACTTCATGAACATGCTGCAGCGTTCGCGCCTGGAGTCCAAGAAGATCTCGAAGACCCGCGCCGTGACCTCGGTGGTGCCGCATGAGATGGACGATTACAACGTGCATATCGGCCCGTCCGACTATGTGGCTTGGTTGGATGACCGCAAGTTCGCGTTCGTGCGTTTGGAGGGCACCACGTTCGGCGATGTGCCGCTGAATCTGGAATACAAGCTGGAGGTGTGGGATTCCCCGAACTCCGCCGGCATCGTCATTGACGCCGTGCGCGCCGCCAAGATCGCGCTCGACCGCGGTTTGGCCGGCCCGGTGCTGGCCCCGAGCTCGTACTTCATGAAGTCCCCGGCCGTGCAGCATGAGGACAATGAGGCGCGTGAGCTGGTCGAACGGTTCATCGCCGGCGAGGTCGAGGCCGACGAGGCCCAGCTCGACGCCGACGTGGCCGCCGCCAAGGCCGCCGGCAAGGATGTCTGGCGCGCCTGAGCCGTTAGCGGCCAATAGCATGTGACGCCTGCCGAGGATGTCGTCCTCGCAGGCGTCACGTCATATTGGCCCTGTGCAAAAGGTGGCGCAACCGGGCCGGTTGGCGCAACGTTTTCAACGGTTGCCTAGGTTGCCCTGTGCAAAAGGTGGCATAACCAGGCCAGCTAGCGCAACCTTCTCAACAGGGCCACCAGGTCAACTGTTGAAAACGTTGCGGTAATGGCCGGATTCGCGCACCATATTCAACAGTTGAATCCGGTGCCTACTTGCCGAGCAGGGGGTGGATCTGCTCCTCATAGGCGGTCAGCGCGGTATCGATGACCTGGTGCATGTCGTAGTACTTGTAGGTGCCCAGACGGCCGCCGAACA